>Ga0224497_10002255_pt1 | contig 11551 bp, 7 predicted proteins | sample SF_Jul11_sed_USG_4_FD_167970 | JGI IMG/M metagenome (GOLD analysis project Ga0224497, IMG submission 167970) | Sediment microbial communities from San Francisco Bay, California, United States - SF_Jul11_sed_USGS_13 | ecosystem: Environmental > Aquatic > Marine > Sediment | place: USA: California...
TGGCGAAATTTTCGACAAGGTTTGGTTCGAAGGCGGTAGCCGGTTTCAAGAAAACGTGCAGACCACACTCATTCCGGCCGGCGGCGCCGCGATGATGGACTTTCATCTCGAAGTGCCGGGCAGCTACATACTGGTTGACCATTCGATTTTCCGCGCCTTCAACAAGGGCGCGCTGGCGATACTCAAGGCCGATGGCCCCGAGAACAAGGCGATTTACTCGGGCAAGGAAGTTGACGAGGTCTATCTCGGTGATCGCGCTCAGGCTAACCTCGCTGCGGTGGCTGCTGCGGCCAAGGCGGCAAAAAGCGGTGAGCTGACGATAGCCGAGCAGGTAAAAGCTGGCCAAGCGCTGTTCGCTGGTACCTGCTCCACTTGCCACAGTGCCAACGGCGTCGGCATGCCGGGCGTGTTCCCGCCGCTGGCCAAGTCGGACTACCTGGCCAGCCCCAAGAACGCGATTGACGCGGTGCTGCATGGCTTGAGTGGCCCCGTGAAGGTGAACGGGCAGGACTACAACTCGGTGATGCCACCGATGAATCAGCTTACCGACGACGAGGTGGCCAACATCCTGACCTACGTGCTCAACAGTTGGGACAATCCGGGCGGTAGAGTGACCGAGGCAGAAGTCGCCGAGCGACGCAAGGCCAAGCCGTCGGTCGCCGCCGCTCACTGATACGAACACGCAGTGCCGATGGTGCGTCGCTGGTTCATTCTGTTGTGGCTCGTGATGGTGGTCGGCAATTCCAGTGCGGCCGAGCGTACGTATGTGGACCTCCCCGGCGGCGAGTTCAGCTCGGCGCTCAAATACGAGGACAGCGGCAGTGGCGTGCGGATCGCGCCGTTTTCTCTGATGAAGCTACCGGTGACCAATGCAGATTTTCTTGTCTTTGTGCGGCGGCATCCGCAGTGGCGGCGCGATCGTGTCGCCGGGGTCTTTGCCGAGTCACGCTATCTCTCGCACTGGGCCGGGCCGACGCAGCTCGGGCCACAAGCGCTACCGCGGCAACCCGTGGTTTGGGTCAGTTGGTTCGCAGCCGACGCGTACTGCCAGGCGCAGGGCGCGCGCTTGCCGACGTGGTCGCAATGGGAATACGCGGCCGCAGCCGATGAACAGCGCGCCGACGCACGTGGCGACCGCGCCTGGCGCGAACGCATGCTCAGCTGGTACGCGCAACCGTCGAACCACGCTTTGCCTGCCGTCGGTTCGCGCCTACCGAATGCCTACGGTGTGCATGACCTCCACGGGCTGGTGTGGGAATGGGCCGACGACTTCTCTGCCTTGTTGGTGTCGTCCGACAACCGCGACCAAGGTGATCCAGATCGGCTCAAGTTCTGCGGCGCCGGTGCCTTGTCGGTCAATGACCGCGACCACTACGCGGTGCTGATGCGGGTGGCGATGTTGTCGTCGCTAGAAGGCGCGTATGCCACTGCCAACCTGGGTTTTCGTTGTGCTCGCTAAGCCTTGAGGGGCCGTCCTATTGACCGTTTTAGAGAAACCGCCATGCGCACATTCATTGCTCAACTCATTGTTCCCTGGCTCGCCGTCAGCGCCGCGCTGGCGGCGCAAGCCAACCCCGCGCCACTTCCCAGTGATTCGATTTACCACCTCGACGCGCCGCTGACCGACCAGTCGGGGCGTCGCCTGACGCTGGCTTCGAAGCGTGGCAGTGCACAGCTGGTGGTCATGTTCTACACCTCGTGCAAGTACATCTGTCCGACGATCGTCGACACGGTGTTGGACTTGGACCGCAAACTCGCTCCCGCGCAACGGCAGCAGCTCGGCGTGCTGCTGATCAGCCTCGACCCGCAACGCGATGACCCCACGGCGTTGAAGACGCTGGCCGACAAGCGTGGCCTAGACCTCACGCGTTGGACTTTAGTGCAACCGCAAGTTGCAGACGTGCGCGCCATCGCGGGTGTGCTCGGCGTTCGCTACCGAGCACTCAGCGATGGTGAATTCAACCACACCGGCGCCCTCGTGCTGCTGGATGCCGACGGTCGCATTGCCGCACGCAGTGCGCAAACGAGCGGCGAGGTCGAGCCGCAGTTCATGAGCAGCGTGCGCGCGATGCTGGGTCAGCCTTGACATCAGGGTCTACGACGCCGTTCAACTGACAACCCGCGCCCGTGGCGGTGTGATTGACACCGACACGGAGTGAAGGTTGATTGACGCGCGATGACGCTGGTTTACGGGCTGGGTGGAGGCCCGCTGTTCGGGCAAGCGGGGTGATTCCCAGGTTCGAATGAAATGTTGTCGCTGGTGGGCGTGACGTTCAACGCCAGGTTCTTTCTGGTTTGCCAGGCCACGTTGTGGTCCTCGCACGACGTATCACCGGAGACGCCGAGTGCGCCAACGATTTTCCCGTTGACGTACAGGGCCAGCCCACCACCGAATACGTTGACGCCACCGATTTTCTTGCCGACCATGGGATCACGGTGGCTGCCATACTTGAACGACGGTCCCTTGTACGCAACCTTGGTGTCGACCGGATTGCTGTGCTGCAAACCGTACAGGCTGGCGCCCGGCTGCACCAGCGGATACAACTGAGCGGTAGAAAGCGCTAACCCGTCTAGGCTGAATGAGTTCGCGGTGTTGGCTTTCTCCGCGGATATCACGCGGCTGCCGGGCCATTGCGCCCCACGGTCGTCACCAGTGAACACGACCGCGCAAACAACGCCATCGCGATTGACCACGGTGCCCCACATATTGAGCCCAAAGCCGCCATTGCTCGACAACACGGCTGAGGACAGCGCAGCCTTGAGATCCGAATGAGACGGCAAGCCGCGGCAGGGTGAACGGTGATCGGCAAGCGCCGGTGCCACCGACAGCGTGAATATTGCGGCAGCGGCAATGTGCTTCGACAAGGACTTGTTGGTTATCACTGGGTTCCTCCTATGTGTGGTTGAGAACGTTGGGGTGATCGCAGCCTTAAATGGCTTCCTGGCTAAACGGAAACGCCTATCGGCGACCGGAAAGCACGAATCGCCTTGCCCTGGCAGCGACCGGTTCAGTATACGGGGGACCAATCGGTGGTGTGCCCAATGCTCGACGCACGAGACCTGCAAGCCGGCCATGTCGTGCAAGTAGATTTCAAAACGCGGGCGGCAACGCATCGGGCTTGTGTAGTGTTAACAGGCCCTAACTGGTTGTGGTCAATCAGTCAGTCACGGTGAGCATCCCGGTAATCGGTGACGCCAAACTTCTTGGTTCATACTGTTATTGGGTGAATAGCGAGAAAAGTTTCAAATCCAGCGCGGCGACTCGAAGGTAAATTGTGAGCATGCGACGAATCCTGGTCATCGGCTCTCAGTGCCACGCGCTCGGCAGGCTCGACTTCCTGCCTCGGGCTGCGCAGGATCTTTATCGCGTGATGTGTGACCCGGCTGTCGGTGCTTGCGCACCGGCGCTTGAGGGCGATCTAGGCTTGCTCATCGACCCGTCGGTGGCCGCGACCAAAGAGGCTTTCAAGGCTGCCTACCGGCGCGCCGCGCAGGACGAAGCCACGCTGTTCCTGGCCTACGTCGGACACGGTGAGCACGTAGGCGACGATTTCTACCTGCTGCCTGCTGACGCCGAAAACCCTCCTGACGCCGACACGGCGGTACACCTTACCAGCTTGATCAAGGAAGTCCACCGGAAGACTCCCGGCACCGTAGATGGTTTGGGCGTGTTGCTCGACGCCTGTTATGCCGGTGTCGCCGGCTTCAGCGCCGCCCAAGCGTGGGTCAAGGAGCTGGGAGGAACCCTGCGTTTCGAGGTCCTCACGGCAGCGGCAGACCGTCCGGCCGCAAACGGCTGCTTCACCAAGACGCTCGTCGGCTTGTTGAAGGAAGGCGTGTCAGCGCAGCCTGCCGAGCATCTGCAATGCATGCACCTGCGCCCGCTGATCGAAAGCCTTTGTCCGAATCAGCTGGCACAAAACCCTTCGTATAACCCCGACCAAACGCTTTGGTTGGGTAAGAACACCGGCCGTCGCATCGAACCCTGGGCCCAAACGCCGCTGGCCGACGAGATTCAGCGGCTGACGGCGGCCTATCAGGCCACGCCTGCCCTGGCCGAGGTCGTGGCGCTGTCGCGCGCGCACCGCTGTATAGCGGTGGTGGCCGATGCAGGTGCGGGCAAGTCCGCGCTGACTGCGGCGCTCGGTTGGCCGAAAGTCGCAGGCGGCATGGTCGAGCCGGGCTTTGTTCACGCCATTTTCATGCTGAACGAGGCGACCACACCCCATGAGTTGGCGCGTGTGCTCGCGGCGCAGCTGGCGCGTGCCGTACCGGGCTTCGCGGCAGCGCAGCAGAGTTTTGCGCGTGCAACGCCCTACGACGAACAACTGCGTCTGGGCCCGTTGGACAAGCAGCTCGTCGGTCCGCTCAAGCGCGTGGCGCCTGCCGCCGAGGTGCGATTGGTGATCGACGCGCTAGATCGTCTGTCCACCAGCGCAACGGTGTCGGTCATGGAGGCCTTAAATACCTTGGTCGAACAGCCCTTGATTCGCCTGGTACTGGCCGCAAGGCCTGACACCGAGCTTCCCGCGACGGCACACACCTACCGGCTCGGCCCGGCAACCCAAGATCAGGTGCAGCACTACCTCGCGCTGCGCGCCGTTGCGCCGGCGCGGCAGGATGAAGTCGTTGCTGCAGCCCAAGGCAACTGGCTGGTGGCTAGAGTGCTCGCCGACCTGCTGCGTAGCGACACCGAGGCGCCGACCCGTGCCGGCCAGATCACCCTCGGCGACGCTTTTGACGAAATGCTCGCGCGCTGCGCCGAGCGTCACCGCCAAGACTTGCACCCGGCGCTTGCGCTGCTGGCCGCTGCGGGCGCGGGGCCGGTTGTGCCGCTTGCGCTGCTGTGCGCAGCCAGTGAACGGCTGGCGGGGCCAAAGACCGGTGCGCGCATGCGCGACTTGTTGGTGGCCTTGCGCGGTCTCGTGACGAGGGGGGCCGCCGGAACCGACGACGAACACGTTGGGCTGTTTCACCAGAAGTTTGTGGACCACGTGCTGGAGCGCTTTGCACCGCAAGTGCGCGACGCGCACGGCGCGCTGGTGCAGAGCATCGAAACGCTGATCCCTACTTCTGACGCGCCGATGGAAATGAATCGCGGCATCGCGCGCTATGCCTTCGAACGCGGGGCCGAGCACCTGTGGCAGCTTGGCGAGTTCGAAAAAGCACTTCAATCGCTGAATGACCGGAAATCACCAGTTCCCAGGGAGAACCTGCGGCGTTGGCGGCCATGGCACGAGCGAGTCGAATCTTCTTTTGGGCCGGGCCATCTCGACACGCTGAGAATGCGCAATAACATCGCGCACTTGACTGGTCAGTGCGGCGACGCTCGCGAGGCGCTGCGCCTGTTCGAGGCACTGCTGCTCGACCACACGCGCGTGCTCGGGCAGGACCATCCCCACACGCTGACAACGCGCAGCCACATCGCGTACTGGACTGGTCAGTGCGGCGACTCTCGCGAGGCGCTGCGCCTGTCCGAGGCACTGCTGCCCGATCACACGCGTGTGCTCGGGCAGGACCATCCCGACACGCTGACAACGCGCAACAACATCGCGTACTGGACTGATCAGTGCAGCGACGCTCGCGAGGCGCTGCGCCTGTTCGAGGCACTGCTGCCCGACGGCTTGCGTGTGCTTAGACCGGACCATCCCGACACGCTGATAACGCGCGGCAACATCGCGTACTTGACTGGTCAGTGCGGCGACGCTCGCGAGGCGCTGCGCCTGTTCGAGGCACTGCTGCCCGACCACACGCGCGTGCTCGGGCAGGACCATCCCGACACGCTGACAACGCGCGACAACATCGCGTACTGGACCGGTCAGTGGGGCGACGCTCGCGAGGCGCTGCGCCTGTCCGAAGCGCTGCTGCCCGACCTCACGCGCGTGCTCGGGCCGGACCACCTGGCTACCCAGGTTATTCGCGACAGGATTGAATCCCTTCGCTGACGTGTTCAGCATCAAACAGAGACTGGCACCCACGACAGCGATCCAAGTTCGCTGTTGCGCCGTACCCGGATCCGCATTGGCTCGTCGGCTCAGCGGCTGTAGAGCTCGCCGATCGGTTGACCCAGCTGAGACTTGCCGAGGTAGAAGTCGGCCTTGTGCGGCTGGGCACCGTTGTCCACGGTGTACCCACTTTCAAAGACGGCGTTTGCCGGCATGCCGGTGCCGAACAGGGGGTTCAGGTTGGGCTCGGCGGCGATGAAGTCGTCGCGGTCTGCCACGTTGACCCAGCGGCTGACGGTGGGCGGAAAGCCAGGCGGTTGCGGTCGCAGCCGCTGGTAGACAAGGGTTTGCAGCCCCAGCGGCGAGCCCAGCGTGATCAACAGCGGCAGCGGCAGCGGTTGCCGTAGGCGTTGCACGGCCTCGTAAGCGACCACCGACCCGAGCGAGTGCCCGATCACGGCCTTGGTCTCAGGGCCGATCAACTTCGACACGGCATCCAGCGCTGACGAGCGCACCACTTCGTCGGTGAAGTAGCGGGTCACCTGGGCGAGCGCGCGATTGACAAATCGCTCAGCGAAACCCATACCCAAGGGCGCAAACCAGGCAATTTTGGCCAAACCGGCGATGGCGCTGCGAACCGCGCTGCCCGCGCCTTGCTCTACACCCATCTGGCCCGACACGTAGGCCAACTCTCTTTGGCCTGTGCGCATGGCCGTTTTCCTGCTGGCCCGCTCGGCGGCGTGTTGCAGCCATTCGACGGCCAAGCGCTCGGCAAACGCAGATTCCTCGGCAGTGAAGTCTCCTGGGTCGCCGCCTTGCTGGTTGGGTGAGAGAAACAGCGCGCCGTAATACGCCATGCGCGCTTCGATACTTCCGGGTCCGCGAACGCGCCAGATGCGATCAGCGACTTGCGGGAAACCCGCCATCCGAACCCCGCCCGCCAGCGCCGGCAGCCAAGCGGCTTCGAGCTTGTCGGCAGTTTCCTGCTCTTGGCCGATGCCGTGAACCAGAACAATCTCCGCCATAGCTACTCCATCTACGCCATCCAATGGGTCGAGGCCTTACGACAAGGCTGCCAACGTACATCGGAACGGGGTGGTATCCGCCAAACGAATGAAAGAGACTTCCCCGTTCAGAAAAGCTGGGGCCAGCCCAGAGATGAGGCCCAGCCTTGATTTTGAACCAATCGCTCGGTAAGGTCTCAAGTAACCGGTACAAACCAAGAAGACAAACTGCCGCAAGAGGGATACGTCGCAACGCTTCTTGAGCGTAGCCAGTTTTCCGCCTGGCTGGAGTTGACCGCTGCCTACGATGTCAAAACTACTCGTGGCGCATTGCTACTACCTCTGACTACGCAGCGCGTGGAACAGCGCGTAGCGCCGCGTCAGCCTGGCATAGCCACGCGTTTAAGCGCCGATCCGGCCCTGACTTCTGGGAACAACTTATCGAGCGACACCGAACGGGTGTTGTCGACGACGATACGGGCATGGAACCGGCGCAGTTCACGAGGCTCGTGTACGCCGCACGAGTGTGCAATCACGCCAACTTCGTGCCGCATGTTACGGCAGTAGCCCCACACCTCGTTGGGCTGGCTCGGTAGCAGCAGCGGCTGCCGCTCGGGGACGGACAGCTTCTTGCGTCGACGCTGGCGCACCATGAGGCCTTCTTCCCGGTACAGCCGGTAGGTACGTTTGACGTTGATGGCCCAGCCCTGACGGGTCAGCCTGTCGTGCAGCATTCGGTAGCCGTGGCGGCGGTGCTGGCCGGCGAGCTCCTTCAGGCGCTCGCGCAGCTTGCTGTTGCCGTCGTCGCGAGGTTGGTAGCGCAGGACGCTGGCGCTGATGCCCACCAGCTTCAACGCCATACGTTCGCTCAGGCTCAGAGCCTTGAACTCTTGCACTACCTCGCGCCGTGCCGTCATGGCCACTATTTTCGCGACAGCACCTCGCGCATCGCGTCAACCTCCAACATGGAGTTCGCGAGAAGGCGCTTGAGCTTGCCGTTTTCGGCCTCAAGGCCTTTAGGCGCTGTGCGTCAGAAACTTTCATGCCGCCGAACTTGGCCTTCCAGGCGTAGTAGCTGGGCTCACTGAAGCCGTGTTTCCTGCACAGCTCTTTGAGGGGCAGTCCTGCATCGGCTTCGCGCAGCAAGCCAATGATCTGCTCCTCGGTGAATCGCCTCTTCATCGGTCCGATCTCCTTCTCGGGTTGATCGAACTCTAGACCCTCGCGCCACTGTTCTCCGGGGGCAGCGCAGGAGCACGATAAATAATATCGGCACGCCGCAGCGTGCCGATACAGTGTGCGAGGAAGGCTTAGTTTGCTGCCAAACCAGCGCTTCCTGACGGTATGGCGCTACTAGCGCCAAGCCGCGTGAGGTCACCGTTGTGTTTGACGCTGAAGGACACGATTTGCAAGCTGCGGTGTGCAAAGGCGTACAGCTGCTCGCCATCCGGCGTAACGGCCATGTCAAGCGCGCCGGCGTTAACACCGGTAGTTCCGGCAACCGCATTGGCCAACTCTATGCTCCCCGAGCGCGCGATGCGGTAGCTGCTCAAGGTACTGGTGGCCGCGTTGGTGGTATAGGCGTATCGGCCGTTGGGAGTGGTGACGACCCAGCATGCAGCACCTTGGGTGTTGGGCACTGAAGCACTGATTAACTGTGCCATCGCGGGCCCGGTTTCCGGAAAGCGATACGACGACGCTCCGCTCGCGGTTGCCTCAGAGACGATCAGATAATCGCGCTTATCGAAGGCAAAGCCGAACGGTGTTTGCCCCGACGAGGGCGTCACTATCGGTTGGCTCAAAGTTCCATTACGACGCACGTTGTAGCTGGTGATGCTGTTGGTCGCTTTTTCGGTGACTACCAGTACCTCGCCGTCGGCACCAAAGCCAACCTGTGCGGCGTTGGTGCCACCCGCGGCGGATAAGGCGCGTACACCGTCGTGTAAGGGCCGTAGCTGGCCATGCGTGTTGCGAAAGCCTGCCACGTTGCCACTACCGCCAGCATTAAGTACATAGACGATGCCTTCATACTCGGTGACACTGATCGGTTGCAGACCACCGGAATCTACGGCCGAAGTCAACTCTACCGAGTTGCGCCCCAGTGCAAATGTTGAAACGGTATTGCTTGCCGCGTTAACGACAAACGCGTAGCGGCCATTGGTGCTCAGCGTCACTGCGCCCTGTGATCCAAGCCCAGCACCTGTGCCCTGACCGTTGGTGGCAACGCGCTTGACTAACGAGAGGCTCCCGGTGTCGTCGGGTGCAAGCACGAGAAGCTCATTATTGCCAGGCGCGTTGGTGCTGATAAACACCTTGCCCTCGCGATAGGAATGGCGTTCATGATAATCGCGATCGGATTCATGATCGCGATGCGCCAGTGCGGGAACGGCAGCGGCTAAGGCAGCCGTCAACACCACAACGTTGGAAACAAAATTACGACGTGAAAAAGTGTTCATATGAACTCCTGTACTTGTTAAGTGGTAATAAATGAGTCGTCATCAAATGTGATGAGCGACGTTGCATAGTCGTAGCAACCGACGGGAATTTACACAGATTGCGATATTTATTTATCGCGCACTTCATTTTTCAACGAAATGGTTCTATGGGTGTGAAGTCGGTTCACGCCAGGCGATAAACATCACGTGGATGTGAACTTTGTTCTCGCCGCGTGAGCATGACTGAAGTGGCCATGACATCCTCGCAATCGACGAACTGTATGTAGCAAGGCCCTGTGCGCGTCAGATCCGATGCCCAGGAGATGCATGCCACTCACAGCGTCTAAAAAAAGCTGGGGCCAGGCCTTGAGTTTGAACCAATCGCCCGGTAAGGTCTCAAGTAACCGGCGCACGCCAAGGAGACAAACTGCCGCAAGAGGGATATGTCGCAACGCTTCTTGAGCGTAGCCCGCGTGCCGCCTGGCTGGCGTTGACCGTTGCCTACGATGTAAAAACTACACGTGGCGCATCGCTACTACCTGTGACTACGCAGCGCGTGGAACAGCGCGTAGCGCCGCGTCAGCCTGGCATAGCCACGCGTTTAAGCACCGATCCGGCCCTGACGTCTGGGTACAACTTATCGAGCGACACCGAACGGCAGTTGTCGACGACGATACGGGCATGGAACCGGCGCAGTCCGCGCGGCTCGTGTACGCCGCACGAGTGTGCAATCACGCCAACCTCGTGCTGCATGTTACGGCAGTAGCTGGCAACGCGTACCGCCTTGTTCGTCGGGTCCAACCCCCTTTGCAGAACCGGGTCGTGGGTAGTGATACCCGTCGGACAGGTGTTTTTGTTGCACTGGAGCGCCTGGATGCAGCCCAGTGCAAACATGAATCCACGCGCCGAGACGATGAAATCAGCGCCTACGCACAATGCCCAGGCCACGTCTGCCGGTGTGACCAGCTTGCCCGAGCAGATGACTTTTACGCGGTCGCGAAGATCGTGCGCACACAACTGATCGATGACCAGCGGCAGGGATTCGCGCAACGGCAAGCCGACATCGTCGATCAGCGACATGGGCGCCGCGCCGGTGCCGCCGTCAGCGCTGTCGACGGTTATGAAATCCGGTGCCGATTCGATCCCGCGCCTACGCACCAGGTCAAACAGCGAATCGAGCCAACCGTAAGCGCCGATAACGCATTTTATGCCGACCGGTTTGCCGGTCACGCGTCGGATATGGTCAATGGCATTCAGCAGCTCCTCGTTGCTGTTGACGTCCCGATGCCGGTTCGGGCTGATTGCGGTTTCACCCGAACGTATGCCGCGAATCTCCGCAATTTCTTTTGTGACCTTGCCGCCCGGCAAGATCCCGCCCTTGCCGGGTTTAGCGCCTTGGCTCAGCTTGAGTTCAAACATTCTGACCTGCGGGTGCGCCGCGATAACGCTCAGCCGCTCATCGCTCAGACTGCCGTCGAGATTGCGTACGCCGTTTTTCGCCGTGCCGATCTGGAACACGATATCGCAACCACCTGCAAGGTGATACGGCGACAAGCCACCCTCGCCCGTGTTCAACCAGCAGCCCGCTTCGCGCGCACCGTTCGATAATGCGAGCACAGCGGGCCGCGAAATCGCGCCGAAGCTCATACCGGATATATTGAAGAAAGACTTCGTTGTGTAGGGCTTTGCGCAGTGCGGTCCGATGGTGACATCAGTGGACTCCACCGCGTCTTCATCGAGAGTTGGATAGGGGCAATTGACGAACAGTACGCTGCCGGGCGCGCGCAGGTCTCTGGTGGAACCGAAGGCGACCGTGTTGTCGACGTTCTTCGCCGCTCGGTAACACCACGACCGCTGCGCCCTGTTGAACGGCAGCTCCTCGCGGTCCATCGCGAAAAAGTACTGGCGCAGGAACTCGCCGAGGTGTTCGAACAGGTAGCGGAACCTGCCTATGACGGGATAATTGCGGCGGATTGCCTGCTTGGTCTGAGTTATATCAACGACATACAGGATCATCACCACGATCGTGATGACGCCGAGCGCGAGCACGAACAGCCCCGCCATGATTTCCAGCAGGGTCATCGGCAGCTTGGAAAGTTCCGGCATGATCGTCAATGAGCATAGCCCGGCACGGCCGGCGTGACCTGTTTCGGGCCTAAGCGATCGA
>Ga0224497_10002256_pt1 | contig 11549 bp, 10 predicted proteins | sample SF_Jul11_sed_USG_4_FD_167970 | JGI IMG/M metagenome (GOLD analysis project Ga0224497, IMG submission 167970) | Sediment microbial communities from San Francisco Bay, California, United States - SF_Jul11_sed_USGS_13 | ecosystem: Environmental > Aquatic > Marine > Sediment | place: USA...
CGGGCAGCTGTAATATCGAGGCGTGATCCGTCTGTTGCTAATCGTCGCCCTGTTGGCGCCCCCAAGCCTTGTCGCCGTGGAGGCAGAGCAGCGGCCGGCCTACTTGCTGCAGATACCGGCGTCGGTCGGTACGTTACTCGTTGCAGAAACCGATACGTCGACGCTGCATCGCTTCGACAGTCGCAGCAAGAATTCTCTGCAAAGCTACATGTCGATCGGTCAGAACGGTGTTGGCAAGCAGCGCCCCTGGGACCGGCGCACGCCGCTAGGCATCTATTTTGTCACCGAGCGGCTCGATACGCAGGGACTGCATGAACGCTACGGGCTCGCGGCTTTTCCTCTCGATTACCCGAACATCTGGGATCGAAAGAATCGGCGTAGCGGCGACGGGATCTGGATACACGGCGTCACCCCTAACGGTGGTCGCAGACCGCCGCTGGACACGGACGGCTGCATCGCGCTACCCAATGACGAATTACTGGCGATCGAAGATCAACTTGTGCCGCTAGTCACGCCGGTCATCATCACGCGAAAAATACGCTGGGCGAGCCCCGAGCAAGTCGCCGCGACTCGTGCGGAACTCGGGTCGGCACTCGAAACCTGGGCCAACAGTTTTCGCGCCGGTAATTTGCACCGTTACCTTTCGTTATACGCTAACGATTTCCGGTATCGCGGTATGAGCAGACAGGACTGGGCTGCTTATCGCCTGCAGACCTTCAACAACGCACCAGTAAAGGAGTTTGAACTGCGGGAGGTGCTGCTGCTTGCGGACCCTGAGGTCAACGATCTTTACCTGAGCAGGTTCCGGCAGCGCATCGTCGATGATGAACGCACGATCGTCACGATCAAGCGTCTCTACTGGCGTCGCTCTGCGGATGGCGACCTGCGGATTATTGCCGAGGACAATGGCTAATCAAATGGGGACATTCCTGATTATCGCCGTATTCGGCGATAATCAGGAATGTCCCCATTTGATCTAGATAGCATTAACGAATGCTTTCTCTGACGATGAGTTCGTCGATGAGCTCAAGCAACTCCGGATAGCCCCCGGCATCGGCGGCACCCGTACGGTATTTGCCGTTAACTACGATCGTTGGTGTGTTCATTACGCTGTAGCGTCGCCCGAGGTCCTGCGCGACGCGAAGTTTCTGGTCGACTTCGAATGAACTCCAGGTGCGTTTGAATTCGTCGGCGCTCACGCCAAAACGCTCGAACAGCTTCTGGATCGACGCCTCCGAGCTCAGCCGGTTATTTCGACCGTGAATTTCCTCGAAAATGGCATCGTGAAATGCCACGCCATCCGCGAGCACGCCATTCCTGGCCAGGATTTCCTTGGTGTAAAACATGCGCGCGTGCAGAAGCAGGACCTGATTCCACATTGCCGGGACCTGAACGAATCGCGCATTGGCTGGCTTGTTCGCGGCCCAGCCTCTGATAATGGGCTCGAACGTCAAGCAGTGCGGGCATAGATAGTAGAAAAACTCCGCAACCTCGACCTTGTCGGCACCACCAACGGTTGGTTGTGTCGGCACCAGTCGGGCGTAGTGCTGCCCCTCTTTGAATTTCCAGTTCCGCGGCGGCGTCGGGGCGTCAGCCTGCGCCAGGATGATAGCTTGCTCGCCGGCTTCGGGCTCTGCAGCAGATTCCTGGACAACTTCGAGCGTCTCGTCGTCTGAGCCACTTTCGATTGCATCCTGGTCGGTAGCAGCGTCTTCGACGAGCAACTCGTCGATCGCCGGCTGCTCATCGACGACAGGCTGCGCGGGCTCTTGTTTGCTGCAGGCAACGACAAACATGAGCAGTAAGGAAAGAAGAAGCGTGTTTTTCATTACCTCAAACCCTGTACGTATGACGCCAGTGCGACAATGTCGCCTTCGCTAAGACGCGTTGCAATGTCGCGCATAATACGTGTAACGCCGTCGGAGGTGCGCGCCCCCGACGCATAGTCACGTAGCTGCTGGGCCGTATATTCTGCATGTTGCCCCTGCAGCGCCGGGTACTTTGCAGCGGCATTGCCGCGGCCGGTCGGGCCGTGACACGCAAGGCATGCCGCCACACCTTTGCTGCTGTCACCACCCCGATAGAGTGCCTCGCCTTTCGCTATCTTACTCGGGTCGGCAACCGAATTCACAGCCGCGGGCAGACTCTCGAAATAGACAGCGAGGTCACGCATGTCGTCATTCGCAAGCAGCATCGCCTGCGAGGTCATCAGCGGATTCTGGCGCAAACCGGTCTTGAACGCCTGCAGCTGACTCACCGTATAACTGGCGTGCTGCCCTGCGATATTCGGCCATAACGGGTTGACGCTATTGCCCTGCGCGCCATGACATGCAGTGCAGGTCAGCGATTTGGATTTGCCGGCGTCGCCCGAGCCCTCGACAAGACTCTCGGCCTGTGCCTGGAGTGCTGCCAGTGGAAACGCAAGCGACAGCAATAGGGTCGCAATCCTTGTATTCATCTTCTTTTAACCGTTCGTTGCTCGCGATGGCCGCGGCCATCGCATGTTTTGTGTTCTATTCTTGCGCCTGTTCCTGCGCCCGTCGATAAGCTGCCGCCGGGCTGCAAGGCCTTTGATTGCCTTGCCGCGTGGCCCTGAAGCCGTCAGACTGTGAGCCCAAATTATACACAGAATCCCCGGGGCACACCCCCATGTCGCATTACCCCGAAGCCCAATTCATGACGAGCGCGAATGCGCGCAAACAGTTCGTCCCCGATATCGGCGTTGAGGTGGCGGTTGCCGGTCGTTCGAATGCGGGCAAATCGAGCGCGATCAACGTAATTGTAAACCGGCGGCAGCTTGCGCGGACCAGCAAGATGCCCGGGCGGACGCGGCTCATCAACTTTTTCAGCCTGCGCAATGGCCAGCGCCTGGTCGATCTGCCCGGGTACGGCTTTGCCCGCGTGGCGGATTCGATGCGTGAGCACTGGGGCGAACTGCTGGCCGAGTACTTCAGATCACGGCAGACCCTGAGCGGCCTGCTCCTAATCGTCGATATAAGGCGACAACTCAAAGACTACGACCGGCAGATGATGGCTTTCGCCGAAGATGTCGACCTGCCAATACACATTTTGTTAACCAAGGCGGACAAGCTCAAAAAGGGGCAGGCCTCACGCGCGTTGCTCGAGGTGCGAAAAGAGGTCGGTGAACGCGCAACTGTGCAGCTGTTCTCGGCGCTTACCAAAGAGGGCGAGAAAGAGGCGCGCGAGGTACTTGAGCGGCTGCTCGCATCCCGCACATAAAAAGACCCCGAGGCACAAAGTGCCCCGGGGAATCAAAACGCAACCGGCTTGGGGTTACCGGGTTGCACGCCTGCTTAGGGAGGTAAACAGGCGAGTGACTATTGCACTCAAAAGATTGGAGTCGGCATCCGGCGTATAGTTCCGCGGCATCCGTAACTATCTGAAAAATTTAGAGAAATATCTTAGACTAAGTCTTGTCGCCCGCTGGGCGCGCTTGTACTAGTGGGCTTCGTCCCAGTTCATTCCAACTCCAACATCCACCTTCAGGGGAACCGAGAGGTTGGCCGCTGAACACATTATTTCGGTCACGCGGTCGCGGAACGGTTCGACCTTGTCGGCCGCGACTTCGAAGACGAGTTCGTCATGAACCTGCATGATCATGCGGCCGGGCGCGGCGATGCCTTGCAGCCATTCGTGCACGTTAATCATCGCCCGCTTGATGATGTCGGCTGCGGTTCCCTGCATAGGCGCATTGATTGCACTGCGCTCGGCATACTGACGACGCTGTGCATTGCGCGCGTTGATCTCGGGCAGATACAAGCGCCGGCCGAAGACGGTTTCAACGAAGCCTTGCTCGCTGGCCTGCTCGCGTATTCCGTCCATGTACGCTTTCACGCCCGGATAGCGGTCGAAGTACAGGTCGACATACTCCTGCGCCTGACCGCGCGGAATGCCGAGCTGCTTGGCGAGGCCGAAGGCCGACATGCCATACATCAGGCCGAAATTTATCGCCTTGGCGGAGCGGCGCTGGTCCGCGGTCACCGCATCGAGATCTGTCTCGAAAACCTCGGCAGCCGTGGCGCTGTGAATGTCTTTCTCGTCGGCAAACGCCTGGAGCAGACCCTTGTCGGCCGACAGGTGCGCCATGATGCGCAATTCGATCTGCGAGTAGTCGGCCGCGAGCAGTAGATGATCTGGCGGGGCGATAAACGCCTGCCGGATACGTCTCCCTTCCGGCGTTCGTATCGGAATGTTCTGCAAATTGGGGTCGGTCGACGACAGGCGTCCGGTGGCGGCTACGGCCTGGTGATAGGACGTGTGCACTCGCCCTGTGCTTGCGGCGATCTGCAGTGGCAGCTTGTCCGTGTACGTGCTCTTGAGTTTGCTGACACTGCGGTAGTCGATGATGACGCGCGGCAGGTCGTAGTCCTGCGCTAACTCGACGAGCACGTCTTCCGCCGTGGATGGCTGTCCTTTCGGCGTTTTGCGAATGATCGGCAGGTCGAGTTGTTCAAAGAGAATCTCCTGCAGCTGCTTCGGCGAGCCGAGATTGAACGGCCCGCCGGCAAGCTTGTGTGCTTCTTTCTCGAGGTCCGCCATCTTGCTTGCGAGCTCGGCGCTTTGTGTCGCAAGCATCTTGCGATCAATCAGGACCCCTGTTTCTTCCATGTCGAGAAGAACCGGCACCAGCGGTTGTTCTATTTGTGTATAGACGCCGCGCAAGGACTCGATCTCACCGAGCTTCGCCCACAACGTGTCATGCAGCTGCAGCGTGATGTCGGCATCTTCGGCGGCATACGGTGCGGCCGCTTCGAGATGGATCTGATTAAACGTCAGCTGTTTCGCGCCTTTTCCCGCCACGTCCTCGTAATGAATCGTATCGCGGCCGAGATAGTGCCGCGCGACCGAGTCCATGTCGTGGCGTGTGGCCACGCTGTTCAGTACGTAGGATTCGAGCATCGAGTCGAAGGCCATGCCGCGCAGCCGAATGCCATGTCGCAAAAGCACGTGGGCATCGTATTTGAGATGATGGCCGACCTTTTTGTGGTCCGGGTTCTCGAGGAAATCCGTGAGCTTTGCAAGGACCTCATCGCGCGGCAATTGATCCGGTGCGCCCGGATAGTCGTGTGCGACCGGTATATAAGCTGCTGCGCCCGCGGCGACGGACACGGACACACCAACCACCTCGGCGGCCATGTAGTCGAGGCTGGTCGTTTCGGTGTCGAACGCGACGAGGTCCGCGTTGTTGATCTTTTTCTGCCACTTGTCGAACGCCTTCCATGTCAGGACTGTTTCGTAGTCGCCCGTCACGGATTCCGGTTCAGGCTCCGGCGCGTCTGCCTGCTCGTCGAGTTGCCGCAGCAATGTGCGGAGCTCGAATCGGCCATACAGCTTGCGCAGATTATCGATGTCGGCCTCAGTCGGAGCCAGGTCGGATACGGTTACCGGCAAGTCGATATCGAGGCGTATCGTTGCCAGTTCTCGCGACAACCTGAACTGTTCGATGTTGTCACGCAGGCTTTCGCCGACTTTGCCTTTAATATCGTCGGCGTTGTCGATAATGCCGTCGGCACTGCCGTATTGATTTAGCCATTTCGCGGCCGTTTTGGCACCGACCTTGGGCACGCCAGGAATATTGTCCGAGCTGTCGCCGACGAGTGCGAGGAAGTCGATGATCTGTTCGGGATAGACGTCGAATTTCGTTTTGACGCCGTCACGATCGAGCACACTGTCGTTCATCGTGTTGACCAGGGTCACGTTGTCGTTGACGAGCTGCGCAAGGTCTTTGTCTCCTGTCGATACGAGGACATTGAGACCCTTCGCGCCGGCCTCACGGCACAGCGTACCGATGACGTCATCGGCTTCGACACCTTCGACCTGGAGTAACGGCAGTCCCATCGATCTGACGGCTTCGAGCAACGGTGCGACCTGATCACGCAGTTCATCGGGCATTGGCGGGCGAGTAGCTTTGTAGTCGGCGAACAGCTCATCGCGAAATGTCTTGCCCGGCGCGTCGAATACAACGCCAACCTGCGCGGCCGGCTGCTCGCGCACGAGCTTGTTGATCATCGTCAACACGCCGTGCAGCGCACCCGTCGGTTCGCCGGCGGAATTGCTGAGATTGGGTAAGGCGTGAAATGCCCTGTACAAATAGGACGAACCGTCGATGAGTACGAGGTCAGCACCGGACATCAAGACTGCTCCAGCTTACTGACTGTCCATGTCCTCGTCGTTTTCGTCGTCTTCTTCGTCACCAGTGGCCGCCTCGGGTTGTGTTTTGATTGAACTCGGGTCGCCTGGAACGTAGAGGGGTCCGCTTTGGCCGCAGGCGGCAAGAGTCAGTGTGAGCAGCAATGCGGCTAGCGTGCAGATAATAGCTTTCATAGGTATCGACCGGTTCGGGGGACCGCTCGATTATAGAGGTCTGATGCTTACTTTGAATAGCGTTCAGCGACGCGCTTGTAGGCAACGCGAAACGGTATGCCCTCATCGGTGACGAGACGATAAGCCTCTTCGGTAGCAAAAATGCCTGCGTCGAGCGTGATGTTCTCCGGCAGGAAACGCACGTCGTCGAGCAGGTAGGCCATGATATCGACGCTGTCGATCGCCAGATCGATCGCGCGAAACAGCGGCGCCTTCAGGCGCTGCAGGTCGCGCTGATAACCCGACTGCAGTTTTGCCGTGATCATCAACGACTCGTCGAGACAGGCATGCGCCGTAGCCGAGGCCGCGCGCAGCAATTCAAGTACATCGGGGTTGCGCTTTTGCGGCATGATCGAAGAGCCGGTCGTAACATCGGGCGCGAGGCTGACGTAGGCAAATTCCTGGGTGTAGAACAGCAGCAGGTCAGTCGCCATGCGACCGAGGTCCTGAGTCAGCAGCGTAATCTCGAACACCAGCGCGCTCTCGGCTTTGCCGCGGGACAACTGCACCGATGTCACCGGTGCCTGTGTCGCATCGAAACCCAGTTTCTTCGTCGTCAGGTCCCGATCGATCGGCAGACCGGGCGTGCCGTATCCGGCAGCGCTGCCGAGCGGATTCTTGTTGATGCGTCGCCGGGTTGCTCCGAGCCCCTCGATCGCATCGCCGAAAGCTTCGGCAAAGCCGCCGCACCAAAGCTCGACGGACGACGGCATCGCGTGCTGCATGTGCGTGTAACCCGGCAGGGCAACGTCGCCCTGGCGCTGGCTCAGTAGCGCGATCGAGTCGCGCAGTTTGCTGATGCGCCCGGCGAGATCTTCAGCCGCATCGCGCAGGTAGAGGCGCAGTGCCGTTAATACCTGATCGTTGCGCGAGCGACCCAGGTGCAGGCGGGCACCGGCATCGCCGACTGTAATCGTCAGCCGCGATTCAAGCGCGGTGTGCACGTCCTCGTCTTCGAGACTGATGTGCCACTTACCATCGTTGAAATCGGCCTCGAGCGCTTTGAGTCCGCCGCAAATCGCGTCGCGGTCTTCCTCGCTGATGAGGCCAGTTGCTGCCAGCATTTCGGCATGCGCTATCGAACCTCGGACGTCATAGGTCACGAGGCGCGCGTCGAGGAGGTGATCCTCGCCCGCCGTATATCGCAGCACGCGTTCGGCCAGCGGCAGCCCTTTTTCCCAGAGCCGCGTCATGACGCTTTGCCGCCTTGCTCGGCCGGCGTCAGACCGGCGATGTCGTTTACGACCAGCGTGCCGGTGCCTTCGTTCGTGAAGACCTCGAGCAGCAGGCTATCCGGGACTTTATACGTAATCACGTGCACGCGCTGTACCCCGTTCGCGAGTGCAGAATCGATCGCTGCGGCTTTGGGCAACATGCCATCGGCGAGCTTTCCGTAATCTCTGAGCTTGTCGAGTTCAGCACGATCGATATAGCTGATCAGGGATTGAGGGTCGTCGACATTTTCGAGGATGCCGGGCGCCCCGGTCAGCAGGATCAGCTTCTCGGCATCGAGCTCTGCCGCAATCGCGGCAGCGACCGTGTCAGCGTTGATGTTCAGTATCGTGCCGGCCTCGTCGCAGGACAGCGGGCTGACGACAGGCATCAAGCCGTTGTCGAGTTGCTTCACGAGTATGTCGGCTTCGACGGCATCGATGTCGCCAACGAAACCGTAATCCACGGAGGAATGGCCTTTGCGCTCCACTGGCGGGCGGCGATGCGCACGAATGAGTCCGGCGTCGACGCCACTGATGCCGACGGCAGGGATGCGCAGATCCCGGCAGGTCGCCAGGATACGCGTGTTGATCTGTCCGTTTAGCACCATCGTTGCGACATCGAGGGACGGGCCGTCGGTAACGCGGCGCCCGTCGACAAAGGTTGTGTCGAGACCGAGCGCAGTTGCGAGTTGCGTCGATTGTGGTCCACCGCCGTGCACCAGCACAATGCGGATACCGACCTGATGCAGGATGCCGACCTGTTCCATCAGCGCGCTCGTTTTCGCAGCATCGGCAAATATTTCGCCGCCCGCCTTGAGCACAAAAACCTTGCCTTTGAACAGGCGAATATACGGCGCCGCATGCTTGAGTGCGGATACGACGATCGCGCGGTCTTTCTTCGCGATCATAACGGGCCTCCGAGCATCTGATGCAACACAGCCATCTGTGCGAGCATGCGATTGCGTGCTTCATGAATGACAACGCTGCGCGGGCCGTCGAGCACGGCGTCACTCACGACGACGCCGCGTCGAACGGGGAGGCAGTGCATGAAGCGGCAATCCTCTTTCGCGTTATCGAACCATGGATCGTCGACACACCAGTCGATCAGTTCGCTACGCAGGTCTTCATCGGCAATTTTGTCGCCGTAGTGCTTTGTCGACGACCATGACTTGGCGTAAATGACGTGTGCGTCCTGCATCGCTTCGATCCTGTCATCTGTCTCAGTAACGGAGCCGCCACTCGCTTGTGCCGCGGCGCGAGCTTTTTGCATCAGCGGCTGCGGCAGCTCGAAACCTCCGGGGCGCAACACCGTGACGTCCATGCCGCGCTTCGCCGCCATGTGCAGGGTCGACGACGGCACTGCAAGCGGCAAGGCCTTGGGATGATAAGCCCAGCTCAGGACAAGTTTGCCACCGTTGGCCGGCACGCCAAGGTCATCGAGCGTCTTCCAGTCGGCAAGGTTCTGACAGGGATGGTTCATCGCCGACTCCATATTGATGCAAGGCGTGTCGATCAGGTCGGTCAGCGCGGTGTACTCGATCTCGTTCATATCATGCTCGATATTCCTGCGCTGAGCGAAGGCGCGAATGCCGATTGCATCGCCGTAAGATGCAATGACGGGCACGGCTTCGCGAATGTGTTCGGCGGCCATACCGTCCATGACGATGCCGGGCCGCGTTTCTATGCCGTGAATCGACATCTCGGGAGAGATGACAAACGAGCCACCCCCGAGGCGGGTCATTGCCGCTTGAAAGGATGCCAGTGTCCTGAGCGACGGGCTCAGGAACAGCAGCGCCAGCACCTTGCCGCGCAGGGCCTCCGGCTCCGGGTGCAGGTCCAGGCGGCCTGCGAGGTCGAGCAGCGCAGCGATTTCCTCGTTCGAAAAGTCGGCAAGATCGTTAAACGCTTTCATAGGGTTCTCTCTTGGTTGGCGCGCGGCGCCATCGATCCGAGGGCGTGTGCGAGGTGGTCGACATGTCCGGGCTCAAGAACGAGCGGGGCGAGTATACGCAAAACACTTGGATCCGCACTCGTGCCCGCAAGCACGTCGTGCTCGAGCAGGGCGTTACGGACCTCGATGGCGGGGCGGTCGCAGACAAGTCCGAGCAGCAGCCCCATGCCCTGGATCTTTCGCACCGGACCCGTCATGCACTGCTCGCGAATCTGCGCTTCGCGCTCACGCACGTTTCTGAGCAGGTCCTCCGTTTCGATGGATTCGATCACCGCGACAATCGCTGCGGCCGCCACAGGCCCGCCACCGAACGTCGTGCCGAGGTCGCCCGGGCCGAAGTGTGGCGCAATGTCCTCGGTGCAGAGCACCGCGCCGCAAGGAATGCCGCCGCCGAGTGCTTTGGCGCTCGTCAGAATATCTGGCTCGATGGCGTGCACCTGACTGGCAAAGAACTGGCCTGAACGGCCCATGCCCGACTGCACTTCATCGACAATCAGCAGCACGCCGTTACGCCACGTGTAGTCGCGCAAGGTCGTCAGAAACTCCTGCGAAAGATCGTAGGCTCCGGCGACGCCCTGCAAGGGCTCGACGATAACGGCGGCAACATCGTCGTTGATCATCTCGATAGCGACATCGCAGTCGTCGCGTGGAATGAAGTCAACGTCGAATGGCAAGTGAGGAAAGCCAAACCACTTACCGGAATTCCAAGTGACCGCAGCCGCGGCAGCCGTGCGGCCGTGAAAGCCCTGCGTGATCGCAAGGATCTTCCTGCGCTGCGTGACGACACAGGCCATGCGCAATGCGTTTTCATTGGCTTCGGCGCCGGAATTGACGAAAAAAACGCGACTCAGTTCGCCCGGCGCAACGGCAAGCAGCTTTTCCGCGGCCAGGGCACGCACTTCGAGTGCGACGGCATTGCTCTGAAATAGCAGCTTCATGCTCTGCCGGGTAATCGCCTTGACGAGTCGAGGATGACCATAGCCAAGTGCAGCGACGGCGTGCCCGCCGTATAGATCCAGTATGCGCCGACCATCCGTCGTGATGATGTCGCATCCGGCTGCGCGCTCCGGTACGAATGGCAGCTGTTCATACACCGGCAGCGTCGTGTGCGCTTCGCGCGCTCGCGGATCAGCTGCTGCCAATTGCTGTATTCCCGCAGCCATCTCTCAGGTCCACCCCGGTGCGGCGGCGGTCAGGCCGGTTTCCTGCGGCAGGTCCCAGAGGCGATTCATCCACTGTATGGCGCCGCCCGCCGCGCCTTTGACGAGGTTGTCGATGGTACTCATGACGACAACCGTGTCCTCGTCAACGGCTATGCCGATCTGGCAGTGATTGCTTGCAACGACGCTCTTGAGGCGCGGCATGCCGCTCAGGACCTCAACGAAAGGCGAATCCGCGTAAGCCTTTGCATACACATTGTGCAGAATCTCGGTCGACACGCGCTTCGCGGCCTTGGCCTGCACGGTTGCGTGGATACCGCGCGCGAAAGGCCCGGAGTGCGGCACGAAGTGCACCCGCGTCTCGCGGCCTGACGCGGCCTCGGTCAAAGCGGCGATTTCGGGCGCATGCCGGTGCGCAAGCGGTTTATAAGCGTAGAGGTTGCTGTGACGCTCCGGATGGTGCGTGCCGGGCTGCGGATCGCGTCCCGAACCGGTACTGCCCGTGATTCCGGTAACGAAAATCTCGGCATCAGTCAGCTGCGACTGGATCAACGGTACAGATGCGAGCAGCACGGCCGTCGCGAAGCAGCCAGGATGACCGATATGCGGCGTGTGTATCTCTGCGATGTGCTCGGGGACGCCGGACTGGAACTCACCAAGGAGATCGGGTGCACCGTGCTCGGTGCCATAGACCACTTCATAGTCCAGCTGGTTGGCGTAACGAAAGTCGGCAGATGAATCGACGACGTGCACGCCGATGTCTTTTTTCGCCGCGGCTCTTAATGCGGTTGCAACCAGCGCCGCAGATGCGCCATGCGGCGCGGCTGAGAAAAGTGCGAG
>Ga0224497_10002260_pt1 | contig 11533 bp, 12 predicted proteins | sample SF_Jul11_sed_USG_4_FD_167970 | JGI IMG/M metagenome (GOLD analysis project Ga0224497, IMG submission 167970) | Sediment microbial communities from San Francisco Bay, California, United States - SF_Jul11_sed_USGS_13 | ecosystem: Environmental > Aquatic > Marine > Sediment | place: USA...
ACACCGAGATCAACCCGGTCACCAGCCATCTCGGAGGATTGGGCGCCCGCTGGAAGCAGACCCGCACGGTGTGGGGCCGGGACCATACGCAGACAATGGAAGTCGTTGAGTGGGAGCCGACAACACTGATGGCCATCCGGGCCGCGGAGGCTGGGACTGAGTATGAGACCCGCTATCTGTTCAGTCCGGTGGATGGTGGAACCACGGTAACGGCCATCTTCACCGCTACGCCGACGAATCTCTACGGTCGCGCCGTGGTGAGGTTGATGGGTAAGAAACTGATGGCGTCTTCCAGGGAGGCATTGGCATTGATCCTCGCCGAGCTCAGTGCATCATCGAGTTCGTCCGGGGCATAGGAGTGCCACTAGGCGATACGCCACGTCGATGCGCTAGGCCAGACCTGCATTCGATCTGGACTGTCCGAGATGAGGCCACGTGCGCGGACGCTCCTGATACCGAGCCGCTCAGATCAACAGTTTCCGAGCAAGAACGCACATTCCGTCAAGTGTCCGAAGAGCGGCACCTCGGCGCTCGCCATCCAGCCCCTCGCCTCTGTCGACAGCTACCTGCTCTGGCTCACATCAAGGTGCCCACGCCGCAGGTGGGTCTCGAACCACTCCACGATCTGCGGAATGACCTCGTCGCCGTACTGTTTGTACGCCGCGTAATGCGTGGTGTGGCGTTGGATGATCAGCTTCTTGGGTTCGCCCGCCGCCTCGTATAGCGAGATTGCATGATCGGTCGGAGTGACGGCGTCGTTGTCGACGCCGATGATCAAGAGACCCCGCGGCGCGACCGAAGCCACCATGTCGATCGGCTTGTACTCGAGGATCGCCTCGGCAGACCGCAGCTGCACGGACGTCGGAGTCCGCGAGTCGACGTCGCCCTTGACGTTGGTCGCCTTGCGCTCCGGTGTCGGCACCATGATCTCTTCACGCGGATGGACTGCCTCGCCCTTGCCCGTCGTCACCCGCGCTACGCGATCGCCCTCCAGACGCTCCAGGAACGCCAGCCATTCGTGTTCGCTGCGCATCCGATGCAGCCAATCGGCGCCGTCTGCGACCGGCACCTGCGAGACGGCACAGCCAATCCTTGGATCACTCGCCGCCAACACGATCGCATTGCCGCCGCCGGTGCCTCCAGATCCGAAGGTACCGATGTTGTCCGCATCAATATCGTCGCGCGATGCCAAATACGTGACGGCGTTGATCAGATCTTCGAGCTGCATACCCGGCATGAGCAGGTCAGTCCGACCCCCACTGTCGCCGAAACCGCGGTAATCGAATATCAGAACCGCGAACCCGGCGGCAGTCAGCGCTTCGTGATAGGGCAGATACAGCTTGGCGTCTTTGAGGCCCATCCAGCCTGGCCCCTGCACGATGCCCCGGAACGGCCCGCTGCCCTGGTCGGGCATTCGCAGAATCGCTCCGATCTGTTCTCCCTCGCTGAAAAAGGTGACCGGCATCTCCTTCATTTGGACCCTCCGAGTTCGGCAATCAGGTCATCGCGCGCTTCGGCGATGTGCTCGACAAGGACGGCAGCAGCTCGGTCGCCGTCGCGGTCGGCAATTGCCTCCGCCAGCTCCTTGTGAGCGTGATGGGCATGCTCCCGATCGCTGAGGAGGTGGTAGCGATCGACATTGTCTCGAAGTTGCATGATCGTACGGCGCATCCGAGGACGGTTGGCTTCGAGGTAGAGATCGCCGTAGAACGACCGGCGGCGGTTGAAGGCATCTGCAGGGCTCAGCATGTCATCCTCGCTGCCGACCGCGGCGGCACTCAAACGTTGCGCAGACTCCTCCGAAAGGTTGGTCACGGCGTATGCCATACACTTCGCCTCGAGGGCGATGCGCATTTCATATATCTCGGCGACGTCGTCCGGAGTGAGCACTGTGACTCTGGCGCCCTTGTGGCCGTCGATCTGAACCAACGACTCCACCTCGAGCCGCCGCAGCGCGTCACGCAGTGGAATTCGGCTGACCCCGAGCTGGCCCGCGATCTCGGACTGCGTCAATCGCTGTCCGGGTACGAGAACCCCTTCTCTAATGGCGCGGCGTAGTGAATCGGTCACCGCTTCTTCCGCAGTCACAGGCGCCGCCATGTTGAGAGACGCGGTGCCGGGCGACTGATCTTCGTCGGGTTGGCCGCTGGCCATCTTGATTCCTGTCCCCCTGTCGGTTGCTGCATGCAGTATACAACGCGCGCTTCAGGCCCCCCTGAGGGACGTGAGAGCCTTATCATGCGGAATACCGTATTTGCAGGTCCCGGAGATTACGTTGGCCTCTCAAGAATTCAGCCAGTTGTTCTCGGTCGCACGCTCTAGCGACGACTGCTGGAACGTTCTGATCGATGTGGCAAGGGTTTCCAGCTGGGTATCGGTTGTCGGCGAGGTGACCGAACACGAACACCTGGCGCGCTACTCGACTGTCCTCGAAGATCGACTGGGCCCGTTCAAACTACGGGCCGACCTCGAGGTGCTCGTGACGGCGTTCTCCGAACACGAGTTCGTCACTATCCGGGCCGATGGAGAGGACCGGCAGGTCGGCTCTCGAATCACCGTCGACGCCACCCTGGCTCTGGCGCCGACGGACGCCGGCTGCGAAGTACGAATAGAAGGCCGCTACGAGGTGACCGGCCGGGTGGCGACGATGGGAGCTTCGACTATTCGCCAGAAGGCCGACAAGATCCTCAGTGAGTTCATGCAAGCCGCAACGCGGGACCTGGCGTGAGTGTTCTCCCCCCATTCGCGTTGCACCGACCGTCGACGATAACCGAAGCGCTCGAGGCCCTCTCATTCGACGACATGCCATTGGGCGGCGGGACCGAGCTGCTTCTGGCGATGCGCATGCGCATGCTGCGCCCCGATTCGTTGGTGAATATCAAGAACATTCCCGAGCTGCACACACTCGAGATCGATGGCGACCACCTCGTGATTGGTGGAGCCGTAACTCACCAGACGGCGGCCGAACACCCGCTGGTGGTGGATCAACTCCCGATACTCCGTCGGGTTCTTCTCGAGGTCGGCAATCCGCGAATTCGGGCCAGCGGCACGTTGGCCGGCAACCTGATCTTCGCCGAGCCAAAGTCGGACGTGATCCCGATTCTCCTCGCACTTGATGCCACGGTGACCCTCGTCTCGTCGAGAGGGCCTCGCAACATGACAATCGACGAACTCATATTGGGCCCGTACTACGCGGCGCGAGAGCCGGACGAGCTGTTGAGCGAGATACGGATACCCCTGGGCCGGGTGCTGCGAGCCGTCTATCTCAAGTACCAAACGATGGAGCGGCCAACCGTGGGCGTCGCCGCGCTCGACCACGACAGCGACGGCGACGTTGTGCGCCGCGTCGTCATCGGAGCCGCCACCGAGCTCCCGGTGCGCCACGACTTCAGCCCTGGCGAGCCGATCGAGGGCAAGTCGATTGCTGAAACCATGGAGATCGTTCCCGACATCGCAGGCTCAGAGCGATACAAACGTCATGTGGTGGCTATCTACGTCGATCGTGCGCTCGCCGCACTCGATCGGGAGGAACGCGCGTGACGGCCGAAACCTCCATCGAGATCCGTCCCGTCGTCAACGGAATGAGCCACACGAGCATCGTGAAACCGCGGGTGACAGTCGCCGAATACCTCCGGGATTACCTCGGGCTCACCGGGACCAAGACAAGTTGCGAAGTCGAGGTATGTGGCGTTTGCTCGGTGATCGTCGACGGCTTGCCGGTCAGCGGATGCGCCGCGTTGGCCGCCGACCTAGACGGCAAGACTGTGACGACGGTGGAGGGCCTCGCCACCGGGGACACTCTGAGCCACCTGCAGCAGGCCTTCATCGAGACGTTCGCCACGCAGTGCGGCTTTTGCACCCCGGGCTTTCTCGTAATGGGCACCGCACTTCTCGCTGCCAACCCACAACCCAGCCGGGATGACGTGATGGAGTACTTGGAGGGCAACATCTGCCGCTGCACCGGCTACCGGCCGATCATCGAGGCCGTCCTGCTGGCGGCCGAGCGAATGGCGGCGCCGCAATGACAGATGCGCCGGCCGTCGGCCAGTCGACAGCCCGCTCGGACGCCAGATCCAAAGTCACCGGGGAAGCGCGCTACGCCTTCGACCATGCCGTGCCTGACATGTTGTTCGGAGCCGTGGTGCGCTCGACGCGCCCCCACGCAACCATCGAGGAGATCGAAAAGGACCAGGCGCTGGCCATCGAAGGCGTGGCCGGTGTTGTGACCGCGCAGGACCTGGGTGACCTTTTCCCCCGCTTTGGGCACCTGATTGCCGACCATCCAATCCTGGCGATCGACAAGGTCAACTACATGGGAGAACCGGTCGCGCTGGTGCTCGGGGAGACCATCCATGCGGCCTCGGATGGCGCAGACGCCGTCGTCGTTCGGTACAGCGACCTTCCGGTGATGGCAGACATGGAGACCGCGCTGGCTGAAGGCGCCACATTGATCCACCCGGCGACGTATCCCAAAGGCGATTCCGCTTTCGAGGAGGCAATCACGGAGCCGCGCGACGACAACGTCGCCCATGAGGCCTCACTGGAGTGGGGCGATGTCGATGCCGCGCTCGCCGATGCAGCAGTTGTCGTCGAGACAACGGTCAAGTACCCCAAGCTCTACGCGTATGCCATGGAGCCCTACAACGCTCTGTCCACAGTCAATGAGGAGGGCCTCGAGGTCATCACGACGGCGCAACATCCCTTCATGGTGCGCGACGACCTGGCGCGGATCTTCTCGATCCCATTGAGCAAGGTGCGAGTCCGCTCTCCGCTGCTCGGTGGCGGCTACGGCTCCAAGTCGTACACCAAGGTCGAGCCGCTGGCCTCTGTCGGCTCCTGGTATTCCGGCCGGCCGGTGAAGGTGGCGCTGAGCGCAGAGTAGTCCATCTACACGACACGGGCTGACTCCGCCCAGATCACCGTGCGTTCCGGATTTGACCTCGACGGCACCATGGTGGCTCGCGCCTTCGAAATCCTGATGGACACAGGGGCGTACACGGACAATGGAACGCTGGTTCTCGCCAAGTGTGTCAACCGCTGCTTCGGCCCGTACAACATCCCCCACCTGCGAGTTCACGGCCGGGCCGTATTCACCAACACGGTGGCGTCCTCGTCATATCGAGGCTTTGGCGCCCCGCAGGGCAACCTCGCCGGCGAGCTGAACATGGACCAGGCAGCCGAGCAGTTGGGCATGGATCCACTCGAACTGCGCAAGCGGAACATCCATCCACCAGGTGGAATCATCATCCCCGGCAAACGAGGGCTCGATGCTGACTTGGCAGCCAACCTCGACATCGCAACGGAAACGCTCGGTTGGGGATCGCAGCAACCGGCAATGACCGGCACCGGTTTTGGCGTGGCCGCGTCAGACGCAGGGGCCTACCCGGTATCAACAGCACAGGTGCGGATCCTCATCGACGGCTCGGTTCTCGTGATGACGGGCTCAACCGAGATGGGGCAAGGGTCCAAGACCGCACTCGCCCAGATCGCAGCGCATGAACTCGGAGTCGACATTGCCAAGATCCACATGGTGCAGTCCGACACCGGCAGCACCCCCTATGAGCGTACGACCGGGGCCAGCCGAACTACGGTGCTCGTCGGCCTTGCCATTCAACGCGCCTGTCAGGACGCACTGCGCAAGCTCGAGGAGATGGCTGCTGAGGCCTATTCCGTTTCGCCGACCGAGGTGAAGACGGCCGACGGCGTTGTCGTCGCCCCAGGGACCGGTGAATGGCCATACGCCGAGGTGTTGCAGTCGTGGTTCGGCGCCAGGTCGGGCGAGGTCACCGGCGTCGGTTTGGTTCGTGCGTCCGGCGAGCTGACCCTCCTGCCGCCTTTCTGGGAGGTGGGAACGACCGGGGTGACCGTGACGGTCGATCCCGACACCGGAATGGTCAACGTAGATCACCTGGTCACGATCGGCGACGTCGGATTCGCTATCAACCCGAGTCTCGTCGAAGGCCAAGATCTCGGGGCGGCCACCCAAGGCCTCGGCGCCGCGCTATACGAAGAGCTGATCTATGACGGCGGCCAGCTGGAGAACCCCAATCTCGTCGACTACCGAGTCCCCCACATTGCCGACATGCCGGACCGTATCGATACCATCGTCGTCGAGCGGGGCGACGGTGTCGGGCCCTATGGGGCCAAAGGGGCCGGCGAGGGCCCGCTGAATCCAGTGGGAGCCGCGGTCGCCTCGGCCGTGGCGAGAGCGATCGGCAAGTGGCCGACCGAGTTGCCTTTAACGGCACAGCGAGTCTGGGAATTGATGCAGGACGAGCCCGAATGACGGCCGTGCCGGCGGAATTCTCTGGCCCGACGGCCGCGCGATGGGCTACTGTATGCAGTATGCAAGATCGGAGGATCGGGTGACAGACGAGAAGAAGATCAACGACGGCGACTACGCCGCTGACATCTCATATCGCGACCAACCGCTGAGCGAAACCGCGATCAGCGAGATGAAGGACCGCGAAGAGTGGAACATCAAGAACCCAGCGAACGAAGTTACGCTGGTCAAGAATTTGCGCGAAACCGAACTCGTACCGCGCGAGTATCGCAACACCAAGGCTCGTTTCATGAAGCTGACGGGCGAGCGCCGTCTGCAGCCGCATCTGAGCGAGCTGCCGCCGCTCGGCAAGTCGACTAACCACCGCCACACGACAGAAGCGGTCATCTACATAATCAAGGGCAGCGGCTACTCGAACATCGGATACGACGACGAACCATTGCAGAAGGTGGAATGGGAAGAGGGGGACCTCTTCGGGATTCCGCTGTGGGCATGGCATCAGCACATCAACACCAGCGAGACGGAGACGGTCCGGTACCTCGCTGTGCAGGATACGTTCATGGTCAAGGCGCTTGGCCTCCACCAGATTGAACGTCACCCGCAGCAGTAGTTGGCGGTCCATCCGGTAGTCGAGGTCGATGAAGAGCTTTGTATCGGTTCGGGAGAGTGTGTTGCACTCGCCCCGAAGGCCTTCTCACTTGGGGCCTCGGACCTGATCGTCACCGTGCTGGGGACGGCACCCCACGTTGACCTGGACACGCTCGAGGATGCCGCCGTGAGCTGTCCGACCGGCGCCATCCAAATTGTGCGCCAGGAATCGGCCTAGAACCATATTGGATCCGATGTTGGTCGCGTCGATGTCGGAGGAAGCGTCGTCACTGGTCGACTGCGATCGTCGCCTCGATCTCGCATATGGCCTCTCGGTCGGCCAACCCGACGACAAGCAACAGGGTGCTGGCCGGCGGCATGGCGTCGTCGTACCATTCGGCGAACACTTCGTGTCTGGCTGCGACAAACGCGTCGAGCGTGGTGGAGCCGACCAGGTATGTCCGGAGATGCACGACGTCTGAATGTGTTGCGCCGATTGATTCACAGGCAAGTCCGACGTGTATGAACGCTTGCCGACATTGCTCGATCGGATTGGCGGCCAGGGTTCCATCCGAGCGGCGACCGGTTTGGCCGGAGATGAGGGCGAGACGCTTCCCAAATGGTGCCACGGACACCATTGAGTACTGACCGGACGGCGTGGGCAGCGATGCGGGGTTGATACGTTCTGGGTTCATGGTTCGTATGGTAAGCAGCCTGAGGCACCGCCTGCCGCGACAGATTGGATCCAATCTAGGTACGATGCAGGCGTGGATACCTGTTACCGGAGAATCGTGTGAGCGATAGAAGACTCGCACCCCGCCAAGCAACCACCAACGCTTGGTTTGCGTACTCGGGGGCCGTCGTGGCCCAGACCGGTGTGCAACTGATCGCACCATCGCTGCCCGTGATGCGAGATGCTCTGGGCCTCAGCGATGCGCAGCTCTCACTCGTCATGAGCGTGTACCTGTTCCCGGCGGCGCTTGGAGCCATACCGGCCGGCATCTTGGCAGATCGCATCGGGAGGCGACGCGTGTTCGGCTGGGCGATGATCATCTTCGGAATCGCCGGCATCGCACTTCAGATGTCGACGGGTTCGTTTGGGCTCTTTCTGTCGATCCGCTTCATCCAAGGCCTTGCATTTGCCGGCCTGCTACCTCTGACGATGACCATCTTGGGAGACGCGTACCGTGGCTCCGATCTCATTCGCAGCCAGGGAAGGAGATCCGTCGCAATGCTGACCGGCGACGGCACCTTGCCCATAATCGGCGGCGTGCTGGCAGCGATGACCTGGCAGGCCCCGTGGTTGGGTCAGCTGTTGGCCATACCTTTCGGTCTGGCCGTTCTGGCCAGGATGACCGACCCTCCGTCGCTCGAGGCCAGGGCGCCCCGCGGAGCGAGCCTTAGAGCCTTCAAACAGATCTTCAAGATGCCGGGCGTCATCGCAGTCCAGTACGCCGGCTTTCTGAGGATGTTCCTCAAGTTCTCCATCCTGACGTTCCTTCCGGTACTCCTCGTCGACGTGCGCGGATTCTCACCGGCTTTCGCCGGGCTGGTCGTAGGGGCATCTGCGTTGATCGGGATCGTTCCCTCGCTCGGGGCGGGGCGCATCGCCGGCTACGGCCGACCGACCACCTTCGTCGGGCTCGGGCTCGCGGTCGAGGCGATCGCACTAGCGGTTTGGGCGCTGGTTCCGTGGTCGGTCGCGATATTCCTGGCGGCCATAGCGTTCGGCATCGCCGACGGCTTGTCAGGGGTCTTCGTCAACTCGCTTGTCGCGGCTGCCCCTGACACCGAGCAGCGAGCGAGTTTCGTGGCTGCAACGGGGGCGATACGCAACTTCGCCAAGTTCCTGGGCCCGGCAACCATCGGTCTGGCGATCCTCACCGTCTCGTTGCCGACGGCAATCACCTTCATGGCTGCGGCGACGCTGGCCTCGAGCGTGCTGATTGTGCCGCTGCGCGGTCTCGACCATGCCCTCGAGAACGAAAAGTTCGACTCGTCTCGAGCTCGGGAGGAGTCTCATGACAACGGTTGACTCATCCAGTCAGCGGCAGACGATCGAGCAGTTGGTCGCCGTATCGCAAGGTCAGTTCCGCACCACCGAAGAACGGGTGGCCTCTGTGATCAGGAGCGCCATCGCCGCCGGAATATTCGAGCGGGGCGAGCACCTGTCGCAGGACCGGCTCGCCAAACTCTTTGAAGTCAGCCGCATGCCGATCCGGTCCGTCCTCAGACAACTCGAGTCCGAGGGCCTTGTCGAACTGCACGCCCACCGCGGCGCGACAGTGCGCGCCCTGTCGCTAGAGGAAATCTCCGACCTATACGAGATGCGGATCCTGATAGAAGCCTTTGCTCTCCGCAAGACTGTCGCAGCCATAGAACCGGGCCAGCTCGAAGCGCTCAAGGAGCTGGCCGGCGACCTCCAGCAGATGGCGGCCCGTGAGGGCTGGTTGGCAGCCCGCCGTACGTTCTATCGGACGCTGTACTCCATCGGCAATACGCCACGGGTGGTGAGCACCATCATGCAGTTCCGGGCAGAGGTCACTCGCTACACCACCGAGCTGGCCAACCCGGGCACGCACACACACCGAGACTTGCTCGACAGAGTCGAGCTCGGCGACCCCGACCTGGCAGCAGCTTGGCTCGAGTCCCACCTAAGGGAAGTCGCTCAGGAATTGCGCAAGCAGGTTGCCGACCGTCGGTTGAACCAAGAAGAACGGGCCACGGCAGAGCCGCCGGGTCAGTGATCGAAAGGAAGAGACACCGTGCAAAGTCCCATCACCCGGCTGGCGGATCGGGTTGCCATCGTCACTGGAGGCGCTCACGGAATTGGCCGCGTCTATGCGCTCCGGCTGGCGGCAGAGGGCGCCAAGGTCGTGATCGCCGATCTCGATACGGACGGCGCCACCACAGTTGCCGCAGAGATCGAGGACGGTGGCGGTGAGGCCCTCGGCGTTTTCTGCGATGTGGCCGACGAAGCTGCCGTTGACGCCGCAGTGAGCGCCACAGTCGAGGCCTACGGTCGCATCGACATCCTGATCAACAACGCCAGCATGTTCTCTGTAGTGCCCATGTCAAGGGTCGGATTCGAGGATATCTCGCGAGATGAGTGGTCCAAGATGATGGACGTCAACGTCGCCGGGACCTGGCTGGCCTGCAAGGCCGTCGTGCCCGAGATGCGCAAGAACAACTACGGCAAGATCGTCAACATCAGCAGCGGCGTCGTCTTCAAGGGGGTGCCGATGCGCATCCATTACGTCGCCTCCAAGGCCGCCATCATCGGTTTTACCCGGACGCTCGCCCGCGAAGTTGGCGGCGACGGCATCACCGTCAACTGCATCGCTCCCGGCGGCACCCTCAGCGAGGAGAACCCAAGCGAGGAGGTACTGGCGGCCCGCCAGAAGAAGACTGGTGACCGAGCCATCAAGCGAGTGCAGCTGCCAGAGGACCTGGCGGGAGCGGTGGCCTTCTTTGCCTCGGACGACAGCGCCTTCATCACGGGCCAGACCCTCGTGGTCGACGGTGGCTCGGTGATGCACTGAACGGGAAGGAGGTCGCTTCATGAGAATCGTCGAACCGATCAGCGCCGAGGTGGTTCTCGAGGATTTCGCCTCGATCAAGCAGGCGCTGATGAATCCGCACCTGTCGCGGACCTTCGACAAACGCTCATATGCCGAAGGGAACGTCCGGGAGGGGGTGGTGAGCATCATGCACGGCCAGGCCCATCGGGACAGACGGCGGCTCGAGAACACCCAGTTCAGGCCCGACATACTGCAACTGTACGAACGCGACCTCTTTCCGCCGATCGTGGAGGCGATGGTCGGTGAGGCGGCCGAGGCCGGAGAGGCTGATCTGTTTTCCCTCGGGGAACGGCTGGCCGTTGTCCTCGCCGCCAAACGAGCGGGTTTCGACCTCGCAATCGACGACCACCAATCGCGTGAAGAGATGGTGTCGTTTGTCGATGAGTTCTCGCAGGCCAGCGCCATTGTCGACGCCAACAACCCAGACGCCATCCGCGCCGCAGTCAAACGAGCCCACATCGGCTTCCACGACCAGTTCGGTGCCCCGTCTATCCGCCGCCGCCTCGACCTGCTCGCCAGCTTCGATCGCGGCGAAATCGAAGAAGACGACCTGCCCCATGACATCCTGACGAGCCTCTTGCGCCACCGAGACAACCCGGGACTTGGCCTTGAAGATGATCACGTAGTCGTTCGCGAGGCAGGCACATACCTCCAGGGCGGAACCCACACGAGCTCGCAGACGCTCATCAACGCGATTGACCTGTTGCTCGACGCTCGCGAGTTCCACCCAGAACATTGGCAACGGGTCAAAGAAGACCTTGGCTTTGCTCAGCGAGTCATGCACGAGACGCTCCGCCTGCGCCCGACGACTCCCAAGGCAAAGCGCCGCGCCGAGGAGGCCACGACCGTCGGCGAAACGGAAATCCCGCCAGGGGCGCTCGTCGTCCTCGACCTGCATTCCGCCAACCGCGATCCGGGAGTGTTCGGCGCCGATGCCGCCGTCTTCAACCCGGACCGGGAATTGCCAACGCGCAATCCGTTGTGGGGTCTTTCGTTCGGGGCCGGCCCGCACATCTGCCCGGGGCGCAAGGTCGCCGGCGGGCTGCAACAGATGTCTGCAGGATCCGAGTTTCCGGAGGAG
>Ga0224497_10002261_pt1 | contig 11532 bp, 12 predicted proteins | sample SF_Jul11_sed_USG_4_FD_167970 | JGI IMG/M metagenome (GOLD analysis project Ga0224497, IMG submission 167970) | Sediment microbial communities from San Francisco Bay, California, United States - SF_Jul11_sed_USGS_13 | ecosystem: Environmental > Aquatic > Marine > Sediment | place: USA...
CCCACGTTCATAATTTCATTTTCAGAAGGATTTTTCAAACCATACACATATCTTACGTTTGATGCCAAATTATTATCCTGATCAAAAAATACTATGTGAAAACCAAATTCAGAATTATTTTTGATGTTGGAGTCATAAACAAAAATAGCCTTGAACCCATTATCAAAGATGAGTTCTTCTTTTACAGTTGACGAGGTGGGAAGAGGCGATATTGCAATCTTTATCTGCTGAGAATCTTTGTCAATTTCTTTTAGATGATTTTGATCAATTATAAAATGAATTATGTTGTTATCTTTTTTTGAATATTCGTCATAATGTATACTTCCTTCCAAAACCACATCATGATTGGCTTTTCCTACAAAACCATAAACATTTTCAAACGGGGGAAAGTTTTTTGGAAATTCAAAATAACTTTTTATTGTATCTGTTTGATCTAAATGAGACCAATTATATGGAATTTGAAAGACAAACGAGTTTGATGATTCATCAAAATTAAAATCATTTAGGGATGTTTCAAAATTTTTTATTATCACGGGATACTCGACTCCATTAAATGTTATTGGAAATTGTTGTTTTGATGGAATAGTTATTTTTGTTTCAAAAACAATATCCTTCTCAGTTTGAGTTTTTGGATTTTTTGCACCTATTATAGAAGTCTTGACGGTGTAGTCACCACTTTTATCAAACACAGGACCTATGATCACAGGTTTACTTGAGGCAGAAGATGTGAGGGCATTTGGTACAATAGGATCTTGTTCGCCATGATATTTTGTGCATTTCCATAAAACATCATTTTCGCAATTTGAATTAGGTTGTATTTTTATATCGAGATGTCCATCTTTGTCAAAAAACATTTGGTTTGCTACTAGATCTGTTCCAGAAAATATCTGAACCCTATATGTGGTACTTTCGATATTCATATTTGAGTATGCATCATAAAATCGAATTCTCAGATCAACACTTGAACTTTCATCAGGGATAAAATCCATTGGAAAAATGGACGTGCTCACAGTTACTTGACCATCCCCAAAACTTATGGGTGGTGCCTGCTCTCCTCCATGATGTTGGGCAAAAGCCATTGGAAAAGAAATAACCGTTATCATAAGCAAAAACAGAGAGCATGTAATGTTAAACAAAGGACGCACAAAACTAGATATCTTTCCAATAATTTCAACTTTTGTTTCAAAATAATACTATTTTAAAAACGATTGAAGAGGATTGAGGCCACGAAGAGAATAAGACATGCCTAATTTGGAATTAATTTTAGGAATCTATACAAATTATTTTGATATTTGCTAAAAGTACCAGAATTCTTGATAGAATCAACAAAGGCATGATAAGGATCATCTACTTCCTGTATGCTTTCTAATGAAATCTGCATCGCATCATGTCATGATGGTACTAAAATAGTTCCGCCATGATGGTAGGCGGACCCGACCGAATTAGAATCATGACTAATCGGGTCCATGTAATTTTTAGAATATTTACACCTAATTTGTCTGATAATTGCTATATCATACTCTCCTAAATACCTCAAATTCATCATTTTTTGAATAGTAAGATCTATTAACTAAGATCTTTTTGTAGTTTTGAATGTCTAATTTTGTTCCAAAGTGGTGGGAAGGGTTAGAAGAAGTTGAAAATGATATTGAATGTTAGAACACTTGATGTTATTGTTTTTAATTTTGATATGTTAGAGATTTGAGGATTTAATTGTATCAAAACACAGATGGAAAAAATGACTAAATCGAGGTTTATCTTTCATCAATTCTCTTACCACTTCTTCCAAACTGGAAGTATCTATTTCAGGATGTACCTGTTTTGTTTGTTTTGCAGTTAATTTAGATAACATCAAAACGGCTTTCTCTATTTGCCATGCTCTCTGATGAATTTTGTTTAAAGCCAAAGCGTTTTCAATTTGTTTATTCCTGATAGAACGGAAATATGCAAAAACTGTGGTTCCAGCAGTAACCGCCACAATTAAGAGAAATTCTTCAAAGAAACTGTCAATATATTCATCTAGTAAAGATCATACAATAGTTTTGGTGTGATAAAAAACATCCTTAGCTTTTATTAGTAATATACATGTCCACGTTTATCTAATTTTATTTTAAATAAATCTAATATCCTAACAACATTTCTAACGTGGCCGTTTCAAGTATCATATAATGACCTATGTTCAAAAAAAAATCAATAAATGACTCTCCTTTATATCAAAACATCCTATTAGGAAAATAAGAATGGTTAATTCTGAATTAATTACTAATTACTTTTCTGTTATTCAAAACTGATAAATGATTCTTTATCTTATAAAATACCAAATTAAAAAAAAATAAACAATCATATAATATTCTTATTTTGTCTCTAGTTGTTACCATCATTTTAGCTGGAAATTCTTTGGCAACACAGGTTTTAGCTCAAGAAGTAAAAGGAGGCGAAATCATTCCAGGACAATATATTGTGCTTTTGGAAGAAACAGAATTTGCCGAACTTGTTATACAGTCATATCAGCTAGAAAGTATTACCACCTATCAATATGTTTTCAATGGAATGGCAGTTGCTGCCACAGAAGAACAATTATCACAATTAAGAGATGACCCCAAAGTAATTGCAATTGAGCCAGACAGAATTGTAATACATAAACACTTTAAGTCACGAAACTTGAAACTTCTACGGACTCGTGACTAGTCCATTTGTAAATCGTCTACTAGAATTAAATCTTATGACTAAGGATTCATACACAAATTTCACACCTAGAAATTTTTTTTAAATGATAAATTGTAATCTAAAATACTACCTAATTATCAGAAATTAGAATCAACTTGGTGAGGTACCTGGAATACCTTTGAATTTCTTAAGGATTTCAAAGGATTCAAAGTATTGCATGAAATGATTCTGGGAATTATTCTATTGAGAAGTGTTTAGAAAAAAGAAAAAAGGTTATGGTTTGAATGGATCCTTTTGTTGTGGGGTCATTTCATCTACCCACTCTTGTACTTCATTTGATAGATCAGATGAATCAGTAGTTAGCTCTATCCATCCATCATATGGATTTGGAATTGCTAAAACTCCCTGACCTCCCATTCCATCAAGTGCGGTAACTGAATCATCAATAATTGCATCAGAATTTGCATTGTTTGTTGCAATCAACACCCTTCCTACAACACCTGCAGATTCTGCTGATGAAAGAATTCCATCGTCATCGTCTGCTGCAACAGCCTCAGCTGGATCAAATACAATTAGAGCATTTGAGAATTTGCTTGAGACATACGCATTATAACCTCCATTAACATTTGCACCAAAGTTGACTCCATGGCATCCTGCATCACATGCAAGACTTAGAACCATTTCATCAGTTGTGGTGTCAATAATTGTAACAGAAGGTAACAGAGTTGCTGTAACTACATAGCGTCCATCAGGGCTAACTGGTGTTTGTACTGGAAGTAAACCGGCAGAACCGGTTTGAATTGGAGCCAAATCACCTAAAGTAAACAAATTTGGCAATCCTGTAACAAGAACTATTGGCTTTGTTGCAACTAGGTTTGTGCCATCAACACATGCGTCTTCATCAATGGACACACATGTGATCGTTTGGTCTAGCAAGTTAGCAACATAATATTTTTCACCTGATGGATGCATTCCAGTAGCTATTGGAACACCAAAAGCGTTTGATGATACTCCTAGCAATTCTGAATTTGAAATAATGGTGCTATCACCAGAATCAAAGTCATGAATTGATGATGTGCCTGTAAATGCATTTGGCGTCACCATTACATATTTGTTCATCCAATGACCGTGAGGATGTGGTTCGCCTATGTTTAGTGTTCTAGTAATATTCAAATCAGTTGCAGAGCCTTCAAGTTCCACCACAGAATCGTTTGAGTCCTCACCATTCATTGCGACATAGATATTTTGATTATCATCAGGTCTGGTCATCACATGTGATGGTGAATGTCCAACAGTTACCTCATCGATTAACTCTCCTGTTGCTCTATCAAACATTGCAAGTCGGGTATCAAACCACATTGTTTGATAGATTACATCTTGATTGAGATCTGTCCACATGTTATGTGGATGATTCATATTAATTTCTGGAAGTGCGATCTTTTTTGTAACAGTCCATGTTGTGGTGTCAACTGCAGTTGAAGAACCAACATTATCTTTTCCGGCAGTGTTTTCAAACTGAGTATTAACCCAAACTTCACCAATTCCATTGTATTGAGGAAGGCTAGTTGTCAAATCAGCATCAACAATGTTTAATGCAGACAAATTAACAACAGTACCATCTGTGGCACGAACATCAACTGGTGGGAATGTAACATTCCATTTTCCAGTGGTGTAATCTTGCCAGTTATTTGAATCAGTAACTATGAAGAATGATTTTAACAAGCTTACAGCCAATGGACTAGCAGTAGGGGTTGTGATGCCGTTAACAATTCTAATATTCTCACCAAGATCTAATCCTTCAGTATCTGGATCATCAATAATTACTGCACCAAACATGTAAGGATGAATTTTGCAGGTAAAGACATAAAGTCCAGGATCTTCTAATTCCACACTAAATCCTCCTGATCTATGAGGTTTGGTTTGATCAAAAGGCATGTTTGTAGCAGCAGGTCCGTTAATTGTATCTACTGGATAAAGTAGACTTGTAATTGTGTGAACTGTTTCAGTATCTCCGCCAATCTTGAAATCTACTCTCGCACCTGGTTGTGCAATTGCAAGTGACTCGGTGGTTTCTGGAATTGGATTTTCATTTTTGAACCAAGTTCCTGGTTCATCAGTTATTTCAAATCGTACTCGGTTATCACTGTCACCTGCATAAATCTCGTTGATGGGTAATACGATTGCTAAAGCTAGTAAAGATGTCATTATTGTAATTGTCGATATTTGTTTTTTGTTTGTCATTATAGTGCATGGTAAGAAAGCGGTTTTAATACGTCAGGAAGAATCTCATGTTATAAGTCTCACAATATGGGTACCATACACTATTTTTCTATTCATAGAGTTCATCTGTAAGCCTTTTACCGCTACGTTTGGCATAGTAGAATCTCAACCAGAATACAACACTAATCAAAATCATGGCGATCATGTGAATGATTGAAGGCAATATCTCAAAGTTAGTTAGCTGTAACAATCCCATGTCTCCTAAAATATCAACAATTTCTCCGGTTATCCAAATAATTAAGATTATAGCAATTTGAAATTGAAAGCTCCTTGCATTTTTTGATTGAACCGCAAGGGATCCAAAAATTCCAACTGCAATAAGTAAGAGAACTAGTGTAAGATCTCCTAGTAAAAAGACTTCACTCATGCAGTAGCCCTCCTAATACTCCGAATTCTTAGATACCAAAATCCAAAGATAACTAGTACCAAAACCGAAACAGGCTCAAAAATATCCTCAGCAACATCTTCGAAACCAAATATCTCTGTTGTATGATAAATTGCATGAACAATAGAAAAAATACCTACTAAGATGGTTAGTTTTTGAAGATTTCCTTTTAGATGATAGCTAAGATAGATAGGAACTACTGATGCGAAAAATATTGCAATACTGTTTATTATGTTAATTTCTATTATTTCACTCAATTGAATCCCCTAGTGAAAAGAAATTTTTGGTGGTATTTTCTATCGGATCCACATTTTTGCTAGATTCCACAGTTACTTCATTTTTCTGGTACCTTACATTTACTGATCTTATTGTACTCCTAAAGAGACTGTATTTTTTCCCCTCATTTGTAAACCCCATCTTTACTACCACCAACAAGTCATTATCTAGCATCCATTTGATTTTTCTATATGCTGTACTGTGAGGAATATCAAATTTTTTTACAATATCTGTTCCAGAAACTAAACTATCCATAGAGGCATTTAGAATATCGAGCATTTCCTTGTCTGCAAGTGCAGTCAAAATAGCTTTTTTTAGTTTCTCACTTGTTATGACCATAATATTTCAAATGAATGTAGAGAACTAGTGATTGTCATTTAAAATCTCTAGTTTGATTCTCAAACTATGAAATAATAATACTATTTGATAAATCATCAGAAAAAGTTATTTTGAACATGTTTTATCTTGTCAATATTAATTCTGAATCTCACTGTTTGAGATTAACAGGAATTGGTTTTTTGTTGTATGAAAAAAACAAAAGTCATTCTCACATGCTAAGACTCATCTGATAAGATCCTTCCTAGTGTTTTAAAGTAAAATGTTTGATTAAATTTTTAATGACCAAAACAACAAAGAAAAATCTTTCTTTGCAAATTGCTGCAATATTTACAATTGCTGTTCTTACAATTGGAACAACACAATTTGCCTTAGCAAAAGACGATTCTGAAGTTAAAATCGAAGGCGAATTTGCTGGCATTAATGATGGCAAGGCAAAATTCGAATCTAGAGATAACGGAGATAGAAAGAAATTCAGTGTAGAGATTACCAGTGTAGAAGCTAACCAATCTTTTACTATTGAGGTTGCAGGAACTATGTTCCAGACAACTTCAGACCAATTTGGTATCATTGATTTTAATCTAGACACTCAATGTGAAGATGATGGTTCAGATTGTTCTGATATTCCAGACATGATCTCAGGTGACACTGTTACTGTATCAGGACCAAATGGATTCCTTATAGAAGCAGACCTCAACTAAATCAGAACCCTTCATTTTTTTATTTTTTATTTAACAAGTTTAATTCCCATTATGCTTGAACCTTTTTGGGAATGATTTTAGTTTAAATCTCTAGAGATCAGTTGCGGATTTGAGATGGAAAAAGATTCAAAGTTGAATAAAAAAACTCACCCACCAAATTAGAGGTAAAAGTGGACACATTTCAAATGAACTTGTTTTAGTTCAATACTATTACATTTGTGCATGATTCAAATCAGATGTGGTCATACTGTCCACATGGAAATAATTTTTGATTCTCATAATTTGAAAATAAAAAGTGAAAAGAAAGTTTTTGGTTTTGTATGAGAATGATTATCTACTTGGTCCTGCCTCAGCTATCTGACCACGAATTTCCCCTGAAGGGGTGCCTATGGAATGAACATTAACGTATGTGTTACCTGATCTCATCTCATTGATGAGAGAGTTTAACGTTCCATCAAAACCATCTCGTGGTATTACATTATCCTCTGTTATTGTTCCTTGTGCCAAGATTCCTTTGTTGTCAATTCCTTCTGCAACAAATCCGAAAAGAAATGCTACAACGGGTCCATTTTCTCCTTCAGGACCTAGATGAATATGTGCTTGAGTTACATCATCCATATTGACAAGTAGTTTGTAACTAATTTCATCGCCATCTTTGTTTACTTGAAATTTGGCAAGTCCAGTTGCCTTTGTGTCTACTGGTGGAACCTCTTGATTGCCAGATAGTGGTGCAACAAAGTTTTTTGATTCAGGTTTGGCAAAAGAATCGGTAGTTCCAATAAGCATTAAAGATATTGCAATTGATGCTATGGCTAGAACTGATAGTGTTTTCATCATTGAAATATCAACCCGTTTTGATAAATAAATAAGTTAATTTGAATCCCAGTTAATGGGATTATTTGTAGTTCATATTACTCATTTTGTTTTTCAAGAAGTTTCTTTTATAGCAACTAGATTACTTTATTAATTCACAAACAGTTAGAGTTGCAACAATACTTGTAAACCACATAACACCGATAAAATATCCTTAGAGAAAATCCATCTATATCGTGTCTTCTCTTGCCATCATCTTCTGAATAATCATCAGATGTCACATCAAATACAATTACCAAAGAATTGTCAAGGGTACTGGGTTTTAGGAGTTTCAGTACTCATTTTGACTTGAAAGCAGTTCTTTGACATCGACCGGACCAGGGTAACTTGTTTTTAATTTAGGTTCCAAAATCAGACAATTTGGCTTTCTAGACATCCTGAAATTGAATTGATTGAGAATTCTGAAAGTTTTAAAAAATATCGTGACGATCTAACTTTGTTATACAAGATTAGGGTTCAAAGAAAGACAAAATTAGTACTATCAAATAAAAAATAGTATGAATAAAAAAATGATTGCACTAGTAATTATTCCCATAGTTGGATTAATTTTTATAATTTCTATTCCTGAGTCAAGTACACAAAATCTTTCAGATGACGATATTGAAAAAGCATCCAAGCCCGTCATTGTTGAATCTATTTCTGATATTACGTCGTCTCAATTTACAGTTCAAGATTGTTCAGGAAGTGCCAAATGCATTATTGGAACAGTAACAAAAATAATTGATGGTAGTTCTATTCACGTTGATGATCAATATGTACGATTTGCATTGACATCTTCTCCTACATTGAAGTCTCTGGAAGGAATAGAGTCCAAAAATTTTATTCAAACAATTTGTCCTGTTGGTTCTAAAGTTCTAGTTGATGAAGATGATGGACAAAATCCAGAAGGACATAATAGAATTATTGGTGTTGTTTATTGTAATAACATGATTCTAAATAAAGAGATATTAGACACAAACTTAGGATATTTGAGTTCTAGATTTTGTGAATCAAGTGAATTTGCAAGGGAATCATGGGCTCAAAAACACGGTTGTAGTGATATTTTTATTGCTGAACAAAATGGATCTTAACTTTATTCTCAGTAATTCACAAACAACTGTAAATTTTCATTTGTATATTTGACAAATATTTGAGAAAACTATTTGCATAATCTTAATGTAGATTATGAAGCCAAACAAATGTTTTTCATTGACCTTTATTTTCTCAACTGAATCAGTCTCTTCAAATGAATTGAACAGAAGAAAACATTTGATGAAGAAATGCATGTACTAGTATGTTACACCAGACTAATAACGCAGAAAGTTAATCGGAGTGCTTTTAAACTCCTATTAATTTTTTAGATTTTAGCATCATGGTATTCAAAAATCGAATCAAATTGTATTCGGTCAAACACAAGTCACAAAATAAGAAGAAATTTATGGTTCAAATTTAATTGGGAGCACAACATGCATGGGGATATAGTTAGAGGAGATATTATGAGACCCACGTGAAGAATATTAAATCAAGAAATGAGAACAATAAAAAAAATTCAGATGAGTTTGTTGTTTTCTCTGAGATAGATATTAAATTAGAATTTATTTAGAGCATTTGTAGAATTAAGAATTTAGAAAAATTTGGTCATAATTTATTGGCATGAAATCAAATAAGAATCCATCTGTTAATTGCTAGATTTGAAAAAATAACTTTTGATTTAATTGAATAACATAAGAAAATTCATCATGCAGAAAAAATTTGGTTTAATAGGAATTCCGATACTGCTTGCATTTTTAATTGTAGCAGCAACAGGAAATATTCAATTTTTACCAGATCTAAATACAAAAACACAGACTGTCTCTGATGTTCAGCCTCAAATTGTATCTGAAATGATACCACAGATTGTCAAAGCTGAAGAACAACCAGTTAAAGAATACACATTGATAATTGAGCAAACAGACATTCAAATATCTGATACTGCTGTCTGGCATGCTTGGACATATAACGGAACAGTACCCGCACCAACTCTAATGGTAAACCAAGGAGATCTATTGCGAGTCAGGGTAATCAATAATCATGATGTAACTCACAGCTTCCATGCCCACATGAGTGATTATGATCCTAAACACGATGGATCCCCAGTCAATGTTATTACAGGAGTTGGAGCAGGCTCGATGATTCCACCAGGTGGCGAATGGACATATGAGTACAATGTAAACACTTGGGGAACGACATTTTTTCATGACCATGCAGCATCTGAGGGTCTTGGAATAAAGGATCATATTTTGCAAGGTCTTTATGGCAATATCATAATTGAAAGAAATCCTCCAAGACCATACATTGACAGACACATTCCAATCGTGATGGCAGAAATAGGTCACGACGTTGAAAGAATGGAAAAAGGTCCCGTTCCATACTATATCATGAATGGAATGGGAGTACCAGGTGGAGAAAAGGCTCTTGAAGAGATCTTTGCAGAAAAAGGATTGGAGGGAGTTGTTGCACAGTTCAATTACACATTACCTGTCTACAAGACAAAGGTTGGAGAAACAGTTGAATTTCACGTTACAAATCTAGGTGAGCAAATCCACTCATTTCATCTGCACGGAAATAAGATGATTTCAAGTACCAATGAAAGAGGTTCTACAATAACTTCGCAGACATTTCCACTAGTTCAAGGAACGCTTGAATCATTCATTATTAAACCAGACAAGCCCGCAGTTTGGCTGTTCCATTGCCATGTTGTTGGTCATGCAGATGCAGGAATGATAGGATTATTCATAGTAGAGGAGTAACTCTTCACTTTTTTTATTTTTTCAATAAACTACAATTATAGTGCATTTTGAAATTCCATCGAATTCACCTTATTCAAGTGGTTCAGGATGTCCTTTCCCACGAAGTGCAAAAAGTACTACTGCCAGTGTAATTTCACCTCCATACGCTGCAAGTCCTGCTTCTGCCATGAAACAGTTAATGCAAAACTAACAATAAACATAATTGTATCAAAATGAAAAATTTGTTTGATTTAATATTGTAAAATCAGATAAATTTTCATTGTCACAATACTCTACTTTATTGAGGACGTAACCATACTAATCTTAAATTGAACATCTACGATACAAGATCAATTTCGTGTGTGATCTGTGGACAAGTAATTGGTGAAGTTGATTATGATGCACAAATTATTCGTCCAAAATGCGGTCAGTGCTCAAATCCCACCCCTCATGTTAAAGACAAAATGCCTTATCTTATTTCTCACTAGTTTGAGATTAATGTTAAGAATTCACATATTAAAATTTTTAATTGTTTAATATTTTTTTAAATAATTAAATAATTTTAAACATTTTTTATGGTTTTACTTAAATATTTTTTTGGCACATTTATTTCATGGAGACTGCCTATGTCTTGCTTAGTTGTGATCTTGGTTCTGAAGAGGCTGTAATTGAAGACCTAAAGCATATGGAATCAGTGAGGGAGGTTAACGGAACATTTGGGGCATATGACATTGTTGCAAAGATAGAAAATCTGAATAAAGACAAACTCAGAGAAACCATCAATTGGAACATTAGAAAACTTGAACATGTTCGTTCAACTCTTGCCTTGATGGGAATTCAGGAGCAAAATTAGGAGAAATAGCGACAAAAGCCTGTGTACTTATTGTAAATGAATCAGGTACAGAAGATTCTTTGCATTTTGTTTATCTAAACATCTTCAAATAGAATTTAAGAAATTTTAAAATATTGAAGAAGAATAAACATTCATTCATTATTTGTAACCACATATTCAAATATTATTCTGATGATATAGCGTTGATATCTGATGTCATTGCCGGATTTTGTATATGCTGAGATAGAGAGTTTTGCAGAAAGTGTGGCAGACGAAAAATACTGTAAATGTCGTTCACAGAAGATCATACGTTATCAATTGTAGAATAAGGGAATGATTTTTTATTTTAGTGAAAATACTTGAAGACTCAATGGAAGCCATCAGAGTCTTAATATTTTAGTTTAAGACCTATCTGTCAAAAATAAAACAATAACG
>Ga0224497_10002263_pt1 | contig 11530 bp, 12 predicted proteins | sample SF_Jul11_sed_USG_4_FD_167970 | JGI IMG/M metagenome (GOLD analysis project Ga0224497, IMG submission 167970) | Sediment microbial communities from San Francisco Bay, California, United States - SF_Jul11_sed_USGS_13 | ecosystem: Environmental > Aquatic > Marine > Sediment | place: USA...
AAATCCCAACAGGGGAGGAGGAAACATTAACAAAACAAACTTGGATCCCTATCAATGTTTTTTATTAAAATTATTTTTGAAATCCCAGAACCAATTTCTTTTTTACAAATATTACAAAATTGGTTTTTAATGTTCCCAAAAAAAACTTTCTACTGAAAATATCTTATTTTACCTTTTCACTTTCAATGACGGTGTTATCTATTACCTTTATTTTTTCAATCACTTTCATTACTTGATCCATATCAAAGGGCTTGAAAATTGTGGATAAAGATCCATATTCAGATAACTGTTTTTCATCTATGAATTTGTCACTAGTAATTATTACGACATGGGTTTTGACGGATCTTTTTTTAATTTCTTTTAGTGCCTCAAATCCATTTAATTCTGGCATATGTATATCCAAGAATACGATGTCTGGTTTCAGTGTCGTTGTAAGATCAATGGCGTCAAAACCGGTATTACCTATACCTAAAACCCTTATTTTTAATAAATTCAATAACTCTGAAAAAATTTGAGAATGATCCGGATCATCATCAATTATTATCGCAGTGGATGAACCCATCTACATTTCCAAATTTGGAAATGGTATTTAACAATTTATCTATTATAATTTAAAAAACAATTTTCCCAACAACGATCTAATTTTTGAGGTTCTCTTGTAAATCTAAATTATTGACTTTTTTGTTTTTTTTGCCAGATCGATTGGTGAGTATTACGCGATCAAGATTCTAATTCTGCAAATTTTCTTCTTAGGAGATAAATTCCTACTGAAATTACTATAACTGAAAAAATATTCACATGGGTAATCTCTTCACCCAAAAAAAGACCAGAAAAAGCAATCCCAAATACTGTTGTTGTGGAATAAATTAACACAGTTCTGATTGCTCCGATCAGTCTTAATGCAATTACAAAAAAGAAATATGATAATCCTGATACGAAAATTCCCATGTAAATTATGGCCGGTAATTGTTCTAATGGGACATCAAAAGGAATCTGAAAAATAAGCATCAAAACTAAAGCAAAGGGAATCCCTGCAAAAGCAGAGATTTGAGAAATCCTGGTGGCAGGTATGATATTTGAAACGTGCCTTGCAATGCTAATATCAAGTGCAAAAAATAACGCTGCTAATATTATCATAATATCCCCAAAAACAAATCCAGAGAGAAAGGTTCCATTTTCTGAAATATCTACAATCATTGGTAAAATTATCGCCCCTATTGCAATTAGACTCAAGGGAAAAGTTTCTCTTTTTTGTATCCTTTCTCGAAAAACAGTTACGGCAATAATCATCGTAAAGAGAAGTTCGGTATTAATTAGAATTGTTGCATTAATTGCTGTTGTATAATTTAATCCAAAAAAGTTTGTAGTTATCGCTAAGACATCGGTAACACCCAACATTAATACAAAAAAGAAAGTTTTTTTACCAAATTTTTTTGGTGATTTTTTACCCTTTGCAAATGGGGTAAAAAAGAGACCTGAAATTAACCCAAGTAATATTGCTAAATTTAGAGGATGAATCGCATCTTCAACGTAACCATAACTCGGGTCAACCATCGTCTTTCCAACAACATTAATTGTACTGGCAAAAATTGCAGCAAGTAATGCAATTATGGAACCTGTCCAAAAGGTAATTTTTTTAGAATCAGATTGAAATGAACTTTTTATTTTACTAGAATATACTGCAAATAAAGACAATAAATTACACTATTTCCAGAGCAGACCAGTCTTTCTCATTTTTGTACCTCTTCATCCTGTCTTCTGCAAATGTTGCAGTTTGTTGTACATCTGGATGATTATCTTTTAGTGCATAAGGAATAACCTTTTGTAAAGCCTCAAAAGCCTTCATCACTCCTAGACACTCTAAGAATTCGTGACGCGATACTATACTCTGACTGTTCAAGGCTGCATAAACCATATCTGGAATTAGATTTGTCATGTTTCGAGCAGCAACTTGATAGGCTACTTCATGATGTACAACACAGTTTTTTTCATTGTAAATCATCCACTTTAAGGTGGATTCAATTTTTGAGAGCATTTCCTTTGTTTTTTCAGGATGTAATTCTTTGGAATTTCTTTTTGTTAATTTTACATATAATTCAGAAATTATTATCAAACAATCCCAGCGTTGAGACTCTGAATTTCTACCGTTTTTAATTTTTTCAATACATACCGTTAAACGTTCCTCAGGACGAAGTTCATTAAGCTTGTTTTCAGTAAGATTTGAATTGATTAATGTGTCAATGCGCCTATCATCGAGTCTCAAGTCTTGAGTCATTTCTTAATTCCATTTTTGGAAATTGATCATAAAGCCCTAATTTATTAAAATTAACATAAAAGATATTTTTTTTATACTATAATTTCACACTAGATTATTTTATAATGCTTGTAAAGAGAATAAATTATTACCAAATAACTAGAATACCAAAAGAGATTTACCATATGGCTAGTATCATATGAGCCTAAAATCTCAAGATACTGGTACCATACATCCCCAATTGTTCCAAGCAATATTCCACAAACTAGTAAAATCCATGCTTTTCCAAGTGGGATTTTACGAACTACAACTACTCCATAGATTCCCACCGATGTAATAATTGCAGCGCCTGAAATGAAAATTAATCCATAAAAGAAATCAATATCAAATGCCTCGATAACACTGTAGGCAACATAAGAATAAACCAAAATTATTACAAATGCTAACATAGTTATCACTGAAATGCTTTTGAGGCTTGTTCCCACCTTGAAGAATTTTATGTTAATCAATAAATGCAACAAAGTAAAAGGATACAACAAAAAAAAGAAGATATCTGCAATTGATGGATATGGGTCTAGATCAAAAACAAAAAGATACACATTGTAAATAATTTCTCCTATGGCAACAGAAAAAAATGCACCTGCCAAGGAAAGATATGCTCTCCCAAAAACCCTTGTTCCACGATATTTTCTTGCAACTATCAAAGCTGCAATCCCTGTAATGATTTGACTAGTCAAAGATACTGTAATGATAGATAATTCGATTTGTTCTTCATTTTCCAAAATATTCAAATATAATTGGAATATGACAACTCCTGCAAAAATAGCGATTAAAATTTTAAAATTGATTTTGGATTTTAAATCAGGAGAAACTATCTCGACCATGCCAAAAATTTTAAAATTACATGATTAAACCTATTCTTTGAAATACCAGAATTGGAAATGACAGAAAATCTTTAAAGAAAGGGTTTAGACACCGAAAAACTATTAACATAAATTCTTTTGATAGGACTTAGTTGGATCTAAAAGATGCAGAAATTTGGGAAAATGCATTAATTTCAGTCATAAAAAAGGAGATCGGTCAATCAGCAGTAGAGATTCTTAAAAATCGCCTTTTGGAAAAATATGGAACAACAATAAGACAAAGTTTCAAAAGATGGGAAATAGTAGAAGATATTTTGAGAGAAAACTTTGGTGAAGGATATATCCGAATAAACAGCAAACTTATTTCAAAAATTGCAAATACAAATTCAAAATATTCTCAAACCATGTTAGAGTCTAAAAATAAAGATTACGATGTTATCAAATTAATAGGAGATCCTGAAGTGGGAGCGATGTTAAACCAAGTTTTAACTGATTCAAAAATAATCAAAGATATCATTTCTAGTGCCAAAGTACCGCAAACTACTGCATATAGAAAAATCGAAAAGATGAAACAGTTGGGTTTGTTGGTAGAAGACGGGTTTATACTTTCACCCCTAAAAAAACAAATTGTAAAATATACTTCACCGGTTGAATCATTTTCGATTATTCATGAGAATGGCAAATCTGTAATCAAATACGGCAAAAAAAATCGAGTAATCAATTAACAAAATAAACCTGAGTTATAATCAATTAATCATTTACAAAATATTTGTTTTAAAAAATATCTCACATTTGATTTGAGGCTAATCTTGTATCTATGAATATTAGGACAATTAGATTTCTCTTGTTTGCGAAAAATCATTAAGTTTTTGATTATAATCTCTAGTTATTTGTTAAATAATATGTCTTGCCGTTGCGTAAAAAATGATATTTGCATGTATCATTATCTTGAAATCAACCCAGATTCTAGAAAACGAACTAGATAAAATTTAGAATTTTGTGCACCTTGATTTCATTTAAAATTGGAAAAAAAGTAATATCAGAGTTTATGAGTCTATTATAAAATTTGGATATTAAATTTACATTAAATAAAATAATCTTTATAACATTGTATTTCAGAATTTAGAGACATGTCTAAACTTGCATTAGATGATAACGAAATTCGAAAATTACCTCTAGAGGAGCGCGTTGCAAAATTAGAATATATATTCAAAAATTCAGATGATGAATCATCTAGATGGGATGCAGTATGGTTAGCAGGAGAAATACCTGTTGAGGTGGGGCTGAAAGGACCTTTGTTTGATAGGGTCGCTGATATTTTTGGATGGGTATTGAAAAATGACAATAATGCAGTGGTTCGACATGAAGTATGTTATCAAATTGCAGGAAGAAATATGAGGAGTAAAATTCCCGATTTGGCTTATTCTAGCTTACATGATAGCAGTGCACTTGTAAGACACGAAGCCATTGAATGTTTGGGAATTATTTATGCCTTTGATCAAATAGATGTAATGAAAAAAGGATTAGACGATCCTAGTGAATATGTAAGGGAAACTGCACGAATGGTTTTAAAAAGAATGGAGAGAATTAAAGGTAAAGAATTCAACCCTGAAGCAGAGTTTGTTGCCTACTAGATCGTTTTTTTATGTTTGTATAACGCGTATACCATAAAGATGTTAGATAAAAGCCACAGTGTATTTACTGGGTGTGTGATGGAAAATACTTCAAATTCTTCAAGATAATAATACCACGCATCTGCAATTCCATATAGGAAAAGTCCTACTACTAACATGAACCAGGCAATTCCAAGAACACTATTGCGGAATACTGTCAATGCTAAAACTGCAAGGGATAGTATTGCAGCAGAAGCAGAAACGTAAAGTATCCCCATAAAATACACTGTAGGATCATCTTCCAGAGTTTCGATTGTAACTAATCCAAATACAGATATCAACGCCACTGCTAATACTGGAACGGCAATTTTGGAACCCATTCCAAGATCACTTTTGAAATATTTGATATTTTTTACAAGGTGATATCCAATGAAAAAATAAAACGTAATAAAAAAAACATCTGCAATTGAAGGATAAGGGTCTTCATCTAACACAAATAAATAATAATTATAAACAGAATCTCCTACAAATAACAGAATAAATCCTATCGCCAAAGCTAAATATGATTTCCCGAAAACAGGTGAACCTCTGTAACGCTTTACAATAAAGAAGGCAGTTATTCCAACTGCTAAGGAACTAATCCCATATGAAAAATCAGCAAAGGATGTTTCATTTTCATCAACAAACTCACTAATGTAAATTTGATAACCTATTGCCATCAGGGCAATTATTATCAATGCTTTGATGCCTATTTTGGTTTGAATATTCCCTTTTGTGGCTTGGCTCACATATTACCTATAATCTGTGTTTTTAAAAGGATTTAGACAGTTATGCTTTTAACAAAATAATACTAATTGAACATATGACTGAACCTAAAGAGATTTGGATTAAAAAAGCTAAAGAATTAAAAAAATCTGGAAAGTTTGAAGAAGCCGTAAAAATGCTAGATAAAGTTCAAAAAATAAAACGAGAAGAAAAAGATGACAATTTTTGGCAGAAAAAAGCAATTCATTACGATGAAATTGGGGATTATGAAAAAGCTAAAGAAGCACTAGAAAAGGATTTGGAAATAAATCAAAAAAGCTATGATTCATTGTTTTTTATGGGAAAAATTTTCTACCACTTAAAAAAATATGAAAACTCTTTAGAGTGTTTCAATAAAGCCTCAGAGGAATATGCAAGTCAACATTTACGAAATACAAATAAAATTGATCAAATGAAAAATGTAAATAAATTTGAAGAGGCAGTAAAGTATTCTGACAAGATTTATCAAGAAAAAGAACTGGATGATGAATTTTGGTATCAAAAAGGAATGGTGTTAAACAAGTTGAAAAAATATGATGACGCGTTATCGTGTTTTAAAACAATCTTGGAAAAAAATAAAAAAAATTCAAAAATTCTATATGAATTAGCCAAAACTCAATTATGGTTGGGAAACAAACAAGAATGCTTTAAAATTTTAGAAAAATCTTGTATGCTTGATTCCAACATTAAGGAAAAATTAAGAATCGATAAGGACTTTGAACCAATTTCTGAGGAAAAACAATTCCTATCTATTGTTGGATTATCAGAATAAATTATAGAAATTTACCATTCCAAGCGAATAAAATCCTTAATATTAATTCCCTGGTCTTTTTCCCATTTAATATTGGTAAAAACTCCTTGAATTGTTTTTGAGTGAGGTTGAAGTATGTGCTTACCTCCTTGCTCATTATCAAAATAGAATAACTTTGGATTATAATTTACATTAGAATAATGACTAAAATTTAATTCAAAATTTATTGTATCAATTTGGAAAAAATTCTCGAAATTATTTATTGACAATTTGGAATCATAAACCATCTTTACCATCCTTCCTGAATCTCCCTCAAAAACAGGTTTATTGAGTTTTAAAACAATTTTTTTTGAATAAGGAGTGGCCTCTAGAATTTTAGAAATTTGAAGCTCGTTTTCATTTTCATCAAAAGCTTTTAGATCGAGGGTTTCAAATTCTTCTTCAGAATTTGAAACGACACCTGCTACAATTTCATATATTGGTTCAATGGATTTGTTTGAAAAATAAAAAAACCTTTCTAAATGGGCAGAATTGATCTTATCTTTTAAAATTACATTGAAAATTATTTTTTCACATGTAGCACTTTTTTCCGCATCTAATACTGTAGGTATGACTTTAATTTTCTCTTTAGGTAATTTGGGATTACCAAATCCATCACCAGAGGCTGAAAATATTAACAAGTTATCTCCATGCTTAATTCCAAAATTGTGCAATGGCTGAAGTATCTTTTCATAGTCTTTTGATATTTCAATCAAATCATTTGCAAGGTCATTACTTACTAGGATGTGATTTGAATCACCCATATCCATCACTCGTCTTGCAAGTATTGCTCCAGGACCCCACAAATTTGTATTCCCATACACATCCGATACAACAAAAACGTGGCCAACATGACATCCTATTCTTGATTCTATTTTTTCTACATTAGTTGCTTTATTGTTGTAATCTTTTATTTTTTTATGAAACTCAATAGCCAAGTTGAGAGGTTCTTCAAGTCCGTTTTTGAATCCTATTAACATGCCATCCCCGGTAGGTAAAATCATGACATTATCTTTTGAACTATTCTGAAAGGTTTTGCAATCGTAAATGGTTTGGTTTAAAATCTTAATTTTTGTGCGTTGGGTTTCAGTTGAAAGTATTGGGTTTGATAATCCTACAATATCAATAAAGAAAAAAGCTGCATAAATCAGATCTTCTGGTATTTTATCAGTCAAGCATATTCTGTATTTAAAATTGGGCCATTTGGTATTAAATAATTCGAAAAAACCTTCAATTAGCTAAATTGTTAAGAAATTAGCTCTGATTTGAAGCAGTTTTAATATCTATTAATGAACAATACTGTTTATGCGCACTTTGGGATATGTAAAATGTACGTCATGTCATTCAACAGCATCTATAATTGAAGATTTACGATACAACGGATTAAGAGGCATATGTTTTGAGTGTGGTGGAAACTGGCCAGAATCCTAGAAATTAAAAAAATACTTAGGTAAGATGAAACAAACCTTTTCTGGGAAATTGAATACTGAGCAAATCGCAAATAATTTTTTAGAATTGGCCAGCGAACAAAGACTAAATATTTTAAAAAATTTATCTGATAGAAATCTAAATATCTCAAAACTAGCAAAACTATTGGGTGCGACTAATCCTGAAGTTCATCGAAATGTAGGAAGACTATCAAAAAGTGGATTAATTGTAAAAAACCCTGATGGTAATTTTGAATTAACAACTTTTGGAAAAGCAGTTATGGTACAAATCCCATCAATTAATTTTGTTTCAGAGGATAAAGATTTTTTTAATTCACATTCTTTAGGTAACGTCAATTCAAAATTTATCCAACGACTAGGTGCACTCCAAGATAAAAAAAAGGTTAAGGGATTTGTAAAGGTATTAGAAAAATTGCAGAAAATTCAGGAGGAAGCAGATGAATTTATTTTTAACATTTTATCTGAAGTACCATATTCTAAAGAAATAGTTGATGTAATTTCAAAAAAACTAGAAAATAAAGTATTAATACGATCTATTTTTTCTGCAAACACAATCGTTCCAGAAAACAGGAAAAAAGTTTTTGAGGAAAAGGGATTTCAAAAATACGTGACTGATGGCAATCTAGAACGACGAATTTCTAAAAACATAGTAATTGGATTGCTCGTTACTGACAAAGAAGGAGGTGTATTTTTTCAAAATAAAGATGGTGAATTGGATCTAAGTGAGATGTATACTAGTACTGCCTCTGAATTTAGAGAATGGTGCTTGGATTATTTTAACGACCAATGGAAAAATTCAACTAGCTTTCAGGAATCAAAATTAAAAGGATAAAGTTTGCAAGATTATCGATATGAGGATTCCACCTTGTACACTGGGTAAGGGTACTTGAATCCTAAATCAAACCCCTCAACCTCACCAAAATGATATGCTGGTAATTTTTTTACGACTTGTTTTAGGTCATTTCCAATAACAAACTCATTACTACCAGCACAGCGGTTGATTTTTGCACACATGTTTACCGAAGGTCCAATCAAATCAACTGCAGAGGAGATACTAGTATTCATCAGAATTACGGTTCCAAAATCCGAACTAATTCTGTATCTTAGTTTTGGCAACTTTTTTGATTCCATTTCATCTGATATTATCTTTTGAGCCTTTGCCATTGCAAGACCACAGTCTATGCAGCTTGCCAATCCCTCCTCAGAGCCGTTGACTGAGTTTGGGAAATAATACAATAAACAATCTCCGATATTTTTGATTACTTTGCCACTGAATTTTCCAATAATTTTGGACATGGAATTTAGAAATATCTCATAGTATTGAGACAATTTGCTTGGACTCAAAGCAGCTGCGATCTTTGTAGAATTTACTATGTCTACATATCCTACACAATAACTCTGAGAACGGGTTGAAAAAGCCACCAAATAATCAGAAACAGAAGGAGTTATTTCTCTATCTTTTCCCAGAGCATCCAAAGTTACTTTTTGTCGGATTTGTTTTGGATTTGAGTAATCAAAGAATTCCTTTGATTGAATATATTCTTCAGTCTCCATTAGATTGTTTGTCATCAGATAATATTAGGCACAAAATTTACTTATAGATTCATTAGCTATTCTGATAACTTTTTTCATATCTAGCTAACCATACTCTATTAGCAATTATTACTAACAGGTTACATGACTAAAAATGGCACAGAAATTCACAACAATTTCGAGGCGTTGGAAAATGAATTTCTTTCAAATATGATTTTCGGAGAATAGGCCTACATTTGACAAGTGAGAGATTTGTTTATAACTGATAAAGCGAAAAAAATATTATGGATGAATCCTTTGAATGTCTTTCTTGTGGGGAACACTTTCAACCTGAAAGTATCGAAAAACACGTCAAAGCGATACATTTTTGGAATTAATTTTTGAAATTAAAAAAGTGGAAATTAAATTCCAATGATTCCAATTTCAACTAGATATTGTATTCCCTTTACAAAACCATCATCAGAGATTAGTCCCTGAGCCCAACAGTCTGCATTGTTTTTTACCCAAGGGGATAATTATCTGATAACTTACCTTACTTTTTTATTAACCTCATTTACTCAAATCCACAACTTTGAAAATCCCTGATGATATGATGCATGCATCTTTTTTCTTTATTGATATAGTTGGTCTTTCAAACCCCTCGCTTTCTACTATAACACAATCATCGAAAATTAAAATTTTGAATAAAAGCATAGCACAATGCAAAACTTATGAAAACACCATTGATAAAGAAAAAATAGTTTTCCCCACTGGAGATGGAATGTGGATAGCTTTTTTGTCTGGCCTTGAAAAACCACTAAAACTAGCAATGGAGTTACACAAAAAACTTGATAAATATAATCTTGATCAAGGCAAAACTGAACAAATTCAAGTACGTATCGGTTGTCATAGCGGAGATGTGTTTTTTGTAAATGATCTAAATGGAACCATGAATCTTTGGGGTCCTGGAATAATTATGGCAAGAAGAGTAATGGATGCAGGAGACGCTGGACACATTTTAATCACGGCTACTATGGCTGAAAGTCTTATTGAGGTATCTGATGAATATAGGGGGATAATACATCCAATACATGATTTTAAAATCAAACATGGTGAGGTGTTGTTAGTTTACTCGGCATATGGTGACTCTTTTGGAAATTCAGACAGGCCTCAAAAGGGATTAATTACAAGTAAAATTGAAAAAAAAATTTCAGATGGGCCACCCTCGATTAGATTCAATCGTTTGAACTTGATTGTAAATTTGAAAAATCCCAAAACCAATCTTTGTAAAATCTCAAAAACAGTTAGTTTTCAAAACGAATCAGAGGATCCAATCACTGAAGTATTTGAAATCATTCATACAGATTATAAAAAATCATTTTCAGATCTTCATTTACAAGCAAAGGATGAGAACGAAAATAGTCTAGAAACGGGAGGTATTTACCTAGATACAGATAATAAAAAAGAATTTAGTTTGAAATTAAACAAATCAGTATTTCGTAACGATCAAAATTCTAAATATACAATCACATATGAAACGGAATTATCAAATAATTTTTTTGAAGAATTTTATCAGGTGGATATAGATGATCTTTTAATCGAGTTTATTTTTCCTTCAAATAGCGATATTTCACATCCCAAACTTTATTCTCTAACTATGAAGGAACGACAAAAATCCCTACAAGGAGAAATTGAACTAAAAAGAGGAATTACTACAAGAATAAAATGGAGTTCAATTAAAAATGTAAAAAATAAAGATCTAATACGCCTAGAATGGTAAGATAATTTTGTTATACTATATACTCAACTGAATAATTGGTTAAATTTAACGGTCTCAGAGAAAATTGCTTCTGCTTGAATTTTTTCTTTTATACTCGAATCCATTGCACAAGCCTTTGTTAGAGTGCTAAAACTCTCATCTTTCTTTCCAAACAGAAATTCACATTTGGCTTTATTAAACAAGACTAGGGGGTCGTCCTGTTTTCTAGCCCAAGCTTCATTGTAACTTTTTATTGCCTCTTGATATTTACCTAATTCTGTCAAGACAAGAGCCTGATAATACCAAAATTGAAAAGGAGGATCTTCTACTTGTTTTAATTTTTTTGAATGTATTACGGATTTTTCAAATTCTTTATGCTCTTTTAGAGTTTGAATTTGCTCTTTTGTTTTTAGATAATTAGAGTATTTTATTTGCCAAGCCCTATTAAACCACTCATTGGCTTCAGAATTATTTTTTAAAAAATAAA
>Ga0224497_10002264_pt1 | contig 11530 bp, 6 predicted proteins | sample SF_Jul11_sed_USG_4_FD_167970 | JGI IMG/M metagenome (GOLD analysis project Ga0224497, IMG submission 167970) | Sediment microbial communities from San Francisco Bay, California, United States - SF_Jul11_sed_USGS_13 | ecosystem: Environmental > Aquatic > Marine > Sediment | place: USA: California...
GGCCGAGGTGATGGCCGTGGGCCCCGGCGAGCTGCAGGAGGACGGGAGCCGCAAGCCGATGGACGTCAAGGTCGGCGACCGGGTCCTGGTCGGGAAGTACTCGGGTAGCGACATCAAGATCGATGATGACGACTACGTGATCATGCGCGAGAACGAGATTCTCGCGGTCATCGGCTGATCGGCCGCCGGATCACGAGAAAAGACTGGAGGCAGGAACGACAATGGCTGCAAAGCAGATCGTATACGCGGAGGATGCGCGCGGCGCCATCCTGCGCGGCGTCAACAAGCTCGCCAACGCGGTGAAGGTGACGCTGGGCCCCAAGGGCCGCAACGTCGTCATCGAGAAGAAGTTCGGCTCGCCGACGATCACCAAGGACGGCGTCACCGTCGCCAAGGAGATCGAGCTCGCCGACGCGCTCGAGAACATGGGCGCCCAGATGGTGCGCGAGGTCGCCTCGAAGACCTCGGACGTGGCCGGTGACGGCACCACCACGGCGACCGTTCTCGCCCAGGCGATCTTCCGCGAGGGCTCGAAGAACGTCACCGCCGGCGCCAACCCGATGGAGCTCAAGCGCGGCATCGATCTCGCGGTCGCCGCCGCGGTGAAGTCGATCGACAAGATGTCGAAGCCGGTGTCCGGCGAGGAGATCGCCCACGTCGGCACGATCTCCGCCAACAACGACAGCGAGATCGGCAGGATCATCGCCGAGGCGATGGACAAGGTCGGCAAGGACGGGGTCATCACGGTGGAGGAGGCCAAGAGCCTCGACACCAACCTCGAGGTGGTCGAGGGCATGCAGTTCGACCGCGGCTACCTCTCGCCCTACTTCGTGACCGACCCCGAGCGCATGGAGGTCGTGCTCGAGAACGTCCAGATCCTGCTCCACGAGAAGAAGATCAGCTCGATGAAGGACCTGCTGCCGATCCTCGAGCAGGTGGCCAAGCAGGGCAGCCCCTTCCTGATCCTCGCCGAGGACATCGAGGGCGAGGCTCTCGCGACCCTGGTGGTCAACAAGCTGCGCGGCACCCTGCACGTGGCCGCGGTCAAGGCGCCGGGCTTCGGCGATCGCCGCAAGGCGATGCTCGAGGACGTCGCGATCCTCACCGGCGGTCGCGTGATCACCGAGGATCTCGGCATCAAGCTCGAGAACGTGCAGTGGGACGACCTCGGCCGGGCCAAGAAGGTCGTCATCACCAAGGACGACACGACGATCGTGACCGACTCCGACGACAAGGCGCGTCGTGAGGCGATCGCCGGCCGGGTCAAGCAGCTGCGCAATCAGGTCGAGGATTCGACCTCCGATTACGATCGCGAGAAGCTCCAGGAGCGGCTGGCCAAGCTGGTCGGCGGCGTTGCGATCATTCGCGTCGGCGCGGCGACCGAGACCGAGATGAAGGAGAAGAAGGCTCGCGTCGAGGATGCCATGCACGCCACCAAGGCGGCCGTCGAAGAGGGCATCGTCCCCGGCGGCGGCGTGGCTCTCTTGCGGTCCATCAAGGCCATCGGCAAGCTCGAGGCCGAAGGCGACATCGCGGTGGGCATCGGCATCGTGCGCCGGGCGCTCGAGGAGCCCACCCGGCAGATCGCCAACAACGCCGGCGCCGAGGGCTCCGTCATCGTCAAGGAGGCGCTCGAGAAGGCGGGCAACGTCGGCTTCAACGCCGCCACGGGCGTGTTCGAGGACCTGGTCAAGGCCGGCGTCATCGACCCCGCCAAGGTCGTCAAGACCGCGCTCCTGAACGCCGCGTCCATCTCCGGCCTGATGCTCACGACCGAGGCCCTGGTCGCCGAGATCAAGGAGGAGAAGGAAGACCACGGCCACGGCCACGGTGGCGGCGGCATGGGCGACATGGGCGGCATGGGCGGCTTCTGATCCCCTTTTTCCGTCCACGACGGTTCTTCGCGGCCGGCCGGGGCGACCCGGCCGGCCGTTGGCTTTTCGGGCGCGGCGATCTCCGCTCGCGGCCGCCGCGCTGACGCGGTCCGAGCAGCCCCGCGTGTCGCGGTGACCTATCGCGCGGCGGTACCCCTCCGCCGGGTCAACGTCTCGCTCGCAGGACCGCCTGCAGCAGCGTCGCGCCGGTGAGGGGCAGAGCCAGGCCGAGCATGACGACGATGGCCGGCGGCAGCCGCGGGCTGGCCGCGGCGCCGAGGACCAGGCACGCGACGTAGAGGCCGTAGCAGGCCACCAACAGCGCGCCCTCCCAGCGCTCGGTGTGCCAGCCGGTGAAGAAGACGGGCAGGCAGACGACGGCGGCGCCGACCATCACCGGCAGGTCGAAGCGCAGCAGGCTGGCGCTGACCTCGAGCCCGTGCGGCGCCAGCACCGCCGACCCGCCGAGCACGGCCAGCAGGTTGAAGACGTTGCTGCCGACGATGTTGCCGACGGCGAGGTCCCGCTCGCCGCGCAGCGCCGCGACGATCGAGGTCGCCGCCTCGGGCAGCGAGGTCCCGGCGGCGACCAGGGTCAGGCCGATGACGAGCTCGCTCAGCCCGAGGGCGCGCGCGATCGCCACCGAGCCCGCGACGAGCCAGCGCGCCCCGAAGACGAGCGCGAGAAGCCCCGCCGCGCTGGCGATCAGAGCCGACGACAGGCGCGGCGCCGCCGGCTTCGTCCCGCTCTCGGTGGCGCGCGCGCGTGCCTCCCGGCGCGAGCCGAGGAGGAGGAGCGTCGTATAGGCGAGGACGCCGGCGAACAACGACCCCCCCTCCCACCTGCTCAGGCGCCCGTCGAGGGCGAGGATCCAGACCAGCGCGCTCAGCGCGATCATCAACGGCACGTCGAGACGCACCAGCTTGCGCTCGATGGCCAGCGGCCGCACGAGGGAGGACGCGCCGAGGATCAAGAGCACGTTGAAGACGTTGCTGCCGACGACGTTGCCCATGGCCAGATCGGCCCGGTCGACGAGCGCCGAGCGCAGGCTCACCGCCAGCTCCGGCGCGCTCGTGCCGAAAGCGACCACCGTCAGACCGATTGCCAGGGGAGAGACCGCCAATCGCCGCGCCATCCGGCTCGCGCCGCGCACGAGCAGGTCCGCGCCGAGGATGAGGGCGGCAAGACCGGCGAGGAACGACATCAGCGCCGTGACGTCCATGACCGCTACCTGGTCAGGCCTCCGGGGGTCCGACCCGGATCCTGACGTCCAGGGCCTTGCTCTCGACTCCCTCCGGCGCGGCGAGGAACGGATTGACGTCGAGCTCGAGGATCCGCGGGTGCCGGGTGACGAGCTGGGCGATCCGCAACAGCGTCTCCTCGAGCCGCGCAAGGTCGGCGCCGGGCTCGCCGCGCACCCCCTCGAGGAGCGCGAATCCGCGCAGGCCGCGGATCATGTCGCGCGCCTCGCCGGGCGCGAGCGGGGTGACCCCGAAGCGCACGTCGCGGAAGACCTCGACGTACTTGCCGCCGAGGCCGAACATCAGGAGCGGTCCGAATCGCGGGTCCGTCGACATGCCGAAGATCACCTCGTGGCCGCCGCGGGCGAGCTCCTGGACGAGGTAGCCCGTGGCCGAGACCCCCTTGGCGGCCAGCGCGGCGTCGATCTGCGACAGCGCGGCGCGCAGATCGGCGGGGGTGCGCAGGTCGAGCTTGACGGCGCCGACGTCGCTCTTGTGGACCAGCTCCGCGCCGATCGCCTTGGCTACCACCGGGTAGCCGATCTCCTCGGCCGCCGCGAGCGCCTGCTCGCGGGTGGCCACGGCGCGCCCGGCGACCCGGGGGATGCCGTAGTGGCGCAGGATGCGGAAGGCGTCCGCGTCGCTCAGGTAGCCCTCCGGCGCGGCGTCCAGGACGCGGCGCACGGCGCCGTCGTCCACCGGGTAATCGGGCGCCGCCTCGTCGGCGGGGCGGCGCCGCCAGGCGGCGTAGCGCTCCAGCTGGGCCAGCGCCCGCGCGGCGGGCTCCGGGAAGCGGTAGATCGGCGGATGCGCCGGGCGGGACTTCATCTCCTCGTAGAAGTCCTCGGTCGCCATGACGACGGCCAGCACCGGTTTCGAGTGCCGGCCGGCGGTGCGGGTGACCGCTTCCATGACGTCGATCGGCGTCGCCAGCAGCGGCGTCACGTTGATCACCATCGCCATGTCGACCGCGGCGTCGGAGAGCACCAGGTCGAGGGCCCGGGCGTAGTCGGCGGGCATGGCCGAGGCGATCATGTCGACCGGGTTGGCGAGGCTGGCCTCGGCCGGCAGGAAGCGGGCGAGCTCCGCGCGGGTGGCGGCGGAGAGATCGGCCAGGGAGAGCCCGAGGTTGATGCAGGAGTCGGTCGCCATGATGGCCGGCCCGCCGGCGTTGGTGAGGATGCCTACCCGGTCACCGGCCGGCAGCGGACAGCGGGAGAGCGCCTTGGCGATGTCGAACAGCTCGGAGATCGTGTTGGCGCGCACCACGCCGCACTGTTCGAGGAAGGCGGAGACCGTGACGTCGGCGCCGGCGATCGCCCCCGTGTGACTGGTGGCGGCGCGCGCCCCTTCGGCCGTGCGCCCGGACTTGACGACGAGGATGGGCTTCTTGCGTCCGACCCGCTTGGCGATCTCGGTGAACCGGCGCGGGTTGCCGAAGGACTCGAGGTACATGCAGACGACGTTCGTGCGCTCGTCGTCCTCCCAGAACTCGAGGAGGTCGTTGCCGTCGACGTCGGCCTTGTTGCCCATCGAGGCGAACTGCGTCAGGCCGACGCCGAGATCCTGCGCCGCGTTGAGAATCGCCACGCCGAGGGCGCCGGACTGGCTGACGAAGCCGATCGAGCCGGCGTGCGCGGGGGTGGGCGCGAAGGTGGCGTTGAGCCGCACCTCCGGATCGGTGTTGAGCACGCCCATGCAGTTGGGGCCGATCATGCGCACGCCGGCCTCGTGGACGAGATCGCGCAGCTCGCGCTCCAGCGCCGCGCCTTCGGGCCCGGTCTCGGAGAAGCCCGCGGTGACCACCACCAGGCCGCCGACCCCCTTGGCGAGACACTGCTCGACGACGCCGCGCACCGCGTCACGGGGCACGGCGACGACCGCGAGATCGACCGGGTCGGGGATGGCGGCGATCGAGGGGTAGGCCTTCAGCGAGTGGATCGAGGGAGCGCTCGGATTCACCGGATAGATGGCGCCCTCGAACTGCTCCATCACGAGGTTGTGGAGGAGGGCGAAGCCGATCGAATCGCGCCGCCGCGAGGCGCCGATCACGGCGACCGAGCGCGGCGAGAAGATAGCGTCGAGACCGGGTGCCATGGCGCTCACTCCCGATTCCTACCACCAACCGGCGTTCGATTCACCTCCCGAGCCCGGGAGCAGGCGCCCGACGTCGACGCTCACAGCAGCAAGCGGCAGGCCTCGTCCAGTCGCTCCAGGTCGAAGCGGACGACCGCCAGCTCCGGGCCGTCGTGGGCGGCCGTGAACAGGACCGTCTTGCCGATGCGGTCGCGCCAGGAGCCGGTCAGCCGTGCGGACTCGTGGACGTGGCCGTGGAGGGACACGAGCGGCTGCCGGGCCTCGAGGAAGCGGCGCACAGCCACGCTGCCGATGTTGACGTCGAGCGGTGCGTGGTCGATCATCTGGCCGTCGAGAGCAGCGCGGTCGAGCTTCGTCTGATACGGCGGCGCGTGAAAGAGCAGTACCGCCCGTCCCATCGGCTCCCCGCCAGTGAGCGCCTCGAGGTCCTCCTGGATCGTCCGGTAGCGGCTGTCGCTCAACGCGCGGCGAACCGAGAGTCTACCCTCGTCGGGAGGCACGCAGCCGGGCTCGACGTGGCGCGAGATGTCGTAGCGCTCCCAGTCCTTGAGCGCAAAAGGCGTGGGCGGGACGTACGAGTAGCCGTAGACCCGGAAAGGGCCGAGGGCGAGCCGGCGGCCGTGCGCATAGTGCCACAGCCCGCGCTCCTCGAGCTCGCGCATGGTCGACTCGTGGATCCGGCCGTCGTCGTTTCCCAGGATGACGAAGATCCGCGGATATGCGTCTCCCAGGCGGCGCTGCAGGTCGGCGAAGCCGGCGGCGAGGACGTCGAGGACGAAGTCGCGCCGCTGGGCCGCAGGCTCGAAGAGGTCCGCAAGCAGGCCCGGCAGCAGGTCGCCACCCAGCATCACTGCGTCGGGGCGCTCGGACGCGATGACCTGCCAGAGCTTCGCGTAGCGGCCGGGATCTCCGTGCAGGTCGGCGACGAAGAGGCAGCGGGTCAACTGGAGGCCTCTGCCTCGCCCGCCGCCCCCAGGGCCAGTGGCCGCGCCGCGTCGGTGATTGCATCGATCTTCACCGCGAAGCTGGTCCGCCGTTCGATGTCGTCGTCGGTGAGGAAGTGCACGTCGAGCAGGCCGCGGGTCCGGTAGCCGGTGCGCAGGAAGTTGATCTCCGCCAGGCAGCGGCTCCAGCCGTCGAGCCACAGACCGAGCGCCTCTCGTTGCCGCGGATCTCCACGGACGTGGAGGAGCAGGTCGATGTCGCTCGCCGGGCCGGCAGTGGCGTTCTTCGCGCTGCCGACCACGTAGGCCGCCGCGACGCCGAACCTGGCGGGGTCGAGCTCGGAGGCGATGCGCTCGGCCATGGCCAGGCGCCAACGCCAATGGTCGTCGACCGGGGGCGCGACGGTCGGTGGCTCGGCGATGCCTCCCGGGTCGGATCCCGGCGTCGCAAGCAGGCCCACCGCTTCTTCCAGATCAGCGTTCAGCAGCACGCGCAGGATGTTGCCGCCGGTCAGCGCCGGCACGTCGATGACGCGGACGGTCTCGGCCAGCGCGGCGTCGTCGGGCAGCAGTTCGGGGAGGATGTTGTGCGAACGCCGGAAGAAGTCCTCGTTGAACTGCGTCGTCTCGTCGTCCGGGTAGAGGGGAAGGTAGCGGATCTCGGCCTCGACGAGATCCTGGAAGAAGTGGGTGCCGAACGAGAGGTCGGGCACGTAGTTGCCCCGCCGGCGTGCCATCTCCACCAGCACCGCCGTGTTGTTGATCTGCGAGTACGTGACGCTGACGCCGAGCTTGATGTCGCCCCGACTGCCCCAGCGGCCGGGGCCCACGAGGATGAACTGCCGCTTGGGAAGCAACTTGTTCAGCTTGCCGACCACCTCGCCAACCTGGCGCATCGCGGCCGCGCTGCCGAGCGACTGATAGCCGTCGTCGTCGACGTACACGATGTGGGTGATGTCGCCTACGCGACCGTTGGAGATGTGGCGGTTGGCGGTAAAGAGGACGCGGTCGCGCGGCAGGTCGCGCGGGATCGGGGCCGGCGCGCTCTGTGACGAGTAGCCCTGGGCACGGCACTGCAAGAGGTAGAGGTCGGTGCCGTCGGAGGCAAACTCGATGTCGACGGGTACCGCGAGTCGCTGCTGGAGAGTCCGCAGCAGGGTGTGGAGGCGCGCGACGAAGGGGGTGTCGGCAACCAGGCCTTCGAAGGTCACGGCGTGGCGCTGGTTCTCGAAGTCGAGGCCGAATCCGATCGGCTTGCGAACGTGCCCCTCTTCGATGGTCGACACCAGCTGATGGACTCCGGGAATCTCCTTGCCGTGCTCGCGCAGCAGAGCATCGACTGCCACGGTCTCGAATCGGTTGCTCTCGAGATCGATGAGGTCGATCTTCTTGGGTGAGTAGCGGACCACCTCGTCGGCGGTGACGTTGACGCGCAGCTCGGGTTGGCCCGGCGCGAGAAGGATGGGGTAGTCGTCGCTCAGCCGGTCGACGGCGCGGGTGCCGAGCCCGGGGACCAGGCGCACCAGGCCGTCTTCACGCCGGATGCGGCTCGACCAGCGGAACTCGTTGCTGCTGTAGGCGACGCCGGCGTAGGTGGGCAGGAAGTAGGGGCCGATGCGGGTCCCGACCACCTCCTGGATCATCAGGCCCATCTCCTCGTGGACGTCGAGAAGCCCGCGCTGGGCGCGGTAGTCGATGGGATCCGGTCCGAAGACCGAGGCGTAGATCTCGGCAACGGCATCCTCGAGGGCCGCCAGCCGCCGACGCTTGCTGCCTTGGTTGGCCAGAAAGAGACTCTTGTACTTGCCCGAGAAGGCGGCGCCGACGCGGTCTTCGAGCAGGCTCGAGCTGCGCACGATGATCGGCCGCTCCTCGAACTCGTCGAGGGCCGCGGCGAGGCCCTTGCTGAGCTCCGGGGGAAAGGGGGACGCTTTGAATGCCTGGATCAAGTAGGGGTATTCCTGGCGCACCTGCTCGACGTCGCGGTACTTCCGGTCGTAGACGTCCTCGAGGCTGTTGTAGCGGATGAACTGCAGCAGGCCGTCCGACGTGATGTACCAGGTGCGGGGCGTGCGGATCCCCTCGAGCGCGGTCTCGCGCTCCTGCGCCTCGTTGATCAACCGGCAGGCGACGAAAAGGCCGGCGCTCTTGCCGCCGAGCTTGCCGTGGCTGCCGGGGAAGTGGATGGTCCGTCGCACGAGATCGCAGAAGTCCTCGACCCTGACCGAGCTCTTGGCGCGGTCGATGAAGTCGAGGTCGTCGTCGAAGAAGCGGCGCAAGAGCGCCACCCGCAGCGCAGTTCGCGAGGTCTCCGGCAGGTCGAGGTCGGCGATGCCCAGCGACCTGAATCGCTCGAGGGCATCGGCGATCTCCGAGAACGGTGCTTGCAGGTTCTCGAGCGCGGAGTGCAGAAAGCTCGCGTTCTCCGCCTTGATCCAGTCCTGCACGCAGCGCACGACCTCGTCTTCGCTCAAGCGGCTCGTGGCCAGCTGGAAGGTCTCGAAGGCCAGCTCGTCGGGGCTCGACAGCTCGGCGAGCTTCTGCGGCTCGTTGCGGTCGGTCTCCCGTGCCGCGGTCACGGCATCGACCGGCACGAAGTGCTGCAGCAGCAGCTCGGCTTCGCGCACGCCGCTGTAGCAAAGGTGGTTGACCATGCGGCGGGTGATGCGAGTCAGCAGCGAGCGGTCCACGCTGCGCAGGAAGTCGACGATGACGTTCCAGCGCTGGCTGCCGCTCGTTGCCTGGCTGTCGGGGAGTGCCCCGCGCAGCTTGCGCTGCAGCAGGAAATAGGCGATGCGTTCGGCGATCGTGTCGATCAACCGGCGCTCCTCCTTCAGGAACGGGCCCTCGTCGGCGTTGGGCTTGCGCTCGGTGTAGTAGACGGAGATCGTGCCCACCTCGCGCCCTTCGAAGACGACGGGCGCCGACATCACCCAGGGACTCTCCTCGAAGCCCGGCGTCTGGAAGCTACGACCGTCGAGCTGCACCGTGGCGGCGCACGATTCCGGGAACTGCCAGCCGGACGGGACTTCCTCTACCAGCTGGCCGAGAGCCTCGGCGAGGCCCACGCCTTCGTGGTTCAAGATCTCGTCGACGTGGTAGAGACAGTTGAGCTCCTTGGCGCGCTCTTGCAGCGCCCGCAGGAGCTCGTTGATGGGCTGTTGGTCCGCTGACATGGGGGCAAGACTCCTCGCGGGGGGGTGCCGGCGCCTACGGCGCCCGCCAGACGCCGCCGCGGCGGTTGCGGCCGTCCACCTTGACGAGCAGCGGCTGTGCCAGTCGCACGTGGCGCACGTAGTCGCTCTCGGCAACGGCGTCCTGGGCGTTCAGCCAGGCCCAGTCGATTCCGGGCGTGGCCTCGTGAGGAACCGTCAGGTAGGGCACCGCGAAACTCGAGATGTTGTGGAAGAAATGGGCGCCCTGGCTGGCCTCTGGGTTCATCGTGGGCAGCGTCGCTTCGACGATCACCCGCGCGCCGCAGATCTGGCCCCACTGCACCGGGATTCCCAGCCAGGCGTCGCTGCTGCCCCAGCGCCCGAAGCCGATGAGGGCGTAGGGTCGTCCCTCCTCCAACAAGGCGGTGTTGCGCTCGGCGATCTCTTGGCCGATGGTGCGGGTTGCCCGCGCCTCGAACGCCTCCGGCTTGACGTAGACCACGTCGGCGATCGACTCGTCGAGCCCGTTGCCCATGACGGCGCGCGAGGCGAGCAGCAGGTTGGGAGCCGCCAGCTCGTCGTCGCCGATCTCCACCAGCTCGTCGGAGACGACCATCGGTCGCACCTGCAGGAAGCCGAGGCGCGCACGGCGCGCGGCGGCGTCGAGGGTGACGGCCAGCTCCACCTCCACCGGGCCACCGAGGGCCTTCTCGCAGGCGTCGAGCAGGGCGCGTACCGCCGCGTTGAGCGGCAGCGCGTCGTCGACGAGCAGGGGCGCGAAGTCGAGCACCCGCGGGCCGGGGGCGGCGATCCCGGGTATCAGGCGATCGGCCGCCGCCTCGTAGGTCGATGCGAGCAGGGCGAGCGATCCGTCGCCTTCGGCGTCCCGCAGCGTCGCCTCGACGAGGTACTCGGTCTCGACGATCGGGTTGTACTCGGGCGGGCGCCCCATGTTGACCGCCCAGAAGCTCGTTTGCGTGTTGCGCAGCAGCTCGGCCACCGAGTAGGGGGGCGGCACTCGGGGATGCGCTGGCGAGTACGACCAGGCGATCCCGCCATCGACGATGGTCTTGCCGAGGCCGAGCGCCAGGCTGACGACACCTTCGTCGGCCCGTGCCGGCCCGCAGGGGTAGAAGTTGAACGACCGCGCCACGGCGGAGAGATCGGGATAGTAGCGATCGCCGTGACGGCGGCCGACGATCTCCTGGACGATCACCGCCATCTTCTCGTCGGCAGTGGTGCGATCGGTGGCGCGAACGTAGCTCTTGGCGGCGGCGAAGAAGGTGGAGGCGTACACGAACTTGACGGCCTCCAGCAGCCGGCGCAGCCTCGCGTCGCGCTCGGGTTGGTTGTTGGGGATCATCTTGGTTCTGTAGACCCCGGCGAAGGGCTGGTAGAGCGCATCCTCGAGCAGGCTCGAGGAGCGGATGGCGAGCGGGGCGTGCGCTCCGTCCATCAGCGCCTTGAGATCGCCGAGCATCTCCACCGGCAGGTCCGCCCTCTGGAAGGCGTGAGCGATCCGGTCGTCCGGGGCCTGGGAGAGGGAGAGATCCCCCAGACCGGCGTTGCGCGCCATGAAGGCGTCGAACATGGAAGTGGCGAGAACCGCCATCCTGGGCACGGTGACTTCGATGCTGGGGTCCCAGCTCGCGGCCAGCCCGTCGAGCACCCCGCGGGCGAAGAGCAGCCCGTTCGCCTTGCCGCCGTACTCGCCGTCGCCGATGCGGCTGATCGACCGCTCGGAGGTGAAGAAGTGCCGATCGAAGCGCGGCAGGGCGGATTCGAGCGCTGACCTCATGGCGTTCTGTCCGGGGTGCGGGAGGTCAGATCCAGCCGCGGTCGCGGCAGGCCTGGGCGACCCGCTGCACGGCGATCGCCCAGGCCGCGTCGCGCATCGAGAGACCCTGGCGCGCGGCCAGATCGCTCACCGCGACGTAGGCCGCGGTCATCTTGACGTCGAGCTTGCCGAGCACCTCGTCGCGCTCCCAGTAGTAGTTCATGTTGCTCTGCACCTGCTCGAAGTAGCTGCAGGTGACGCCACCGGCATTGGCGAGCAGATCGGGAATCACGAAGAGCCCCCGCCGGCGCATCGCCTCGTCCGCCTCGGGCTCGGTGGGGCCGTTCGCACCCTCCGCCACGAGACGCACGTTGTTGTGGATGCGGCCGACGTTCTCGGCCGTGATCTGGCGCTCGAGCGCTGCGGGGATCAGGATGTCCAC
>Ga0224497_10002265_pt1 | contig 11530 bp, 9 predicted proteins | sample SF_Jul11_sed_USG_4_FD_167970 | JGI IMG/M metagenome (GOLD analysis project Ga0224497, IMG submission 167970) | Sediment microbial communities from San Francisco Bay, California, United States - SF_Jul11_sed_USGS_13 | ecosystem: Environmental > Aquatic > Marine > Sediment | place: USA: California...
GGTTGAAGTAGGCGAAGCCGCGCTCGTCGAAGGCGGTGGCGTTGGCGCGGCCGAACACGTCCATGAGCGCCACCTGGCGCTCTCCGTACCAGGGGTTCGAGGGCGGCGCGGTGGGAGGGAAGAAGTACGTGGAGTTGCCGCCCATCTCGTGGAGGTCGGCGAGGACGTGGGGCGTGTACTCTCGGAACAGCGCGAACTTGCCCTGAGTTTCGGGTTGGCTCTGGATGAAGCCGTCCCGGTTCAAGTCGAACAGGTAATGGTTCGTGCGGCCGCCCGGCCAAGGTTCGTCGTGCTCGGCGGCCCAGGTTGCCGGGTCGGGCCAGCGGGCCTGCGCCGACGTGTTCTGCATCACGAAGCGGGCGCGCCCATCCGGGTTCTGCGCCGGATCGATCAGCACCAGCGATTCCGCGAGAATCCGGTCCACGCCGGGATCACCCTGAGCGGCGAGGAGGTGATACGCCTCGGCCATCGCGGCCCCGCTCGAGCTGATCTCATTCCCGTGGATACCGTGCACGAGCGCCGTGACCACGGGTAGCTCACGGATGAGGCGTTCGGCGTCATCTGGGTCGAGGCCGCGTGGATCTGCGAGGCGTTGCAGGTCCGCCAAGACGCCCTGAAGGCCGGCGATCCGTGCCGGCGAGCCGATCAGGAGCATCACGAGCGGGCGGCCCTCCCACGTCTCCCCGTAGGGGATGAGCCGGGCTCGATCGGGGGAGGACTCCGCCAGAGCCTCCATGTACTGGACGATCTCGTCGGGTGGCGTGACTTCCTCGCGAAAATCGTGGCCGACCACCTGCTCCAGCGTTGGGATGGACGGGTCGTACACGGTTCCGGGCGAGAGATCCTGCGTCGGCGGTGGCACCTGCAAAAGCGATGCGAGGACCAGCGGAGTCAGCATGGAGAAGATCCGGTTGAGCCAAGGGTCGGGTCATGATACGGGGGTCGTTAGGAGACGGGTAGCGTGCCCCTCTCACGGGAGAGCTTGATGGCCAGCGTCGTAGCTAAGGCCTCAGCCGCTCCGACTCAGAACCCGTTCCTCGAGGACCCGACGGGCTGCTTCGGGCAGCTTCACATCACCGATCGCATGGCAGACGTCGTCCGCCAAGTCGAGCGTCGCGAAGATGGAAGTGCAGCGCTCGCAGAGTTGCTCGTCGGGGATCGGAAAGGACACGCCCCGATCGAGCGCCTCCTGCTTCGCCCACTCCGCGACCTCCTCGACCGAGATTCCCTCAGATGGGCATCACCGCTCCCCTGGCCGGGTTGCTCGTGCTCCTGCTCATGTGGGTCTTCTTCCGCAGCGCGACGCTGGTGATCGCTCCGATGCTCGTCGCCATGGTCACGGTGGTCGCGACCATGGGTCTGCTGATCGGACCCGGCTTGACTGTGCACATCATGAGCTCGATGATTCCGATCTTTCTCATGCCGATCGCGGTCGTCGACTCCGTGCACATCCTGAGCGAGTTCGCGGCCTGGACCGTGTGGATCGACAAGTTGACGCTGGTCCCCACCCGCATGGACTACGTGGATGCCGGAGGCGAGGTCTACCGACGGATCGAAGGGTGTTCACCGAGCGAACGCTACGCAATCCGCCCCCTCGCTGGCTGTCGGCCCGATGAGGCCCGGGGCCGTGGTGGCGTGGGCGTTCGCCGCCCTGCTGGTCGCCATGCCGGCCGCGGGGCAGGATGGCGACCTGGAGATTCACGGGTTCGTGGAGTTCGGGGCCGGGGCGCGGATCCAGGACGACGCGCTTCAGCCGGACCAAGTGCTGCTGAGCGAGGCGCGCTTTCGTATGGACCTCCTGCACTACGGCGACCGGGCTGAGGTCTCCTTCCAGGGCGACTTCACCGCCGATGGCCTAACGGACCGGGTGGACCTCGATATCCGTCAAGCGCTCGTGTCGGTGCGGGCATCGGATTGGCTGGATGTTCGCGTAGGGCGCCAGGTGCTGACTTGGGGCACTGGGGATCTCGTCTTCCTCAACGACCTGTTTCCCAAGGATTTCGTGTCGTTCTTCGTCGGACGGGAAGACGAATTCCTCAAGGCACCCGCGAACGCCTTGCGGCTGACGTTCTACTCCTCCGCCGCGAATCTGGACGTCATCGCCACCCCTGTCTTCGAGCCCGATCGTTACATCACGGGCGATCGTCTGTCGTACTTCGATCGCGGCCAAGGGATGCTCGTGAGCGCCACCTCGTCGGGGGCGCCCATCGACGGTCTGCGCCCCACTCGGGACGTCCGCAACGGGGAGCTCGCGTGGCGGCTGTATCGCAACCTCGCCGGCTACGAGCTGGCCCTCTACGGTTACCTAGGGTTCACGAAGCAGCCACTGGCATACGATCCTGGCGCCGGGATGGCACGACATTCCCGGCTCGGCACCTACGGAGCCAGTGCACGGGGTGCCCTCGCGGGCGGGATCGTGCACCTGGAGACGTCCTACTACGACCAGGCGGATGACGTCGGCGACGATCCGCTCGTACCGAACTCTCAATGGAGGGGGCTGGCCGGCTTCGAGCACGAGTTGCGTGCCAATCTGACGGGCGGGGTGCAGTACTACCTGGAGCACCTCATGGACCATGACGTACTGCTCGCAAACTCCCCGGCGCCCGAGTTCGAGCCTTCCCGCACCCGTCATGTGGTCACCGGACGGCTCACGTATCGTTTGCTCCAGCAGACCCTCACGGCGTCCCTCTTCGGGTTCGTGTCGCCGAATGACCGTGACGCACACATAAGGCCCTCGCTTTCCTACGCGATGACCGATGCATTCACGCTGACGGGGGGAGGCAACCTGATGCTTGGCGAGGACCACACGTTTTTCGGCCAGCTGGCCGACGCGTCCAACGTCTACGTGCGGGGGCGTTACAGCTTCTAGCCGGTCGGCATTGCCGGATCCGTCACGGATTGCCACCCTATGCTCCGAACCGCGAGCTAACTCCGAGGGGACGCGCAAATGACGAAGATCTTGAGACGACTGGCTTTGACGGCGACAGTGGCCGCGATCGCGGCACCGATGGTGCCGCTACAGGCCCAGCAGGGGAACGGGAACGCTAGAGGCCCGATCGGACCGAGCCCGTACCAGATCGTCCGGGAGTGGCACAAGCCGTTTGCCCAGCCGGGCTATGCGTTCGGCGGGAACTCGGGCCTCTTCGCCGATACGCCCGACCGGATCTTCGTCCTCATGCGGGGTGAGACCCGCCTGCCCGATCCCATTCCCGCGGAGTTTCGGCAGCATGCCGGCACCATCGGCATCAACGTTCTGAATGCCACAGCCCTTCGCACGTGGCGCAACTGCATGTTCACGCTGCACGCCGACGGCACCGTCAGAGAGCTGTGGTCGCAGTGGGACGCATTGTGCGCAGGGTCCGACGGTCCTGGGCCGCATCGCATTCGCATCAACCCGTACGACGAGGACCGTGCCGTCTGGGTAATCAACGAGACGTTCCATCAGATCTACGTCTTTTCCAACGACGGCAGCGAGCTGCTCAGGACGCTCGGTGAGAAGGGCGTGCCTGGGAACGACGGCACCCACTTCGCCCGCCCGCAGGATGTGGCCTTCCTCCCCGACGGACGTGTCCTCATCGCCGACGGGCTCGACAACCACCGGGTCATGATCATGGACAAGGACCTGAACTACCTCGGTGAGGTCGGTGGCCGTGGGGACGGGCCGGGGCAGTTCAACGGCGTGCACGCGATTGCCGTGGGTCCGGGCGGACGCGTCTTCGCACACGACCGTTCGGGAGGCCGAATCAACGTGTTCCGAACGACGAACGATCCGGCGACGCTTCGGCATGAGCAGACGTGGGACGGCTTTACACTTCCGCTCGACATGATCGTCAACGAGAACAGCATCTGGCTCACCGACTTGGGCCCGCTGCGCTTCGTCAATCTCGATTTCGACGGCAACTACCTGTACACGTGGCTGGTTCCGTCAGCCCTACCCGACGGGTACTTGGAGGTCCACACCTTCACGGTCGCCCCGGACGGGATTCTGTATGGGGGTGACAACCAGTACGGGCGTACGCAGAAGTTCGTGCCGCGCCCGGGCGTGGATCCGAACCTGCTGATCGACCCGCCGTGGAGGGGTCGCTAGACGGCGGTCGAGGGGCCCCACCGGGCCTCGCCCTTCAGCGTGCCTGGAAGATGATCGGGAACGACGCCCAGACTCGGATTGGCCGACCGGCGGCATCGCGTGCCGGGTCGAAGCGAAGGATGCTGGCGACCCGGTCCCCTGCCGCGTCGAGTGCCGGATACCCTGAGCTTTCGAGTAGCCGCACCTCAACCGGCACACCGTTCGTGTCGACGAGCAGACGGAGACGCACGGTACCACCGACGCCGTCGTTCCGGAATTGGCTCGGATATTCGGCCTCGATCGCGGCGGCGACCTCGTCGCCGTTCGTGAGGCGGGGCGCCGAGACGACCGATTCGGCGGGGGCGGCCGACCGAAGGCTCGAGGATGAGCCGCTGCATGCGGCGGCGGCGAGTACGACCGCGAGGGCCGAAAGGGATCGCGTCATGACGGGGGGTCTTATGGCAGCGCGAGCGCCAACAACGACCCCGGGTGCTCCTGCTTCGCGCTTCCGGCCTGCAGCACGATGTACTGCTTGCCCTCGTGCATGTACGTCATCATGCCGTACTGGCCGGAGACGGGAAGCTCGACGCTCGCGAGGATCTGGCCGGTCCTCTTGTCACGCGCGTGGAGCAGAGGCAACCCGTTCTCGCTCACCTCGCTGTCGCCCCTGAGGTCCTCGGTCGTCTGCACGAGCAGGTCGCCGACGACCATCTGGATCGAGAAGCCGGTGCCGCCGGTCTCGGGAACCGCCACGCCCTGTAGGAGAGGGTGGTTTCGGATCCTGTCGGGTGTCTCGCCGATCGGGATGTCCCAGAGCTTTTCGCCGGTGTTCATGTCGTACGCGGCGAGCGCCTGGTAGAGCGGCTTGTATACGGGCAGCCCGTCGATGGTCGGGAGCGACTCCCGCGGCCCGCCCGGCGCGTATGCCGCGACGGTCGTGCCCGTCGTGGGCGTGTGGCGCTCGCGGCCACGCCAGCTCTCGGCGCTCAGGCCGGGCAGGCCGCGTGGCTCGTCCACACCGTTCGTCGGCACCAGGAAAGCCGGCGCGCTGCACGCCCGGTTGTGTGAAGCGTACATGATCCCGGTCGAGGGGTCTGCCACCGGCGGATGGTAGATATTCAGTCCGGCCATACAGCCGACGTTGTTGCGGTAGTCGTTGTCGTGCGGCCAAGGGAGGGACGGCACATAGAGGCCGCCGACGCGGAATTCGCTCAGGATCTCCGCAGCGCGCCGCCGGAGTTCCGGCGTGTAGTCGATCAGAAACTCCTCGGTGATCCCGTCCACGGCGATGGGATCGAGAGGCTCGGGCCGGGTGGGGTAGGGTTGCGTCGGCGCGGTGTAGTTCCCGGGCACCTGCGTCTGCATCACCGGCCGCTCTACGATCGGCCAGATCGGCTCACCCGTCTCGCGGTTGAGTGCGAAGATGAGGCCCTGCTTCGTGTTCTGAATGAGCGCGGGGATCGGCACTCCGTCGACGGTCAGATCCATGAGGATGGGCGCCGTGGGGATGTCGTAGTTCCACTGGTCGCTGTGGTGGATCTGGTAATGCCACCGCCGTTCTCCCGTGTGCACGTCGAGCGCGAGCACGCTGCCACCGAAGAGGTTGTGACCAGGCCGGTGGCCCGTGTAGGCCTGCACGGTTGAAGCGTTCGTCACCAGATAGACGAGCCCCAGCTCCGGATCGGCGGCCGCCGGCGCCCAGGTCGACATGTCCCCAGAGAAGCGCCAAGCGTCGTTCTCCCAAGTGTCGTGTCCGAACTCACCGGGCCGCGGAATCATGTGGAACTTCCACAGGAATTCGCCGGTCCGCGCGTCGAATCCCTGGATGTCCCCCGGCACATTCTCGATGCGTGTCTGGTCGTAGCTGGGCTCATGTCCGACGAGTACCACGACGACGCCGTTCACCACGATGGGCGGTGCGGAGGCCGTGACCATGCCGAGCTCCTGCGGGACCCCGAGGTCTGCGTCGTAGGTGCCCCCCGCGGCGAGGTAGTCTCGCCACGGATCCCAGTCGCCCACGAGCGTCGGGATCAGATCGACCACACCGGTAGGAGAGAAGTCCTCCAGCGGAACCTGTGAACCCCAGTTCTCGAGCGGGTGCCCGGTCTTGGCGTCGAGCGCCCAGAGGAAGTACGCCGGCGAGGTGATGTAGATGACGCCCCGCCCGTCCACCTCGGCGTACGCGACGCCCTTCCCGAAGTCCGCCCGGGGCGAGCGCCGATACCTCATGGTCTGCGGCTCGCGAAAGGTCCACAGGGTCTCGCCGGTGGCCGGATTGATCGCTACGACCTGACGGCGACCGCCGAACACCGTGTACAGCACCCCGTCCGCATAGGTGGGGGTCGAGCGGGCCGTGAACTCGGTGAACTGCCCGAAGTTGTCTCCACGGAAGAGCCAGGCGACCTCTAGATCCGGGAAGTTGGACGCATCGATCTGGGTCAGGTGAGGGTTCGATCTGGTGTGTCCCGCGTCACCCCCCAGGTAGTGCCACTCCCCGTTTTCCAGGCCCTGAAGCTGAGCGGCAGCTGGCGTCGCTCCCCAGACGAGTGCGGCGAGTGCGGCCAGCACGGCAACGATGGCGGGGCGCGGGGGGGTCATGGTGGGTCTCCGAAGGCGGCGGGTGGCCGCGAGGCCTACGAGCAATGCGCCAACGTATTTCAGCGCCTGGGGCGCGGCAACGCGCGACGGGGCCTTCAACAGAGCTCGAGGTTTTCGTCGACCTCGGCGAAAGCCACGACCACGCCGTAGCCGAACGTGATCTCCGAGCGGCCGTAGAGCCACACGCCCCACGAGATCGAATCGGGTTCGCCCAGGAGGGCCCTGACCTCCGCACGTGTCGTGCCTCCCTTCAAGCAGCCGTCCACCGGGAGCGGCGACTCGGGCGCCCCTGGGCCGGTTACCACTTCGGCCTCCCGAGGCGTTGGCGTGGCCGGTTCGGCGTTCGTCTCGCCGGCCCTGGGACTTTCGCTACAGCCTCCTGGGCCCCAGAAGGCCAGCAAGGCCAACAAGGCAGGCCAAACCCGGCTTTGCGTCGGGCTCATTCCCCGGCACCTGATCCGTGCTGTCATTCCTCGACCTCGTCTAATCTGGTGCCAGCCTGCCAAAGAGATTACGGCCCTCACTGGCTGACCCGCCATGCCGTTCCCTAGGTTGGCCCCCTGACCCAAGCTGGGAGGCACCGTGCGAATCAGCCCTCGACTCTTCACCGCCACGTTTCTTCTTGCCGCGACGGTCCTCGTGTCCTCGCCGCTCGGCGCCCAGGAGCCGACCCACCCGCTCGACGAGCTGTCGGCAGCGGAGTACTGGACGCTCAGCCAAACCTTGCGCGCCGACGACCGCGTAGGGGATGAGTCCGAGTTTCTGTATGCGGGCCTGAACGAGCCGCCCAAGGCTTCCGTGCTCGCCTGGCGCGCGGGAATGCCCTTCGGCCGGCAGGCCAGGGTGCATTTCGTACGGGACTTCAAGGGCTACGAGGCCGTGGTGGACCTGGTAGCCCGCAGGGTCCTGGAGCTCCGCGAGGTCACGGACAGGCAGTACATGGACTCGGGCGCGGACGCCGTGGGAACGCGAAATCTCAAAGACCACCCGGACATGGTCGCGGCGTTTGCCTCCCGCGGCATCAAAGACCTCTCGATGGTGCGTTGTAGTGTCGGCTCGGATGCCTACTTCGACACACCGGAGGAGCGTGGCCGTAGGCTCGGCCGTGCGCGTTGCACTGATCGCACGGGCCGGGTGTCCGGGCTCGGAAGCCCGATAGCGAACCTGGTCGCGGTCGTCGATCAGCAGACGGGCGACGTGATCCGCGTCATCGATGGTGGACCGATCGAAGGCGTCCCACCCTCGGTCGGCGAGCACCACCCCGAAGCAGTGGGCGAAACGCGTGAGCCTCTCCCCCCGATGTACGTGACTCAGCCGGAGGGCCCTGGATTCGAGCTCGACGGGCATCAGGTGAGCTGGGAGGGCTGGAACTTCCACTTCCGCGTCGACCAACGTCGTGGGATCGTGCTGTCACGGGTCGGTCATGGTGACGGGGACGCGTTCCGGTCGGTGCTCTATCAGGCCTCGCTCTCCGAGCTGTTCGTCCCGTACCACGACCCTGCTGAGCCCTGGAGTCACCAGGCCTACTTCGACCTTGGTACATACCCGCGCAGCTTCGGAGGCGTGGCCAGCGCGATGGAGCCGGGGCGCGACTGCCCCGATTATGCCGAGTTCTTCGACACCTGGGTCGTGCAAGATGACGGCTCGCCCCGCGAGCGACAGCGTGTAGCGTGCCTCTTCGAACGTCTGCCCGGCGAGCCGGCGTGGCGCCACACGCGCGACGGGGGCGTCGTAGAGAGCAGGGCGCGTCGCGACCTGGTGCTGCGGATGGTGATGGGCGCAGGTAACTACGACTACCTCTTCGACTGGGTCTTCCGGCAGGACGGCACCATCCGTGTGAACCTCGCCGCGACGGGCATCGACCAGATGAAGGCGGTGGCAGCCGAGAATGCCATCGCGGATGCCGATGGCTCTGACGATCGCTACGGCCGCTTCGTCGCCCCGCACCTCGTGGCCGTGAACCACAGCCACATCTTCAACTTCCGGCTGGACTTCGACGTGGATGGCCAGCAGAACAGTCTCGTGGTCGATCGGCTCGTGACCGAGCGGCAGGGGGCCGACAATCCGAGGAGGAGCGTGTGGCGTCCCGTAACCGAGGTGGCCAAGCGGGAGCGCGACGCGCAACGCACGTCGACGATGACCGCGCCCGAGTTTTGGCGCGTGGTCAACGAAGGGCGGGTGGGTCCGACAGGGTATCCGAGCGGCTACCTGCTGGAAGGCCACGGCATCATGTCCCTGTTGAGCCCGGACGACTACATGCAGCAACGCGCGGGCTTCACGGCGCACACGCTTTGGGCCACGCCCATGAATCCGACAGAGCTCTACGCGGCGGGCGACTACCCGACCAACAGCGCGGCCGGGGCTGGATTGCCGGCATGGACGGCCTCGAACCGCTCCGTCGAGAACACCGACATCGTGCTCTGGTATACGATTGGATTTCACCATGTCGCGCGTCCGGAGGACTGGCCGATCCTGCCGCTCGAGATGCACGGGTTCAACCTGATCCCGTCGGGCTTCTTCGACAGGAATCCGGCGATCGACCTGCCGCATTGAGGCAGGGCCTCGGGAGGGTATCGAGAAGGGCATAGGCGCGGCGGGCGAGCGAAGCTGCGCGTTGTCGTTCTGGTACTTTGACGCGGTGCCCAGGGTCGGCTATCCTGGCGCGCCGCAACCCATCCAGACCGGAGATTTCGGTATCCCACGCGCGCGCTCGAGGCTTCCGCGGTGAAGCATCCGCTGGTGAGGACTGCAGCCGTCATGCTGCTCCTCTACATCTTCCTCATAGGCGTCAACGGCCTGGGAGCGGGGTTCAGGGCTTTGGGCGAGGGTGTGCTCGACTCGTTCTTCGCTGCGACGGAGAACCCATTCATCGGGCTCATGGTCGGGATCCTGGCCACGTCCTTGGTGCAGAGCTCTTCCGTCACGACCGCGATGATCGTGGGTCTGGTGGCCGCGCCCGAGAATCCCATCCCGATTGCGAACGCGGTCCCAATGATCATGGGTGCCAACATCGGGACGACCGTCACGAACACGATCGCCTCCCTGGCCCACATCGCGCGAAAAGAGGAGTTCAAGAGGGCGTTCGCAGTCGCGACCGTGCACGACTTCTTCAACTACATGACCGTGATGATCTTGCTTCCGCTGGAGATCCTCACGGGCTTCCTGCAGAAGTCGGCGACCGCGCTTACCGGAATGATGTCGGGATTTGGCGGCGCGGAGTACCGCAGTCCGATCAGAGATCTCATTCGGGCCGGCGGTGACCCGATCGAGGCAGGGCTCACCGCGGTATTCCCGTCGGAGAGGGTGGTGGCGATCGCCTTGATCCTGGTCAGCGCGGTCCTGATTTTCGCGACGCTGCTGGGGATCGTGACCGTCATGCGCGCGTCCATGCAGAGTCGGATCGAGGCCTTGGTTTCGCGAGCGTTGGCTCGCAACGCGTTCTTGGCTGTTGCCGTGGGGATTGTTGCGACCGTGATGGTTCAGTCGAGCTCCATCACGACGTCCCTGCTGGTCCCGCTGGCAGGAGCGGGTGTACTCACGCTCGAGCACGCCTTCCCCGTCACGCTGGGCGCGAACATCGGCACCACCGTGACCGCGCTACTCGCTGCCATGGCCGCGAGCGACCAGAACGCCGCCGCCGGGCTCACGATCGCGTTGGTCCACCTGCTGTTTAACCTGAGCGGCACCCTGATCATCTATCCGTTCGAGCCGATGCGTCGGATTCCCCTCATGCTCGCCCGCAAGCTGGCGGACGTGGCGCTCAGGTCGCGGCTGTGGGCAATCGGCTACGTATTAGGGCTGTTCTACCTCGTTCCCCTGGTCTTTGCCGCAATCGGTGAGCTTCTGGGGTAACGACGTCATCACGTTTGGAGACGGACATGCTAAAAGAGTTACTGAGCCTATTCAGGGCCGACGACCCGATGGCCCGGATGGCCGCGGATTTCAGCAAGATGCTGGATCTCTCCCGAGACCTGACCGTGCGCGCGGGCCACGTCCTGTTCGTGGAGGGGACGTCTGAGGCGGCTGAGCTCAAAGAGATCTCCAAGAGCGACGTCGAGATCAACAAGTTGGAGCGCGGAATTCGCAAGCAACTCATCGCGCGCCTCATCCTTACCAGGGATCAAGGCGACGTGACGTACTGCCTGCTCCTCATGAGCCTGGTAAAAGACGTGGAGCGGCTGGGGGACTATGCAAAGAACGTGGCCGAAATCCGCAGCGAGGGCGGAGGGCCGCTCCCTGACGACGAGCATGGCGCCGAAATGCGGAGCATCCGAGACGCGGTGGAGGCGACGTATGGCTCGGTCAACAAGGTGTTCGCCACATCCGATGCGAGGGCGGCGAGCGTGCTGATCCAGGACGGCCGGGAAGTGAACCGTCGTTGCGACGACCTCATCACTCGTGTGGCCGGGAGCTCCTACGACGCGGCGACGACGACGACCATGGTGCTGGCTGCTCGGTACTATAAAAGGATCGAGTCGCACCTCCTGAACGTACTATCCGGGGTCGTGATGCCGCTGCACAAGTTGGACTATTACGATGAGGATGTTCTGACGGCTGTGGAGGGCGACGACGACTAGACCACGTCGTAGGCTAGGCGCGGTCTACCGGAATCGCGGCTACGGGGCACGCCGCATTCGCCAAGACGCCCTCGGTCACGCCGGCAGCGCGGCGCCCGACACCTGGCTTCTGCCATGACGTCGACATGTAGATCGCATCCGAGGCGGTCTCTTCGGCGACGCTGAGGATCTCGGCGACCACATCGTCACTCCGGCGCACGACCACCTTCCACTGACAGAAGGGAAGCTGCGGAGCGTCGGTCACAGGCGTCTCCTCCGCGCTACCGGTATGAACGTGCAAGAGCGAAAT
>Ga0224497_10002269_pt1 | contig 11522 bp, 9 predicted proteins | sample SF_Jul11_sed_USG_4_FD_167970 | JGI IMG/M metagenome (GOLD analysis project Ga0224497, IMG submission 167970) | Sediment microbial communities from San Francisco Bay, California, United States - SF_Jul11_sed_USGS_13 | ecosystem: Environmental > Aquatic > Marine > Sediment | place: USA: California...
GCCTGGTCTGATCGGCGGCTCGGTGATTATCGAGCAGATCTTCGCTTGGCCCGGTATCGGCCGGCTTGGCTACGATGCGATCTTGGCGCGCGATTTTCCAGTCATACTCACGATTAACTTTATTGCGGCGGCATTGACATTAGCCGGTACATTTCTTTCCGACATATTGTATGCAGTCGTCGACCCACGGATTCGATTGCAGTGAAAACTATGGCCAAGCACGCGGTAGAATCGGTTTCGCCTGTTCCCGAATATCGAGCCTGGAAGACGTTTCTCGACGATCGATTAGCACTCGCGGGGGTGATTGTTCTCGTTCTGCTGGTGTTTGCGGCATTGGCCGGGAAGTTTCTGACCGATTGGTTCGTCGTGTTCGATCCGAGTGTGGTGCGATTGGCGGATAAGTTCCTGCCGCCGTTGTCGGTGCCATCGGAATTTGTCGCGCCGGCCGATATTCCGTGGTTTGGAATGTATTTATTGGGCACCGATGAGTTGGGGCGCGACGTGTTTGCACGTATGTTGCAAGGCTCGATGGTGTCGTTGTCCATCGGCATCGTGGCGGTGGCGCTGGCGGTTTCGATCGGTGTCACGCTTGGCGGCATCGCCGGTTATTTTGGCGATCGAAGGTTGGGTTTTATCTCAGTCGATTCGTTGATCATGCGTTTTACCGATGTCATGTTGTGTTTTCCGACCTTTTTTCTAATTTTGACCGTGATCGCGTTGCTGCCATCGAGTATCTACAACATTATGATCGTGATCGGAGTGACCGGCTGGATGGGTACCGCGCGGTTCGTGCGTGCGGAGTTTTTGTCATTACGGGAGCAGGACTTTATCGTTTCGGCGACGGCTTTAGGGTTACCGAATTGGCGTATTATCCTGCTGCATATGCTGCCCAATGCGATGGTGCCGGTATTAGTATCGGCAACGATCAGCGTCGCGACGGCGATCTTGACCGAGTCGGCTTTGAGTTTCCTCGGATTTGGCGTACAACCGCCGGCCGCTACGTGGGGCAATATTTTGGCGGACGGCAAGGGATTTATTTTCGACGCGCCGTGGCTGTTTTTCATTCCCGGCTTCGCGATTCTGCTGGTAGTGCTTGCGTTTAACTTGGTCGGCGAGGGCATGCGTGAAGCGATGAATCCACGCCTGCGGCCGCGTTGAACGTGACGACCTGTGCCCCAGTCGATCGCCCCGATCGTTGCGACCCGTTGTTGGAGGTCGATGGCGTAACGGTATCGTTCCCATATGCCGATACCCGGTGTAGCGTGGTTCGTAACGTCGGGTTCCATATCGACCGCGGTGAGACGGTGGCGATGGTGGGCGAATCGGGATGCGGTAAGTCGTTGACGGCGTTATCCATCATGGGGTTGATCGATGCACCGGGGCGTATCGATTCCGGCTCGATTCGTTTTGACGGGGAAGATCTGCTGCGGATGATGGAGCCGGACCGGCGTCGACTGCGCGGCCGGCAGATCGGTATGGTGTTCCAAGAGCCCATGACCTCGTTAAATCCGGTGTTTACGGTTGGCCGACAGGTGGCCGAGGTGTTGGAATGGCATTTTGCGATGGCGAAAACCGACGCCCACACGGAAGCGGTCGCGTTGCTCGCGAAAGTGGGAATTCCTTCGCCGCTGCGGCGTGCGCAACAGTATCCGCACGAATTATCCGGAGGTATGAAGCAACGCGTCATGATAGCAATGGCGCTTGCCTGTAGACCGAGATTATTGATCGCCGATGAACCGACGACAGCGTTAGATGTGACAGTGCAGGCACAGATATTACGTTTGCTACGGCAACTCCAGGACGAAATGGGGCTGGCGATATTATTGATCACGCACAACCTCGGCATCGTTGCCCATTTCGCACAGCGAGCGATCGTGATGTACGCGGGTGACGTTGTTGAAAACGTCAACGTAAAGGAATTGTTTACCCGGCCATTACACCCATACAGCCAAATGCTATTGCAATCGTTGCCGCGTGCGGACCGCAAACAAGAGGTGACCCACTCCTCTGGTTCCGTGCCGCCGCCGCTGGAATTTCCGGCCGGTTGCCGGTTCAGTACCCGATGTGCCGTATCGATGTCGAACTGCAGCGCCGATATTCCGCGCGTTATCGCGCTCAATGAATACCACCGTGTTGCGTGTTGGCGATATGAATAGTTCAAACCACGATCCGCTGGTGGCGGTGCGCGGCCTGAAAAAACATTTTGCGGTGCGCAGTGGTGTGTTTGCGCGGGTGCACGGCTGGATCAAAGCGGTGGATGATGTTTCATTCGACATTGATGTAGGTGAGACGCTGGCCCTGGTGGGTGAATCTGGGTGCGGCAAGACCACGCTCGGGCGGGCTGTGTTGCGACTCATCGAACCCAGCGCGGGTGTGGTAACGGTGTGCGGGCGGGATATTGGCGCCTTAAATTTCACGCAGTTACGCGAATTCCGGCGCAAGTTGCAGATAATATTCCAAGACCCCTACAGCTCGTTGAATCCACGTATCAGTGTCGGAGGCATTGTCGGCGAGTCGATCCGGGTGCACGAAGGTGCATCGCAGCCCGAGGCGCAACGCCGCGTGGACGAATTGTTGGAGCGAGTGGGGCTCGATGCGAGCTTCCGTCGCCGCTTTCCCCATGAATTGTCGGGCGGACAACGGCAACGTGTTGGCATCGCGCGCGCACTGGCGTTGGGTCCGGAGTTCGTGGTTTGTGACGAGGCGGTGTCGGCATTAGATGTGTCGGTGCAGGCGCAGATACTGAATTTGTTGAGCGAACTGCAACGCGATGCGGGGCTCGCGTATTTGTTCATCAGTCACGATCTGAACGTGGTTCGGCAAATTGCGGACCGCGTCGCGGTTATGTACCTGGGCAAATTAGTCGAATGCGCGGGTGTGGAGCGAGTATTTTCTACTCCGATGCATCCGTATACACAATCGCTCATCGATGCGAATCCAATCCCCGATCCGAGCTACCCACCGACTACCACGATCTTGGAAGGCGAGGTGCCTTCGGCGTTGAATCCGCCAACCGGTTGCCCATTCCACACTCGGTGTCCGCAAGCGATGGACCATTGCCGCACAACGCTACCGCTCGCGACCGTTACGGAGACGGGCCACACGGTCGCCTGCCATTTGTATGCGCAATCGTGACGGTAGCATTGAACCTAGATTCGGCAGTTGACGGCTCGGCGGGAGGGCAATTGATTGATATGTTTATAGAACATCGTGGTATGTCTATTCGCCTTGCGGGTGAGGTCGCTACGGGGCGTACTGCACGCCCTATTTGTCGCCTGGCAGCGTTACAACTCCTCGCAATAGCCAGCCATTACTCGTCGTTGTGCCTTGCCAGACAACAAATATGACGCACACTGCACCCCGCCCAACTACCGAATCTAGGTTGAATAACGCCGGGCAGGCTGGCGAAACCGCGGTGGGTATGGCTAACGATTCCGGTGGCGACGGCGAACGAGGTCGGTCGCGGATTGCGGTGCAAGCTGACGCTCCCGGTAGCGAGTCGAGTGATCGAAGCGCTGCACTTGCACAGCGCTTGGAGGTCCCGTTGCTGGAAGTGGTGACCCAGGAGCGCGACTATGACTTTGTTTTGCAGTATACGGCGTGTGGCTTGGAGGTTCGCGCAATACACGCGCCGGAAATGGGTGTATTGCTCGTGGACATTAATCGCAAGAGGTGGCGAATCACGCGCCGCGACCCGTTAGCAAAGGCAGTCGGGCGCCGTGCGCGACGGGTTGTGGACGCCACCGCTGGGTTTGGCGGCGACACGCTATTATTCCTGCGCATGAGATTTCAGGTCGTCGCGATCGAACGCTCACCAGTGGTGGCAGCGGTGTTGCGTGACGTGCTATCGCGTGCGGGATACCCCGATCTGGAAACGTACGAGCGCGATAGCTGCGATGCGTTGTGGTCATTGCACCCGCGGCCCGACGTAGTATATCTGGACCCGATGTATCCCCGTAAGCGACTCGGCTCCGCGTTGCCCGGAAAGGAGCTTCAATTTCTGCGGGCGTTAGTCGGCAACGACGACGATAGCCAGCGGTTGTTTACCGCGGCCGTTCGAACCGCGTTGCAACGCGTGGTGGTAAAACGACCGCTGCAGGCACCGCCGCTGGTAGCGAATCCCACTTTGAGTTTTGCCGGTAAGCTCGCGCGCTATGATGCGTATCTACTGAATCGTTGCGACCGGCAATGAGAGCGCCGCCGCGCTTTTATGTAAGTAACTTACCGGCGGCGGGCGAAAGCATGTCGTTGGATCCGGACGAAACACGACATGCCGTAGGCGTACGCCGGTTGCAGCCCGGCGACGCGGTAGAGTTGCTGGATGGGTGCGGTGGTTTGGCACAGGCACAGATCGCAGAATCTGGATCGCGCGCCCACGGATGCGTCGTGCGTATCGAACATCGAGCGATCGTAGCGCCACCGCTGCTCACGGTGCATCTTGCCGCAGCGGTTCCGAAAGGCGACCGCCAGGCCGTGCTGCTGGACATGGCAACGCAATTCGGAATGTCGATGTACACGCCATTGCGCTGCGAACGCAGTGTGACTCGGGTCAGCACTGCGGCGTTACAACGTTGGCGTCGTATCGTTATCCAAGCCTGCAAACAATCCGGTCGTGCATACCTGCCGATCATCAATGCGGTGTCTGATCCGGTTACCCTGGCGGCAAAAATGACACCGGGTGAACGGCTCTGGGTGGCGGACCCGCACGGCACCCCGGTTGCGGAATTAGACGCACAGATTAGGCCGACCCGCGGCAGGGTAAGCGCGCTCGTGGGCCCCGAAGGGGGTTTCACCGCAGCCGAGCTCAGAACGTTCGATGATCACGGCGCAATTAGGGTGCGGTTAAGTCCCGCTGTCCTGCGGGTAGAGGCCGCGGCCGTTGCATTGCTGGCTCAATTGAACGGTGTTCAATCGCGAAACCCGGACTAATCCACAATTTGCTGCAGTTGCTTGGCATTTCGTAGGCCGGATAGAGCGACAGCAAAATCCGGCAGTTTTATCTACTGAATCAGTTCGGTAACGCGTGAACCTATTCGAGTTGACGCCGCAAGGTGTCGCGGGACGATTCAAACTCTGTCAAACGTTGCCGTTCTTTATCCACGACGGACGCCGGTGCACGAGCAATAAAATTCTCGTTGCGGAGTTTGCTTCCGCATTTCAGAATTTCCTTTTCCAATTTATCGAGTGCTTTCTGAATTCGCGCGCGCTCCGCCGATATATCGTCGGCATCTAGCGGCAGCAATACCTTCATGTCGCCGACCAGCGTAATTGCACAGTCTTGGGGAATCGTCGCGGATACGTCCAATACGTCAATTTCTGAGACGCGGGCCAGGGTGGTAATCTGTCGACGATGTCGTTCGAGCCGGGTCAGATCCAGCGTATTTGCACCGTGCAACAAGATCGGCAGACGCTTACCCGGTTCGATGTTGCGTTCGCCGCGAATATTTCGGATACCGGTCACCATCGATTGCAGCCACTCGATCTCTTCGATGACATCGGCGTCGATGCACGCCGGGTCAGCGAGCGGATAGGGTTGTGTCATCACCGTATCGTCGTCGCAACCGGTTAACGGTGCCACTTTCTGCCACAGTGTGTCGGTAATGAAAGGCATCAGTGGATGCAGCAACCGCAGCGAGGTTTCCAGCACTTCGAGCAGGGTACGCCGCGTTGCTGCATGCCGCGCAGCCGTGAGGCGCTCATCGGCGAGGGTGATTTTGGCCATTTCCAGATACCAGCTGCAGTACTCATCCCAGACGAAGCCGTATAACACCTGCGCCATCCGGTCCAAACGATAATCACGCACGGCGTCGGTTACTTGCTGAGCCGTTTGATGCAGACGTGCGGTGATCCAGCGTTCCGCCACCCCGATCTCAGATCTGTCAGCGGAGGTTCCTAAATCGTGCGACTCGGTATTCATTAATACGAACCGCGAGGCGTTCCAGAGCTTATTGCAGAAGTTGCGGTAGCCGTCGATGCGGCCGAGGTCGAAACGGATATCCCGGCCTTGGGTCGCAAGGCTTGCAAACGTGAAGCGCAAAGCATCGGTACCGTAAGCCGGAATGCCGTCCGGAAACTGTTTACGAGTCGAAGCTTCGATGCGCGGGGCAAGGTGCGGCTGCATGAGTCCGGAGGTGCGCTTGTCCACCAATGTCTGCAGCGCAACGCCGTCGATCAAGTCGAGCGGATCGAGAATATTTCCCTTGGACTTGGACATCTTCTGGCCATCCGCATCGCGCACCAAGCCGTGCACATAGACTTCGGCAAACGGCGGCTTGCCGGTGAACTTGAGGCCGAACATGATCATTCGCGCGACCCAAAAGAAAATGATATCGAACCCCGTGACCAATACCGAAGTCGGATAAAAAGTTTGCAATTCGGCGGTCTGTTGCGGCCAGCCCAACGTCGAGAACGGCCATAACGCCGACGAAAACCAGGTGTCGAGGACATCCTCGTCCTGGGTCAAGTCCACCGTTTTTCCGAGCCGCTGTTGTGCTTTTTGTTGTGCGTCTTTCTTGCTGCGGGCCACATAGATGTTGCCGTCGGTGTCATACCACGCGGGAATACGATGTCCCCACCAAATTTGCCGCGATATGCACCAATCTTGGATGTTGTGCATCCATTCGTAATAGGTCTTGTTCCAGTTTTCCGGTACGAAGCGGATCGACCCATCCTCCACGGCGGTGATCGCGGCTTTCGCGAGCGATTCCACGGCCACGTACCACTGATTTGTCAGGTACGGTTCAATGACTGCGTTGGAGCGATCGCCGCGCGGCACCATCAAGGTATGGGCCAGCGTGTCCTGCAACAGTCCTTGTGCGTCGAGATCGCTCACGATTTGCTTTCGTGCGTCGTAGCGGTCGAGCCCGTGGTATGCGGTTCCGGGCAAATCGATCGCGGCGTCGTCGGTCAGGATATTCAGCAACGGTAAATTGTGTCGCTGCCCGACTTCGTAGTCATTGAAGTCGTGGGCGGGGGTAATTTTTACACAGCCCGACCCGAACTCCGGATCCACGTATTCGTCGGCGACAATCGGAATGTCGCGCTCGGTCAATGGCAGGCGCACGCGCTTGCCTACTAACTGGCGGTAACGAGCATCATCGGGGTGCACTGCCACGGCCGCATCGCCCAGCATGGTTTCCGGTCGGGTAGTGGCCACCGTGAGGTGCCCATCACCGTCGGCCAACGGGTAGCGGATGTGCCATAGCTGCCCGGATTCTTCGCTCGCAATGACTTCGAGGTCGGAAACCGCGGTGTGCAGCACCGGGTCCCAGTTCACGAGCCGCTTGCCGCGGTAAATCAAGCCTTCTTCGAATAACTGTACGAATACTTCCTGGACTGCAGCCGACAGCCCTTCATCCATCGTAAACCGTTCGCGCGACCAATCCAGAGACGCGCCCATACGTCTTAACTGCTGGGTGATTGTGCCGCCCGATTTTGTTTTCCATTCCCAAACCCGGCGGATAAATGCGTCGCGGCCGAGATCGTGCCGGGATTTGCCTTCCAATTCCAGTTGGCGTTCCACGACCATCTGCGTGGCGATACCGGCGTGATCGGTGCCCGCTTGCCACAACGTGCGGCGCCCACACATGCGGTGATAGCGGGTCAGCGCGTCCATGATGGTGTCTTGGAACGCATGCCCCATGTGCAGGCTGCCGGTGACGTTGGGCGGTGGGATCATGATGCAAAACGGCTCGCCGTTGTCGCCCGGGGCGAAGCAGCCGGCCTGCTCCCAATGCGCATACAACGCCTGTTCGATAGCGTGGGGATCGTAGGTTTTGGCTAGCGTGCTTACGTCATTCATGGTTTGCTTATGACCATACACGATGCGGCATGCGGTACGGTAAAAAAGGCGCCGCGATTATACGATATTTGTGGGAGGTCGCCGCGTGAAAACGGATCGTGCCGCAACGGCGGTACATTCGATGATGCGTTACTAACGCTTGGTGCGATCCGCAAGGCGCCGATGTAGCGATCGCTCAGTGCCTTCAATCCATTCGTTCAAGAAAACGTAGAGCATCTGTCGAAGTTCGGTGGCCAATTCGGCCGGAAGGCGGCGTTCGTAGTTGGCGTTGAGTTTGGCATCGATTAGTTCGACGGCGCGGTCCGCCATTGCAACTGGGTCGAGTAGCGGTTCGGCGTTGCCATCCTGTGTCGCATCGCCGCCTTGCGCCCCGATCTGTGGCGCCGGTTCCTTTACTGGAGCGCCGAGCTCTGGGATTGGTGCCGCGCGCAGATCGATGTGGCCGGCGAAAGCCGTTGCCATTGCGCTGGAATCGGCAGCGCTTTTGTATTCGGTCGACCCTGAAATCGGGCCGGCAACGGCATTCTCCAGCACTGGAATGTCAATCATCCACGCATCGTCGGTAGCGTCCGTAGACGTCTTTATCGACGGCGGCGTAGAAGCCGGTGCGGTCTCAGCGGTGTCGCCTTTGCGGTCAGCGCCGGGGTCATCAATAAGATCCTTCAGCGAGCGCAGCGTATCGAGCAGATACGATCGATCCGACGGCAGTGCGGATTGCGGTTTCACAGGCATGCTTAAGGTGCTTTAATGTGATGTGTCGACGGCGTCACGCCGCGCTCACGGTAAGCGCGAAAGCGTTGTCGGGCCTGGGCGCGATCCGGCTCGTCGGCTCCGACCGGTTCGACGATGCGCTCAAATTGTGGAAAGTACTCAGGGGTCTCCATGCTTAATGAGATTAGCACATCGGTGAATGCCGTAGGAGGCTCGACCGCGCCGACCACGACCGCACAGCGTTCGAAATCGCCGTCGAACTCTGCAAGCGGCTCGTGCGGTAGAAAACTTCCCTGGGAGAACGTCCATAGTAGCGCATCCAGACGCTCGGCATCAGCCGTGTCGGCCGTCTGCAGGTAGACGCTGTGGCCGAGCCGAAATGCCTTGTCAGCGAGCCGGCACGCGAGCCTGAGCTTGCCATTGGCGGCGGGTGTGTCGAGTAAGTAAAAATCAACCTGTGGGGGCATGTGTGCGCCGTCTGTGTGGGTTACCGGCGTCGCGTACGTTCGACACGATCGATTAGGAACTGGGTCAACAGCGGTACTGGTCGACCTGTCGCACCCTTGTTGGAACCGCTGCGCCACGCCGTGCCTGCCACGTCCAAATGCGCCCACGCGAAATCGGCCGTAAAGCGCGACAGAAAACAGGCCGCGGTGATGGCTCCGGCGTCGCGCCCGCCCACATTAGCCATATCCGCGAAATTGCTGTCGAGCTGACTTTGATAATCGTCCCACATCGGCATATGCCAGGCGCGATCGCGACTCCGTTCCCCGGCATTGAGCACGGCTTTGGTGAGACCGCTGTCGTTGCTGAACAGTCCGCTTGCGTAGCTCCCCAGCGCGACCACACATGCGCCAGTCAGAGTTGCGATATCGATGACCGATTCGGGCTTGAAGCGCTTGGTATACGTCAACGCATCGCACAGAATTAACCGCCCTTCGGCATCGGTATTCAAAATTTCAATGGTTTGGCCCGACATGCTGGTGACGATATCACCCGGCTTGTTAGCGGCACCGTCCGGTAGATTTTCGCTGCTCGGCACCACACCGACAACATTTAGCGGCAGCTTGAGTTCGGCGACCGCAAGCAGCGTGCCAAATACACTGGCGCCGCCGCACATGTCGTATTTCATTTCATCCATCTTGGCAGGAGGTTTCAGCGATATGCCTCCCGCATCGAAGGTCAAACCCTTGCCAACTAGGGCGACCGGTGGTGCGCCTTTGCGGCCACCCTGGTATTCCATAACAATGAGTTTGGCCGGCTCCCGGCTGCCACGTGACACCGACAGCAACGATCCCATGCCGAGTTTCTTCATCTGTGTCTCGTCGAGCACCGAGACCTTCAGTCCATGACTACGCTGCAGGCCACGCGCTTGTTTGGCGAGGAACGTAGGCGTGCACAGATTTCCGGGTAGGTTGCCGAGGTCCTTCGCCATGCGCACGCCGTTCCCCACCGCCTGGCCTTGCCGCAATCCGGTGCGCGCGGCGGCTACGTGGCGTGACTGGCCGATCAATAGATCGACACGCTGCAACGTCGCGGCGCCGTTGTCATTTTTGCTTTTCAATTGGCGGAATGAATAGGTTGCGTCGGCCAGGGTTTCAGCAATAACCTTGGCCTTCCAGGTCATATCCCGGCCCTTCATATTGAGATCCGCCAAGCATAATGCGGCGTTGACCAGACGCAGGTCGGTGAGTTTTTTAGTGGTGGCCACGATGCCTTTGATGTATGTCCGCGCCCCCAATTTTGCCGACGGTCCGAATCCGACCAACATCACGCGCGGGCTGGCCACGCCGGGTAGATTGCGTAATACCAGGATCGAGCCGGGTCGGGCGTCGAATTCACCGCTGTCGACCACGCTCTGGATTGCCCCATCGCTGGCGCGGTCGATGGTGCGCGCCGCGGGCGATAACTCCTTCGACTCGTACAGGCCCACTACAATACAATCGGTCTTATGTTCGGTAGCGCGCTGGCTCTTGGCTGAGTATTTCATTGTGTCCCCAGATATTCTGCGTAGTTTTGATGTAATAGTAGCGGCCCCATTGGCGTTTTGCCCGCCGAAGTCGGACGCGGCCGATGTGGGGAGCACGAGCGGTGATAAAGTGACGAAATCCGGGCCGAATGCCGGTCGCCGGCCGGCCCCGGCCGCGCTCCCGGGCACAACGGGTATTGTCCAATGATTGCTTCGGTTATGTCAAAAAGAGGCAAAGCACAGCGGTGATCATCCATCGCGCGCTGATCCGTGAAGTGCTGCGCACCAGCGCTGCGGTGACGCTGGTGATGCTGTGCATTTTCATGGCGGTCCGGTTTGTCGGTTTTCTGCGTCAGGCGGCCGATGGCTTTATTCCAATCGACAGTGTACTAATCTTGTTGTCGCTGAAACTCGTTACTTACATGGACGTAATTCTGCCGTTGATGTCGTACGTGGCAATATTGATGGTATTGGCACGCTGGAACAGAGATAACGAAATGACCGTCATATCGGCCTGTGGGATCGGCCTCGGCAGTTTCCTGAAGCCCTTGGCGGTGCTGTTTCTCGTCATGGGATCGTTAGTGGCAATGTTTTCGATGTATCTTTCGCCCTTAGCGGTACGGGCGGCTGGAAATATCGAACAGGAGTACCGCAACCGCAGCGAGATGTCCGGGATCGTGCCGGGAGTATTTACCGAAACCCGGCGTGGCAGGGGTGTGTATTTCGTGGAGTCGTTCGATGCCGAGGCGGACCGCTATCGCAAAATTTTCGTATACGGTTCGGCATTCGATCGAGAAGGGGTGGTGGTGGCGGCGTCCGGTTACCGTTACGTAGACCCCGAGAGCAACGATGAGTTCCTCGTGCTGCAAGACGGTACCCGCTACGAAGGCAATCCGGGTGAACCGGATTACCGTATTGTGGAGTTCGAATCCTATGCGGTGCGGATTAGGGACCGTGGTCGTGCGTCAGCGGTAATTCCGGTGAAGGGTATGACGACACAGGAAGTGTATGCGTCGGATAACCGATTGCTGATCACCGAGT
>Ga0224497_10002271_pt1 | contig 11518 bp, 8 predicted proteins | sample SF_Jul11_sed_USG_4_FD_167970 | JGI IMG/M metagenome (GOLD analysis project Ga0224497, IMG submission 167970) | Sediment microbial communities from San Francisco Bay, California, United States - SF_Jul11_sed_USGS_13 | ecosystem: Environmental > Aquatic > Marine > Sediment | place: USA: California...
ATTTAAGAACACCGTTAGTAAGATTCGTAATGCGATTCAATCAATTGGTGCCGCTATTGACGACATTACAGCAGCTATCGACGAAGTACGTAGGGCTGTTCTTGGCGTTGCAGGCATCATTGATGATGTATCTGGCATTGTGGATTCATTTACCGATCTCGTAGATGGTGTCAAAAAGTTCGCCGATATTCCTGGGGCGTTTATTAAAGCGACGGCGAATTTAGTCGAAAGTGCTGCTAATTTGGCCGGGGCAGTGACAGGCTTTCCAGCCGATGTGGCACAGTCTTTCTTGAATATGGCAACCGGATTAGATCGCATTCATGTAGCAGCTAGAGACCACTTTCGAGAGAATTTTGATGAGACTGCTCGAAAGTATGAACAGCTAACTGGTGGACACCAAGAAGGCCTAGACGACGCAAGAGATGAGCAAGCGGAGGTGCTGAAGGCTGAGGCTGATAGCGGGCAAGGAAGAATGTCCGTACAAAATGCTTTTGGTGGAGCAGTTAAGCCCGGAGATGTTGCACGAGGACGTAGAGATCCAATCAAATCTCGTTCTAGGTTCCGTTCCGGAAAATTTAATGGCTTCGAAGAGCGTATTGTTGGGCAAGGAGACACCCTGCAGTCTTTGGCCGCTAAGTACATGGGAGATGCTCGGGAGTGGCCAGCAATAGCCATCGCTAATCAACTCAAGGCTCCCTATATTACGTCTGGTGGGAAGATGACGGGAACGATCACAATTGGTGATCGCATTACTATTCCTGTAACGCAGACAGTAAATGCTCCTGACACGCTTACTACGGGGGAAGCTGTTGGGGGCGGTAGCCAGGCAGAAAATCTGTGGGGACGTGATTTTGAGCTCACAAAGCTGCCTAATGGTCAATATGGATGGGCTATCGATTCTGTTGCTGGTTCTACCGATGCACGTCATGTCGAAGGTGAAAAGAACCTAGTACAGGCTATTGATGCACGGTTCCGTACAGAACAGGGACAGAACATCTTATATACACAGATTGGTCTTCCTCGTTTAGTAGGAGACAATAGTACAGAATCTGTATTCGTTAATGCACGCTATGAGGCCCGAAGACAGTTGTTGGCAGATCCAAGAATTGAACGCTTGGCTTCATTTAAATTATTAATCGATCAAGATTCGATGATCATGGAATCCTCGATTCAGCCAGTCGGAGCAGCGTCAACGCGAACTATTTCAAGGATGCTGACATAGGAGAGAATGATGGGTCAGTTCGAGCCGAAGTCCTTTGAAGAGATTTTGGAACGTATGATCAATCGAGTCGTAGCTCGTACAGATTTGACCGATATTAATGATGGATCGAGTTTAAAGCAGGTACTCGCTGCTGCAGCTCGTGAGGATGATGATGCCTTCTTTCAGATGATCAATCTGCTAGATCTCTTCGACATCAATAAAGCTATCGGTGCGGATTTAGATGAAAGAGCTAAGGAATTCAACCCAGCGTTGATCAGTCGTAAAGAAGCTAGCAAGGCAACAGGCGCTGTCGTGTTCAGTCGTGTAGGAACAAGCGGTGTAGTGACCATTCCTATAGGAACACAAATCGTCGTTCCCGCTAGCGGTGGTCAAGACGAAATCGTATTTTCTACAACAGAAGAAGGTACGATTGCTGACACATTCCAGGACTCTAATAGCGTCGACATCGTGGCTGATAGTGCTGGTACTATCGGTAATGTCGCACCAGCAACGATTACGGGGTTCTCTTCTAAGCCAAGTGGTGTGGATACAGTAACTAATGCCGCAGCCCTCGTTAATGGTCTAGATAGGGAAAGTGATGATGATTTCCGTTTGCGTCTCAAGAATCAGATTAAGGGACTAGCAAGAGCACACGTAGATGGCTTAGAGACGGCTGCGTTGACCGGAGAAGATACGGCTACAGGCAAGTTGGTCAAATTCGCCCAAGTGGTAGAAGACCCCTTTTCGTTGGGAAACGTGACTGTCTATATTGATGATGGTTCCGGTACAGCTGAATCAACAAATACTGAGGTTACTAAGGTAGTACTTGCCTCAGCCGTAGGAGCAGAAACTGTTATCTTTCTGCCTGATAAGCCGATCAAAATAGAATCGGCATTTAATTTGTATCGTAATGCCGGTCTTCTTGTGAAGGATACGGATTACACGCTGAATCCTGCATCTGGGCAAATCAACTTTCTACCCACTCCGTTTCCGACAGGATTGACTGCTGCTGATGCCATCACAGCCGATTATACGAATTTTACGGGCCTGATACAGATCGTACAAAAGATCATTGATGGTGATGCTGGAGACCGAGCTACGTATCCTGGATATAGAGCAGCAGGTGTGTTGGTTCGAGTACTAACACCCTCCATTATCCAGCAAGTCGTTACAGCCAATATCACAGTGACATCAGGTTTTAGTCAAACAGATGCGGCTACGAAAGTTGAGGCCGTCATCAGTAGCTACATCAATGGTCTTGGTATTTCTGATGATGTGATTCTGAATGAACTTCGAGAGCGTTCTATGGCCATTCCAGGCATGTTCGATGTGGAATTTACAGCGCCTACTGCCAACGTAGTGATACTAGATACGCAGATGGCTCGTGTCATAGATTCCAACATTAGCATTACTTAGGAGTCTGCTATGTCCATTAAATGGGTATGCGATCAAGACGGGACTGAGGTGGTGATGACAAAGATTAATCCACATACACATAGTCCTGATTTGCCTACCGGTTGGAATCAAGAGGTCATTCTGGAGAACGACGGTACGTTGTCTGTTCGGCATTTCGCTTCGCCAGAAGCATCACTAGCTTGGCATCAAGCGAACGATCCGGAGTAATCGATGGCTTTTAATTTCATCAACGGAATACAAATCGGCGGCGATGCCTCAGCCTCCCCATTCGCTTATGGACCGCGAATGACCAGAAGGATGCTTTGGAATTGGATGGTCAAGGTTATCGGCTATACAGACCTTGAGAAATCTGGGGCTAATTGGGACAATCCGCAGTTGGGTCCTATTACAGACGGCGCAACTGATGCAACCGATGTTAGAAGGTTCACGAGCTCTACAGGCGGGTTTACTGCCGCTATGGAGCAAAGCTTTTTACTGGTCTTCCCAACAGCCGCTCCAGCTACTGCCGGTGGATTTACCGACGCAACGAGAAATGGTTTCTATCGAATTAAGCGCGTCTTCGATACCAACACAATCTCGGTAGAGACGTTCAATGGAGTGCATTCTGATGGGCTCCCATTATCAGAAACTGGTTTGCGCTTCGAAGTACATAACTTCCGTCCCGTTGCAGAACTTCCAGTAGACACCAATTACTTTGTTATTCGTGGAACAGGTGTTGGTGGTTCTTGGGATGCCAAATGGACAGAAGATTATGCGGCTAATTATGGACCAACGCGGATTCAAGTTTCTCCATTTGCTGATTGGGTAGCAGGTGCTCCTGGCTCGTTTAGTCCAGGTACACGCTTAACAAGCGAAGCACAGCTCAATCATCAGGCTCTATCGGACATCTCTTGGGTATGGGCCGTAGGAGATTTAACGCAGATTATTGTCTGGATTCGTTACTTTGATACGGCATTTGTTGGACAAGAAGGACAGTTCATTTATCTGGGAGACGTCATTCCGTTTCACGCAGCACAGGACACGAAGCCTGTCGTTGTAAGTAATGGAGCCTTAGGTGCTCCATTGGATGAACTCCCCTCGTTCAGTTTTAGAATGCTGGCTGCAGATGATACAACGGCGTTAACGGCCGGACATGCTTACCTGTCTCAGCATGCAGGAACAGCAACAGCGTTTCATGGAATTAATCTAACGGCTCGTTCCCAGCATTCTGGAAGATTTGTTCGCTCTCCTATTGTTCTTTACACCAATTCCGCTGGAAATGAGGAGATTCGGGGCCAGCTAAAAAGCTTGGATCATGGTCATTCTTTTGGTCCTCGAGGACCAATTCCGTTTGGAACAACGTTCGATAGAATCAGATTCTTTACACAGATGAATGCGCCCTGGAATGGCTCGAAGATCAATCGCTATGTGTTTTAGGAGACGATAATGGGACAACGATGGCTTCGAGGCCCCTTGGCCAACAACGCAGGCGTTGCAGATCCAACGAATGATTACGTCCTGACCTGTAGGGACTTCAATCTGTTCGTGTTCTATTATTTACGCCGGATTCTCGGATTTACTTATGTTGAAGAGGTTCAGCAATCAGGCTCATCTTGGGTCTGGGATACTGCTCATGAGCATACGGCGGCCGATGGCGTTCTAACTGCTACCGATTACACATTCTCCAGTGCATCAGCATTATTCGCTGCAGGAGATGTGGGTAAATTTCTGGTAATGGTCGATGCCACTAATGAAGAGAATTGTGGCATCTATGAAATAGATACGTTCACCTCTTCTAGTATAGTTACCGTTAAGTGGTATACGACCGGAGGTAATTTTCCGACAGCAAGTACTGGTATTACTTGGTACCTCATTGACGGAGAAACCGCCGGAGATCCCCGAAACGACGATTATTACGTACTAGAAGTTCCCCACGCAACGAGCCCCTATACCATGAAGTGTCGCTATCTTGGGTTTGGTGGAGGATCGTTTAATGGAAGCGGTACGGGTATCGAAGTCGCACCAGAAGCAAGTGCTTGGAACGTTGGTACACATACTTGGAATACCGGCGTCAGAGATCGCTTGTTTGAAAGAAAAGTAACTCGCGGATTTGTTAATAGCGCGCATGGACGTACGTTCGCTTATGGGCATACAGATGGATCTCACTGGATGGTATGGGACCACCATATCAACGCTACCGGCGTTAAAGAAGGCGCCGGAGTTACCATCTTAGGTGCTTTGGAAAGTAGCCCCGCTCCAGATGCAGAAGAATTAGTTTACGCATGGGGACAAGGCCTCTCATCAAACAATAGTGCCTCTTGGGGACGTAGTATCGTCGATACTGTTCAAGAAATGAGCTGGGGCTCGGTGTGGTCCGAAAGAGGAGGACTTGCTGAAGATGTCTATTGGCTGAGTTGGTACGATAGTGCTGACATTTTCCGAGCTAATGTTGGCGTAAATGCCCGTACGTCGAAGCGTGATGCGCTTCCCATATGGACCATGAGAGACCCCCTTAATGCCGGTGATAACTGGGCGCCTTGGGGAGAAATTCCTACAGCTCATATGGTCGTCGCTACCGTCAATATCTTGGGAGAACACGTTAGCTTCGATTCGGATAATTTCCTTCACATTAGAGACGATTTGGTTATTCCCTGGCCAGGACTGCCGTTCGCATGATCGTTACTTCGACAATTCAAATCAATTACGATTCCCCACAGTGGCAGTATGACGCTGATGAACTCGTTACTCAGAATGGTGTCTTTTCCCAGCAAGATCCTGAATATACATGATCGTCCTCGTTCCAACTCCTATCTCGTTTGATGTTCCTAACGATCCAACAACTGCTTGGACGCTGTTGAGCCTAGGAGCGCCCCTTGAGCCAGGCCCTTCAGTCGTGGGCGTTGTTCCCTCAGCTTTTAGCCAAGAAGGTGCCGTAGAGTTGGTGATTACTTTAGGTGGTGTTGTTAGTGCAGGGGACATCCAAGTGTTTGTTGATGGAGTGCCTTGTTTTGGCGGACAGGGCTATGGCTATACGCCAATTACTGACGGCACTACGGTTACTGTTTATTCGCCGTTGCTGAGTATTAAAGGAGCGACGACGCTAACAGTGCAGCAAGGGGTAGCGACTTCTAGTGGATTTGCTGTTTCCATTCAAGAACGTGTTTGGCGCGGAAAGCAGTTCGATATAAGGCAAAGCTTTCCTCCCTGGTACGATGTGGGTGCCCGCCGGATTGATCTGGAGGACCCCTTGTGAGCTTTGGAACTCAAACATATGGTGATGAAACCTTTGGTGGTGGATTTTCGATTTCATCGATAGCACCAACGGTTGCATCTCGTGTAGGTGGTACCAAAGTTGTCCTCACTGGGTCGTTTTCGTCAGATACGACCTATCTTGTGAAAGTAGACGCAGTAGTAGCCTATAGCGGAGTTCCTGGACAAGGCGACCTGATCCAGTCAGATGGCGCTACTTTATCGTTTGTCTTACCACCACTAACACTTAGTCAAATTGGAATCGTTACTGTGGAAGTAGAGGAAAGTCCTGGCGGGGATAAAGTTCAAACAACTATGAACGTCATTGAGCAGTGTTTTGGTAGCGCTCGTTTTGAGATAAGACGCATGTTTCCCCCTTGGTATGAGACCGGACCTCGAAGATTAGAACTGGAGCCAGAGGAGCAATAAATGGCTGACAACGTGCTCAAAGGCGTTATCGACGCTATAGCAGAAAGCGATAATGAGGTCGCCGGCCAATTGATTACTCGCCTCAGAGAGGCTCATGAGTTCGGTCGAGACGATGGTGAGCTTGCTGTAGGAACACCAACTAGACTCATTAGTCCTGTAGACATTTTTACAGCTAGTGATGTCGGTAAAGGGGTAGACCTCCTTGAACCAGTCATTTTGACGGCTACTGGTAATGAGGGAAGTTACCTAGTTGGTACTTTCATTGATGCTAAGAACATTACGTTAACCAAAGTAGACGCATCAGCTCCTAGCTTTACAACTCAAAAGCCTGTGCGTTGGCGATTCACTACGCTACGTGTTGAGACGACTTTGGACTTTAAGGAGAGAGATCGCCAAATGCAGCTTTGGGTAGGTGCCGAGCCTGCACCTACTGTCTATGCCGAGCTTGTACAGACGGCTGGAGCTCAAGAGTTTCGAGGCCTAGGAAAGCAACGCCTTGAGGTATTCGGAAGTGTTGATGCTGCAGCAACAACAACTCTTAGTACTACGGGCGCGTTCTTTACAGCAGCTGATGTTGGCAAGACTGTTTGGATTCTTCCTTTAGCAACGCCTAATGGCAATGAGGGTCCCCAGCTCATCACTGCCGTAGCTGGTGATGGTAAGAGCGCAACTGTCTCTCCTGGAGGTTTGACGACTACAGAGACCCTCTTGCAGTTTGTGATCAAAGATTACGATTCTGATGATGGCTATCTGACTGGGCTTAGGATTCAGCAAGATGAGGTCATCGATGGATCGCAATCATTCAGTGGTACAGATCAAGTCCGTCGAGCAATGCTGGTGGATTTCGCTTCTGGGGAAGAGTTAGATCGGATAGGTCGCAACTTGGCAGTTATCCGACCCTTCTCTTTGGGAGATGAATCTTTTCGTTGTTTGCTCAAAACGCTGTCTTATCTTCCTAAAACGACGGTTTATGGCATTGAGCTCGTACTTGCCTGTTTGTTTCCTGGAGGGGGGTTTTCAGTCTATGAAGATTTGATTGGTTTTCCCAACAAGGTCTTCATTTTGATTACTGCTTTGGCTGGAACTTCCACTGTATTTGAGGGGAAGGCCTTTTTAGCTCCTACCGGCAAGGACATTACGCCGCCCATAGACCCTGCCAAGGCTGGTGGTGCGGTTCTAGGAAGGGCTGCTAGGGAACGCCAGACTTCTTCTAGCACAACAGCAGTAACAATAGCGCATACGCCTCTTTCCGTTTTAGATGTCCTCCAGGAAGACGACACAGATGTTTTAGACATGGATGTATTGCCAAGCGCAGACACCCCAGTTTGGACTTTCTTTGGTGAGGCGGATAGTGCGCCAATTGAAAGTGATGTCTTTGCGATCGTAGCAACAGGTCCATCGGCAAATGCATTAGAACAAACACCAGACACGCCACCTAGCAATGATGGCGGACGTTATCAGAAATCGATCAGTACTGACTTCCTAGCAGGCTCGATCTTTGAGTTTGAGGCATGGTTTAAGATTGTCTCTCACACAACTTCTGGTGGATTTCCGTGGGGACTTTACGTATCTGATGATTCTATCGATGCACAATATGGTCTTTGGTGGAACTTGACTCAGATTGAGTTCAGCGAATCGCCGGGTTCTGGAACATTTGGACCGTTCGATCACGGACTCAATCTGAATGACGGCCAATGGCATCAGATTCTTCTTCGTCGAGAAAGTGTCGATGATAAACATCTCATTACCGCGTTTATTGATGGCAAGAATCTAGCGGGCTCTGTGGATTCGAGCATCTTTGCGACGACAACGGTTGATAATTGTAGCTTTGGTTACTTCTATCAGTCAGGTACGACACAGAATTGGAACGTACAGTGGGATAACGTTAAGACGTTTGTTCGCACAGATAGAAATCATTGGAATGTAGCCAACAATGATGGCGTGTTTAGTGGCTCTACAGATAATCTTACGTCAGCAAGTGCGTTGTTTTTGGCTGGCGATGTGGGTAAGTATTTACGAGTTAAGTCTCGTGGTACTGGGGGAGCTGCCGCTGACGTAAATATCGGCTTGTGGAAGGTTAAGACGTTTGTCTCAACAAGCGATATCGAGCTCGAGGGGTTTGTCTCAGCAGCAATTGCGAGTGTATCGACGGTAGGGTCCGATAACTTCATTACGCTCTTAGACCCTCTATTTGTTCCACAAGACAAGAACAAGCAGATTGAGATTGCCGGAAGCGCCCTGGGCAATGATGGTGCACGTAAGATTCTTGAGTATGTATCCCCCAAGAAAGTTCGCGTAGATGGTGCTGCCTACGTTTCTGAAATCGGACTCACCTATAAGTTTAATGTGTTTGATGGAACGACGGCTGGGCAATTCGCAGCAGCGACAGTCTTTACTTGGGAACTTATTGATGCGGCTAGCTTTGTTGGACCTGTTTTGACGTTACGAGAAGCGTTGCCTTTGGCCAGTACCCCAGTTCAGATTTGGTATACGAGTGTTTGGTCAGCACAAATACTCCGAAATGAGGCTTTAGCAAATGAAGGGAGCTTGGGCTCCGAGCCAGGCATCTTCTATCCGTTTTATGTGTTTGATGTAGACCGTGCTACTCGCCAGCTACTGGACGAGATAACAGCAGCGGGCGTCCTCCCAGCTTACGAACGGGAGTTTTAGGAGAGCAACAATGGATCGAGTCAACATTCTGCCAAATCAACGTGTAGGTATTTCTGATTACGAAGCGGGTTCTGGTGGGCAATTGGTGCAGGCCGATCAACTACGTGAAGGTCGAGTCTTTTTGCTTCCTAGTGGACGAGCTACTGGCTCTGCAGCAACGCAGGCTCGTATTTTAGGCGGTTTTGATTTTGACTCCTTTACGGCGGGTGTTGATGACACGCTGACTATGAACCGTGGTCGGGGAATATTTCCGCTAATTGATGATGACGATCAATTAACTTTTGGTCTTATCAAGGGCGATGAAGGTCCATCGGAAATCATCATCGATTTCAGTGGAGCACCTGCTGCATCAACACAAACTGTTTACGTTAGAGCCGTCAACACGCTCGGAACTTTCCAAAACAGAGTCTTTTGGAATCCTTCCGGAGCACCTGCTCGAGAATTCATCGACAACGTAGCTACGCGCAAAGTTTCTAGCTGGGAGGTCACCTTTCAGGATGTTGCAGCATCCGCACCAGGAAACGGCGAGTACGTCAAAGTTTGGGAAGTGGTGATGGATGGTTCTTCTAAAGTCAGTTCAGTTACTGACTATCGGCATTTCTACTTTGAGGGGGATGCTAAGGCAGCCACAGCCTACGACACAGAATGGGGTGGTGGTGCTAACGATCGGAACACCGACAGAGCCACTTACGGCATCCAGGATAATCATCTATGGGTTCAGGCTGTACGTAGACAACTCGCCGACGTCATCGGAGATCCCTGGTACACCGCTCCCAAAACTAGCATTAAGGGATTATTTCCCCTACTAGGTCGATATACTACGATCGATAAGCCTGGTGGTCCTGGTGGTGATGGTACCTATGCGGATATTCCTACGGCGATTACTGCGCTGAATGCAGCCGATGGCGGAACCATTCTGTTACAAGAAGGGACTTACGTCATTTCCGCGTCGCAGACCATTACGAAGCAGATCAATTTCATCGGTGTTGAGGGTGGTGCTATTATTGAGAATCAAATCAATAGCGCTGTCTATCTTCTCGATTTTCAGGCTGGCTCTGAGGGGTCCGCCGTTCAGAACATTAAGTTCTCTGAACACGCTACCCTCTCTAGTGAGCATGCCATTTCATTCAATGCAAATGACTGTATTTTGGAGCGTTGTAATTTAGAGGGAGCACTAGAGATAGAAGCTGCCAATGAAATCCTTGTAAAGGACTGTCAGATTAGTGCGGGAATAGAAGACGATTTTGCAGACTTTGCCATTAAGGTTACAGGTGCTGGATGTAATGCTTCTTTTATTCGATGTTCTATCGTAGGGCAGAACAATACTCGCAACGATACGGTCATCATCACAACAGTCTCTGATGATGTAATCGGAACACGATCGCAGATCTCGTTTACTGACTGCCGGTTCAACACGAACCTGAATCCAAGAACCATTTATGCCTCTAGTACTGACTTCGATCTTCATATTCGTAGCTGCAATTTCCTACTCGCCCCTCCACAGGCAACACTACCAGCTCTATTGCTGAATGCCGGTCGTGTTCATATTGTCGACAGTACTTTTGAGATTGACGTTACTGGCGATGATTGGGATGCGGAGATCATTTCTACGTCAGGACTGACTGGCGAAGAAGAGATGCTCAAGATGTCCGGGTGTAGTTTTGATGGTGCGGCATTAGCACTCAACGCAACTGGCGTTGATGTACATGCTTTCAACTTTAGTGGATTTAACGACACCATCGATAGTTGTCAGTTCTTCAATATCAAGTTTATCGATAGTTCGATCACCGTTGGAGCTGGTAACTGTTGGATGCTGTTGAATCCTGCGGTCGGTGGGCATTTGATTCTTCAGAATTCTAAGTTTTGGAGAATCACTAATTCAGGCGTGAATGACATAGATATGCAGATCGTTGGACAGCCTCTTGGTATTACCGGTCCAGGAGCAGGCAATATCCATGTCATGAATTGTATCTTTGATGGAACTGACCACGTCTATCGTTCTGGGAGTGGTTCTTGTGGAATGCTGTCGCTACAAGGACCTACCGTCAATTACCATGTTGCCAACAATCTTTTCTTTGGAGGCGTGTGGGATGTTGTCGTTGACATACGTCAGGGTGGTTTGAATTTTCATGACAATCAGTTTTTATTCTCTGATGCACCAGCGCCTGGCGTTCGGCAGATATTCGTACTACAGGGCAATCAGGCGCAAGATCGACAGGGTTTTGTGGCTTGTCATCACAATCACGTATTCCGCAATGACGTTAGTAATCCGACGATTGACAGTCCTATTTTCATTAGGCAGTTCAATCGAGCATCTGTTGTAGGCAACACAGACATCTCGCTAGGTGCCACAGCACCTACAAATGGCAGCATGTATCTCGACCTTATCGATAATCTGATTATTTACGCCAATACATGTGAGCAGGGTATTACCTCTGGCACGATTGGATTTTTACGACCACCAACAATTTCTACGGACAATCAGATTGTTTAGGAGGAACGGATGGAAGGGTACAGAAGTCTAGAGACTATAGGGCCGGTGCAGTTGTATCTCGACAAGGACTCTCGCGATAT
>Ga0224497_10002272_pt1 | contig 11512 bp, 9 predicted proteins | sample SF_Jul11_sed_USG_4_FD_167970 | JGI IMG/M metagenome (GOLD analysis project Ga0224497, IMG submission 167970) | Sediment microbial communities from San Francisco Bay, California, United States - SF_Jul11_sed_USGS_13 | ecosystem: Environmental > Aquatic > Marine > Sediment | place: USA: California...
ATTTAATTAAAAGTAAGTACTTCTTTACCTAATTTTTCCAATTTGACAGTTTACGTCTTCTTTGTTTAGGTCCCACGCTCTCAAATCCTACCTAAGTCAACCAATAGAATCAATAACTCCAATGAGGTATACAGCCAATTTCATGAATTTTCCAATTTGACAGTTTACGTCTTCTTTATTTAGGTCCCACGCTTTCAAATTCTACCTAGAAAAACATAGGTCAACCAATAGAATCAATAACTCCAAGGAGGTATACATCTCAGAGCGATGGCAAATTTGAGAAACAACCAGGATATATTATCCGCTTCTACATCGCAATTTAGCACATTTGGGCCAGCCACTGGGAAGGCTCCACGATCCACCCATCCCATCCATTGACTATAAAAGGTTCAGCTAGATACTGACCCTTTTGGGAATCCGGATTTTGGTCAGCCGTATTGACGGTATATTCAAAGAAGATCGTATCCCTCGAATTCAGCGTGCCAAACAGATCGTCCATGGTCGCTTCGCCGTTGGACGTAAGGGAAACGGTTGGGACTAAAACTGCCGGAAAGCGTTTTGCTTGGCATGGGGATGAATGGCAGCCTGGCGAGAAGCGGAGGCAATAGTTGAAGGTTTTTAGGAAGCGCTGCCCTTTGGGCGGGGGAGGTTCACTCTCTGTATATGGCCGCGGCTTTCATCTGGCGAAATCTGCGGTTTTTTTTCTCAGCCAAACTATCTTACTTCCTTGAGCATTTCCATACCTCTCTCTTTTCATCTGAGCCCACTCCCTATGCCGCGTACCTTTGCCGGACTTGGAACGAATCCCGGTATCCTTATGCAGCATGTCCTTTCTTTCAACATTTTTTAGTGATAGAGGATACCCCGCTCCTGATAGCAACAAACACCCCAAAATGCAGGTATTTAAAATTTGCGAACAGGCGAATTCAACCCATAAGTGCACCACTGGTTTATCCTCCTTTGCTTGTAGGCGTGAGAGTGCATTTTCCTTAGCAAGGACCTGTCAATAAGATTTCAGGTCCTTGTAAACGTTCAGATTTTTAGATTGGAGATCCCCCCAGCCGTTTCGAAGCCATGTACAGAACCACTCCAAGAAAAAGGATTTCGCCTCTGCTTCCAATGATTTACCTAATTTATTTTGCCTGATACCCTATAAACGAGGTGAGCTGCTGAAGAATGGGGAACGACTTTAAGTTAGGGGTACGTATGAGACATAAACCCATCATGGTAATTTTTTGCTGTGTGGTTCTTCCATTTTTGCTCGTCAGTTTAGGCAATTGTACCCAGTTATCGGACGAGGAAAAAAAGGCCAAGCACCAGCACCGGGGGCAGGCCTATTTCGAGGAGGGGAAATATCAAGAGGCCCTCATTGAATTTAAAAATGTCGTCCAACTCGATCCGAAGGATGCTAAGGCCTATCATCAATTAGCCCTGATTCACCTCAAATTGGGTGGGATGTCTGATCTCCATGCGGCGTTTGGGGAACTTAGCAAAGCCGTCGAGTTGGATCCTTCCATTCAGGATGCCCAGCTCAAACTCGGTGAGTTTTATCTGCTTTCCCAGCAACCCAAAGAAGCGAAACAACATGCCGAAGTGGTGTTGGCTTCCTCCCCACAAGATCCAAAAGGCCATCTGTTACGAGGCCGCAGCTTGATTGTGGAAAAGGATTTTGAGGAGGGCCTTGAAGAACTCAAAGAATCTTTGGAACTTGATCCCGACAATGAGCAGGTGTACGTCGATCTGGCGCGCGCCTACCTGACCCTTAAAAAACCGGAGGAAGCTGCTGCCATTCTGGACCAAGGGTTGACCAAGAAGGCAAATTCGACCACGCTTATCCTGGCCAAGGGCGATTTGTATTTACTTCAAGGTAAACATACTGAAGCCGAAGCCCAATATCAGCGAGTCCTGGAATTAGATCCTGAGGATGATGGTCTCTATGTGAAGCTCGCCAGGTATTATCAATCCACCCAAAAATGGAAAGAAACGGAAGCGGTCTATCAACGGCTCGCCACAAGCAAACCCGCGAGTGAAATACCCCAACTTTTGTTGGGTGAATTTTATACGTTTATGGGGGATGGTGCCAAAGCGTTAGCGCATTTCCAAAAGGGGGTGGAGTTGAACCCCAAATCTGATCCGGCTAGAAATTCTCTGATCAATTTCTATCTGGATAACCGGCAATGGGATGACGCGGAAAAACTCCTGAAGCCGCTGTTAGAAGCCAATTCCAAGGACATTGTGACCAAGGTTTTTGAAGCCCGACTCTTACTGGGTCGTGGGAACGTGGATGAAGCCATTCCCTTATTTCAAAAAATCATTAAAGATGAGCCCAACCAGGCCATGGCCCATCAATATTTAGGGTTGGCGTTTGCGCAGAAAAACGAGACGGCCCAAGCGATTCAAGAACTTACGGAAGCCGTTAAATTAGCTCCGCAAGATCGAGGGGTGCGAAAAGCCTTGGCGGTGGCCCGTATGGCTGAGAGCTCGTACAAGATGGCCATCGAGGAAGCGCAAATGGCCATTCGTCTCAATCCCCGTGATGTCCAAGCCGTCCATATCCTGGGACAGGCCTATCTTCGTGAAAAAGACTTTTCAGAGGCGAAGAAAGTGTATCAAGCGATCATTGACCAAATCCCTCAAGACCCCATCGCCCATTTTCACCTAGGCCTCATTGACCAACAGGATAGAAAATTCAAAGAAGCCATCGAACATTTTGAGGAAGCCCTCAAGCACAATCCTGATTTTGATCAAGCGTTGAGTCACATAGCCAGTGTCCGACTGTTGAGGAGAGAAGCACAGCAAGCCAGAGAACGGGTTCAACAGCAAATTGAACGCTCTCCTAAAAACCCGTATTTCTATAATTTATTAGGAAGTCTCTGGATGCAGGCGAAGCAGACTGACCAAGCGGAGAAGGCGTTTAAACACGCGCTGGATTTGAACGATCAGTTGCAAGTTTCTTATATGAACTTGGCCGAATTATACCGTCGAACGAATCGTATTGATGAGGCGGTCATGGAATATGAACGTCTGTTGGACAAAAACCCCAAGGCGGCTTCTGCTCATATGATGCTTGGGATGATTGCCGAACAGCGCAATGAAGTCGAGAAGGCTCAACGTTACTATCGAAAAACATTGGAGATTTCTCCCCATTTTGCTCCGGCTGCCAATAATTTGGCGTGGCTCATAGCAGAAAATGGTGGCAATTTAGATGAGGCGTTAGCGCTTGCAGAAGTTGCCCACGCCCAGCAAGGCGATAACCCGCATATCGCGGATACCTTGGGCTGGATCTATTATAAAAAGAATGCCCATCTTAAGGCGGTTTCCCTCTTAGGGGAAGCGGCTCAAAAACTGCCTGAAAGCCCAGTCGTTCGGTATCATTTAGGCATGGCTTTGGCCAGGAAGGGGGACGCCGCCAATGGGAAAAAATCATTGGAAACTGCACTGAAAATGAGTCCTAATTTCCCAGGTGCGGAGGAAGCCAAGTCAACGTTGGATAGTTTGTAATTTTCCATTCGAGTGCGCTGCTGGTGTAAACAGGGGATATCATCGGCGGGAAAATGCTGACCGACTTACAAGCCACCCCTTCACTGAATAACAACGGGGACGTGGCATTTAGCGGTATTTTTTTGGATGACATTCATAGATTAGTTCTCGCACAAACGGGTAACCCCATCCCCGCAATCCCCGAACCCTCCACCATGCTCCTCTTTGGCTCAGGGGTAGCTGGACTGGCACTGTGGCGGTATCGGAAGAGTGTAAGGGCCTAAGCCACACGAGCGCATTATCGGGTTCAGATACAACAAGCCTCACACTTGAGAGTGCAAAGTTCTTTGAGTTGCAGGGTGGGAATGTTGAAGTTACTGCATCCGTCCCTTCCGATAGCGCCACGCTGCGAAACCGGCCAAACCTGATCCAAAGAGTAATATTGATGAGGGTTCGGGAACGGAGCTCCCCCCTGTCGCATCGTGGGAAGCAGGATTATAGAATCCATTTGAAGAAATCACATCAACATGGATTTGGGAAAAGCCCGTCCATGAGATGGGCACGGAGATAGAGGTGAGGGGCGCTAAATCCCCAAGCACGTTCGTGAGCGTATAGCGTCCGTCATGCCCATTGGAAATCGGATCATTATACACTCCATGAGAACCCCCTCCGTATTGCGCAGGTAAGAGGGTATTGGTAACGGAGGTATAGGTGGTACTCCCCACGGTGATAGAGCCGGATTCTCCCTCATGAATAGCCAGCAGGAGTTGGATATCGGTGGCGGTGCCTTTATTCTGCGCCGCGTTATAAATATACAACATGAAGGGATTGGTATTCGTAAGGTAACTGTCCGTCAGCCAAGGATCAGTATTCGGCCCGATATACCCGGTTCCCCCCTCATCAAAAGTGGTGGGGTCGGTACTCAGCCACAGATGAGGTCCTCCACTCATGGGGACTGCCCAGGAGGTTGGTGGTAAAACAAGAGCGAAGGTGAGGCCCATCAGGATAGTGCAAAGGAATCGGTTCATTGGTAGCTCCTTATTGATATTTCCTAGACTATGGAGCATGGTTTCACCAAAAGGTATTCCCCAATAGAAGGGTACATCTAAAAATTGGGGTTTTATGGACTAAGGGCTTTAAGTTTGAGGGGGAAGTGGCGCTTTAAACCTGGGTTCTTTCATAAATCACCACCTCCAAAATGGATTAATCACATTATCAGTGAGAGATACCAAAAACGGTGAGTCTCGTTTGGTCCCTCTGACCACGCGTGCACGGTATGCTCTTTCTGAATTGTTTAAGGTCAGGAGTCTATTAACCAATAAGGTATTTTTGTATAATGGGCAGGTCATGGGTTCTGTTAAAAAAGCCTTCAAACCGGCTTTAAAAGATTCTGGTATTCAGAACTTTCGGTTTCATGATCTGAGGCATTGTGCAGCTACGAACTTCAGAAGAGCTGGGGGTAGATACGGTCACTGCCATCAAGATCGTTGGTCATAAATCGGAGAAGATGTACAAACGGTGCGACAACGTCAATGAAGTTGATTTGCTCAAGGCATCCGCTAAACCTAACACCCTAATCGCACTTGCCAATTTACCTTCCTTGGAGGAATCTGTAACCGAAGCTAAAGGCTGCCCCCGTAGCTCAGTCGGATAGAGCAGCGGTTTCCTAAACCGCGGGCCGCACGTTCAATTCGTGTCGGGGGCACCAATTTTTTCTAGTTTCCAGTTTCTTTCCGTAGTCAATCTTCTACACCTCTACATGTGTGGTCCTTCCTACGTTTCCTCCTCACAGTGTTGTGCATTTTGAGTCAGAACTATATCTACCAAATTGGTTTTGTTCTATAGAATACTTTGTGTGTCCTCTTTTACGTAGGAAGTAAATCCAGCACCAGTTTTATCCTTATGGGTCTTCATGGCCCCGCTAACTTCTTTGGAAATTTCTTAATCTCAGATTGATTGCAATCATGTGTGTGAAGCACACAAAAAAACAGATTTTCGACTATTATTGTTTAATTTTCATCCTTTACCCACCGATTGGATTGATAGTTAATTGAGCGGTTTCCGGATGCGAGCCGATCAGGCTGATCAAGTTGAGAAGTGGTCAGAAGGGGGTGGATTTGAACGGTCGCTGGCAAGTTTCGACCAAGGCAATCGTGGTTGAGGCGGTCAATAGGTATGAACCTCTATGGGCAAAAGCGCCAACACGGCTTCTTTTATAAAACCAAACACTCAGTAAAACCAGGCATTTTGGGTATATACCTTTTTTAACTGAAATGCTAGGGTTGGCTGTTTACCCTTGATCTATCAGTAAATTTTTTCCTTTTTTTGGGGTATTAGATATTAGTTGTCTAATGAAGAACGATCAAGAAGATAATGTAACCATTTTATTCAATATTTATCTTTTTACATACGAACTAGTGTGTGAGGGTATCTTTTACGGGGAATGAGGTGCGTTATGATTCGGATTGAGTATCGAAGGAGTAGCCAGGTCGTATTACTGGGGGTCAGTTTGTTCTGCATGGGTTTTACGGGGTTAACTTTTGCTGATTCAAATCTGGGTGCTGAATCCCAAGACGTTACACGAGCAGAAAGTCGTGCTGAGAAAAGGGCGTTGATTGTTACAAATCAATATATTATTGGCCCGGAGGACATCTTGGAGGTCAGTGTCTGGCGCACTCCGGAATTGTCGAGAGAAGTTGTGGTTCGGCCGGATGGAAGAATCTCGCTCCCACTGATCGGGGAGGTGATGGCCGTGGGAAGTACGACGTCGGAACTCCGTGATGACATCACTGGGAAATTGAAAGTTTACAAGGAAAATCCCACTGTGGCGATAATTGTGAAAGCTATTAAAAGTTATTATTTCACTGTTCAAGGTGCCATAGGAGGGGGCGGAAGTGCAGAGGGTGGGGGCGGAGGCGGAGGCGGAGGCGGAAAATTTCCTCTCTTGAGCCATACAACACTTGTTCAAGCTATCGGTCTAGCCGGTGGATTAAGCTCCGATGCGGTCAGGAGTCGAATCACGATTTTTCGATTAGGAATTAATGGTGAAGCACCGAAAAAAATTGTGGTCAATTATGAGGATATTATTTTGAGGGATGCGGAAAATATTGAAATTAAACCCGGTGATACCATTGTGGTCCCCTCACAAACCCAGATATTCTTGCCATAGGGTCTATTGCAGTCAAATGTTATTGGAATTTGAGTAGAAGGAAGATAAGGAAGAAGTGAGAGCCCATATGTTTTTTTCTGAATTCCTTTTATGCCATCGGATTTTACCCGGAGGTATTTGAAAAGCGATATCATATACTGGTGGGAGATTCATGAAATATTGCCACGCACATGTCATCATAATACGAGCTTTGCTTCTAGTGAGTATCACAGTGGGGCTTGGCTGTCTCAAGCCTGACGTCATTATTCCCGCTGGTCATCCGGCGGAAGGTTTTGTGCTGGGGCCGGAAGATGTCATTGAAGTGGTCGTATGGAAAACCCCGGAATTATCGAGGCAAGTCGTTATCCGGCCGGACGGAAAGATTTCGTTGGCTTTAATTGGGGATGTGGTAGCGAGCGGGTTGACCGCTGATCAATTAGCGAAAAAAATTGTCGAAAAATACAAGGCGTTTAAAGAAAACCCTTCGGTATCCGTTAATGTAATAGAGGTTAATAGTTACTATGTATTTATTGTTGGAGAAGTGATAAAGCCCGGGAAGTTGCCATTGAAATCTTATACGACGGTTCTTCAGGCGATGTCATTGGCCGGGGGATTTAGCCAATTTGCCTCCCGAAATAGCATTCTAGTAATCCGAAATGTTGAAGATGAGGATGGCAAGCTCAAAGAAATACGTATCCCTCTTCGATATTCCGACCTTATTTCGGAAGATGGGGGGGTCTATAACATCACCCTGAAGTCCGGTGATACCGTCATAGTTCCGTAAATCAGGGACCCGTCCCAAAATCGGAGGGGCTAAGTAGACCCTGAAATTACACAATTAACAATAAAAGGAATACAGTAGGCTCCATGACTGGTACCCCCACAGCGCACACCAACACAGATCCCGCACTTATGATCCAAAAATATCTCAAGGAATTTTTGGACTTGGCTGTGCGGCGAAAGTGGATGATTCTCAGTTTTGTGTTATTGGGAATTACCATTGGCGGGATTCTGACCTGGCTAAAAGTGGACATATACCGATCGGAGACGGTAATTCTCATCGAACAACAAAAAATTCCTGAAAAATATGTTCCATCAGTCGTCGGAGGTAGTACGGCGGAACGAATGTCCACGATGACACAGCTGGTCCTAAGTCGGACCAACCTTCAAAAGGTCGTCGACGAGTTTCATCTATATCCTAGGGCTATTAAAGACAAAGGTTATGAGGAGGTGGTTGCAGGTTTACGGAAAAACATTCAGATTCAAACCAAGGGTGGGGGGGAAGTCGAGGCCTTTACGATATCTTTTGCGCACTCTGATCCGATGATGGCTATGAGGGTCACGGCCAAGTTGGCTTCCCAGTATATCGATGAAAATATCAAAATTCGGGAACAATTTATTGAAGGGGCCATGGAGTTTTTGGATCAAGAACTTGTATCGGCGAAGGAGGACTTAAATCAAAAGGAAAAAGCATTGTCGGAATATAAAATGAGGAATTTAGGGGAATTGCCGGGGCAATTGGATGTCAACCTGAGGACGCTCGACCGATTACAACTCGAAAAAATCCAGGTTCAGGAATCCATAAATTCCCTTAATCCTCGGGTGGATCTATTGCAAAGATCCATTCATGATTATGAGACAATGGGAGGGGCTTTTATAGGATTTGAAGATGTCCCATTGAATGTTGAGGAACGGTCCACCCCGAATTCATTGGAAAAGCGTATTGAAGAGTTGAAAAAAGAATTGACTAATATGTTGGGCGAATACACGGCTGAATATCCCGATGTGATTTCTCTTGAAACCCAAATTAAAAATTTAGAAAAAGAGTTACAGCAAAGGTCGCAAGAATCCAACCTAAAAGAATCTCTTATCCAGAAAAATGAATCCTTAGATATTGAAAAGGATAAGCCTGTTTTTGATCCATATTTAAACGAAATGAAAAGTTCCCATGATGAATTAAAGTTTCAACTGGGCACTCTTCGTGATCGTTTGAAAAAAATTTCTGAGGATATGAATATCTATGAGAGCCGGATTGAAGAGACTCCGCATAATGAACAAGAATTGCTCGCACTAGAACGGGACTACGACAATATGCAGAAGCATTATCAACGCCTGCATGAAAATCGGATTAACGCTAAAATTTCAGAAAATCTCGATAAACGGCAAAAGGGAGAACGATTTCGCATCTTGGATCCTGCCAATTTGCCCACCAAACCAGAGGGATTCCCACGGGAATTTTTTGCACTGGGTGGGTTTGTTATAGGGGCCGGTTTGGGTTTTGGACTCGCTTTCCTTCTGGATGTGTTATGGCCGACTTTTCGTCGCTCGGAAGATGCCGAGTTGTCTTTAGGGCTTGCGACCTTGGCAACCATCCCCAGTTTTAAAATGGCCTATGGAAATTCTATGAAGATGGTCACAAGCGAGCCGGAGTCCAAGAGCGGAGCCAATGGGAAGCACCTCGCATTCTCTCAGGCCGTCGATTCCCTTCTGAAAAGCAAAAGTCTTGACGATGTTGAAGTGGTAGGTGCCGGTCGATCCTCAGGATACCGCTGGAGAACCTCTCCAGAGGCGTTTTCACCTCAGTTGAATTTGGTAACAAAATGGAGACCTCACTCCATTGTGGCTGAGCAGTACCGGGTCGCTGCGACCAAGCTGGATCTTTTGGATGCCCGCGCCCCCCACCAGGTCGTGTTGATTACAAGCGCCATGAAGGGAGAGGGAAAAACTTCCACATCCGCGAATATTGCCTATACGCTGGCTCGTGATTTAGATGAGTCAACATTGGTGATTGATTGTGATTTTAAATGTCCGAATCTCCCCAACATGCTAGGTCTGAGTCAGGAGCCGGGTCTTGCGGAATATTTTGCCGGGGTTGAACCGTTAGAGGCCTGCCTTCAACACATGCCTGATATACCCCTGTGGTGCATATCGGTCGGGAATGTCAGTCGTTATCCGGTTCAGTTTTCCAAGTTGCAAAATCTCTCCACTATTTTGGAAGTACTGAAATCACGGTATCGATTTATCATTCTGGACGGACCGCCGGTGTTACCATTGGCGGATGTCAATGTGTTAAGCGAGCTGGCTCATATCGTGCTGCTGGTAGTTCGGTCCGGGATTACTCCCAAGAGTGCGGTGCACAAAGCCCTCGAAATGATCCATCATGCAGGGCCTACGAGACTGGTGTTAACTGATGCCTGGACGCAAGGGGTTCCTTACTATGCGCGGGAAGGATATCCCATTCCGTATTCGCTGAGTAGCCGTAGCTAGGGAACGTTTTTTGGGGAAGGAAACTCCCATGATGGTGAGTCAATGAGACGCAGAGATGGGATAGGGGGTATTGTTTCAATTTTCACCCCGAAAAGTCTGGTTTTAGTGATCTTAAAACAGTGAAACGCTTTAGGTCCTATTGCAGGTTAAAGTCTCACTCATAAGATACTTGCAGGTTTTCTTTTTTGAATTGTCATTAGTTGATTGAATTTTTATTCTCTAAGACTTCGGATCAAGCAAGGATGCAGATCCAATGACCGGTCAAGGATTGACAGGATATTTTGAATGTGTCGGCGATGAATCCGGTTTGCCTTGTACCGCGGGTGTCTCTTATGCGAAGTCTATGGAGGTTATTTTCTAAATTTTTCCCAAACCGGTGGATCAAAAAGCGTGTCCTTATTGTAGGAGACGGGCCCCTGGCCAAAGACCTGGCACGAGTGTTGGTGTTCGACCGGTCTTATCGGTATGACGTCAAGGGGTTTTTGTCGAATAAGCCTACCCTTGTAGGAACATCATTGGTCAATCCCAAGGTCATTGGGACGACCAATCAGTTGTTTGAACTTTCCGAAAAACACCAAATAGAGATGGTCGTGGTCTGTATAGAAGACCGCCGGGGGGCTTTGCCCCTGGATTCCCTCTTGGATGTGAAATCCATGGGTCTGGAGGTGGTGGATGGACACCGCCTCTATGAGGCCGAGTGCGGCCGCCTGTCGCTCGATGAGCTCAAACCGAGCTTTCTTATTTTTTCCTCAGGATTCAGGCGAAAGCCCCTCATTATGTTTCTCAAGCGCCTCGGAGATTTCTTTGGTGCGCTCCTGGGACTTGTGGCTCTGGCCCCCGCGTTAGGCCTGATTGCCCTGTTGATCAAACTTGACTCCCCTGGACCGGTCCTCTATCGGCAATTACGGGTGGGGCATCATGGGTATCCATGGGTGGTGTTAAAATTTCGTTCGATGCGGAACGATGCTGAAGCCGAGGGGATTCAATGGGCGACCGTGGGAGATGCGCGCGTGACACGTATCGGGGGCTGGCTTCGGAGACTGCGATTGGATGAATTACCCCAATTGTTTAACGTCTTAAAAGGAGAAATGAGCCTGGTGGGCCCACGCCCAGAACGTCCGCATTTTGTCCAAGAACTACGAACGTGTATCCCGTATTATGATCTCCGCCACACGGTTAGGCCAGGGCTCACAGGTTGGGCGCAGATCTGTTTCCACTATGCCGGGTCTTTGGAAGACTCGTCTGTCAAATTGCAATATGATCTCTACTATGTCAAAAATCTCTCGTTATGGTTGGACCTACGAATCCTATGCAGAACCATTCGCGTGGTCTTGCGGGGAGAAGGCGCCCGATAAGCAGAAGGCGCCTGAAGCAAGGGGAAGGACGAGCACTCATCATGATCCACGGATTGAGCTTCGACATTGAAGAACATTTTCAGGTTGCCGCCTTTGATTGTGTGGCCCGACGCCGCCATTGGGAGAGCTATGAAAGCCGGGTTGAGCGCAACACCCACCTTATCCTGGATCTCCTAGAGAGGCAGGGGATTCATGCTACGATGTTTGTGCTGGGGTGGGTGGCTGAACGACACAAAGGGTTAATCAGGCGCATCGTGGAGTC
>Ga0224497_10002275_pt1 | contig 11499 bp, 24 predicted proteins | sample SF_Jul11_sed_USG_4_FD_167970 | JGI IMG/M metagenome (GOLD analysis project Ga0224497, IMG submission 167970) | Sediment microbial communities from San Francisco Bay, California, United States - SF_Jul11_sed_USGS_13 | ecosystem: Environmental > Aquatic > Marine > Sediment | place: USA...
ACATTCGTCTTCGGAAGGAACGACAACCGGACATCGACAGATTGCTGGAGTGCCTTGACAACCTGCCCCGCGAAATACCGGAAACCAATTCTTGGAAGACAGACTGGGGAACGGAAATTGGTTGTGATTTGCTGGGTGTGGTGACTCAGGTTTGCGATTCATTTCGAGCACGAATCGAGTAAACAAATGGCCAAAACACCAGAAGAAAAACGATCCGCTCAAGTCAACAAGTGGCACAAGAAGTTCTTGGCCGCTTCGATCGGCAAAATATTCAATGGGACTCGCCGGCCGGTAAAGAATTTGGAGTTTGGGATTGCCGTGAACTACCAGAAGCTCGTTCGGTTGCGGGCAATGGACGCTAACGGCTTTGTGCAATGCGTCTCGTGCGGGCGCTCGTATCGCTGGCAGGAGATGAACGGCGGACACTTTATCGGACGATCGAACTACAGAACGATTGTCGACTTTGGTGATATGTTTCCAGAGAGGTTGATACCGAACTGCTGGGGACAGTGCCCGCGATGCAACGATCATCTTTCCGGGAACCATGCGTCATTTCGTGAGTTCCTGGTTGCAGCTTTCGGTGACGAAAAAGTGAAAGAACTCGAAGCGGCCAAACTCCCAGATGGTTGGGTTTGGGACAAACGTAAGTTGGCAGAATTGAAAGTGGATTTTTTGGAAGAAATCAAGCAACTTGAAAAGGGATAAAATGGCAGGCAAACCAGACTTTAGCGTGCGAGCAAAATCAAAAGCATCGGGAACATCGGCCTACATCATGGCGTTTTGGAAGGGGGACAAAGGCATTGGCGGTGCGTTCGATCGAGACGTGGCCAAGATCGTCCTGAAAGACGGGCGCGTGATGACGCCGGACTCAGTTTACTTGGATCTGTTTATCAACGATGAGCACGATCAACGGCAGCCTAGGGGCACGGATGAACATATTCAAGAGCCACCGCAAGACGGCGTGCCTTTTTGATTGACACGAAAGAACGGAAAGATTAAGGTACTGGAATGACCGTCGAACGTCACAAATCATCCCCCGCTCTCGGTTTCTATTGGGGCAATCAGCTCCTGTTCGACGGTCTCCGAGATGCGGGACTTTTTACGGATTGACTCATGGCTAAGAAGCTCATCAAGTCGCCAGAGCAGGAGCTGGCTTATCACGAATCCCAGATGGACGCTTGCGAGATGTCGTACGTAGAACATGCTCATGCGTGCGGTGTGATATTTAATAAGAAAAAGCCCCAAGTGGACCATGGGGAGTGGCTGGAGTGGTTGAAAGAAAACTTCACCCGATCTTCTAGAACTGCGCAGGTTTATATGGACATTGCGTCTGCTTTCCCGAAGGCGAAGGCCATTGAGTTTAAGACGATTGAAGAGGCCAAATGCGCAGCCGCTGCGCATTTGAAACAGGATTCCCCGGTAAAAACGACAATTTCGCAACCAAAACGCGGTGAGTTGCTAGTTGATCGAGGCGTCACAGAGCTTGCAAAACCTGCCGCGCCGAGTGAAAACGGCAGTCCGTCTGACTGGAAGAAAGATCGTCAAGCGATCGTGAAAACCGCTCAAGCCATGCAACGGATGGTTGACGACTTGAACGAAGTCCACCCTTTTACCACGCAAGCCCCAACCCTGGATCTCCAAGTTATGTTCGCGGAGATCCAGACAAACCCCGATACGGCCGTTTGCCTGTTGCAGCAAGTTGAACGGTTGATGAAGGAGATCGTTTGAGCGACGAGACTACCGACGAAATGTTGTACGAATGGCTGAAGGAGCAAATGGCCACATTGCAGCGATATGATGTTGAGCCATTCTATAATGGCGTTGAGCGAATCCCCAACGACGACGGGCTGTTTGTCGCATGGGAAGACATTGAGAAACTAATGAAGGAGATCACATGAAATTGATTCACGAATTTACGTTTGGCAACAAGAAAATTCTCTCGGATGAAGAAGTTGACAAAATGGTCTCTGAAGTGCTGGAAGATGAAGACTGTTTTTCTCGCGCGACTGGAGACACGAGAATCTTTCGCACAAAGGAGGAGGATGGCCACATTAGAATCATAATCGCTCGTGGCTATACGGAGCGGATATACGACCCGAAGGCTGGGGAATGACTCAAGAGTTACCTGAATTATATAACCACCAAACCGTCCAAAAGGACGCAGCGCGTGCTGCGCTGGCCAAGCACAGGGCCGTTGTGATCTGCGCGAATCCGGGAGTCGGGAAGACTCGCATGGCCAAGTGGATTCTCGGATCGAGCCTGAATCGGGAGAAAACCGAGAAACAGTCTGGATCTGTCGTCTTCGCCGTTCATCGTCGTGGGCTCGTGGACAACGCCAGCGATTCCTTTACGGAAGAACCAGTCTTAGAGCATGGAATCATCATGTCGGGCCGTGATACCGACTGGAGCCATCGCGTTCAAGTGGGCTCGATCGATACCATGTTGTCGTGGTACGTCGACGGGACGTACCAGTCCGACCATACGTTCGACATGGTTGTCTTCGATGAATGCCACAGCCATCTTTCGAAGCTCCGCAAGTGGCTGGAGCCGCACGACAAAAAACGGGCGGAACTGGGATTGAATCCGACGTTCCTGGTCGGGCTTTCCGCCACTCCTGAAGCCAAAGGGCTGTCGGAAGTCTTCGGAACGATCGTCACTGGCCCAACGACAGAATGGCTGATTGAGCAACAATATCTCAGTCCGTACAGATACTTTCAGGCGACCCAGGGCCGTCTTGACAAGCTCGTCAAGCGTGGCAATGAGTTCACTTCCGCCAGCGTCGATAGTGCCATGAGCGGTCTGTCCGGCGATTTGGTGCGGGACTGGCGGAAGTATGGCGACGGCAGGCCAACGGTTGGGTTTTTCCCTCGATTGAGTCATGCCCGCGAAGCGCAGGAAATGCTCCTGGAAGACGGTTGTGTAGCCGAATACGTAGACGGCGAGACGCCAGATCAGGAGCGACGGGCGATGTTTGCCCACCTGGACGCCGGCAGGATCGACTACCTATGTAACGTCGGTGTCGTGGAGCGTGGAACCAACATCCCAGCAATCGCTTGCGTCCAGCTCTGTACCGCGATCGGTGGCGTCGTGCGATATCGCCAGATGATCGGGCGTGGCTCGCGCGTGGCTCCTGGGAAACAAGATTGCATCGTCATAGACCATGGCGGAAATATAAAACGCCATGGTTTCTTCGAAGATGAGGTGACTTGGGTTCTGGACAATCGAACGGACTCCGTGAAAGAGCACGAAGCCGTCCCGTCGATCGAATGCCCCCAGTGCCATCGTGTTTATCGTGGTGGAAAATGTTCTGCTTGCGGGTACGAACCTACTCACAGCGAGCGCAAAGCCCAAGGATTGGAGTTTGATGGACGCGAAATTGTCGAGATCAAACGGAAGCCCCGCGAGAAGAAAGTACGGACGTGCGAAGACATTATGATCACCGCGATCTACAAGGCTGGGCGATCCGATCGGACGTGGAAGCAGGCGCTGGGTATCGCGTACGGCATCGCCAGGAGCCAGGGTACAAGATTTCGAGTGCCGCGAGAATTCACAGTAGGCGGCCGATTGTATCGTCCGCTTCCGTACGGCTCGCCGGACGGCAACCGGCGCGTGAAACAGTTGTACGATTTTGTGTGACCCAAATGCAAACTTGAGGCAGCAATAGCCAACGCCCAACCACCCAACGCTAACGGGGATCAGGTATGAAATTGAGATTAGCCAAGAAAATAGCGAAAGCAATTGACACGCCGCGAGAATCGGCTTACTCAGAGAAGAAGCTGAATCAAGCACTAGACCGAATCGCACGAACCAAGGAGTCGCGTGAAACGGATCGGTTTATGTATGCGATTTGCGATCTTAAACGTGCTCACGATCTAATTGACGAAGATCCAGCAGAGTCGTTTAGGTTGTTCATGGAAAACCGAATTACCTACAAAGGCAGGTTGTTGTAAGCAGCCCCAACGCTAACGGGGATCAAAGTTAGCGAATCACTTTTTAAGGAATGAATATGAAAACGAAATTATTACTTGCGTTGATCCTGACCGGGTTGGTTGCGGTGGCCGTGGCGGAAATTCCGCCAGCTCCGCCTGGTTGGCACATCGTTACGAAATCCGAAGACAATTACGTGATGGATTACAACACTCCGTCAACCGAAGCGGCCGCACTTACTAATCTTGCAGCCGCCCATTTCGATGACCTGTCGGATTTTTCCGACGAGTACCTAGAGCGAAAAGCAGCAGTCGGCGCGTACGGTTACACTGTTACAGAGTCAGACGAGAAAACGTGGTTACCGATTGACTGGCCGTATTGGCACGCCTCCGGCAAAATCACGGCGCAATGGTACGAACCAGATAACTAACTCTTTTGAAAGAACACTGATGAAAACGAAATTAATGATGGCGTTGATGATGGCGTTAATGATGGCATCGGCGGCGATCGCTCAAAACTACCCTGAAGGACCAGCCGATCCGGCGTATCAATTGGAGGGTTATACCCTCAACGTCGAGGATTTTTTCAAGGAACGCATTCGACCGTGGCGATCGTGGGCTATAGCCGATGTAATGGATCTGGTTAATTCGGTCGTCAGCCAAAAAGAATCGAACATGACAGCAGTCCAAGCGTGGGGTGGTTGGGCGATACGCTGGGAGATTGATACTGCGTGGTTTCCAGGGTGGTATTATGCCGCAGGCGTACGGATGTGGTGGTGGACGCTCGACAGTCCGCCTGGAGAAGGCGAAGGACCGGGCACCTAGGCGATGAAAACCGAAAGTCCGACGCCCGCTACTGTGCTCGTTGAGATCGCCGCCGATGGGTTTATTACCGTTTACGGTGACCAGCATGTGCAGGTGCGAATTATCAACCGGCCGATTGCATCGAACGCTGAAAACGGGTGCCGGTTGGATGAGTTGATCGGCTGGATTTTGCCGTGGCGGTATCGCGAGATCTACTGGCCAGGCAACGTCCGTACGTACGGGCACATACAGCGAATGACTTTGGCTGGCGTTCAGCACCGAGTTGCTCAACAGGAAATTGTTGAGTCAATCGGTGCTTTGAACGGCCAGCATCAAACCCGAAAGCAAGCCAAAGTCTTGAGAGCAATTACGGCTTGAATCCTCGCTTCTCCAGAATCCGTTTGATCTGGCTATGGTCAAACGAGCCGCCTGATCGATTCTTAACTTTCGTTCCCTCAAGCCATCTCGCAATCGCGCGAAGCGAATCGCCCTGTTTGTGGCGCCAGACGATCGTTTCGCAAATTGCAAATTCGTTGAAGCATTTCACCGATTTATTTGGATCGGCGGGATCTGGTTTCAATCCGTACGGCCGTTTGCCGCGATAGTCCCATTCGTCGACGCTGATGTCGATGTCATTTTTCTTTTCCATGTCGTTCCTCCTTTTCTATCTCCTGTTTGATCGATTGTTGTTGTTGTCGGCTTTCGCGTTTCCAATCGTCGATTGCGTGATCGATCACCCTCGCGCAACTCGCCGCGAATTCTTGTGAGCGGATCGGCGCGAAACCATCCAGGGCGAACAGTTGAGCGGCAATCTCGCAGGCTAACGGACTGGCTCCGCAATTCTTTGGCGAGCACGTTCGGCGTATGTCCTCCTGTTTGGAGTCGAACAAGTTTTGAAGTTGCCCACAATTCAGCGTTTCGAGGTAGTCTTTTTCCCACCCTCGTTCGATTAGCTCGGCATATAGTTCGGAAAATTGGCTGTCGTTCATCGTTTCCATCTCCTAAAAAGTGTCGTTTCAGTAAAAACGGCCTTGCGCCCTATGCCCTCACGCTCTTGAGATTGCGTTCAGGCTGGGCGAGTGGGCTTAGATCCAACGAACGTCGACGGTTTCGCTGGATTCTGCGTGATCGGTTGACACGTCAATCAGTTTGCCGTTTTTCTCAATGTCTGTCGTCTGCATATCGTAGGCTTCCACGATTGAATCGGCCTCTACGTCGTAAACTTTGATGACTTGTATTCTGATTTTCATTTGTCCATCTCCCAAGTAAAAGGTTAGTAAAAGGGCGCTCGCTCGCACGAACGCCCAGCAAAACGAAATGTCAGTTTACGCATCCACTACGCGATCCCCGAAATGCTCCTCAATCGCTTTCAAGGCGGCGGAATCGTCGGAATGTTGTTCCAAGAAAGCGAACGCTTCATCTTCATCGGTGAGGCTGATCGCGCTGCTTCCGCTCGTTCCCCCTGCGCACGGTTCAGCCATGCAGGAAAGCGCGCCGCCGTTTTCGAAGAAAAACCACGCGCCCTTCTTCGTTCGGTACAGCTTTTTCGTGTACGTCTTGAAGTCGCCGCATCCGTAACCGTTCCAAAAGGAATAGATTTCCGTTGCGGTTTCAGTGTTGTAGCGCTTGCCATCGATTACTCTGATAGTCATTTTTCCATCTCCAGTTAAAGGTCAGTAAACGTCAGCCCGACCAGCACGTTGCTGGGCAGGTGTCGGCTACTTATGCGCCCTGGTAGCCCTAGCCTCTGCCCTGGTAGCCTCTGTCGCGTATTCCTGTCGAATCTTCGCGATACGCTTACACTCGGAGGAAATAGTCTGAAGGTCCGATACTGAAAAGGATTGAAACTCTTTTACTGTTGGTGCGGCGTCGCTAACTGTGGACTTCCACAAGCAGTATTGTTTGTAAGTTGCGGTCATTTTTTCCATCTCCAAGGGTTAAAACGCAGTAAGGGTTAAAACGTGTCGGCTACTTATGCGGTGATTGGCGTTTCAATCGGGCCAGTCGATGCCCACTTGAGCGATTCCGCCAGCTTTTCGAATTCGATTTGCGCGGTGTACTGGTCTGGGTATTCTCGCTGGTTTCGCGAGTCGTCGCGCCCGTGGATATCGTCAGCCATGATGAGCGTAACGTGCCACCATCCATTGCCGATTGGATACGTGTCGAGAGTCGCGGTGTATCCTGCTGACGGTCCGCGCCGCAAGTATGCCGATTGTGGTTTGTGCGTCATTTTTTCCATCTCCAAGGGTTAAAACATCAGTAAGAGCCCCGCGCCCCGGTTGCGATGCCGGGTAGCGCTTTCGCGGGTGTCGGCTACTCAATACTCGCAATTGTGATCGGCCATTGAATCATCATCGAGCCAAGGCCAGATAGCGTTTTCTTGTTGGATTTGTTCCAGGTCGAATTCGTCGTTGCTGTCTGCCGTCGAACAATCCAAGCAGACTCGATTGAAGCGATGGTAGAATTCAGCGCCACATTCGATACATTTTTGTGCGTCCATTTCATCATCTCCCAAGGGTTAAAACGTCAGTAAGGGTGTCGGCTACTCAACCCCAAGTCTGCTCTGATATCTGTCGCGTGATGTCATACGACGCAACCAGCTTGCCCGTTTTCTTGTCGAAAAAGTCCACGGAATACATGCCAGCCCCGTGACTGTTTCGCTGTCTTCGCGTGCCTGGGTGTCGTTTTTGCAGTCTGTTGATTTTCGCGGTTCGATCTTGTCGCTTGCTGCGGTAATCCGGATCGTATTCGCCCATAACCATGATTTCATCTCCAATAAGGGTTAAAACGTCAGTAAACGTCAGCCCGACCAGCACGTTGCTGGGCAGGTGTCGGCTACTCACAGTCCTGGATCGGCATCGCTCGAAACGCTGAAGCCATCGAATGCGCCGCCGTAGGTGTGGTTGTCGCTTTCTCGCGCTCGCCTGATTGCGTCTAAGCGGTTTTGTTCCCTGCCTGCTTCCGTTCGTTCGCCTATCGCACGGGAATCGGCCAGCGCTGACGGTGGCTTTGGCCATATTTTCACCTGTGGCATATATTTCTGGCATCCGACGTTCGCTACTTCCAGCGTTTTCGCGTCGATGCGCAGATTAACGCGGTCGTAATACGCTTCAGATTGTCCTGTAATGGCCCGCGCCGACTTTGGCCTATGTCGATGGCGGAACTCGTGATTGCCGCCGTACGTGCCCATATACTGCCAGCATTCGCCCGTTTCGGGGCAACAGTCGGCATAGTCACCGGTGGCATCGCGTAAAGCATCCCACATGGCGGGCCATTGTTCCGAAGTCGTTGATAAGTGCGTCATTGTCTCCATCTCCAAAATAGGGTGTCTCAAAACTTGATGAAAGCGATATTCTTATTGGCTCCCGGCATACATAGCCGACAATTGGAGCACGTCACGGGTGATTTTGTCCCGTTGTATTTGGCGAGGTCATACGGGCACAATGTTTCGCCTTTTGCCTTATCCGCTGGCGTCGCGATCACGCGAGCCGTTCGCCAGCCGTCTGACTGGAATCGCCTAGCATCTTCCACGGAATGACAGCTAGCCATGATCTGAAGATTCGACGGTTGATGCTCTGGGCCGAACCCTGCCGCGCGAAGTCGATCAGGGGCATGTGTATAGCCCCAACCGACAGTAAAGCGCTGAGACGGCCTCTCATGCCATTGAAAAACCGATCTGCAGAAGTCCCGATCAACTACGCGCTTACCGTCTTTCGTTGGTTTCAGCCAATCGCCGGCGGTCAGGTGTCGAATTAGTGGCGAGCCGTTCGCCTTCTCCAGTGGCGCGTCATCAGTCACGTTGCCAACGTGATGCAAGGTCATTAGCATATTCCCGCGAGTCGCGTAGCATTGGCCCTTTTTTCCCGGCATAGGTAGGTTTGTCCTTTTGTTCAAGATCGGCAACAAGGGACAATCGGGGGGGCAAGTCGGGCCAACATGTCGACGCGTCGAAACGACACCTGGCCCTAGCTTTATATTTGCCGATTTAACGGTTACCAGTGTTTTCTCCATCTCCATCTCTCCACCTCATTAAGGGTTATACAGTCCTGCGACGTTACAGGCCCTCAAGCTCGCACGGTGCGAGCCCTCGGGCGCGTCACGTTCATGCCCATATTTCCGCGTCTGGTTCCCATCGCAAATGATGTCGGTCGTCTTCTTCAGTGAGCCAAACCCGCAGGACTCTGGCCGTGTATTGCTTCTTGGCAAACGCAATCGCTTTTTGACGGGTTGGGAAATATTCACTTTCGAAAGAACAATTACCTAGCCCGTCGTGTTCAAATTCTTCATCGGTGACGCCTTCACGGCGTTTCGCGTATTCGACTTCGAACTTCAATGACCCAACGGACTCGACCGAATACCAGACCCCGTCATCAACGTTATATCTTTGTTTCATCTCCATCTCCCAAAAAGAGTAAAACGCCAATCAATGCCACAATGGCCCACAGTCCGTAGTTCAAGATCATCACCCTGCATCTCCAGATCGGCTTAAACAATCCAACTATGCCCGACTTCAAAGATATCGGCCAAATACACGGATATTGATTGCTCGTCGTAGTCGTGCTTTTCAAGCCGATCAGCACTATCGCACGCAACAGCCACGCCATGCACCATATCCGCTTCTGTTGGGGTTTCCGTTGATAGCCGCACGATTTTACAGGCAAGACGCAGGCAAAAACGGCTATCTGGCGATATGTTGGCGCAATACGCGTTCAACGCGTTCAAACGTGTCCTAAATAGTTCAACGCTCATCTCTCCATCTCCCATAGTTAAGTTTTACCGCAGGGGTATGCCCCACCCGGTTAACAGTGTCGCCCCCATGTCCCACCCGGTCAAGAAAAATCCCAAAGTTTCTCCGAAATAGTCACGTAACCCCGGTTTTTCCGCATCCAGATAGTTTTGCCAGCATTAAAAGCGGTAGTTGCGTTTCCAAAGTGTCCACCCCTGGGAAAAGTGCAATCGGGCCGGCAAAACGCACGGCAAGACACCCTACTACCACTACAGAAGAGAAGCACGCGCGGAAGCGACTCGCCCAGCACCAGAAACAGACTGAGCAGGCGAGGAGGCCATCACCGTGCGATGCTGCTGTCTCGGCCCGGTGCCTGGTGCGCCCCAATCCAGTGTGCCGTGCTGCGTGTGCGTGCCATGCGCTTGTGTCCTCTGGTGGGTGTAGTGCCGTTGGCGTGTGTGTGAGCCATGGCTGCGATCGCATGGCCATGGTGTGTGCGTGAGTGCAGGACGGACGGTGGCGGCCGCGCGAACTAGTCGATCGGATGCCGCACGGGGCCCCCGGAGCCCGGAAAACTGAACCGCGAAGCCCCGGCGGGTGGCCGCATCGTTATAGATAGCCCTCTCCTGAGCTTTGAGCAAAAAGGCTGTGAATTCAGGCAAGTTCCCCTAGTCGTAGTCTACTGTCATCTAGTGGTGAGCCATGCCGTGGGACTCCGAAAAAAAAATGCGATGCAAAAAACGTTGTCAAGTTGGGAGAGTCGTGTTAGAGTTCGGTTTGGGGAGCCGAGCTGCCGTCTAATGCGAACGTGGCAGAAGAAGCGGGGTTCGGTTTCCCTTTCATTTAACAGGGAGATGGAGATGAAGATTGAGTTGAGTAGTGGTGAGGCTGGTTTGTTGATTGCCGTGTTGTCCGTCGACACAGTCGCAAATCACGATCAAAGGGCACGTCTTGTTTCAAAAATTGTGGCTCAAGTAGAAAGCCAAATTACTGCGAAAGTCGACGCTGAGGAGGAGTGGGATCGTCTTCATCCGGGCGGGAAGCCGTGCGGGATGGATCACTGTAGTTGTATGCAATAGGAGATGGATCATGCGAGTAGGCCAGAGTGTGTTGTACAAGCCGTCGCGAGGCGAGCGTTATTTCGGGATGGAGTTGGCCGCGATCGTGACCCGAGTGGTTGATCGGGATCGGGTGAACTTGGCGATCTTTGATCCGTTTGGCAATTTGATCACGAACCCGCCGATGAACGTGATGATGTTGGATTTGATGCCGGTGGTGTCATGGGCGAACGAGTCCTCTCCACCGCCGATCCATGGAGACATAACTGGTGAGCTTCCTCCTGGCGCCAAGGTGGTAGAGCAACGTCCAGCGACACCGGAGGAAGTGGCCGTGGCGAAGGGCGCGATGGCAGGGCCGATAGGTGAGGCTTTGAAGTCTGGGTTAAAGAAGCCGGTGAAGAAATAATGTCTGAGAAGAAGATTGACGTACGAGCGGCGGTGGAGTGGGCCTGGCTCCAAGCGGACAACTGCATTATCCGCAACGGGCAGGGGATTCCGATATCGGTGAACTTGCAGAAGGCGACGGCCCGCGAGCCACAAGGCGGGCGTCAGTTCCTGGACATGGCTTTTTCGAACAAGGTAGCGTTTCAGACGTTGGTTCTGAAGACATTGGGAAGTGATATCGATGAGGACGACGAGGTTGCCGTGAAGGAGAAAAAGAGCATCACGGCATTGCGGGTGCTGTTGAAGCGGTTCAAGGAATCTGGTAAGAAAGTGGCTTGACAGATACCCCAGAACAAGTATGGTTTAAGACATGGTTAGCGCCACGGTAAACGACAATTCAATTCGAGCAAACGCTCTTTCGTCCAAGTCCGTGGCGCTAACCGCACAAGACGAAAGGGCGTTTTGCATGCGCCCATCCGAAAACGAGGAAATGGATTCCGTGAAAGTAACAGGCAAAAAAACGACGTGTCGGGCTTACCAGTCGGCGTCAAAGGTGGATTGTTGCGAACGCCTTCGGAACCAGGGACTCTCGACGTTTAAT
>Ga0224497_10002276_pt1 | contig 11497 bp, 9 predicted proteins | sample SF_Jul11_sed_USG_4_FD_167970 | JGI IMG/M metagenome (GOLD analysis project Ga0224497, IMG submission 167970) | Sediment microbial communities from San Francisco Bay, California, United States - SF_Jul11_sed_USGS_13 | ecosystem: Environmental > Aquatic > Marine > Sediment | place: USA: California...
TCATGCGCAATGATCAGGGCGCCAGTTGCGGCGACAACACCCTTGTTACCGCCTGTGTGGTCACCGTGCTCATGGGTATTGAGGATCTGAGTGATCCTCCAACCGCGTTCTTTCGCAACAGCGAGGCATTTCTTGTAGTCCAGCGGATCGATCGCCAAGGCGTCGCCGGTCTCCGGGCACGCAATGAGATAATTGAAATTGCGGTACGCGTTAGCAGTCCAGATTTGTTCAACAATCATTGTTGTTCGCCATTATTCGCATCAAATACACGTTTGCCACCGACCCAGGTTTCAAGGACCTGAATATCGTCGATCTCGGAGCTGGGAATAGTAAAGTAGTCGCGATCGACCATGATGAAGTCAGCCCACTTGCCGGGCTCGAGGCTGCCCATCCGGTCTTCCTGGCGTGCGGCGTAGGCACCCGCCAGTGTGAATGAATGCAGGGCCTCAGCTCTTGTTAGCCCTTCTTCGATGTACCAGCCGCCCTCCGGCATACCGTTACGATCCTGCCGTGTCACCGCCGCGTACAGGCCGTAGAACGGGTTGGGCAGCTCGACCGGGAAATCGGAGCCACTCGCGAGCACGGCATCTGAGTCGAGCAGCTTGCGCCAGGCATAGCCACCCTTGATCCTGTCGGGGCCGAGTCGATCCTCGGCCATGTTCATGTCACTCGTCGCATGCGTCGGCTGCATTGACGCGATTACGCCGAGCTCAGCGAACCGTGGGATGTCGTCGAGCGAAATAATCTGTGCATGTTCGACGCGATTGCGCAGCTCGGACGGACGGCCATCCTGGGCTTTCTCAAATGCGTCGAGAACCATGCGATTGCCAAGATCACCGATTGCATGGATACCGACCTGAAACCCCATGTCATTGGCCTTTTTCGTGAACGCCAATAATTCTTTGGCGGTCCAGAACGGCAAACCGCGGTTCTCGCTATCGTCGGAGTAGGGCTCAAGCAGCGCAGCCCCGCGACTGCCCAACGCGCCGTCGGAATAGAGTTTGACTGCAGCAATATCCAATTTGTCACCGCCATAAGCAGTTAATGGCGTGCCAATAGCATCAAGGTTCTTGCCAGCGTCACTGAGCATTGCATAAATGCGCATGTCGAGTTCGCCGTCGTCGGCCATTGACATGTATACCTCGGCCTCCTGCGTATTGATGCCGGCATCGTGCACGCCTGTTATGCCCAGCGAAACGAGTGTTCGCATTGCCTTTCGATAAGCATCGCGAATCTCATCTTTATCAGATGAAGGAATATGGGAGCCGACCAGGCTCATCGCATTATCGATGAGGATGCCGGTTGCCTTGCCGTTCGTATCACGCAAAATCTTGCCGCCGATTGGGTCGGGTGTGTGGTCGTCTATCCCGGCAATGCGCATCGCCTTGCTGTTGGCCCAACCGGCGTGGCCGTCGATGCGCCGCAACCAAACCGGCCTGTCTTCGACGACTGCATCTATGTCAGACGATTTTGGAAACTCCTTGACGGGCCAGAGCACCTGGTTCCAGCCGCGACCGAGAATCCAGTCGGAGTAGCGATTTGCATTGGCGTAGTCGGCGATTTGCCGGATAGCATCGTCAACGCTCGGGGTCCCGCTGAGGTCCAGGCTTATCGCGAGCAAACCGAGGCTTTGAACGTGGCCATGGGCGTCAATCAAACCCGGCAATACATAACGGCCGGTGGCGTCAATATGCTTTGCCTGCGGATATTGATCGAGCAGTGTTGAATCGCCCGTAGCGATAACTTTGCCACTATCCGAGATGACGAGAACACTAAATGCGTGAATGCCGGCCTCGGTCGAGGTATAACCGCTGAAGCCGTGGAATACAGTTTCCGCAGCGTTTGCCGACCAGCCAAGGCACAGGAGAAAAATTGAAGCGATCGCTTTGATCTTCATTTTCAGACTCCAGATTCCGTCAGATCTCTATCTTCTGCCAAATCGACAGTTCGAATGTCGCAACGAACTAAATCTCTATCTTCTGCCACCCACGGCCTCGCCACATGCTGAGGAAAAGCCAGGATTGAGTCGCGCGCGTAACACCTTGCCAAACCCATACACCGATCAGCCCGTAACCTAACACCGGCCCGATGACGAAGGCGAGCGGCAGGAACAGCAGCCACTGAGTCCCGATGCTGATAAGCATGACGCGTCGCGCATCACCGGCGCCGAGCATGCCGTGCATGAACGCAAATCCTACGGCTTCGATAGGCAACGTCAAGCCCATAAGCCGCATCGGCCAGCGCGCCAAATCCCGCGTTGTGGGTTCGTGAATAAAGATCGATGAAACGAGATCCGGCACTATCAGCATTGGCAAGGCCAGTACGGTTAGCAGCACGACGGTCAGCTTTGCCACGTCGAATGCCCATTGATAGGCATCGTCGGGATCACGTTTGCCCAGCGCCTGGCCGACCAGCGTTGCGCACGCTATGCCAAGCGCAAGGCCCGGCAGTATCGCGAACAGCAGTACGGTCACCAGAACATTGGCAGCGGCCAGTTCCGGCGTGCCGATTTGGCCGATTATCCAGAACATCGCGACCAGGCCCGCGGCGAAGAACAACTGCTGTAAACCGGCAGGAATCGATACTCTTACCAGAGACAAGGCCTCAGCTCGTGTGGCCAGGCAACGCAGGAAGCATCCTTTTGCGACGTGCCGAAATCCAAGAAACATGTATACCAGTGTGCCGATAACCATCGAAATGGCGCTCGCCATGCCAGCGCCAGTCACACCAAGCGCCGGTGCGCCGAAGTGACCGAAAATAAGGGTGTAGTTCAGGATGATGTTGCAAACGTGCATGATGATCAGCGTCTGCATGTACACGCGTGACAGATCAAGCGCATTCCAGTAGCCACGAAACGCAAAATTCATACCGACGAAAACAATCGCGCCGAGACGCCATTCAATGTAAGGGACACCGCGCTGGATGACCGCGGGGTCGGAGTTAAGGAAAGAATATACCGGCTCTGCGAGCTGGATCAGGACGACAGACAGAACCGGGGCAATAAGCAGCACCAGTAGCAGTGCGGTATTAAGGACGGCGGCAGCCCTGTCGGGTTTTCCTTCGCCTTTACGGCGGGCTGCGATGCTCTGTACGCCGGTCGAAATGCCGAGAATCAACGCCTGGCACATGAATACGATAAAACCGCCGAGGCCGACGGCCGCAAGCGCTGCATCGCCAAGAAACCCTACCATCGCCGTGTCGACAATGTTGAGCATGTTCTGCGACACCATACCGCCGATAATCGGCAGAGCCAGGCCGAGAATTCGATTGCGACGGCTAACATCCATGCCGCAACTATTGCACAAGATGTCACAATCCGAATGTTGTTTATCTGCAACAATTCGAGTGAATATCTGCCATGCGCTGTCAATTCAAGGGCTAATGAATTGACATGTGGTGGTTTTTCTGCGACCGTTCTGGGTATCAAGCGTAGCCTTTGAACAACAAATGGCGTGCGCAAAGAATTGCAAGACACCTTCAGGTACGGCTTGGCGGGGGAATCAGGGGGCCAGGATCGACGTGCTAGCGTTGGTAAAATGGCGGCTTCGAAAGAAGCCGCTTTTTTTGTGCCTGACACCTTCGTAGTATTGATCGCTACAACAGCGACTGCGGGGACACAATGCATTCCGAAAACCGGCTGGCTTACTGGCGTGCAAACCTGCGCCTCGTCGCGCTTTGCCTGATCATCTGGTTCGTTTGCTCGTACGGCTTCGGCGTCTTATTTGTCGAGCAACTCAATCGTATTCGTTTCGGCGGATTTCAACTGGGCTTCTGGTTCGCGCAACAGGGGTCGATCTACATCTTTGTTGCGTTGATCTTTTTCTACGCCTGGCAGATGAATCGTATCGACAGGAAATATGATGTGCATGAAGACTGACTTACGATGAGTCTTCAGGCACTCACGTATCTTGTCGTTGGTCTCAGCTTCGCGCTGTACATAGGTATCGCGATTTGGTCCCGTGCCCATAGTACCGGCGACTTCTACATTGCAGGCAGGGGAGTCTCGCCCCTCGCGAATGGCATGGCCACCGCCGCCGACTGGATGAGCGCTGCTTCGTTCATCTCCATGGCGGGGTTAATCGCCTTTCTGGGTTACGACGGCTCTGTTTACCTGATGGGCTGGACCGGTGGCTACGTGCTTTTGGCGCTGCTGCTCGCTCCGTATTTGCGAAAATTCGGCAAATTTACCGTTCCCGAGTTCATCGCCGAGCGTTATTACTCGAAAGCGGCGCGTATTGTCGCAGTGATCTGTCTGATCTTCATTTCATTTACTTACGTCGCAGGCCAGATGCGTGGCGTCGGTATCGTCTTTTCCCGCTTTCTCGAAGTTGATGTAACGGCAGGACTGCTGATCGGCATGACTGTCGTGTTTGTCTACGCTGTTCTTGGCGGCATGAAGGGTATTACCTACACGCAGGTTGCTCAGTACTGCGTCCTGATTTTTGCGTACACGGTACCAGCCATATTCATTGCCATTCAGCTGACCGGGAATCCGTTGCCGCAACTGGCGTTCGGTAGCGAAGTCGTCGGCACGGGCACCGTACTGCTCGACAAACTCGACGACATTGTAACGTCGCTCGGTTTCAATCAGTACACGTCAGGTACCAAGAGCAAAATAGATGTTTTTTGCATCACGATGGCGCTAATGGTGGGCACGGCCGGGTTACCGCACGTCATCGTGCGGTTTTTCACGGTGCCGAAAGTTCGCGATGCTCGTATCTCGGCGGGTTACGCGCTGCTGTTCATTGCGATCCTTTACACGACGGCGCCGGCTGTCGGCGCGATGGCGAGATACAACCTGATTAATACAATACAGCCCGGTGAAGTCGGCGCTGTGGATGGCAACCTGGCCTACGACGATCGCCCGGAGTGGATGCAAACCTGGCAACAGACCGGTCTCGTCAGGTACGAGGACCTCAACGAAGACGGCCGCATCCAGTACTACAACGATAAGAATGCTGATTTCTCGTCGCGTGCTGCGGAGTATGGCTGGGAAGGCAACGAGCTCAGCGTCGATCGCGACATCATGGTGCTCGCAAATCCGGAAATCGCGGGCCTGCCAAACTGGGTCATTGCGTTGGTAGCGGCGGGTGGCATTGCCGCAGCGCTGTCAACAGCTGCCGGGCTGTTGCTTGTGATTTCAGCGGCTGTTTCTCACGATCTGATTAAAGGCATTTTCATGCCGAAAATTTCGGATAAACACGAATTGCTGGCCGGTCGCATCGCCGCGGCATTCGCGATAGCGATCGCGGGATACCTGGGTTTTGACCCGCCGGGCTGGGTCGCGCAGGTCGTCGCATTCGCATTCGGACTCGCCGCAGCTTCTCTGTTTCCGGTAATCTTGCTCGGAATTTTCTTCAAACGCGTCAACAAACAGGGCGCGATTGCAGGCATGCTTACGGGTCTGCTATTCACCTATGGTTACATAGAGTTTTTCAAAGGCCTGTTCTTAAAGTGGGCAGGTGCGCCGTGGGGCGAGAATGTTGCCGAGCACTGGTTATTCGGCATCTCGCCGGAAGGTATTGGGGTTATTGGTATGTGTCTGAATTTTATCGTCGCCGTCACCGTTAGTTATCTAACGGCACCACCGCCCGAACGAATTCAACGTATGGTTGAGCACATCCGCGTACCGCGACATTTTGATGAGGACCACGTATGAGAAGTCGGATGCTGAGTTCTGTCTCCGCAGCATTCTTGTTGTTGTTTTCGTTTAACGTTCTCGCAGAGCTGAATGCTGACGAGCGGCGCATGGTCGAATGGATAGATTCCCACGCCGAAGATGCCATCGCGCTGCTTCAAGAGACCGTCAATATTGGAAGTGGCACGATGAACCACGACGGCGTCCGTGAGGTCGGAGCCGTGATGTTGCGTGAACTCGGTCAACTCGGGCTTGAGACCGAGTGGATAGAAATGCCGCCTGAGGTTAACCGGGCAGGCCACGTTGTAGCCCGCAAATCCGGGCAGGGCAAAAAGATTTTGCTGATCGGTCACCTGGATACTGTATTCGAGTCTGATGATGAATTTCAGTCGTTCAGGCGAGAGGGCGATACAGGCTACGGGCCCGGCGTCGACGACATGAAGGCGGGCAACGTTACGATCGTCTATGCGCTGAAAGCCTTGCTTGAGATTGGTGCGCTGAAAAACATCCCCGTCGTTGTCGTTTATAGCGGCGATGAGGAGAAAACCGGTACACCGCTTTCCATTTCGCGCGAGCACCTTGTAGAGGCGGGCGAGTGGGCGGACGTTGCTTTGGGCTTCGAGTCTGCAGTTACGTTCGATGGTACCGACTGGGCTACGATCGCCAGGCGCAGTTCAAGTAGCTGGGTACTGGAAGTGGCCGGCAAGCAGGCACATTCGTCAGCAATTTTTCGTGAAGATGTTGGCGCCGGTGCAATTTTTGAAGCCGCACGTATCCTTAATGGTTTTTACGACGAAGTTCGTGGCGAGGAGTACTTGACGTTCAATGCCGGCACGATACAGGGCGGTACAGATGTTGAGTACGATGCGCAACAAAACCGCGGCAAGACCTTCGGCAAGAGAAACGTCGTGCCGCGCAAGGTCATCGTTCATGGCGGCATTCGAACAATCTCCCAGGAGCAACTCGAAAGGACGCGCGACAAAATGCGCGCAGTAGTTGCGGCCAGCTTGCCAAACACCAGCGCGACTATTCGATTTTGGGATCGTTATCCGTCAATGCCTCCGACGGAGCGCAATCGTCAGCTGCAGGTTGCCCTGTCGGGCGTGAACGAGGCGCTCGGTCGTGGACCGATGCCGGCGCTTGACCCGGCGCGACGTGGTGCGGCAGATATATCGTTTGTTGCGCCATACGCTGACAGCCTTGCGGGTCTCGGGGCACTCGGCACGGGAGGCCACACGCCTGACGAATCGCTCGACCTCACATCACTGCCGCTGGCAATCAAGAGAGCAGCGATACTGATATACCGGCTTAGCAACGACAGCGGCGAGAACTAGGCCAGACGCCATGAATCATTCCCACGGCCATTCTCACGGGCACAATCGCGAGCAGACAAGCAGCAACATGCGCCGCGTCGTCATTGCGCTCGTTCTGACGGGCACCTTCATGGTTGTCGAAGTGATCGGCGGCATCCTGTCCGGTTCACTGGCGCTGTTGGCCGATGCTGGTCATATGTTGTCCGACACAATCGCCCTCGGGCTTGCGGCGGTTGCTTTCAGCGTCAGCAAGCGGCCTGGCGACAAAAAACTCACCTACGGCTATCAAAGGTTCCAGATTCTTGCCGCCTTTGTGAACGGCTTGACCCTTCTCGCTATCGTTGGCTGGATTCTGATTGAGGCGGTGCAACGATTCATTAGGCCATCTGATGTCATGGGGGAGACGATGCTGGTGGTTGCATCGGCAGGGCTTGTCGTCAACATCATCGCCTTCGCGGTCCTGCATGGCGGTGACAGAGAGAACCTGAATATCCGTGGCGCTGCGTTGCATGTCGCCGGCGACCTGCTGGGTTCAGTTGCCGCGATCATTGCCGCTATCGTTATTATTTACAGCGGCTGGATGCCAATCGATCCGATTCTGTCCATTGCTGTAGCCATGCTTATCCTGAAAAGCGCCTGGTTACTTGTCCGACGTAGCGCCCACGTGCTGCTGGAAGGCGCGCCGGACTGGCTCGATGTACCGGCCATACAAGAACGCATTATTGCCCAGGTGCCACAAGTGGCAGGTGTACATCATGTACACGTTTGGGGTCTTACTCCGCAGGATCTGATGATGACCATGCATGTTCGCCTGAACGGAAAACTCGACAACCCGACGTCGATAATTCGTCAGATCAAGAAGATCATGTTGGATGAGTACGGCGTCGGTCATTCGACGATCGAGATAGAAACCGACGACTGCGCCGACCATTAGCAGAGAATTCAATCCGCGGGTTTTACTTTCCCGATATAGGGCAGCGTGCGATTGTGCTCGGCATAATCGAGGCCATAACCCACGACCCATTCGCCACCAATTCCGAAGCCAACGTAGTCGATATCAACCTCGACTTCGGTGCTTCCCGGTTTATGCAGTAAAGCGCAGGCTCGAATTGAGGCTGGCCCATGGGACTCAAGCATGCCGATCAGGTATTCGAGCGTTCGACCCGTGTCGACGATGTCCTCGACGATGAGCACATGACGTCCCTCGATATTGCCGCGGACGTCCATGACGAGGCGAACAGCACCGCTGGCCACGTTGCTATTCTCATAGCTCGATACAGCGATGAATTCGATCGTGCGAGGTATGGTCAATTGCCGGGACAAATCTGCAAGAAAAATGAAGGCGCCTTTCAGCACACCAATGAGAACGAGGTCGCCCTTGTCCTGGTAATCGGCTGAAATCTGTCTTGCGAGCTCGTTGACTCGTGTGGCTATATCGGATTCTGAAATCAGTACTGGCGGTGCTGCGTCGTTCACGTTGCGCATCCTGAACCTTGGAATACGGTAAAGTAGCACAATCGTGAAACGGTCAATCGCAATTGCTGGAAATATGGGTTCGGGAAAATCGACGCTCGTCGAATTCTTGTCACGAACCTACGGTGTAACGCCTTTCTATGAGCCCAATGACGAAAACCCCTACCTGGCCGATTTTTACAAAGACATGAAGGGTTGGGCGTTCCAGTCGCAGCTGTACTTTCTGAGCAACAAGTTTCGGCTGCACCAGGAATTGGACAGGCAGCCTGGAGTCGTGGCACTGGATCGAACCATTTTCGAAGACGCCGAGATCTTCGCGACGGCGTTGTTCCAGATGCGGAAGATTTCCAAGCGCGACTGGCAAACCTACCAGGGCTTTTACGGTGCGATCCTCGATGCGATTCAGCCACCCGACCTGATGATCTATCTGCGCTGCTCCATGCGCACGTTACGCCAGCGAATTCGCCTGCGCGGCCGCAAAATGGAGCAGGATGTTCCGTTGCCGTATCTCAAGCGGCTGGATCGCCTGTACGAAGACTGGATTGGTTCCTACGCCATGAGCGACGTGCTGGTTCTGGAAACGGACCAGCTGGATTACATCCACGATCTCGTTCATCGGCTTGACGTAATGGAGCGAATTGAGGCGGTGTTACCGGCCGAAATCGGCAAGCCGGTACTGTAATCAAGAGACGGCCGTCACGCTTTTGGTCTATCCGTACAATCCCCTATTGCTTATCGTAATGCGAATCATTATCATTTGCGCCAAGTTAGGCAAAGCACCTGAAAAATCCGGTTTTGGCTCAATATCGACGTTTCCGGTGCGGCTAGGACAAGCGGTAAATGGACAATAATTGCAAAGCTCTCTCTTCGCTTAGACGCGGCCAAAAGGCTGTCATCGCAGCCGTCGACCCAAGAGATCCACAGGTTCAGCGATTGATGACGCTCGGGCTGGTGGAGGGCGCCGAAGTCGAGCTCGCGGGTGCGGCCCTTGGCGGCGACCCGATGGAATTCAGGTTGTTCGGCTCCGGCATTTCGCTCCGTCAGGAGCAGGCCAGGCACTTTACGGTGTCGTCTCTCGAGTCTGGTGACTAAGCAAACCGAAACCCGCGTACTCCTGCAAGACATCCCAGTAAGCCGGCAGCCGGACGCCAGCATAGCGGTTGTCGGTAGTCCGAATTCCGGAAAAAGTACGCTCTTTAATCGTTTGACAGGCATGCGCCAACGCATCGGAAACTATCCGGGCGTCACGGTCGAACGGCACATCGGCACGTTGAAGACAGACAACCAGAAGATTGAGTTGGTTGATCTTCCTGGCACACATGGTCTCAGTGCTCATTCGCTGGAAGAACATATTACGGTAGACGTTGTGCTTGGCCGCATTGAAGGTACGCAGCCACCCGACGGCATACTCGCCGTTGTCGATGCCACCAATTTGTATCAGGGTTTGTACCTCGTGCAGCAATTGCTGGAGCTGGATTTACCGGTCCTCGTTGCGCTGACGATGTCGGACGCCGCCGAGGCCAGCGGTTTGAAATTTGATATCGATGCCCTGTCGGCGAGGCTCAGCGGCGTGCAGATCTGCCCGGTTGTTGCCACCACCGGCAAAGGCATTAACGACCTGCGTAATGCACTTGTCGAGCTGGCAGGTCAGCCGGCACCCGCACCCAGCGAGTCCTGGCCCGAGTTGTCATCTGCGGCAAGAGAGCTCGCCGAACACGCGACAGTCCCTCTGCGGCCGGCCGAGATTGAACGCCTGCTGATCGACGGCCCGATCGGAGCAAATAAACACGTCCTGGAGTGTCTCGGCGACAACGCAGAAGCTGAGGTCCAGCGATTCCGCGAGAAGTTGTTCGGTTCCGAGCCGCCACTGGCCAGGGAAGCACGTGTCCGTTATGCGTGGGTTCGCGAAGTGCTTAGCGAAGTACAAAACCAGGTTCCGGTTTTCTATTCCTGGCGGTCCCGGCTGAGATCCTGGATCAATCAACCCATACCGGGAACGATAGGCCTGTTCCTGGTCATGGCAATCGTATTTCAGGCTGTATTTGCCTGGGCGACACCTGTCATGGACTTGATTGACAACGTGACAGCCGCACTGGGGTCCATAGCAAACAGCCAACTCGGTGGTGGTGCCTTATCCAGCCTGGTCTCGGACGGCGTCATCGCGGGCGTGGGCAGTGTTGTTATCTTCTTGCCGCAAATAATCATTCTGTTCCTGTTCATTATCCTGCTTGAAGACTCGGGCTACCTCGCCCGTGCGGCGTACCTCATGGACAGGGCAATGCGGTCGGTCGGCTTATCCGGACAGTCGATAATTCCGATGATTTCGAGTTTTGCCTGCGCTGTTCCGGGCATCATGGCAACGCGAGTCATACCAAACCGCCGCGATCGAATTGCGACCATAATCGCTGCTCCTTTCATGACCTGCTCGGCCAGGTTACCGGTTTACGCATTACTCATCGCGGCATTCGTTCCGGCCAACGACATCGGTTTCCTTAATTTGCAGGGGCTGGTTTTATTCGGCCTCTATATATTCGGAATAGTTGCTGGCGTCTTGACGGCGTTGCTGCTTCGCAAATCCGCACTACGCGGCCCGAAGCCGCCATTCGCACTCATGCTGCCTGAATTCCGGCGGCCCAATATTCAAACTGTGCTGATGCAACTCTATACGCGTGCAAAGATCTTCCTGTACCGAGCTGGTACCGTCATATTTGCCGTAGCCGTTGTCGTCTGGGCACTGTCCTATTACCCGAGGGTAAACGACATAGATCCCGGCCTTACCGTAAACGAAGCGGCGGCAGTCCAGTTGGAACAAAGTTGGCTGGGGCGTGCCGGCAAATTTGTCGAGCCGGTATTCGAACCGCTCGGCTGGGACTGGCGAGTATCGTCAGCGGTCATCGCCGGCTTCCCGGCACGCGAAGTCGTTGTTGCCGTAATGGGTACGATCTACGCCGTCGGCGATGAAGCCGATGAGTCGACGTTGTCTGCGCGGCTGAAATCAGCAACCTGGCCCGATGGCCGCCTGGTGTTTACGCTGCCCATGGTGCTTGGCTTGCTTATTTTCTACGCCTGCTGC
>Ga0224497_10002278_pt1 | contig 11492 bp, 7 predicted proteins | sample SF_Jul11_sed_USG_4_FD_167970 | JGI IMG/M metagenome (GOLD analysis project Ga0224497, IMG submission 167970) | Sediment microbial communities from San Francisco Bay, California, United States - SF_Jul11_sed_USGS_13 | ecosystem: Environmental > Aquatic > Marine > Sediment | place: USA: California...
GACATTGACGTCCGACCCGCAGTGCTTGACGCGAAACTCGGTGGCTGAGAGTCAGGCTGTTGCCTACGTGATGAATGGCTATCCGCGCCTGTCCGAGACCTTCATCACGCACGAAATCTATCAGCTTGAGCGCCTGGGCCTGCGCTTGCGCCTATTCTCCGTTAAACGCGAGCGCGAAGCCAAGGTGCATCCCGTGGTGGCACAAGTCCGCGCCCCGCTGACTTACTTACCAAGGGCGACTTCCTTGTCGGGGGCCACGCTGGTGGGCTGGTTGGTACGCAACCTGCCCGCGTTTTGGCGTGGCAACGCGGCAGTTGCGCTGCGCCACCCGATACGCTACTCGCGCACCCTGGCCAGCGCACTGGCCATGTGTTGGCGCCACCGCGACGGCAGCGGTTTGCGGCTGCGCAAAGTGTTCCTGAAGGAGTTCTTGCAAGCCGGCCAGATTGCCTACGATGTGCTGCGCGCCGGGGACGTGAAACACCTGCACGGGCATTTTTGCCACGGCGTGGCGACCATCACCTGGTTCACAAGTCGTCTGACTGGCATCCCGTTCAGCTTTACCGCACATGCCAAGGACATTTATCAAGCGGATCTCAACCCCGGCAATCTGCTGGAACGCAAGCTGGGCGCGGCCAGCTTCGTTGCCACTTGCACCTGCGCCAATGCCCAGGTGCTGCGGGCGCGCCATGCCCGACCCGAAGACGTACACGCCATCTATCACGGGTTGGACACCGACTACTTCTCACCCTCGGAGCGCAGCGCCCGACGCGATGTACCGGTCATTCTGTCCGTAGGTCGCTTTGTCGAAAAGAAAGGTTTCGATCACCTGATCGAGGCCTGTACCCACCTCAAGCATGACGGCGTTCTTTTTGGTTGCGTCATTGTCGGCGAGCGCGGCAGTGCCTATGACAGCATCTGCGCACTGATCGCGCAGCGGGGCCTAGGTAACCACGTCAAACTGCGCAGCGAGGTGGCGCAAGACGAATTGCGCGAGATTTACCGAGCTGCCCGCGTTTTCGCCCTGCCCTGCCAAGTGATGCAGGACGGCGACCGCGATGGCATTCCCAACGTACTGGCCGAGGCAATGGCGATGGGCGTACCGGTGGTGTCCACTCGCATCTCTGGCATTCCTGAGCTGGTACGCAACGGCGTGCACGGGCTGCTGGTCGAGCCCCGCGATCCACGCGCGCTAGCTGATGCGCTGCGTCGCGTGCTGGAAGACACGGCGCTGCATGCGCGCCTGGCCAGCGCCGGGCGGCAACGCATTTGCGAGTGCTTTGACTCCAGCCGCACCACACTGGCGCTGCGTGACCTGTTCCTCGCGCAACTGCGCGCAAAACAGCCGGTGGGAGCATGAGCCTACCCGATCTTTGCATAGCGCAGCCCTCCGCGCAGCAGCTAGAGAACTCCATTTGGTGCGCGCCATTCGACGCGCTGGACGACGCGGCACTGCTCGCGCATTTTCGGGCACCGCGCGAAGTTCATTACTACGCGGTGGCCGACGCCGACGAAACCCGGCCGGACAAGATCGAGGCGCTGATGCATGGCCGCTTTGAATTCAACGGCGAAACACACGCAATGCCCGACCCCTTGGACTGGTTGGCCAACCCCAGTAAAGACGTGGAGTGGCACATCTTGCTGCACAAGTTTTACTACGCCGTAGGCCTGGGCCTGGCCTTCAAGCGCAGCGGTGAGGCCCGCTACGCGCGGCGCTGGGCCGAGTTGCTCGATGGCTGGATGGCAAGCACGCCCCCCGGCTTTATCGCCGCCGACGTGACCGGCCGTCGTGTGCAGAACTGGATTTATAGCTACCACTTGTTCGTCACGCACGCGGCACGCACTGCCATAGATGCCGCCTTCCATCGCCGCTTGCTGCAATCGTTGCACGAACAGGTCGAGTATTTGTGCACAAACTTAGCGCCTAAGCGAAACCACCGCACCCTGGAGCTCTTCGCCATATTTCTTGCCGGCGCGGTATTCCCAGAAATGCGCAGGGCGACACATTGGCGCGAATTCGCGCTTGATCAAACGATCGACAACCTCAAGCACGACTTTCTCAGCGACGGCGTGCATTGCGAGCTATCGACCGACTACCACCACTTGGTGCTGCGCAATGTCTTGCACATCCGGCAGCTTGCAACCATGAACACTATGCCGGTGCCGGCCGCCATGGACGAGGCACTGCAACGCGCGCTCGAGTTCAGCCTGCATGCGCACAAGCCCGACGGGTTGGTGCCCAGTCTCTCCGACGGAGATTCGCGCAGCTTCCTTGAGTTGTTGCAACAAGGGGCCGAACTCTACGGGCGCGAAGATATGCTTTTCGTCGCCACACGCGGTGCCAAGGGAACGGCACCTCAGCGCCGAATTGCGCACTTCGCTGCCAGTGGCTACAGCGTCCTGCGCAGTGGCTGGGGCCAGGGTGGCGCGGACTTCGCTGACCAGCAGTACCTGGTCTTTGATTGCGGGCCACTCGGCGAAGGCAATCACGGTCACTTCGACTGTTTGAGTCTTGAGTTGGCCGCATTTGGCCGTTCGTTGATTGTTGATCCCGGACGCTACACCTATAGCGAGGCGATAGACCCCGCCGAAGGCATCAACTGGCGCGTACATTTTCGCGGCACCGCGGCGCACAACACTGTGTGCGTGGATGGCCTGAATCAGACGCGATACATGCCCAAGGTGGTCAAGGAGACATCGCGCCACGCGAACGGGTCGGTGCGCCACAAGATCAGCGGGCCGCCGCCGCGAGCACAGATGCTTGAACGCTACAGCGCTGACCACCTGGACCTATTGCATGGTTGCGCGCAAAGCTATGAATACGACGCGCTGCACGAGCGCTGCATTGTTTTCGTCGATCGTAGCTACTGGATCGTGAGTGACTGGCTGCGCGCCGATAGCGAGCACGGCTACGTGCTGAATTTTCAACTCGGTGCACACGCAAATGGGCATGCTGAGCTGTCCTTGAGCGACGGGCTGCGCGTGCGCAGCCCGGGTTTGTTGATCGCACAACCCGCGCGCGCCGGCGTGCACCACGCGCTAGCCGACAGCTGGGTTTCGGCACGCTATGGCGATAAACAACCTGCGCCCGCGTTGCGCAGCAGCATAACGGCCCGCAACGCCAATTTCGATACATTGCTGCTGCCGTGGAGGGGTTGCGAGCCGGCGATCGAGCTTGAGGACTGCGCCGTCCAAGCTGCCGGCTCTGGCGCAGTGACGGGTGCGCGGGCGCTGCGACTGCGCATGACGGTCGCCGGCGAGCGCGTCACCGACACCTGGTTCCACGCACGCGACGCGAGCGTATCGCAGTGGCGCATCGGGCGCTTCGAGTTCAGGGGGCGCTGGCTGCATTGGCGTGAGTCCGCTGAGGGCCGCGTGTTGCACGCGATCTCGCACGCTAACGCGCTGTTGCAAGAGGCGAGCGGTAGCAGTTGCACACCGGTGACGCTCGAAACTGCGGAGGTCGCATGAGCCACGTCCTCCCACACGACCCTGCGCTGCCCCAACTTGCGACAGCGCTAAACGAACAAGCCATGGCCGAAGTGTTCGCGACCGAGTTGTGCTCTCAAGGCCAACTGCAAGTGCAGGGCTGTGCGGTCGACCGCATCAAGTACCGACCGCGCCGCAGCTGTAGCGTCTCTTATCTGCTGGCGCTGCGCGATCAACGTAGCGGCCGGGCCTTCAAGCAGCGCGTGGCGGCCCGCTATTGCGTCACTGGCGACTCTGCGCGTCGCCACGCCAAGCTCGCCAGCCGAGCAAGCCGCCCCTCACCGGCCGGCCCCACGTTATCCCACGTCGCATCGCTCAACCTGCTGGCGCACTGGCTGCCCAACGACGCGCGGCTTGATGCTGTTGCCGAGCTTGACGACGACATGCACATGCGTGACCGGTGGCTACCCGAGGTGGTGGCTGCACTGACCCACGGGCAGGGCCGCTTGCTCGCTTACGAAACGAGCCTCGTGCAGTATGTGCCCGAACACCGTGTATGCGCACGTGTCGACATGCATCTGCAAGAGGCTCCGGGTTTGCCGATGGTGGCGCGCTCTGTATACGCGAAAGCTGACGCCGAGCGGAGCGGCCCAGTGACGCATAACGTGATGCAGGCCTTGAGTGGAGGTGCGGCTCAGCTTGCCGGGAAGCTGCGAACGCCGCGCGCTATCCTCTGGCAAGCCGATTCGGGCCTGCATTGGCATGCTGCGGCGCCAGGTCGCCCACTGCTCGACATTTCGCCGTACGTCAGCCCGACGCTCGCCTCACGTGTCGGCGCGCAATTGGCCGCGCTGCACTCAACGCCGGTGCCTATTGCCCACGCGGACATGCTCACGGAGCTGGAGCAACGGCCAAGCCAAGTGGCTGATTTGCTGGGGCTTGTTGAAGCTGAATGGCAACCGATGCTGCGGCGTCTCGTGCGCACGCTTGAAGAAGGCGTGGGTAGGCTGACCGGTCTGCCGTCGGTCACCCTGCATGGCGACTTGCATCCTCGCAACATTCTGGTAGACGGACAGCGTCTGACGCTGATCGATCTGGACGGTGTGCGGCCCGGCCCGGCAGCATACGAACTCGGCGCTTGGATCGCCGACGCGCTTTACCGCGCGGTGCTGACCGGCTTGACCCTGGAGTCAGTCGCACCCGCTTGGCGCGCTTTTCTGGGCGCATATGCTGACGCTACCGCCCTGTGCACCGTGACACAGCCACTGCTCGCATGGTGCACTGCGTATCACCTGCTATGCACGCGCGCCTACCGCTGCGTGGCGAATCTAAAACCGGGACGCTATGCAGCCGTGCCCAAGCTCATCAGTCTGGCCACAGCAATCGCACGCGCAGAGACACCGGACGCGGCCCGCCGTTGCGCATTCAGCACGGGCGGACATTTGATGCGAGATGCCGCATGAGGCATGAGGCGGATATGGCTGCCCCGCTGCTTGACGCAGACATGATGGGTGGGTGGTTCCAGCATAGTCTGCCCGGCTACGAACACGTGCAGGTGCGCTCGTGTCGCATTCACCAAACTCGCCGCCGCATTTCACGCAAGACCGAACAGCAGGGCGCGCCGTTTCTGGGCGTCGTCTACACGCTTGAATTGTGTGATCGCGATACGGACACGGTAATGACGCAATGGCTCTATGCGAAGGCTTACACGCTGGGCGCAAGCGCGGCAGCGCTGCGCGAAGCGAGTGCCGCTGCGCAGACCCGCCCGCAGGTCGGGCTGCCCCTGGTGCGGATTGAGCCGCTGGATATGTTGGTGTGGGCCCTGCCAAACGACCCAGCGCTGCCGCATCTGCCGCAATTCCTCGATGCAACCTTGGTGCACACGCTACTGGGCTGCGCCGGCTCGCTTCACAAGCAAGAACCAGACTCGCCACTGCCGAAGGCGCAAATCTTCCGCTACGAGCCCGAAGAGCACTGTACCGCGTACTTCGAATTTGGCGCTATGAACGGCGAGCCGATTGCATGCTATGGCAAGACCTACGTCAACGGTCAGTGGCTGGCCGCGGCGAGACGGATAGAGGTCTTGCGGTGGCGTAGCCAGTCCGATCCGGGGTCTTTTGTGATCGCGCAGCCGCTGGGCAGCAGCGACGCGCTGCACGCGGTGTGGCAAGTTGCCGTGCAAGGCCAGCCGCTCAGAGATTGCCTTCGTGGGCTGCGCGGGGAGATCTGGATAGCCAGACTTGCGCGGGCCCTTGCTCGTTTACACGCCGCGCCTTCGCAGGCAGAAGACTTGCTCTCGCCCCAGATGCTGTTGGAGAGAACGCAAAAGCAGCGCGCCAAGTTGGTTCGCGCTGACGCCCGTCTGGCCCAGGCACTGGACCTGGCGTTGCACCACCTGCAGTGCAACCCGCCAGTGGTAACGCCGCGGGTAACGATCCATGGCGACTTCCACGTCGATCAAATGCTGTGTGCCGGCGAGCGCGTGGTGCTGTTCGACTTCGACAATTTCGCCACCGGCAGCCCGGCCCACGACGTGGCCGACTTTGTGAGCCAGTGGCTCACCGATGCGTCGTTCCGGCCTGAGCGCGACGCGGCGCTGGTTCGCGGGTTCGTCGCGCACTACCTTGCATGCGCGCCGCAACCGCCGAGCCGGTCTGAACTCGACTGGTATCTGCGCCTGCTGTGCTTGCGCAAGGCCTACAGCTTCTTCGTGCGCCACCGCGCTGGCTGGCGCGAGCGAGTGCTGCACGCCGCAGCACTCGCCGCTCGCGGTGGACTTGATCCGATGTTGCCGCCGGCGGCGCTTGCGCTCGAGACCGATCCATGAGCGGCTCGCCGCGTTTTCGCACCCTGATCTTGGTGTGCCTGAGAGAGCCGCGGGGACCACTCGCGCCGGTCGCGCTGTGCCTGCTGGGTGTCTTTCCTGCGGACTTCTTCGCGCACTGGCCGCTGAAGTTCGTTGGCGGCACTTTCTTGCCTTGCGACCCTTGGCCGTCCTCACCCTCGCAGTTGCACAAGCTGCTGTCCATTGCCACCCGGCTGGCCTCGACTGCGTTGAGCGGGGCCATCGCGCTGCTGCAGATCCACAGTCTTCGCCTTTCGTTGGTGGAGCGCACCCGTGTGTAGCGCCCCGGCCTTCGCAGCGCGGCCGACGCTGCTGTTTTATTGTCAGCATTCGCTGGGCATCGGTCACTTGACGCGCTCGTTTGCGTTGGTTCACGCCTTGACCAAGTGCTTTCGGGTCGTGTTCTTGAATGGTGGCCGGCTGCCGCCGAACATCCACGTGCCGCCGGACTGCGAGCTCATCGACTTGCCGCCGCTGGGCATGGACGATGGGCACACCGTGGTGAGCCGCGATGCCAGCCACGACCTTGCGCAGGCACAGGCCAAGCGGCGCGCGCTCATCGAGCGCTGTGCGCTCACGCTTCGACCGGCGGTTTTACTGGTCGAATTGTTCCCGTTCGGACGCAAGAAGTTTGCCGGCGAGATTTTGTCGATGATCCGGCTGACTCGTCGACAGTCTGGCGCACGAGCGATGGTGGTGTGCAGCCTGCGCGACATCTTGGTTGACGTGCGGCCCGACCAGCAGCTTCACGACGAGCGCGCACGCTGGCTGGCTGACCGCTACTTCGATGCGGTGTTGGTACATGCCGACCCTGGGTTTGCACGTCTGGGCGACAGTTTTCGTCCCAGGCGACCGCTGCGTACATCGGTGCATTACACCGGCTATGTCGTTCCCACCCGTCCGGCTGCGAACGTAGCATCAGCCGATCAACGCGGCTCGCACCTGCTGGTTTCCGCCGCTGGTGGCATCGTCGGCTCACGACTCTTTCACGCCGCGTTACAGGCGCGCACGCTGCTCCAGCATCCGCTTCCCATACGTGTGATCGCTGGTCCCTTCCTGCCCGATGCGCACTGGGCAGCGCTACAGCATGCAGCCGATGGTGTGCCGGGTGTAGACCTGCTGCGCCGCGTGCCCGACATGGTCGCGCAAATGCGCACCGCACGCGCCTCGCTCAGTCAATGTGGCTACAACACCGCGCTGGACATCGTGGTGTCAGGCGTGCCCGCGCTGGTGGTGCCCTATCAGACACCGACCGAGAACGAACAACACGAACGTGCGACGCGGCTAGCCGCACTCGGCACGTTGCTGCACTTGAGCGAGGCAGAGTTGACGCCACAGTGCTTGGCGGCGGAAATCGGAACGCTGATGCGATTCTCTCCGCGACCAGCGGCACTCGATCTCGACGGCGCAACGCGCAGCACGGAGTTGTTGGACCAGCTCCTCTGGGCGGGAATTCACGCGCGGGGAAATTCATATGTCAACACTCCCTAACGGTGCGCAAACGGGCTTGAACTCCGTGCTGACCGCGCTGGACGCTGCTGCGTCGCCGGTCACGTTCTTCTTACGCGACGACGACGCCGGCTGGAACGATGCCCGGCTCATGGCGTTGCTCGAGTGCACGACCAAGCACAGCGTTCCCATCGATCTAGCCGTGATACCGCAGGCTACTGGCACGGCGTTGGCATCTGCATTGCGAGCGCACCTCGATGCTGCGCCGACATTGATCGGGCTGCACCAGCATGGTTACGCGCACGTCAACCATGAATCTATGGGCCGCAAGTGCGAGTTTGGTCCCGCGCGAGATCTGCCTGCGCAGCGCAAGGACCTGATTGCAGGACGTGAGCGGCTTGAGCAGCACTTTGGCATGCGACTGGATGCGATTTTTACACCGCCCTGGAACCGCTGTGCTCCCGCCACGCCAATGCTGCTTGCCGAGTTGGGCTACGCCGCACTGTCACGCGACGGCACGGCACCGTTGCAGCAGGCGTTGCCCGAATTGCCGGTGCATGTGGACTGGTGCAAGCAGCGGCGGGCGGGGCTTGAGCAGGGCGAAACCGGCGGTCACGCGATCGCTATCGATCTGGCACAGCGTATCGCGGGACGTGCCGTGCTCGGGGTCATGCTGCACCACGCGCAGATGGACGACGGCGACTTGGCACTGCTTGCCGCCTGGTTGCCGCAATGGGCTTGCCACCCGCGCGCGCACTGGGTACAAATGCGTCAGTTGGCGACAGCCACCGCGCCCGTGGGATGAGAATCCCATGCCGTTGAGACTTCGCATCGCCATGCTGCTTGCGCTGTGCTCTTGTATTCGTTTGTCGATGGCGCAGACGGCAGTCGACGCGACCGACGTGGCCGAATCGGACGTGGCACAGCCAATGCAGGCGCGCCGTCCGGATGAGCACCGACCCGAGCAGCCTATCGCCGTCGACTTGTTTAGGCGCGCCACCGTACTCGGTCTCAGCTACGAAGGGTCAGCAGAACGACGCAGCAACTTCGACCTCCACGCTGGCGAGAAGCGCGACCAGAGAGTATTCGACCAGGAACTAGAGCTGGACGCACAAATGCGCGCCAGCGATTCGGTCACCCTGTTCGCACAGATCGTCTTTACTGATGAGAGGCGCAAGCGATTGGCCGATGGCACGGTGCGCGCCATACACGCGCTGGCGCGTGGCCAGAGTTGGGCGTTGTTAGATCGAGCGTTTGGCATGCCGGTGTCGCTGCAATTTGGGCGACTGCCCTTGATCGAACGCCGTAGCTGGTGGTGGGACGAAGACCTAGACGCGCTAAAACTCGTTTCAACGTCCGGATCGCTGCAAATTGAGACAGGCCTGGCGCACGAAGTCGCCAAAGTTTCGTCGGCTGACCTAGGCATAGACCCCGCAGCCAGGGGGTTGACACGGTGGTTTGGCCGTGCGACTCACTCTTGGGCAAAGCGGCACGCAGTGGAGTTCTTTTGGCTAAGGGCACTCGACCGCTCGGGCGTGCATGTGAAAGACAGCACCCTGAGGGAGGAAGACGCCGACCCGTCAGACGCTCAGTTGTATTGGATGGGCCTGCGTGCCGTCGGTGAGGCGCGCGTCGCTTCGGGCCATCGCCTGCGCTATTGGCTCGACACGGCGATCGTGCGCGGACGCGAGACCTTGACGACCTACACCGACGCCGCCGAGTCTGGGCAGGTTGTCGCGGGTATCAGCAAGGGACAGCGCGTGCGGGGGCACGCGTTGAACCTCGGCGTCAGTTGGGTTCTTCCGGGCGCCTGGCGCCCGACGCTAACGCTGGGCGGCGCGTTCGGATCGGGCGGAACTGCCGACGTTGCGTTGGATCGCAACTTTCGCCAAACCGGGCTGCAGGAAAACAAGGGGCGTATCGCCGGTGTGAAGCGTGTGCGGTACTACGGTGCCCTGCTCGACCCAGAGTTATCGAATCTGCGCATCGGTACGCTCGGCCTCGGCCTGCGCTTCCTCAGCAAAAGCTCGGCCGAGCTGCTGCTGCACCACTACCGACAACAGGTCGCGTCGAATCTGCTCGCCGGCTCGCGGCTGTCGGAAGACCCCGAAGGTGTGAGTCGCGACATCGGCCGCGAGCTTGACCTCTTCGTCGCGCTGCGTGAGTGGCGCCACGCCGAATTGACACTCACGCTGTCGAGGTTTCTCCCCGGTGCCGCGTTTGCATTCGACCGGCGGGATTCGGCACGTTATGCCGAGCTGGGCGCGACGTTCACCTTTTGATTTACTTAACCGCTCGTACAAGGAACCGTTATGAAACTGACCGTTGTGGGTACCGGCTATGTCGGCTTGGTGACTGGTGCGTGTTTTGCCGAGATGGGCAATGATGTGTTGTGTGTCGATGTCGACGAATCGAAGATCGCGAAACTGCGCCGTGGGGAGCTCCCGATTTTAGAACCTGGTCTCAAGGAGATCGTGGTTCGCAACGTGATCGGCGAGCGGCTGCACTTTGGTACCGACCTGAAGGAGGGTGTGCGCTTCGGCACTATTCAGTTCATTGCCGTGGGCACTCCGCCGGATGAAGACGGCGGGGCCGACATGCAGCACGTGCTTGAAGCCGCGCGCTGCATTGGCCGCTACATGACCGACTACAAGATGGTGGTCGACAAGAGCACGGTGCCCGTGGGTACGGCCGACGCGGTGCACAAGGCGATTGCTTTGGGCCAGGCCGAACGCGGCGTGAACGTCCCCTACAGCGTCGTATCCAACCCCGAGTTCTTGAAAGAGGGCGCGGCGGTGGAGGACTTCATGCGCCCCGATCGCATCATCGTCGGCGCCGACGATGAGCGTGCCGTGCATTTGATGCATGCCTTATACGCACCGTTCCAACGTGCTCGCGACAAGCTCGTGATCATGGACGTCTGTTCTGCCGAGCTCACCAAGTACGCTGCCAACGCGATGCTGGCCACGCGAATCAGCTTTATGAACGAGATGGCGCTGCTGGCCGAGAAGCTCGGCGCCGACATTGAACAGGTGCGCCGCGGCATTGGCGCGGACCCGCGCATCGGGCACCAGTTTCTGTATGCAGGTTGTGGCTATGGGGGATCGTGTTTTCCGAAGGACGTGAAAGCGCTGCTGCACAGCGCCACCGAAGTCGGCGAGCCGCTGCAGTTGCTGGCCGCAGTGGAACGCGTCAATGAACACCAGAAGCTGATGCTGGTCCGCAAGATCGTCGAACGTTTCGGCGAGGACCTGCAGGGGCGCTGTTTCGCGCTGTGGGGGCTGGCCTTCAAGCCCGACACCGACGATCTTCGCGAGGCGCCCAGCCGGGTCATCATCGCGGAGTTGTTGCGCCGAGGTGCACGCGTAGCGGCGCACGACCCAGTGGCCATGGACGAGGCGCGCAGGGTCTTTGCTGACGCGGCGCAAGTGACGTTCGCAGCGACGCCAAACGAGGCGCTTGAAGGCGCTGACGCGCTGGTCATCGTCACCGAATGGCGGGCCTTTCGCTCTCCCGACTTCGAGCGCATGCGCACGCTGCTGCGCCAGCCGGTGATCTTCGACGGGCGCAATCTGTTCGACCCAATGCAGGTGCGCGACGCCGGCTTCGAATACTTCCCGATCGGGCGGCGCCTGCCGGTGACACGGACAGATGCCGCTGAAAGTCCTGGTCACGGGACGCCCGGATCCACCGGATTGCACGTCAATCCGTTGCTGAATTCCTTGACTGACCGGAACTTGCGGCCACCGAGACAACCCTTATCCAACGC
>Ga0224497_10002281_pt1 | contig 11479 bp, 11 predicted proteins | sample SF_Jul11_sed_USG_4_FD_167970 | JGI IMG/M metagenome (GOLD analysis project Ga0224497, IMG submission 167970) | Sediment microbial communities from San Francisco Bay, California, United States - SF_Jul11_sed_USGS_13 | ecosystem: Environmental > Aquatic > Marine > Sediment | place: USA...
GCTGAAGAATGCAAGATCGGGATCATGCCAGGATTCATTCATAAAAAAGGGCGGGTCGGCGTGATTTCAAGAAGCGGCACCTTAACCTACGAAGCCGTCAATCAGCTGACCAATTTAGGCCTTGGCGAAACGACCTGCGTCGGCATCGGTGGCGATCCCCTCATAGGAACCGGGTATATCGATTTATTGCACATGTTCCAGGAGGATGATGAAACCGAGGCGGTCGTGCTGATTGGGGAAATTGGTGGCGATGCTGAGGAACGTGCTGCGGCCTATATTCAAAAGGAGATGACCAAGCCGGTTGTGAGTTTCATTGCCGGAATTACGGCACCTCCCGGAAGACGGATGGGCCATGCCGGTGCCATTATTACCGGAGGAAAAGGCACTGCGGCGGATAAAATGGCTGCCCTGGAATCGGCTGGTGTGCGAGTGGTAAAAAACCCGGCTGAAATTGGCGAGACGGTGAAGTCAGTGTTGGGTTGATCATTCGATCTTTCTTTCCGGGCACTCTTAGGTGCTCATTCTATTTGTGCCGAGGTTCTTCTCCCATCCTGACTGATCGATCAGCAGGTCCTCTTTTATCTTTCGTTGTTCAGGTCTCACCAAAAAATCCTTATACCTTGAAACCATCCAAGGGTGAATGGAAGGGTTTCTTCGAGCGTTGTACTCTATTAGTTGAAATGTGAAAGCCAAATGGATGTCTAGCATTGGCGTGGAAGGTTCCACTCAGACACATTTTCGGGCTCAAACGTGAGGAAGGTTGACCAATGTCTCGTAAGTATCTGGCCTTTGATATTGAAACCGCAAAAATTTTGCCCGAAAATTTCGGTGACTTACATGATCATCGGCCACTCGGCATTACCTGTATGGCGACCTGGTGTAGCGATGAATCCTCGGCAGTAACGTTTTACTCCAAAAATCCAGATGGATCTCCTGCACCACAAATGACAAAGGCGGATGTCACCGCCTTTGTCGAACATCTCAAAACCAAATTGCAGGAGGGCTATACCCTCATTACCCATAATGGGCTGGGATTTGATTTCGTAATTGTGGCAGAAGAATGCGGTCAGGTTGATGATTGCCGTGAATTGGCGATGAGCCATGTCGACATGATGTATCATTTCTTTTGCGGGAAAGGCTTTCCCATTAAGCTCAATGCTGCGGCGAAGGCCATAGGGGTGAGTAAGCCCGCCAATGTTGATGGTTCGGTCGCTCCGCAACTGTGGAAAGATGGCGACTTCCAGACGGTGTTGGCTTATGTGGCTCAGGATTGTCGGTTAACGTTGGATGTGGCCGAAGCCAGTGAACAAGCGAAAAAGATTAGTTGGATAACCGGGCGTGGCACAACATCCCATTTCGAATTGCCTGGCGGATGGTTGACTGTTCAGGAAGCCTCCAAGTTACCTCTGCCTGACACGTCATGGATGGATAAACCATGGCCGCGATCAAAGTTTATGGATTGGTGGTGAGCATGGAAGGTACACCTTTGGGTGTATGAGTCGTAACACAATAGATAGGGAAAGGAAGGAGAGATTATGCCTGTATTGATTGGGAAGAATTCGGTGGTCAGTGTCAATTATAAGCTCACGGACGATGCCGGTAAGGTGCTGGATAGTTCAGATGGTTCTAAGCCAATGGTGTATTTGCATGGTGGGGGGACTATCATACCAGGATTAGAGAAGGCGTTGGCGGGTAAAGGAGAAGGAGACGCTCTGAAGGTAAGGATTGAGCCTGCCGAGGCCTATGGAGAGCTCATTCCTGATGGTATCAAGACCATCGAAAGGGCCGCATTTGAGGGGGTAGAGTCCGTTGAAGCGGGTATGGTCTTTGAGGCAAAGGCGCCGGACGGCGCGACACAGCAAATTATGGTGGTGAAAGTCGAGGGGGATAAAGTCACCATTGATACGAATCACCCCCTGGCCGGTGTCGCGCTTAATTTTGATATTAATATTGTGAGTGTGCGGGAAGCCACAAAACAAGAACTTGATCATGGGCATACTCATGAGCACGGACATGACCACTAGTTTCTAGTCGAGTATTTTTAAATAGTACGGTAGATGCTGGGTTTCGTCCCGGCAGCCGAGGTTTTGCCTGATGCGTCCAGAAGAGCGCACCTATCGTTGAGTTCGTCTCGAAGAGCGAAACCTTTGTGTGGGAGCAAAAGGACCCAAAACCATTGACGGCCCCGTCCTGTCTAATTAGATCTAGTGGACGCAAGTCACGGGAGAGCGGTCTAACTCGCGGAGTCTATCCTGAGTCAGGCCGAAGGACTCAGACAAGGACCGCAAGTTGATAAGAGCGTCTACAATAGGGACAGGACGGCAGGCGTCAGTGATTGAGCTATGCAGACAAGAAGCCTTTGGAAATTATTTGGAGTAACTATAAATTAAGGACACGGCAAGATTTCATGTGAGGAATTGCTGAATGTGTTGTCATTCTTGTATCCCCGGGGTACTATGTTGACTATGAACTATGCAGATATCATCACCATCGAACCTGGGAAACGCAGTGGGAAACCCTGTATTAGAGGCATGCGTATTACTGTCTCGGATGTACTGGAATACTTGGCTTCAGGGATGACCGAGGACGAAATCATCAGTGATTTCCCTGAATTGACCAAAGATGATATCCATGCGTGCCTCTCGTTTGCCGCTGATCGTGAGAAAAAGCTTTCCGCGCCTCTGGCATGAAGCTGCTTTTCGACCAGAATCTTTCCTTTAAGCTCGCTCCCATTCTCGACTTCGTTTTTCCTGGCTCCAAACATGTCAAGGATTTTGGCCTATGGTGATTCCAATTATTTTCTATAGGCTTTTTGTCTGTGTGCCCCCCTCGTCGCTGACCGACGCCTGCTGTCCGGTCCTAGGGTCGGACGCTTTCATGACTAGGCGGGCTTGTGTGAGCCCTTCGACAAAACTCAGGGCAGGCTCCGCGAGTTTGCCCTCCATAATTAAGGGGCTCATTGTTTCAGCAGGCTCTCCTGGCCTCATGATGTGGCCGAGCAGTGCAGTCGACACCGGAAAAAAGTCGCGCATTGTTTGAGCGTAGCGAGTTTGCGCGACGCCGGCGTCGGCGAACCGCGCAGGGAACCCGAAGGGACACAGTATGGCCGACATGGTTTTGGGTCCTTTTGCCGAAACAAAAGGACCTCGGCTGCCGGGACGAAACCCGGCATCTATGATGAATTCTCATAACTCCAGATAGTGGAATTGCTTGAAATGATGGTTCTTTTTGCGCCGAACCATCAGACGTTAATGGAAATGGCTATAACCGGCAATGACGATGAAGCGATCTAGCAATTGGCTTTGGAGCAGGGTTTCGTCATCGTTTCCAAAGATTCCGATTTCTTCCATAGGAGTCTCCTTCGTGGACATCCACCAAAAGTTATTCAAGTGAGAGTGGGAAATTGCTCCACACAACATATTCACGAACTGTTCACTCGTGAAGATCTGACCATCACGGAATTTCTCAACAATCCGAATGAGGCGCTGTTGATCATTAGTTGAAGCGGCCCAAGTCAGAAGGCGGACGACTTTTAAACGGTGGTGGACACTTTTATATTTGAGGTGCAGGCGCTGGACGGCACGACCCAGCAAATTATGGTGGTGAAAGTCGAGGGGGATAAAGTCACCGTTGATACCAATCACCCCCTGGCCGGCATCGCGCTCAATTTTGATATCAAAGTTGTAAGTGGGCGAGAAGCGACGAAAGAAGAACTCGAGCATGGGCATTCACATGAGGGTGGCCATGACCACTAGATTGTGGTGGGCGTGCAAGGGTTATCGTCGATTAGTCAATAAAAGATTTCACCCGAAAGATTGGAAACTGCAATCGGGCAAAATGCACTCTAACAAAGGGATCAACTTAGACCCTCAATAGGCGCGCTTTCTTAGATGGCTCCTAATTTCGGCCAAGAAAGCACCTCTTCCCCGGGCCGATTATCCCGGGTGAGAGGAGGATGCCTTAAAGACCTTGCTCTAATCCCCATGCCCGCCAATACGAATCACAGGGCAATTCCCCAGCCCGGCAGCATCGAATATCGGGTTTGGCGATACATGAATTTCACAAAATTCGTGTCTCTCCTCACATCGCAATCACTTTTCTTCTCCAGGGCAGATCGACTCGGCGACCCATTTGAAGGTTCTGTTTCCAAAGTCAAGGAAGTCACACAACCCTCCATGGTTAGCACCGGTGAGCCCATCCAGGTCTCCTCGGCGCTGCGCAGTAACATTCGCAAGAAAATGTTTCTTAGTTGTTGGCACATGAACAAACACGAGTCAGTCGCAATGTGGAGGCTCTACGGAGAGTCTAATGAAGCTATTGCGATTCAAACGACCTACAGGATACTCAGAGAAAACCTGCCAGAAACCACGTACTTAGGTGCCGTAGAATACATGGACTATTCCGCTGACTCCTTTTACGAGGGCAACTTATTTGCCCCCTTCTTTCGGAAGAGACGGTCTTTCGAGCACGAGCGTGAAGTACGTGCTCTCTATTCCCCCTCGTTTCCTCCTGATCACTCGGTCCTTCATGAGGAGAATGGCCATCCCATCAAAGTAAACCTTGACAGTCTATTACAGAGCATTTTGGTCTCTCCGTTGACGCCTGACTGGTATTACGAAATGGTTTGCCAAGTCACCGCCCAGTTCGGCCTCGACAAGCCTGTACATCGCTCCAAGCTGGACGACGCACCTCTTTTCTAGACCAGGCGATCTAACAAGACGTTGCAGCTAACCTCATTTATTTTCGCGTCGAGTCCTTACACTGGAAGTATTCTGTAGACTGCGTCGGTGCTGGCGGCCAGACGCAGCCAGAATTGACGTTATAAAATAAATAGGGTTCGATTACATAATGATGAATACCCCGTGGATCGGAGGCAATCATTGGCCCTTTTTCCCATGAATGGCGCGGAAGAGGCGGAGTTGGCCGTAATCATAGAGATCGCCGAGTAGTTCTTTGGCGCCGGTGAGATTGCCAAACCCTGTTTTCTCAAAGGCCGCTGTCATTTCTAATTCCTGCTCTGGTGTCCATAGTTGGGTGGGGTCTACCGGCTCACCGGCTTGGATGGCTTGTTCCAGGTGCCCATAGATGGTGCTGGTGACCAAACCACGCTGCTTGGCGATCTGTTCGACCGAATATCCCGACCGAAAACAGCGCAAGGTTTCATGGACGGTATCTCCAAGCAACTTTCTTCTGGAAGAGACCGGTGGTGCTGGTGGGGGAGTCGGCTCTTTTGGAATAGTCAGAGGAGCGTAGTTCTCCAGATGTGCAGCAATGACTGCGAGAAACTTGGGGCCGAATTCCTGTAATTTCCGATTCCCGACCCCACTAATCTGAAGAAATTCCTGTTCATTGGTCGGATAGTCTCGTGCCATCTGGCGCAGCGCCACGTCGGAGAATATGACGTAGGCAGGGACGTCCGCCTCATCAGCTAATGTCTTTCGCAGTTGGCGGAGGCGAGTGAATAACATCTCGTCGTGAGCCAGATCACCGACAGAGGGTGTCTTGCGCTCTGGTGTGCTCATGGGCTTTGTGAGCATGAGCGTCTGAGGCTCTTGAAGAAAACAATGGCCTTGGTCGGTGACTTCCAGCACCGTGAATGGTTCTAAGGTTTGTTGAAGATACCCTAGCCGGATGAGGTCCCGGCTGATGGCAGCCCATTCGGGCCGTTGGTGGGCTGTCCCTTTCCCGTAGCTGGTTAATTGGTCATGACGCCATCGGCGGATTTTCTCGGTGTTGGCTCCGGTGAGTACGGCGATGACGTGATTGAGTCCGACGCTAAATCCACTTGTCCCACATATCTCTTCAACGCAGGAGAGCACGGTCTGCGCGGCATCTGTGCCGTCAAAGGTATCCCTGGGCGAGAGACAGTTGTCGCATCCGCCACAGTTTTCTGATTCTACATGTTCTCCAAAATATTGGAGCAATGTGCGACGCCGGCATGTGGCACATTCCGCATATTGCACCATTTCCTGTAATTGCCTGTTGGCAATCTGCTGCTCCTGGAAGTTGGGCTTTTCATTGATGAAGCGCTGTTGCTTGACCGTATCTCCTGCGCTAAAGAGCAGGACGCACTCGCTTGGCAGGCCATCGCGCCCGGCGCGGCCGGTCTCTTGGTAATAACTTTCGAGATTTTTGGGTAAATCGTAGTGAATGACAAATCGCACGTTGGGCTTATTGATTCCCATACCAAAGGCAATGGTGGCGCAGATCACCTGGATTTCATCACGCAGGAACAATTCCTGATGCCGGGTTCGCTCCTCGGCACTCAGGCCTGCATGATAGGGCTGTGCTTTGATGCCATGGTGCTGTAATCGTTCCGCTACACTTTCCGTGGTCTTTCGGCTCTGGCAGTAGAGAATCCCGCAGTCTTTGGTGCGTGTCCGGAGAAATGCCAGGACTTGTCCAAAGGGGTTGTTCTTGGGCTGCACCTGATAGGTAAGATTGGGACGATTGAAACTGGCCACGTAGCATGCCGGATCCCGCAGTCGCAGGAGTGTCACGATGTCTTTTTGCACCCGTTCCGTAGCGGTGGCGGTGAGTGCGATGATCGGGAGAGCAGGGACCTGATCTCGTAGTTCCACGAGTCGCCGGTATTCCGGCCGAAAATCATGACCCCATTCACTGATGCAATGGGCTTCATCAATGGCCAGCAGATTGACCTGAAAATTCCGGAGCAGGCTGAGGTATCCGGGGAGCATGAGCCGTTCCGGCGCCATGTAGAGCAGGCGATAATCACCCTGATGCAGCCCCCGTAAGCGTGACTGAGACTCCTGCGTGGTCAGAGAGGAGTTGAGAAACGTTGCGGCAATGCCATTGGCCCTGAGCCCATCCACTTGATCTTTCATCAGAGCAATGAGCGGGGAGACGACGATCGTCAAGCCTGATCGGGCGAGTGCCGGTAACTGAAAGCACAGGGACTTTCCTCCTCCCGTTGGCAACAGCGCCACCACGTCACGCTCTGCGAGGACATCCCGAATGATCTCTTCCTGTAAAGGCCGAAAGGCGGTAAAGCCAAAATGTTCCTTTAGCAAAGAGAGAAGCGAAGATTGCGTTGAGGTGTGCAGGTGCGGGGAATCCGTATGTTGATGGAATAGGTTGTTCTTCACGATTGGAGTTGTCGCAAATGTTGGATATGTTGATGGATCGTATTGATAGAGATATTGTGGTCTGCCCCGAGGCTCATTTTGTGGAGAAAAAGCCCCTAGTCAGCCTCGGTTGTCTCCTCATTTCCCACTCTTATCTATTTCCTCAGGCTCAGGCGCAATGTTCCCTACTTTTCCTTAGTTTCTTTGTCATTTCAGCATGTTGTTCTCAACCAGGAGGTGCCTCAAGATCCATCATTTTGCTCTTTCTATAAAGAGGCTGTCTACCGGTATACCCACAAGACTCTCTCGACATCATGAGGAAATCAGGGGCATTCAGCAAGAATCGCAGGAAATTGCCGAAAAGAAGAAAAAAACCTCTGGTGTCGAGATGCATGTAGCCGAACGAATGCAAGATACAACGCTGGTCCTGATGATTTCCGGGCGAGTGACAGTGTACTCCAGGAAAGTCTTCCAAGGTATGGTGAAGGCAGCCGGGTTCTCTGGCGCCAAGCATATCATTTTCAACTTACAGGGAGTTACGTTCATGGACAGCATTGCGTTGGGGGGGTTGGTGCTTGCCTACCTCAACTTAAATGACAAACACATGGCCATGAGTGTTGTTGAACCCCAGCAGCCAGTTAAAACCTTACTTGAAGACGCAAATTTTTCCGATCTGATTCCGACCTATCCCACCGAAGAGACTGCCTTTCAAGCTATCCAATAGAATTCCGGGTGCGCTTCCCCTTTTCATCGTATAAAATGATGTGAGTCGATTTTTCCTGCGCTGACGCTGGGAAGGCGACCCGACACATATTCGAGACGACCCGAGGTGTGCATCGTTTTGGTGCATTCCGTGTAAGTGTGGGTACCCAATCGGCAGACAATAGCGAATGTGTTATCCTCGCGTGGGCTCGCTAAAGGAAAGAAACAGAACCTGAACTCTGAGGATAATAGGAAATTTCTGATGACATATGATCGTCTTCTGTCGCTGCGAGCGGAGCTGCTCCGTCAAAAATTGACGGGTTTTGTGGTGCCGCATACGGATGAATATCAGAATGAATATCTGCCTCCCTGCGCCGAGCGGCTTGCCTGGTTGACCGGGTTTACCGGTTCGGCGGGGACGGCGATTGTTCTGCGGGATGAAGCCGCGGTGTTTGTTGATGGTCGCTATACGCTTCAGGTGGCTGACCAGGTTGATGAGAAATGCTTTTCGCTTCACAATAGTGGAGAAACTCCACCACATGAATGGGTATCACTTCGTGTGACACCAACCGATCGAATCGGATATGACCCCTGGCTTCATACTCCGCAGGATCTCGAACGGTTTCAGGCAGCAACCGACCGAGTGGGTGCGCAACTCGTCCCCTGTGTATCGAATCCTATGGATGGCGTCTGGCATGATCGGCCTCAACAACCCTCCGGCGTGATCAAGCCCCATCCCTTGGAGTTTTCCGGTCAAAGTTCCCAGGCTAAGCGGGAGATATTTGGCAGGAGGTTTTCAGAAGACCGGATCGATGCGGCGGTTATCACGGCACCCGATTCCATTGCCTGGCTGTTGAACATTCGCGGATCAGATGTGTCCCATACTCCGCTCCCTCTGTGCCGGGCTATTCTTTATGCCACAGGGCGGGTCGCCCTCTTTGTCGATACACAAAAAATCACTCCGGGCTTGCAAGCGCATTTGGGTCCGGACATTTCTTTGGCACTGCCGGAAGAATTTGAAGCCTCCTTACGACAGTTGGGAACTCATGGGAATCGAGTGCTGTGTGATCCAGCCAAGACCAATTCCTGGATTTTCACCATCTTGACACAGAGCGGCGCTCACCTTCTTCATCAGGATGATCCCTGTGTGCTGCCCAAGGCCTGTAAGAATTCTGTGGAGATCGCAGGGGCCTATGCGGCGCATCAACGAGATGGAGTGGCCATGTGCCAATTTCTGGCCTGGCTGGCACGGGAAGCTCCCAAGGGACATGTGACAGAATTAGAAGCCGTCGACTATCTCGATGCCTGTCGCCGAAAGCAGGCGATGTGGGAGGATTGCAGCTTTCCTACCATCTCGGGTGCAGGGTCAAATGGCGCCATCGTGCATTATCATTCGACCCCTGAGACGAACCGGCGCCTGGAGCCTGGGACGTTATATCTGGTGGATTCCGGAGGGCAGTATTTGGATGGGACGACTGATATCACACGAACGCTCGCGATTGGACGTCCTTCGGACGAACATCGGGATCGTTATACTCGCGTGTTACAAGGCCATATTGCCCTGGCCACGGCCAGATTTCCTGAAGGCACAACAGGAAGCCAGTTAGATGCGCTGGCACGTGCACCCCTATGGGCTATCGGGTTGGATTACGATCATGGGACAGGCCACGGTGTCGGGAGCTTTTTGGGGGTCCATGAAGGGCCCCAACGAATTGCCAAATCTGCCAATGCGGTTTCCCTGAAGCCCGGGATGATTGTGTCAAATGAACCGGGTTATTACAAAACCGGTGCCTATGGGATTCGCTTGGAAAACCTTGTGACGGTGGTGAAAGATGAGTCCTTCAAGAACTCAACGCGGCCGTTTCTTGCCTTTGATACGCTGACGATCGTGCCATTTGAGCGAGCCCTCATTGCCAAGGATGTGTTATCGCTCAAAGAACGACAGTGGGTCGATGCCTATCATGCTCGCGTGTGGGCGGATCTCCAATCCATGGTAGATACGGATACGCGTGCCTGGTTGGAGCCGGCGACCCAACCCCTCATCTAGGACCGCCCATTCCCCCAACACTATTCGCACAAGAGTCAAACTGGAGCTATACATGAAACCCCAAAAATCGAACGAAGAGGTTATGGAAGCCATTAAAACCCAAATGGGCCAAAATCCAGAAATTACCAATGTGATGGTGAAGGGCCATCTTCTCCAACTCCATGTGACCCAAGCGCTGTTTCATCGCTTGTCGGCTGATCGGGAGCGAGGGCGAAAAATCGTCCTGGTCCTCCTGGAACAGATGAAGAGGCTGACCGGATTAGCGGATGTTGCGGTGTGGGTGTATTCAGAGAATGAGAAAGTGATTGAGGGAACCGTCAAATCATTTGGCGGGGATAACGTCAACTTCCTGTTTGACCTGTAAGTCCCACAGCAAAACCCCAGAGCAAGGGAAAATCCCTATTCCTGATTGTTGCCATTCGGCCAGGAGTCCAGGCTAGGAGGAAGCCCTGTTTTCCAGGATCCAACACGTTTCCCCCCGAGACCAATCTCGCAGAACCATACGCCGTCCGGTGTATGATTAATCCGCCATCGTCCCCCATCGGCACTAATCCACACCCAGGCTGGAGAACGTCGAACGGGCTGCTCAGATTCGGGTGGCACGTAAACCTCCCTGTCGTGCTCAAAGGTTTTTTGGGGGAGTCGAAGTCAATATTGACGAAGGTATTGTGATCGATCGCGATGAAGCTTGACAAGTTCCTTGCCGGATATGTCATGGTGTGCCCATGAAAAATTCAGATCATTCCTTACCAGCCATTTCGCCAAAATCATCCACAGGCTTGGTTGGACAGTACGAATCCGATGTCTCGGTCCTGACTCTCCAAGGCAAGACGGTCATCCTGATTGGCACGGCGCATGTGTCACAAGAATCCGTGGATTTGGTCAAACTCGTCATTGAACAGGAGCATCCCGATCGTGTCTGTGTAGAATTGGATACTAAGCGTTTTGAAGCCATCTCCCATCCCAATCGATGGGAATCGTTAGACCTCAAAGAAATCATCCGCAAGCAGCAGCTCAGTACGCTGATGGTCAACCTCGTTTTGTCCTCTTTCCAAAAGCGGCTGGGAGATAAATTGGGCGTCATTCCAGGCAAGGAAATGCTGGAGGCCATTCACATGGCCGAGAAGCATGGCATTCCGGTGACCCTTGCTGACCGGGACGTGCGGGTGACCATGCGTCGGGCCTGGCGCAATACTCCATTTTGGCGAAAAAGTCTGTTAATCTCCTCGCTCATGCTGAGTATCTTCGACACCACTGAAGTTTCTGAAGATGAGATTCGGAATCTCAAAAAGCAGGATGTGCTTTCAGAGATGATGAAGGACTTAGGAAAAGAAGTGCCGACGCTTAAAACTGTGCTGATTGACGAGCGGGATCACTATTTAGCCAAAAAAATTGCCGATGCGCCAGGGACCCGGATTGTCGCCGTGGTTGGGGCCGGGCATGTGGAAGGCATTTCCCGCACGTTGGAAGGACGGGAGCCGGTGGCCTTGGAGGAGCTAGAAAGTATCCCGCCCGTCTCTCCTGCATGGAAAGCGGTGGGTTGGAGTATCCCTGCCCTGATTGTGGGGTCAATTGCGTGGATTGGATGGCAAAAAGGATTAAGCGCTGCGGGAGACAATTTATTGTTTTGGATTTTGGCGAATGG
>Ga0224497_10002282_pt1 | contig 11474 bp, 11 predicted proteins | sample SF_Jul11_sed_USG_4_FD_167970 | JGI IMG/M metagenome (GOLD analysis project Ga0224497, IMG submission 167970) | Sediment microbial communities from San Francisco Bay, California, United States - SF_Jul11_sed_USGS_13 | ecosystem: Environmental > Aquatic > Marine > Sediment | place: USA...
GGGTCAGGCCAGGTTCCAAATCCCAACGTTGTTACTGAAGCGGCTCATGCCCGTGCCATTGGAAAGCCTCTTGTGTTGATCACACAAGGCAACCCAGAGGATATGCCTTTCGATTGGCGCCACATGCCAGTTGTCACCTATGAAAAGAGCGAAGCAGGGCTGAAGCAACTTGCCGATCTTCTGACTGGCAGGTTTAGGCACGTGTTACAGAGTACCGCGAACAAATGAGGTCTCTGCTTGCCGCTGAGAATCATGAGAAAAAAACCAAGGAAAATTGGAGGCCTATCTTTTGTTGTGCTTGGGGTCAGGTCTTGCAATATGACAGCGGCTGGTCACGCTTGGGGGTAGTTGAGGGAAGCCGAAAGCGGATTGTTTGATTCCAGACATAACCTCAGATAGACCCCATAGATTTCTTCGTTCCCTTTCCTTCGAACCGACGTCTGCTGTTCGGCCTCATGGGCAGGCGCTTTTTAAATGCCGGTGGGCCTTGTTTGAGCCCTTCGACCAGACTCCGGCCAGGCTCCGCGAGTTGGTTCGCCCTCCCTTTCTCGTGTCCTCCCAATCGAAAGAGGCCGAACTGGGCGTCAATGGTTGAGTCATTTTCCCGAAAGAAAAGGATCTCGGCTGCCGGGCCGAGACTCGGCATTTCAAAAAACTGCTTGGACACAGTTGTTTGTGAAAAAATGGTAAAAGACTCAACAGACCAACAGCTGTTGGTTAGCTAAAAGTAAGATGAATTCCCAATGAAGAATGTCGGGAATGACAGGAAAATTATGCAGCCGGGAGGAAATTGGTGCCGAAGGCGGGACTGCACTCAAACCATTCCGCCCGCTTCCGTCTTCGCGCGGGAACCGCCAATTTAGCTGCCGGGAACGGCGTACTTTGCGCTTTGAGATTGCGTCGTCAGCCATTTGATCGAGTACGCCAGAAATTTGCGGTTCCATGTGGACCGGGTTGGCCCACCCGAAGCCATGCAAGCGAGGCGGCGCTCGATATTGCGCTCTATGAGGTTACTGAATCTTCCGGGATGTTTTCTCATCATCTCGTTACCCTCGACAAAGAAGTTGGCTATGCGGCCATCGTAGAAATAGTCAATCAGTTCTTGCCACGCCGTGATCCACTCCCGCATCTCTCGTTCGTTTTTCTCGATACCCCGGCAAAGACGGGTTGAGTCATTTAGTCCTGTGCGTGCCACCGTCGCGGCGACGGATAATGCTGCCTCCATCGCTAGAAATACGCCCGGAGAGAGCATCGGATCGACGAAACCGAATGAATCACCGATACCCACCCATCCGGGCCCGTGACCACGCTCCGAGATGAGCTGATAGTTCGTATACGTGAACACATCCGTCACGCGACGCGCGCGTTGCGAGTTCGGCGCGAGCCGGGGTTCTTCGGCGAGGATGCATTCCAATCTCTCCCCGGGGGATGTGCCCCAGCGGTCTGTGTGATCCGCACACATCACCACGCCAAACGACATACGATCCGCCAGCGGAATACGCCAGCTCCAGCCGAACTCATGATAGGTGATCACGACTTGTCCTTCGGGGAACGGATGATCAAAATTCTCGTAATGCGCGAAGTGCGCCTGATCCCGCCGCGACCCGGTTTTGGCGGCGATCCCCAGTGCGCGCGCGGAAATGCGGGCGCGTCCGGCGGCATCGACGATGAGGACGGGCTGGGCGTTGAGCCCGGTGGCGGCGAGGCTTGCATCATCGAGAACCAGTTCGTTTTTCTCATCGCCTGGCTGCGCCTTGAGGCGGGCGCGGCACTTGACGAAGCGCGCACCGAGCTCCCTGGCTCGCTCGCGGATCAAGTCGTCGAACTGCGGGCGTGGGACGTTGTACGCATAGGTCGGGAGAACTCCCTCCACCGAGTGAAAATTAAAATGCATCTCCAATTCCCCTCGATGAATGAAGGATGTACCGGGCTTGTGCCTCGAGATGGCCGCCACGCGATCCTCGATTCCAAGTGTGCGCAGGATGGGAATGACGGCAGGAACGAGCGACTCTCCAACGAGCAGATCCGGACATTTTTCATCATCAAAAACGACGACAGGAATGTTCTGTTCAGCCAGCAGCGCCGCAAGCGTACTTCCGGCCGGACCGGCTCCGATGATGGCGATGGCTTGCGAAGCCATGATGTCAGCGGAGAATTTTCCCACTGGAAGTCAAAGGCAGTGTGGAGACAAACTGATATCCGAAAGGGACCTTGTATGCGGCAAGCTGCCGTCGGCAATGCCTGCGCAGGTCCACCACGGAAGGCGGCTGCGAGGGATCGCGGGAAACGATCTCCGCAATTGGCGCGGTACCAAGCCCGGGATGTGCGCGCCCAAGAACGCGCGCGGCGGCGACTGACGGATGCTGGCGCAACACGCCCTCCACCTCCTCTGGAAAGCATTTTAATCCGCCAACATTGATCACCGTCCGCGTCCGTCCGCGTAGAAAATAGTGACCGTCCACGTCACATTCCGCGATGTCGCCCGTTGCCAACCAGCCGTTCTGCAATATTGATTCGCGAGGTTGCCAGGGTGAGAGATAGGCGTCGAGCATGCCGGGACCTTTCACTAACAGCTCACCTGTTTCCTCATCGAGCTTTGCTTGGAACGACGGGGTCGGCTTTCCAATGGAGCAAGGTTTAGATTCGGCTGAATCGAGGTTGAGTAATGGAAGCCCGGCTTCGATGATTCCAAGCGCCTGCTGAAGCGGCAACGCAAATTTTGAGAGTACCAATTGCGCGGTTGATTCCGGAAGTGCGAACGCCGTGCTGACGGCGAGACGCAAATCAGGGAGCGGTGCAGCATCAGGCTCAGCGGTAAGCATCGCAAAGTGGTAGGGCGAACCGTAGATGACCGTGACGCGATGATCGCGCGCCGGTTTCAGAAGATTGCCGGGCGGCGCAAGAACCGTGGTGGCGCCATGATAGAGATAGAGCACGATGGAGACTGCGAAGTGATGCGCCATCGGGAGCATCCAGAGCACGCGGTCGCTACGACCGATGCGAAACACCTGATTTGCAGCCGTGATGCGCTCAAGAAGTGACTGGTGCGACAGCACGATCCCCTTTGCCCGGCCCGTGGTTCCTGAACTGAAGCGTATGAAGGCCGGATTCAACGCGTCGAGCGCATCGGCTGGAAACCCGGGCAGCGTATTGTGATGCAATGCGGTCAGTTTTGACTCTCCGGTCATGAGCAAATCAGCACTAGTGATTGCGATCAACTGGTTGCGCTCGGGCTGTGTGAGTTCATCGGGCACGGGAAGAAAGCAACCACCCGCCTTGAGGATCGCGAGGGCCAGAGCGACGTAATCGGGACCGCTCGGGAAGGACAGGGCGACGCGAGGAATGCCGGATCGTGGCCAAAGCACATGGCTTTTTAGAGCTGAGGAAATCTGGCAGACGTGATCATACAGCTCACAGTAGCTGATCTCTCCACCGGCGTGAATGATCGCTGGCACATCGCCGGAGTTTCGGTCGAAGATGGCGGAAACGATGTTCATCATGCTGTTGGCAATTCACGCAATGTCTTGCGCACGAGGGAAGGGAGGATTTCATCGGTCGTGCCGCCAGAGAGCAGCGCGGATGCGATGCCTGCGGCCTGTCCAGTCGCGAGGGAGGTTCCCATCACTCGAATACTGGCCTGTGCGCGATGCGTGGCGCTAATACAACGACCTGCCATAAAGACGTTCTCGATCCCGGCGGCCCGCAGCGACCGCAATGGAATGTCAGCGGCCTTTGGCTCATGCGGGTGCAAGAGCCGCGGCCCTTTTGTTGTTTCGCGTAACTCTATGGGCCATGTGGCGGCGGCGACTCCATCATCAAAAGTGGCGTTAGTCAGGATATCCTCCTCACTCAATTCGTAGCGCCCTCGCCAACGTCTGCTTTCTCGTATGCCGGCACGCGCGGGCCAGGCGGAAACGAAGGCGTTGGAGAAATCCGGAAGGTGCGACAGCAGAGCCATGATTGTTTTGCGTCCGACGATTTCGATGGCAGACAGACTCCTGGAAGATAGAGGATCGTAATCATTGCCCCCCGGCAAATCGACGGTAACAAAGACCTCTCCGCTATGCTGGCTTGCACGAAAGTGGGCACCGAGACATTCCTGCGGCAGGTTGCCGATGCTCACGGCCTGTGCGATCTGGCCCGCGAGCGCTATCGGTCCTTCGTTTTGCAGCACACCCGCGTCCACGTTTTGCAAGGCAGCGATGAAAGCCGGGCGTTGCAATTCGCACGAGGGCACCATGTCCCAAGGTTGTCGGCAGTATTCAGCGAGCACCGCATCACCACTGGCATCGACAAACGTGCGCGCACTGATTTGTGAGCACGTGCCACGGCAGAGCGTTTCGATTTGATCCAGTCGCGTGCTGTTAAGCGACACCGTGATGACTTCGGTGTGCAACTTCACTTCAAGACCCGGAGTCCCTGAGCAGATCCGATCATACCACGCGGCGAGGAGCATCGGATGGTGCGGCAGAACATGCACGCGACCGAGACGCACGGGTTCTTGCGCAATACGATCTGTGATCAGCCGTCGCGCCACTTCGCTCGGAAGGCCGAGGTGGGCTAACAGCGGCTCATTGCCAGGAAGATAGAGTCCGCAGAAAGTGTGGACGAGTGAGGCTGTACCAGCACCGCCGAGATAACCATGACGTTCAATGAGCGCCACACGCGCGCCACGGCGCGCGGCTGCGAGCGCGGCTGCTATGCCCGCGCTGCCGCCACCGATTACGGCCACATCGTATTGCTCATTCATGATGCCGATTCCCCGAGAATATCGTGCCGCCATTGTTTGCGCATGATGGCCACTTCATCAGCACTCAAACAAGAATCCACCCAGCTCAGGACGATGGAGATCCGACCCTGGCATTCGGAAAAGAAAAGCCCCGAGCCAGCCGGTGCGGGTACGGCAGGAATGTGATAGCCATTGAGCACGCGACCGCCGAAGGCGTGAGCGATTCCTTGCGCAAATGTTCCGGTCCATGAGTGAAAGAGAGACGCGAGCTCACCGCGTTGCTGCCAACGGATGAGACGCAATATCATGCGGCTTGGAATGTGACGAGTGAGCGAAAGGAGTGCGCTGAATGACAGATGATGCTTACGTCGCAGATGCTCAACGTTTTGACGCATCAGGAGACGACAGGCGGAAATCATGTTGTCGAGTTCATCATTCTCCAACACATAGTGCAGCATCGTCATGTTGTTCTGGAAGATGACGGGATCACCGGCGGCGGTCTTGGGCCGCAACTGCGCCGGGACGAGGAGCATGATCGACGCGTGCTTCATGCCTCGCGAGTAAAGCAGCGCGCGATGCGCCCTCGCCGCGATGACGGCATGGAAGAACACGGCCATCAAATCACCTCCAACGCTTTTCAGCACTTCACCGAATCGACGACTCTCGTCCTCGGAGAATGTCTCTACGAGATGAAGCGGATCGCCCTTCGCGTAGCGGCCTCCACTGGCGGATGGAAAATGCTTACCGGAGAGATGGAAAAGAAATTCGCGTATGTTTTCGCTGTCTTGGAATTGCTGCCACGCACTGACTTCTGAATGCAGGGCGTGGTGACCGGGCACCACGGCATCCGCATCATCCCACAAGCGGGCAATGGCACGCACAAAAAGCTCGATGCCCACCGCGTCGAGCAACAAATGCGACCAGGTGATGAGCAGCAACCAGCGGCCACGCCGATGCCTCACGACGTCGAGTCTTAGATGTGGCGGGCGGCCATTTTCATGGAGACGCAGCTTCAACAGCCGCATACGCAATACTTGTGGGGCTGTGACCACCGCCTCATCGCCCGGCACATCCTCAAGTCGATGAAACTCCAACGGCAGCGGAACAGGGGGCGAATCGGCGCGCAGATGCCAGCGTGCTGACTGAAACAACACACCCCGATGCAAAATCGCACCGAGGAACGGGAAACGTCGGGGGATCTCCTGCGCGAGCCACCTCAGCTTCTCGCGATCAGGCTCGCCTTTGATCTCGATCTCCGTGGTGGCCGAGAGGCATCCGCCCCACGTACGGTTGCACTGGCCATCAAGTGCCAGAATGAATCCATCACTAGGAGTGAATGGAAAGACCTGCATCTGGCTAGATGCGAATGTCATGCATTGGAAGCGCCGTCTTTACCGCGAATGAGCGTCGCGAGAGCGGTGGCGGTGGAAAAATTCAGTCGGGTCAAATCGGCGGGCTGCACGGTACAACTGAATCTCTCCTCCAGAAGCAGCACCATTTGCATTATGCCCATCGAATCAAGCCCGGCACCGAAGAGATCGGCATCGGTTGCACAATCTGCCGGAAGATCCGGAAGCAAATTCTCGCGAACGACATCGAGGACAATTTGTTCGAGATTGCGAGTGCGGTCAGCAGGCTGTGAGGTTGGGGGATACATCGATCTTGGTGGATTGAATCGTGTTGTCAGAAAGTACTTCTAACACTGATCCTTCAGGATGAATTACAGAAACTTCGTGATCTGGAGGGAGTAACTCCTATTAAAGGTTTAGTGCTTCAAAAGGATGGAAGGAAAATCGATCATAGCGACTGGTCAATAACAATTGTCAGGAGCGCGGAATCCCCAACTTCATGTTCCATGACCTTCGGCATTGCACTGCGACAAATTTGGTGTATGCAGGAATTGATACGGAAATGATAACGAAGATTGTCTGGCACTCTTCCCTGGAAAGGTTTCTCCGATATCGCATCATTAAACCTGAGAAGTTAGATGCCGCCATGTTCAGCCTTAACACTCTAATAACACTGCGTCAAAACTCGCCCTCCCAAGTTCGCGAAATCTCAGCACTTTAATTTAATTGGTGCCGAAGGCGGGACTTGAACCCGCATGGGTTTCCCCACACGCCCCTCAAACGTGCGTGTCTGCCATTCCACCACTTCGGCACTCAATGCCTCGATTATGAAACCTCGGACAGTCCTTGTCAACGCATAGAAGGGCGGGTAGAATCGCCCACAACGCTTCATGAGTTTGTTCTCTCTCGTTCACGCACCTGTATGACTCTCTCTTCTTCATCACCTGCCCCACTGACACAATCGCAACATTGGATTGGGGCATTTTTCGATATGGACAATACGTTGGTTCCCGGACCTTCCATTGAAATCGGGTTTTTTCGATATTTGTGGCAAGACGGCGTGGTCGGCTGGCCGGAATTGTGGAATAGCTTCCGGTATGCACTTCGCCACATGCCTCCCCTTTCGCTCAGTCCTCTCCGCCGGAATAAACTGTATCTTCTTGGACAAGACGTTTCCCAAATTGAACAACTGGCCACCGAATATGTGGAATTATTTGTGTTGCCTCGCGTAGCCTCTCGGGCCCTTGGCCGCCTCGCGCACCACAAACAGGCCGGGCATGTGGTTGCCGTTGTGAGTGGATCTCCTGAATGTTTGGTCAAACCCTTAGCGGAGAAGTTGGGGGTATCTTTGGTTTTTGGTGCCAAGTTAGAAGCCCAATCGGGTCTGTATACGGGCCGCGTCTTTGCTCCTATGCCTTATGGTGAAGGGAAAGGTCGGCATATCGAACGGTTGGCGGTGCAATATAATCTGGATTTGAGTCGAAGTTATGCCTACGGGGACAGCCCCGGAGACTTTGAGGCGTTGCAATTGGTTGGACATCCCTTTGTGGTAAATCCCATTCGCGGAATGGGCCGCATTGCCCGTCAACAGGGCTGGCCCGTGACCCAATGGGCGTAGCCCCTGCCCCATGACTTTGTTGATTCCTTTCCCCTACGCCACATAGATTCGGTACAATCCCGGTTCGCTAGGTTGATTCCTTTCTCTACTATGACCACGTCTCTCACTCTACAAATCACAGAAATTTTTCATAGCATTCAGGGCGAATCTACTCGCGTGGGGCAACCCTGCGTATTTGTCCGCCTAACGGGTTGCCCACTTCGCTGCACATGGTGTGATACCGAATATGCCTTCCATGGTGGAAAGACAATTTCGCTGGAAACTATTCTGGAACGGGTGCAATCCTATGGTTGTTCATTGGTGGAAGTGACCGGCGGCGAACCGTTGCATCAGCCAGGAGCTCTGGTATTGTTAAAGAAATTGTGCGATGCCGGATATCAGGTCATGATTGAAACCAGCGGGACCTTTGATATTTCCGCGATTGATTCCCGCGTGTCGATTATTATGGATGTAAAGTGCCCTGGCAGTGGCATGACTGATCGAATGAGGTGGGCCAACATGGAGCACCTTTCGCAAAAAGATGAAGTTAAATTTGTCTTGAAAGACCAGGCCGACTACGAATGGGCAAGAGACATAGTCAAACGCTACAGCTTGGGAGACCGGTGCGCTGTGCTATTCAGCCCCGTCTTTGGCTCCCTCGATTTGCAACCGTTAGCGGAGTGGATTCTAAGTGACCGACTTCCCGTTCGTTTTCAACTGCAATTACATAAGCTCATTTGGGATCCGGAAACCCGCGGTGTGTAGGATGAAAATGGAAATAATCTTGATCAACTATTACAACAACCCTTTTTTCAATTATTCGAAGGAGACCTATGAATATTCTGGTAAAGAGTGGAGAAGCCACCACTGTTCCGACTGATGTGTTGGTCTGCTTGAGCTATGAGAAAGAAAAGATCTGGAGCAAAGCCATAGGGGCACTCGATAAAAAATTGGGGGGGAAGTTAAGCGATGTCCGAAAAAGTGGCGAATTTTCGGGAAAGCCAAACCAAACCACCCTGCTGCATCTCAATGACAAATTCCCGACAAAACGGGTCTTGTTGGTGGGACTCGGGACACGGGAAGCCCTGACACTCGAACGTGTGCGACAAGCCATGGGGACCGCCGTGAAACGGGCCCGGCAAGTGAAAGCCAAAGGCATGGCCTGTGTGATGCCGGACGTGCCTAAAACGATTGGCCAGCTTGATACAGTGGCTCAAGCGATGGTGGAAGGTGTGATTTTGGGAGATTATCGTTTTACTGAATATCGTACAGATAATTCTGAAGACCGCAAAACCTTGCAATCATGCACGTTGTTGGCACCAACCTCGGCGAGCCAATCCACCGTCAGCGCCGGAGCGAAGCGTGGGAAGATACTCGGGGAAGCTACCAGTTTTGTTCGTAACATGAGCAATCATCCCGCCAATGTCATGAAACCCTCGCGCGTCGTAGCCGAAGCCAAGGCGATTGCGAAGGAGTCCAAAATTCGACTGAAAGTGTTAGATCGCCAGCACATGAAAAAACTCGGTATGGGCGGATTATTGGGGGTCGCGCAAGGCAGCATTGAACCCCCGCATTTTATTATTTTGGAATATTCTGGCGGTCCAAAAACTCAACGTCCGGTTGTCTTGGTCGGAAAAACCGTAACCTTCGATTCCGGCGGGATCTCCCTGAAACCCTCAGAAAATATGGAACAGATGAAAGCCGATATGACCGGTGGGGCCGAGGTCTTAGCAGCCGTACGGGCCGTCTCTCGGTTGAAACTTTCCATGAATGTGATCGGACTCCTTCCCGTCACCGAAAATATGCCAGGGGGACGGGCCACGAAACCCGGGGATATTCTTACGATGCTTTCCGGGAAAACCGTTGAAGTGCAAAACACTGACGCGGAAGGCCGGCTGATTTTGGCTGACGGTTTAGCCTATGCCTCTCGCTTGAAACCGGCCTGTGTGATCGACGTGGCCACCTTAACTGGCGCCTGTGCAGTGGCCCTGGGTCAGTTTGCCATCGGCATGTTAGGCAATGATGAGGCCCTAAAAGCTGCCGTACAGAAAGCGGGCTTGGATTCTGGAGAACGCGTCTGGGAAATGCCCCTCTGGGAAGAGTATTTTGAACAGCTGAAAAGCGACGTCGCCGATATGCGGAATATTGGCGGACGCGGGGGCGGCATGATTACCGCTGCCATATTCCTCAGCAAATTTATCGGCGATTATCCCTGGGTGCACTTAGATATTGCGAGCACTGATTGGAGTCCCTCGGAACGACCCTGCGTTCCGAAAGGCCCATCCGGAGCGGGCACACGATTATTGATTCAATATCTGATCAATCGCGCCAACGGCTCATAAGAATCGGTTCGGCGTGGACCTCATAGACTCACTCGGGCAACTGTGCATGATCGGGTTCGAAGAGACGGAGGTGACTCCGGATCTTCGAGCCTGGCTGCTGGAATACCAACCAGGTGGGGTGATCCTCTTTTCTCGCAATTTGGTGAACCCCGAACAAATCGCCAAGTTGACCAACGATTTACAAGCACTGGCTGGCGACATTCCCCTACTCATCGCTATTGACCAGGAAGGGGGCCGCGTCTCACGCCTCCCTTCTGATTTTACGATTTTTCCGCCAGCAGCCACTGTCGCCCAATCCGGCTCCACCGAACTGGCCTATCAGGCCGCCGCCGTGACCGCCAAAGAATTACGAAGCGTCGGCATTAACATGAATATGGCCCCGGTTCTGGATATTCATACCAATCCTGCCAATCCCATCATTGGCAATCGTGCATTTGGAACCGAGCCGGAACGGGTCTGTCAGATGGGGGCCGCCACGATTGCAGGTCTTCATGATCATCGCGTTCTGGCCTGCGGAAAACATTTCCCAGGACATGGGGATACCAGTACGGATTCTCATCTCGAACTTCCCACTGTCAATGCCTCACGCAAACGGTTGGAGAAGATAGAATTACAACCATTTCGCTATGCCATCAATCACGGGCTTCAGGCTATGATGACAGCCCATGTTCACTATCCGGCGCTCGACCCCACCTATCCGGCCACGCTGTCTTCTACCATTTTGTCAGGACTGCTTCGCCAGGAATTAGGCTTTTCCGGTGTGATCTTGAGTGATGATTTGGAAATGCGTGCGATCTTAGACCATGCCATTGTGGGTGATGCCGCCATTCGTTCGTTGCAAGCTGGGGCAGATATGTTGCTCATTTGCAAAAGCCGAGCACTTGCAACAGAGACCTTCCAAGCCCTGCGCCGCGCGGTCACATCTCAAGAACTACACGCAACCCAGGTAGAAGCCAGCTTGGCTAGGATTCATGCCGTGAAACAGCAATTTGTGCAACCGTATCAGCCAATCGATCTTTCGACACTTTCCCACATCGTAGGAATTCCTTCCCATCGGGACGTCCTGGCCAGCATTATGAACCAATCTGGTCCTTTCGCCTAACGCTCTGGCCTGCAGGAATGCTCAATTTTCGTTCCTGGACATTCCCCTCAGCAATTTGTTTAGCTACCCATCATTGGTTTTTCAAATTTTCATAAACGATTTTATGGTCTTGTTTTGGGGAATTTATTCTTGAAAAGTTTCTTTCACATGAAGGAGAGAGCCGATGGCACTCAAAAAAGGTGATATTATTGATGAACACAAGCGGTACCCGGATTCCTGTGGCTTAGTACTGAAAGTGATGCACGGCGGCGAAGGGTTTGAAAAAATTCTCTGTTGCGGGCATGAATTGACCGAAGAAGACGTAGTGCCTTCACTGAACCAAGGCCGAGGCCGGAAAAAGGGACGACTTCTCCCT
>Ga0224497_10002284_pt1 | contig 11462 bp, 10 predicted proteins | sample SF_Jul11_sed_USG_4_FD_167970 | JGI IMG/M metagenome (GOLD analysis project Ga0224497, IMG submission 167970) | Sediment microbial communities from San Francisco Bay, California, United States - SF_Jul11_sed_USGS_13 | ecosystem: Environmental > Aquatic > Marine > Sediment | place: USA...
TAAAAATAAGAAAAAAGAATGTGCTAAAAGATTCAGCTTATAGTGCTGCGTCTTCTGCCCAACCTTTGATGAAGATACCGTTTTTGTGAAGAGGTACTGGTTGTCCAGCAGTGTAATTCATTGGTCTCATCCAAAAGATTGATTTTGTTGGGCATACACCGATGCATGCACCATCAGAAATACATCTTTCTGGGTAGAAAACAAATGCTTTACCTCTCTTCCAGCCTTCAACAGGTTTTACTCTAAGGACATCTGGACCAAGAGTTGTACAGATTTCTACACATAGTGCACACCCGATACATCTTTGTTCATCAATGTCTGGAAGTATTGCTATTGGCATTACAATATTAAGATGGGTTGATTACTATTTAAACCATGATCGAAATTCATAACTCTGTTATGAAAAAGATCGATTCAAAAAATGTGCGCAGAATTTAGATTTAAAAATTTAAAAAACAAAAAGATAACGTGTTTTACACGTTTATTTTCTCATTGCATCTATTTGACCAGAAGTAACCCAGTCAAGTAATTCTGCAGATGAAGGATTTAGATCTGCTTTCTGATTCATCAGATTGTTAACCCAAATCCAGTTAAGTTGGTTTAGGAGTGGTTTGTTTGCTTCGTCACCAGCACGTGTTTTAGCGACGACGGCTTGATCTTGTTGTCCTAACCATTCTTGGAAGCTTCTTCCCATGAGGTTGAGATCTTAGCTTACACTAATTAAAGCTTGTGTAGATTCTATGACAAGCATAATGATCGGATAAACTCTAAGAAGGTTTTAACGTCGATAAAAAGTCATCATAATTCTTGAATGTTAAAGTTTTAGGAGCTGCAAATGAAGTTGGCAGATCTGGATTTTTAGTTAATTGTAACGGAACAAATCTCTTGCTAGATTATGGAGTATTATTTGGTAGAAGAGGATCACCCCCACAATATCCACTTCATGTAAAACCCAAAGATTTGGATGCAATAATTATCACTCATGCTCATTTAGACCATTCAGGGAATGTGCCATCATTGTTTGTTAGTGGCAACACCGATGTCTATGCTACTCCACCAACATTTGATTTATCAAAATTATTAATTGAAGATATGCTAAAAATTGAAAAAAATTCACATCCATTTGACCTACCTGAAGTAAATAATATGATGAAAAATGCAAAAGAGGTTGGATTTAAGCAAAAAATTACTAAATATAACGCAACTTTTGAGCTAAGAGAATCAGGCCATGTGATTGGTGGAAGTACAGTTTTAGTAGAATCAGAAAAAAAACGGCTATTTTACACAGGAGATATCAAGACTCATGGTTCAAGAATGCTTCGAGAGATGGATTTAGACATTGGAGAAATTGATTTGTTGATTACTGAGAGCACATATGCAAAAACGGAGCAAAAACCTAGGAAAGAATCAGAAGCAGAATTAATAGAATTTGCGAATGAGGTAATTGATAGAAAAGGGATATTATTTATTCCATCATTTTCAGTTGAGCGTTCTCAAGAGATTGCATGTGTTTTGAGGAGTGCAAATTTTAAACATAAAATCATAATGGATGGAATGGCATTAAAAGTAAATGAAATTATGCTTAGATATCCAGAATATCTAAGAGATCCAAAAATATTTTCAGATGCAATAAAGAGTGCAACTTCAATTACAGAGCATGCAGATAGAAAACGAGCAATGGAAGAACCATGTGTTGTAATATCACCAGCAGGAATGTTAGTTGGCGGGAATGCAGTATATTATTTACAGCAATTATCTTTTGATAGTAAAAATGGAATAGCTCTTGTTTCTTATCAAGGAGAAGGAACACCAGGTAGAAAATTGTTAGATACTGGAAAGGTTTTAACTAGAGGAAAAGATCTTAATGTAGAAGCAGAAGTAAAACAGTTTGAATTTTCAGGACATGCAGATAAAAAAGAATTATTTGATATGATCAAAAAAATCAAGGGAAATCCCAAAGTCTTGACTGTTCATGGTGATTCTGAATCATGTGATATATTTGCACAAGAGATTCATGAAAAATTCGGTTTAGAAGCATTTTCACCTGTAGTTAATGATGAAATAACTATCTAAGATGCAAAAAAATTGTACAATAAATGTTGAAAATTCAATCAATAGTGGCCAGGTATTTCTTTGGAAAAAAAATAGAGATTATTGGTATGGAATAAATGGTCAAGATGTTCTTCGTGTAGATAAAAATGGAGTTATCAATTCTTTTCAAAATTTAAAAATAGATTTTTTTAGAAAAAATGACAATTTAAATGAAATTATTAAATCTATTTCAAAAGACAAAATAGTAAGAAAGGCTGTAAAACAATATTCAGGGTTAAGAATTCTTAGACAAGATCCTTTTCAATGTTTAATTTCATTTATTATATCATCAAATTCCAATATACAAAAAATCAAAATGAGTTTAGAAAAGTTATCAAAAAAGTTTGGAATCAAAGTCATATATGAAAATGAAGAGTTTTTTTTATTTCCAAAGGCAGAAAAACTTTCCAAAGCATCTATAAATGAAATAAAAAGCTGTGGCGTTGGATATAGAGCTAAATTTATCAAAGAAGCAGCAAAGATGATTTTATTAAGTAAAATTGATTTTGAAATCTTGAAAAAATGCAATTATCAGGAAACTAAAGAAATTATTCGTACAATTCCAGGAGTTGGAAATAAAGTTGCAGATTGCATAATGTTATTTTCATTGGAAAAATTAGAAGCATTTCCACTAGATAGATGGATGATTAGAATTTTAGAAAAATACTATTCAAACAAATTTCAAATGAATACTAAAACAATTACGGAAAAACAATATGATATTTTACATGAAAAAATTCTAAATCATTTCGGACCATATGCAGGTTATTCACAACAATTTCTCTTTAAAATGGAAAGAGAGAATTATCAAAGGAATTGGCTGTAAACCCTTAAAATGGTATTTAATTGCTAGATTTTTGGGCCTATAGCTCAGCATGGATAGAGTGTTGGACTTCTAATCCAATGGTCAAGGGATCGAAGCCCTTTGGGCCCATTTAACAAAATTATTTATGCTAATTCAGATGTAATGTTTTGTGAAAGATATAGAATTCAAACTTGATTCAACTGAGATTCATCCAAATTCAGAAATCAAAGGAACAATTTTGGTTTCATATCCTGGAAGATATGATGGAGTTGTAATAAACACACAAATTTTAGATTCAAATGAGCACATAGTATACAAATCATACAATGGAAAAAACATATCACAGAATGTTTCAAGATTATTCATCAACAAAGATGTGATGCCGGAAAATAAAGCAGAATTTACTGCATTGATTAAATTTGAACCAAAGCAGGAACATGAAGTAAAATTTAGAGCATCAATTATTGAACAACACAAAGAAATTGAGAGTCAAATAATATTTGCAAAGTATTCTAACTAGAATCTACTCTTTTCTACAATTAAAGAGCCTGTCATCCATGGATGAGGTTGACAATGATAATTAACTTCTTGCGGTTCAGTAAATAAAAATTCATAAGAATCGCCGGGTTTGAGAACACCAGAAGAGCCGAAATCACCACTATAGCTATCAGAATGTCTGTGGTCAGGGGTTACAGTATGTGCAGTATCGTCATTATTTTGCCAAACTACTAAGTTAGTGAATTCCAATGTGGCTGTTGCTTTATTTGGAACATAGTTTTCATTGCCTTCAATCACAGCACCGAGAACAATTTCAATTAGAAGAGTATCCTCAGGATTTAAGATATGTTCTGATACTGATGGTTTTGCCAAAGATTCTGGAAGATAAAATGAGGTGTAAAAGACAAAAGTTGCAGACATGCCAATAATTAGTGCAATTAACCCGATTCCATAAGCATGACTTGATGTAGGAGCACTCATAATTTTTTTACGCCTCTCAAGTTCTTATAAAGTTTATTTAGAAATTTTGAGATCATGGTTTGTTAAGGTCTCCAGAACCAAGATTTGGATTGTTATTAGCACCGACTCCTAAATCTGCTTGAGTCTTGGGTATTGGAACCTCAGGTGCTAATTCTTTTGGTTCAGGTTTTCCTTTGGGTAAAGAATCACCTTCGAGAAGTTTACTTTGTTCAATAGATGCATCAGGTTCTGCAAGTTTTGGTTTTTCTTCTTGCACTGGGGCAGGTGGTGGTGGTGCATTCTTTTCTTGACTTAATGAATATCTGTAGATGTGGAAGAATGCTGCAAATACTAACAGAATAATTCCAATAAAGAATAACGAAATGTTCTTCATTCCAATTAATGCTGCATTGTAGGCTGCAATGTTGAGGAATACTTGGAATGCCAATAATGCTACTAGTAACCAGTTAATCCATTTTTCAGAAAGATTGATAGTTGCTACCTTCTTTGGACCAGTACTTTTTGCAAGTTTTGATTTTCTTTCAGCTTCATTTGCAAGTTTAATCATCATGTAAGTAAATCCAAATCCTAGTGGCACCATCAAAATCATTGTAGAGTAGAAGAATATTGGATCAATTACCAAACGCTCTACTAATGGAACTGATACATCTGGTGAGATATAGAATCCCCAATATGTCGTAACCATGATTTGAGCAAGGCTAGTAATACCAAATGCTGTAATGATTGGTCTGTCTCTCCATGAAAATTTCTTGTATCTATCTATGAATGGTATTAACACCAATGATATAATGAATAGTAAAGGCCATAGCAATCCTGTAACAAACTTGTCATATTGGGTTCTCATGAATGCATAAATTCCAGTAAGATACCATTCAGGAACTGTTACACCTGGCGGTACCGTGGGTTCAAACTTGAATCCCATATCAATTGGGAACACACCACCAGTAATCAGAATTGCACCGCCTATTGCCATTACCATTGGTACATCAAAGACCAAGAATCTTGGGAAGTGAACTGCCATTAGTCCTAACATGACTATAGGTAACAAGAATACATGTTGAGCATAGAATCGTAATACAAAGTCTGAGAATCCACTACCTAACGCCGCATCACGAATTGTCGGTCCTACAACAGGAATAGATGTTGTCAGAGAAGCTGCAATACTAATTGCAAGTTCTGCTCTTTCACTAAAAATAACATCATATCCAGTAAATGCTTCAAGAATTGTAACAACGCCAAGAATGACTCCAGTCATCCACAAGACTTCGTTTCTAATTTTGTATCTTCCACTAAAGTATTGATAATACATGTGAAGAACAGCTAACAGTACCATTGCATTGGAACCATGATAGTGAATATTTCTTATGTGAAAACCAAATGGCACTTCATCATTAATGAATTGAACACTATCCCACGCTCTATCTAACATTGGTTGATAGTAAAACATGAGAAGAGCTCCTGAAACTCCAAGGATGATAAATACACTAAACGTTAGCATTCCCAAAAATCCAAATGGACTTACAAATCTTGCAGGAAATGAAAACTTGATTGCAGTAAAGATAGTTCTATCTACGCCATCCCAAAGCCAGTAAAAGAAGCCTACAGCTCCAGTTCTTCTTTCAAGTGAAACGGCCATATCCAATTACTCCATTATCATTTGCATTAAACTTTGGTGGTAAAATAAATACAAATCCGTCAGAATCAATTTCTAATGTTAGTTGTGGCAAAGTATTTGACGGTGCAGCTTGCACTGATGCAGGACCAACAAATGCGGTTCCTGTCATAGGATCATACATACTACCATGACAAGGACACTCACCTCTTTTTCTTCCCTCATCTGGCCAATATTTCCATAAACACCAAAGATGCAAACAAATCATACTATATGCTCGAATAGCATTTGAATCTTTTTTTCCTCCACCTAATTCTTCAGGAAGTCTAATGAACTGCCACTTACGAAATGCTTCAGCATCAAGTGCAGCATCACCAGTTGATGGATATGTGATTACTTCGGCGTGATTAATTGGATAAGTATTGATATTTGCTTGAGTGCCGTCAGGCAAAATTACTGGAACTTTTTCAAGAGATGCCTGGTTTGGATTTGGCATGTAATTGCCAAATGGAACAAATGGAGCAAATGCTAATCCTGTTCCTGCGGCTCCCATCAACTTTAGAAAGTCTCTTCGGGATAATCCGCCAGACTTTTTTGTCCCAAGCTCCGACATTCAAGCTGAGGTACTCGCCAAATTGCTTATAAACCTTGTTCAATTATTTGGAAGGTTTTTGTCTAATGATGAAAATAAACAGTATTCCGATCGCAATACCAATAACAACACCAATTGCAATTCCTGTACTAAAAGATGAATCTGATTCTAGAGTTAAATTAGACTTATCTTCAATTGGAGTTTTAGTTTCAGAGATTTTTACAGGTGATGTGGCATTGTCTTCTTTCATGTTAGAAACAATAGGTTCAGTGTAGATTTTTTCATTATAAGATATCATTTCAGGGGAAATGTTTGTAAATTTAGCTGCAAGTGTAATTGGTTCAGTTGTTGAATTTCCACCAAACAATGTTGAATGAGTCAAAAGTGTGTAAGTACCTGTTTGATTAATTGGGACATAAATAACAGTTGAAGTATTATCTTTATTTTTTACAGGGAAAAAACCTCCACCTTGACTGAAAAGAGAATTACCTAACCAATCAAGAGAAGGCCATTTTAGAAAATGACCAAATACACCTGAAGGAACATTGGTTTGTATTATTTTTCCGGATGGATCCATTACAAATACTGCAAGATTTGTATCATCACTAATCCATGATAGTTCAATTGCTGCAGAATTTATTGATTCATTTTGAATATCAAAATAATATTGTCTCCAGTCACCTGCCATGTATCGATTAACCATATCAAATGCACCTTTAGTGTATCCATTTCCATAAAGTACATCATCACTTTGTTTTCCTTTAATCAGTATTTCTGTCTCATTTTTAGTTATAGGTTGTTTCATCACAAAAGATACCGGGGCGTTTACAGTATGTCTATCACTTTCAAAAGTTAAAAATCCTTGATAAACACCTGTTTGCAAATCATTTAGAGGAATCAATGTAACATCAAGAGTAGTAATTTCTTTTGCTGGAACAGATATTGTTTCAGATTTAGGCCATAACAATGACCAATTATCTTTTTGATAATAACTGGTAGAAATAGTATAATCCATAGAAGTTGAATTTTGTTTTGTGTCACCTAACCAGTATGAATATCGTGTAGGTACTGGATAAACTCCAATTAATGGAACACCATCAAACTTTTCGTTAGGTTCTGAAACTCTTAATTCTTGAACTGTTCCCCAAGAACCAGCTCTGTTCACCATAGATAATTCATCACTTGTAATTTTTGTATCATTATTGTTATCAAGCCAATCATAGAGATATAAAGAAGAAATTTTTAGATCATCGGCATATACATTAGATGTACTATTCATGAAATCACTAAATGGAAAATTAATATTTATTATCATTAGTGATGAGTTATCAGGAATTGGATTTTGTTCATTAAAAAAATCGCCAACCGTTTCATAATTGGTAACATCAGATAGTTTGACATAGTTTGGAATGAATGTATCAGTTTTATTCAAAATAGAGTCTTGTTGGCGTAGAACTGTTTTTCCATCATATTGAGTTTTTGTGATTAATGACAAAGTTTGAGATTTAACATTAATCGAGAGAGTATCATTAGTTGGATTTTCAATTGTAAATGTGGCAGTAGTTCTATCTCCTGGATTTAATTGGCCACCAAACCAACTAGTCATAGGAAGAGAATTTGAAGGAAGTTGAAATTGTTCAAATCCAATTGTAGTTGAATTGATGTTTTCAATTGCAGGTTCAAGAATCTTTTTGATGTTATTATATGATGCATCATTATACACAATGAAAACTCCATCATCCCCGTGAACATAATTTAAAGCAGTTTCAACATTTACTAAACCGGAACCTTGAGTGAAAGGATCATTTTGAAGATCAGTTGCAGTTGACATTAAGATATTTTTAATCATAAATGGATCATAATCTTGAGATTCTTTTCTCATTTGCTCCATTAAGATTGCGGCACTTCCAGAAACTAATGGTGCGGCCATACTAGTTCCCCCAAATAATGAAAAAGATTCATCTTTGGAATCTTTTTTAATTTTTAAAACATTTGATGGAGTAAAACCATGAGCTCCAATACTCATTATGTCAGGCTTTGGATCTCCAATAGAACCAGGTCCTCTACTTGAAAAATCTGCAACCTGATTATAATATGTCGTAGTATTCCCAAATCGTGGTTGATCTTTGAATGGACCATATCCAACAAATACATTGTTAGTAGTTGCACCAACTGAAATTCCAAAAGGCGATACATTTGGCAACCCAATTGTTCCATATCCATGTCCGGAATTTCCTGCACTAGAAATTATTGTAATACCAGGATAATCATCATCTAAAGAATGCGGAGTTACAAGAATAGAGAGAATCAGTGATAAGACATCCATTCCAGGTGATGTATTAAAAGAAGGAAAATTTGACACCCCCCAACTATTAGAAATTATGTCGACTTTTGGTTTACCTGAAAATTTCCAGTCATGATCTTTGTTTTCAAATCCAGCAGACCACAACCAACCATAAACTGTATCTCCAAACCACAATGCTTTTACCGGCACAATCTTTGCATCAGGAGCCACACCGATAATAGAATGTTTTTCTGTAGTGTTGTAGATATTATAGACTTCCTGGCCTCGTGAAGTAATAGATGCTGCACTAGAAGTTCCATGACCCATAAAATCACTCATTAGACCAAAAAAATTACCATCTGAATCCAATGCAGGTAGCAACGTACCATTAATTGCTTGTAATGAATCATCAATGTCAGTTACATTATTTTTAATTACACCAAAAACATCAAGTACTTGTGCACCAAATGTTCCTGCACTATAATCATTTTTTCCATCGTTGTTTGAATCATAGACAAGAAATTCTTTACCACTTCCCAACACAATTGGTTTTTCGTCAGTAAAATCAAAATCATAGTTTGGTTTCTGACCTTGCTTTAGATCATATCTAGTATAATCTTCCCATGAGGTACTAAGATCAGGAATCATAGTATCATAAACTCCTGGAATAAATGAATCAACTACTAGAACAGGTACAACCTGAATTCGAGTTAATGGTCCTTGCAATCCACCCTGATAGATTACACCAAGATGGTATACTCCACTTTTTGATTTGATATAGTTTCTATTGTTATCACCAATTTTCATATCTTTGTCTAATGTTCCATTAAAAATTGGAGATGAGCCAAGTTTTGGAAAAAATGAATTATAAATTGGAATTTTGCTTCCGTTGCCACCTTGAGACACATCAAGAAAGACTCCATCTTTATTTACATATACTGATGAAGTCATGTCTGGTGGAATTGGTTTACTGTAATTTCTAATTATTTCATTTTTATCAATATATGCAAAGAAAGTTGCATTTGTTAGAACAATACCCTGTCCATCTGGATCAAGCATTATAGGATGATTGATTTTATCTCGTGCAAGTGAATGCTGGACATCAGGATTTGAAAAATCAACTCCGGTATCTACAATTGCAATTATAGTGCCATTTCCTGATGCATCATATTTTTTTTTAGCAATACTTGAACCTGTAATTTCACCTATTCTTGAAGAATCTGAAATTACATTATCTGATAAATGAAAATCTAATTTAGTGTCTTCAATAACATAGTAACCCTGTGAAATAAGATTAGATGCTGATTTTTCAGAAAGAACAGAGACATAAAAAAATCCATTATCATACTGAATACCATATAATGAGCTATTTTTTAAAAAATCAATATCTTGTGTGTTGGGTCCAAAAACTAAATATCTTTTAAAATCATTTTCTGTAAAAAAATCAGAATCTATATCTAATATTTCAGAATCAAATATTATCGGAGATTTGAATTCATCTAAAATCACATCTCCAGAAGTTAATGCATAAGAATTTGTCATGGTTGAAAGAAGTAGGATAGAAAAGAAAATAGCCACTTTGGGCATTAGTTAATTTATTTTTCTTGTATTATTATAACTATCTTCGCCTAGTAAGAATTGCTACTTGTAGTGCAACAATTAATCCAATTGATGCAATAATTGGAAACATTAATGCATTTAGTTGAGAAGAAGCTTCACTAATGAATTTGACAGAAGTTGTAATTGTTCCAATGTTTTCTTCAATCTGAATGCTGGCACGATCTAAAGTAGTGTCAAATCCCGCAATTTCAGATTTGAGGACATTAAGTTCTTTTGATGTATCATCCAAAACAGAATTCAGCGTAATTATTTGATCTGATATTCCCCCTAGATCTTGACTTAGAACATTAGTGGCTACAGAACCATGAGACGTTGTTCCTTGACTGAATGCAACAACATGAAACACGTGAGTTCCTTCTTCTCGTGGGATATAATCTACAAAGTATAATCCCTGATGAAGTGTATTAAATGAATTTGATAAAGGGATAGAGACTCCAGAGGGAAGGTGAACATGCGTAGTTTCTAGTAATTCAGATGGTTCATTTCCAATTAAAAGACCATCACTAGTAATTTGTACAAATACTCTGATTGGGTGGTTAATTGCAGCAATTTCAGGTGCAAAGACCAGAGTATTTATGATTCTTTCAACAGGCACATCAAGTAGTTCTGTTGTAGATGAAAATTTTACATCGATTTTTTGTGAGATACCATTTTGCTCTGTACTAATAACTTCTACAGTATATGTGCCATATGGAAAATTAGTTGATGGTTGTGGCCAGGTTAATAATCCATAATTAAAAGAGCCATCAGATTCAGTAGTTATTTGATCAAATTTTGCAATAGATTCATCTGGAGCAAAAATTCGTATAATCAAATTTTCTTCAGGTAATCCTTTTCCATAAACTTGCAGAGTGTGTGCAGGGGAGTAAACTTTACTATTTGTAAATAATTCGAGTTCTTCTGAAAATGAATTTGGAATATTTACAAATAGTAAAACAATCAAAATAGGAAATACAATTTCAGATTTCATTTTAATTAATTGTTGATTCTCTCCTAGATATTACTTCTGGAAAAATTGTCTACAACTTACGTTAAGGAGTATTCAAAAAAAGAAAAAAAGGATAATGTGAACTAGTTTTATCTTACAGTGATTGTTGTGTTAACTGGTGGTGATAATGCCGTAGGATTATCAACTGATTCCCATACAAATGCGGTTGCTGTGTAAGTACCACTTTGAGTTGGAATCCATGATAATGCTGGGCTGAATGATTGACCACTAGATAGTGAACCTGTAATCCATGCTAATGCGACTGTAACACCGTTACCATCCTGAATCTGTACCAAGTATGCAAATGATTGCTCTCTATCCTGACCATTTGCTAAGTCAGCACTGATTTGCACCTGTTGATCAACTGAAACAGTATCTAAACTGTTACCGAATGCATCAACTGTTCTCAAGTTAGCAGCTGGTGCTCTCTCGAGAGGTGGTACAACAGTACCGATTAGTGAAGTGGCAGTAATATCAAGTTCATCTGCAGTT
>Ga0224497_10002285_pt1 | contig 11459 bp, 5 predicted proteins | sample SF_Jul11_sed_USG_4_FD_167970 | JGI IMG/M metagenome (GOLD analysis project Ga0224497, IMG submission 167970) | Sediment microbial communities from San Francisco Bay, California, United States - SF_Jul11_sed_USGS_13 | ecosystem: Environmental > Aquatic > Marine > Sediment | place: USA: California...
AACGTCTTCCGTATCGGCCTGGTGCGCGTCGAGCGTGCCGTCAAGGAGCGCCTCAGCCTGGCCGAGTCTGAAAGCCTGATGCCGCAGGAGCTGATTAATGCCAAGCCGGTCGCGGCTGCCATCAAGGAGTTCTTCGGTTCCAGCCAGCTGTCCCAGTTCATGGACCAGAACAACCCGCTGTCGGAAGTGACCCACAAGCGCCGCGTCTCGGCACTGGGGCCCGGTGGCCTGACGCGCGAACGCGCCGGCTTCGAGGTGCGCGACGTGCACCCGACACACTATGGACGGGTTTGCCCGATCGAGACCCCGGAAGGACCGAACATCGGCCTGATTAACTCGCTGGCGGTGTACTCGCGCACCAATAACTATGGTTTCCTGGAAACGCCCTACCAAAAGGTCGAGAAGGGCCGGGTCACCGACAAGGTGGAATACCTCTCGGCGATCGAGGAGGGCCAGTACACCATCGCCCAGGCCAATGCGGCCGTGGACTCCAGGGGCAATCTCATTGACGACATGGTCACCAGCCGGTTTCAGAACGAGTTCGTGACCTCGGCGCCGGACAGTGTCGACTACATCGACGTGTCGCCCAAGCAGATCGTTTCTGTGGCCGCCGCATTGATCCCGTTCCTCGAGCATGACGATGCCAACCGCGCCCTTATGGGTTCGAACATGCAGCGCCAGGCAGTCCCGACACTTTGTACCGAGAAGCCGCTCGTGGGCACGGGTATCGAGCGCACCGTGGCGGTCGACTCGGGGGTGACCGTTGTCGCCGATCGTGGCGGTGTCGTGGACTCTGTGGACGCCGCGCGTATGGTTGTGCGGGTCAACGACAACGAGACAGTCGCAGGCGAGCCCGGTGTCGATATCTACAACCTGACCAAGTACACCCGTTCCAACCAGAATACCTGCATCAACCAGCGCCCGCTGGTTGCGCCCGGCGATGTAGTTGCGCGCGGTGATGTGTTGGCCGACGGTCCGAGTACCGACATGGGTGAGCTGGCCCTCGGCCAGAACCTGCTGGTCGCCTTCATGCCCTGGAATGGCTACAACTTCGAGGACTCGATCCTGATCTCGGAGCGGGTCGTCGAGGAAGATCGCTTCACCACCATTCATATCGAGGAACTGACCTGCGTTGCCCGGGACACCAAGCTCGGCTCGGAAGAGGTCACCGGCGATATCCCGAACGTCGGTGAGGGCGCCCTGGCCAAGCTGGACGAGTCGGGCATCGTCTATATCGGTGCCGAGGTCAAGCCGGGCGATATCCTGGTAGGCAAGGTGACCCCGAAAGGCGAGACCCAGCTGACACCGGAAGAGAAGCTGCTGCGCGCCATCTTCGGCGAAAAGGCATCCGACGTGAAGGACACCTCGCTGCGTGTGCCCTCCGGCATGGATGGCACTGTGATCGACGTGCAGGTGTTTACCCGCGATGGCGTTGAAAAGGACCAGCGCGCGCTGCAGATCGAGGAGGAACAGCTGGCGCTGATCCGCAAGGACCTCAATGACCAGTTGCGCATCATGGAAGAAGATATCTCCTTGCGCGTCGAGAAACTGCTGCAGGGCAAGGTTGCCGAGGGCGGCCCGAACAAGCTGGCCGCCGGTGCCAAGGTCACCAAGGACTACCTGGCCGAGATCGGCCCAGACAAGTGGTTCGAGGTGCGGCTGCGCAATGAAGAGGCCAACGAGAATCTCGAAAAGGCCGGGGAACAGCTCAAAGCGCTGCGCAAGGATTTCGACGAGCGCCTGGAAGAGAAGAAGGCCAAGCTCACCGCCGGTGATGACCTGGCGCCGGGCGTGTTGAAGATGGTCAAGGTATACCTGGCGGTCAAGCGCCGAGTCCAGCCGGGCGACAAGATGGCGGGCCGCCACGGAAACAAGGGCGTGATCTCCATGATTCAGCCGGTGGAAGACATGCCGTTTAGCAAAGACGGCACTACGGTCGACATCGTGCTGAACCCGCTGGGTGTGCCGTCGCGCATGAATGTCGGCCAGGTGCTGGAGACCCACCTGGGCTGGGCGGCCAAGGGCCTGGGCCTGAAGATCGGCAAGATGCTGGAGGCGCATTCGAAGATCTCCGAGGTGCGCAAGTTCCTGGATCAGATCTACAACAGCAGCGGGCGCAAGGAAGACCTGAAATCTTTCACCGATGAAGAAATCATCGAACTGGCGAAGAACCTGCGAAATGGTGTGCCCATGGCGACACCGGTATTCGACGGCGCCTCGGAAGACGAGATCAAGCGCATGCTGGCGCTGGCGGACCTGCCGACCACCGGCCAGACCACCCTTTATGACGGGCGTACCGGCGATGCCTTCGAACGCCAGGTGACGGTGGGCTACATGTACATGCTCAAGCTCAATCACCTGGTGGATGACAAGATGCATGCGCGTTCGACCGGGCCCTACAGCCTGGTGACCCAGCAGCCGCTGGGCGGCAAGGCGCAGTTCGGTGGCCAACGCTTTGGTGAAATGGAGGTGTGGGCGCTAGAGGCCTACGGCGCTGCCTATACCCTGCAGGAAATGTTGACCGTGAAATCCGACGATGTAAATGGGCGCACCAAGATGTACAAGAACATCGTGGACGGCGACCACCAAATGGATGCCGGCATGCCCGAGTCCTTCAATGTGCTGTTGAAGGAAATTCGCTCCTTGGGCATCAATATGGAACTTGAGCAGGATTAACGCGCAAGTTGTTGCTGACTATTACCTAACTCGAAGCTCCACGATCGGGAGAGACGATGAAAGACTTACTTAATCTTCTAAAGCCGCAAGGTCAATCCGACGATTTCGATGCCATTCGTATCGGGCTGGCATCGCCGGACATGATCCGCTCCTGGTCCTATGGCGAGGTCAAGAAGCCGGAGACGATCAACTACCGTACCTTCAAGCCGGAGCGTGACGGCCTGTTTTGTGCGAAGATCTTCGGCCCGGTCAAGGACTACGAGTGCCTGTGCGGTAAATACAAGCGCCTCAAGCACCGTGGTGTGGTGTGCGAAAAATGCGGCGTCGAGGTCACCCTGGCCAAGGTGCGGCGTGAACGCATGGGCCATATCGAACTGGCCAGCCCCGTTGCCCACATCTGGTTCCTCAAGTCGCTGCCGTCACGCATCGGCCTGCTGCTGGACATGACCCTGCGCGACATTGAGCGGGTGCTGTACTTCGAGGCCTACGTGGTGATCGATCCCGGCATGACCACACTCGAGCGCGGTCAGTTGCTCTCGGATGAGGCCTATCTCGAGGCCATCCAGGAAAATGGTGACGAATTCGACGCCCGCATGGGTGCCGAGGCAGTGTTTGAGCTGTTGCGCAATATCGACCTGCAGCTGGAAACAGCCAAGTTGCGCGATGAAATCGGCAGCACCAAATCGGAAACCAAGCTGAAACGTTTCGGCAAACGCCTCAAGCTGGTCGAATCCTTCATCGAGTCGGGCAACCGCCCTGAATGGATGGTCATGACGGTGCTGCCGGTGCTGCCTCCGGAACTACGCCCGCTGGTGCCGCTGGACGGCGGCCGCTTCGCCACGTCCGACCTGAATGACCTTTACCGGCGTGTTATCAACCGCAATAACCGCCTGAAGCGGCTGCTCGAGCTGAGCGCACCGGACATCATCGTGCGCAACGAAAAGCGCATGCTGCAGGAATCGGTTGATGCGCTGCTCGACAACGGCCGCCGCGGGCGTGCCATTACCGGCACCAACAAGCGCCCGCTGAAGTCGCTGGCCGACATGATCAAGGGCAAGCAGGGGCGCTTCCGCCAGAACCTGCTGGGCAAGCGCGTCGATTACTCCGGGCGTTCCGTTATCGTGGTGGGTCCGACCCTGAAACTGCACCAGTGCGGCCTGCCCAAGCGCATGGCACTGGAGCTGTTCAAACCGTTTATCTTCAGCAAGCTGCAGCTGCGCGGCCTGGCAACCACCATCAAGGCCGCCAAGAAGCTGGTCGAGCGCGAGGGTCCGGAGGTCTGGGACATCCTCGAGGAGGTGATCCGCGAACACCCGGTGATGCTGAACCGCGCCCCGACCTTGCACCGTCTGGGCATTCAGGCGTTCGAGCCGGTGCTGATCGAGGGTAAGGCCATCCAGCTGCACCCGCTGGTGTGCGCAGCCTTCAACGCCGACTTTGACGGCGACCAGATGGCGGTGCACGTGCCGTTGTCCATCGAGGCGCAGCTCGAGGCGCGCGCGCTAATGATGTCATCCAACAACATCCTTTCACCCGCCAACGGCGAACCGATCATCGTGCCGTCGCAAGACGTGGTGCTGGGCCTGTACTACCTGACCCGCGAGTCCATCAACGCCATGGGTGAGGGCATGGTGTTCGCGGACATCCAGGAGGTGCACCGCGCCTACGGGACAGGCTTCGCCTCCCTGCATGCCAAGATCAAGGTGCGCCTGCACACCTCCGACCTCGACGGGGCCGGCGAGATGCAGAAGAATTATGGCCTGGTTAAAACAACCGTTGGACGTGCGCTGCTGTCCGAGCTGCTTCCCGAGGGCCTGCCGTTCAGCATGGTAAACACCAACATGACCAAGAAGGCCATCTCCGGCCTGATCAATGCCTGCTACCGGCGGGTGGGCCTGAAGGAGACCGTCATTTTTGCCGACCAGCTGATGTACACGGGCTTCTCCTATGCCACCCGTGCCGCAGTCTCCTTCGGTATCAACGACATGACGATCCCCGAGAACAAGGCAGAGATCCTGGGCACTGCCGAAGATGAGGTCATGGAGATCCAGAACCAGTACACCTCTGGCCTGGTGACAATGGGCGAGCGCTATAATAAGGTCGTGGATATCTGGTCGCGTACCAATGACCAGGTAGCCAAGGCCATGATGGAACGTCTGGGCACCGAAGAGGTGACCGACGCGGAGGGCAACAAGGCGCGCCAGCCCTCTTTCAACTCCGTCTACATGATGGCCGACTCCGGTGCGCGAGGCTCCGCTGCCCAGATTCGTCAGCTGGCCGGTATGCGCGGCCTGATGGCGAAGCCGGACGGCTCGATTATCGAGACCCCGATCACCGCCAACTTCCGTGAAGGCCTGGACGTGCTGCAGTACTTCATCTCGACGCACGGTGCCCGCAAGGGCCTGGCCGATACCGCGCTCAAGACCGCGAATTCCGGTTATCTGACGCGCCGTCTGGTGGACGTTGCCCAGGACCTGGTCGTCATCGGTGACGACTGCGGCACCCTGGGTGGCCTGGTGCTGAATCCGCTGGTCGAGGGCGGCGACGTCGTGGAGCCGCTGCGCGAGCGTGTGCTCGGCCGCTTCACGGCAGAGGATGTCACCCTGCCAGGCAAGGACGAGGTGGTAGCAGTGCGCGGCACCCTGCTGGACGAGGAGGGGGTCGACAGGCTGGAAGAGCTGGGCGTAGACGTGATGAAGGTGCGTTCACCGATCACCTGTGAGAACCGCTACGGGGTCTGCGCGGCCTGTTATGGCCGTGACCTGGCGCGCGGCCACATGGTCAATGTGGGCGAGGCCATCGGCGTGATCGCCGCGCAATCGATCGGCGAGCCGGGCACCCAGCTGACCATGCGTACCTTCCACATTGGTGGTGCCGCCAGCCGTTCGGCGACGGTCAACAGCGTCGAGGTCAAGTTCGGTGGTACGGTGCGCCTGCACAACATCAAGACCGTGGCCAACAAGAACGGCAACCTGGTCGCGGTGTCACGTTCCGGTGAAATTGGTATCGTTGATGAATTCGGTCGTGAGCGCGAGCGCTACAAGGTGCCGTACGGCGCGGTCATCAGTGCCGCTGACGGCGTGGTCGTGGAGGGCGGCAGTGTCATCGCAAATTGGGACCCCCACACCCACCCGATCGTGACCGAGGTGGCCGGTGTGGTCAGCTTCACCGATTTCGATGACTTGACGGTCCAGGAGACCACTGACGAAATCACCGGCCTGACCAGCAAGGTGATCACCGATCCCAAGCAGCGCGGCAGTGCGGGCAAGGACAAGCGACCGATGGTGCGGCTGGTCGACGAGCAGGGTAATCCCCTGAAGATCGCGGGCACCGATCTGGACGCGCACTACTTCCTGCCCGCCGGTGCCATTGTGGGCCTGAATGACGGCGCCTCGGTGCAGGTGGGTGATGTCATCGCGCGTATCCCGCAGGAGTCTTCCAAGACCCGTGACATTACCGGTGGTCTGCCGCGCGTGGCGGACCTGTTCGAGGCGCGCAAACCGAAGGAACCCGCCGTCCTGGCCGAGATTTCCGGCACCGTGAGCTTCGGCAAGGACACCAAGGGCAAGCAGCGGGTGATTATTACCGCTGCGGACGGCGAGACGCACGAGGAACTGATTCCCAAGTGGCGCCATGTCACCGTCTTCGAGGGTGAGCACGTCGAGAAGGGCGAGACCCTGGTGGATGGCGAGCCGAATGCGCACGACATCCTGCGCCTGCTGGGCACCTCGGCCATGGCCGAGTACCTGGTCAAGGAAATCCAGGATGTCTACCGCCTGCAGGGTGTGAAAATCAATGACAAGCACATCGAAGTCATTTTGCGCCAGATGCTGCGCAAGGCCGAGGTGACCTCGGCAGGTGACAGTAATTTCCTCAAGGGCGAGCAGGCCGAGCGCGCCCGGATACTGGAGCAGAATGAGAAGCTCAAGCGCGACGGCAAGGAGTTGGCCGAATGGATACCGCTGCTGCTGGGTATCACCAAGGCCTCGCTGGCGACCGAATCCTTTATTTCGGCCGCGTCGTTCCAGGAGACCACCCGGGTGCTCACCGAGGCCGCTGTTCGCGGCAGCAGGGACGGATTGCGGGGCCTGAAGGAGAACGTCATCGTCGGGCGCCTGATACCAGCCGGTACCGGTCTGGCTTACCACGAGGAACGGCGCCGGCAGCGGGACCTGGACACGCTGGAGATCGCCGAGGAGATGGTTTCCCTGGAAACTCCGGAAAGTGGACAGACGGAGGACGTTGCCGAGTCCTGAGCAGGCCCGTAGCCGCTGCGCTGGCATCCCGGTGACGCCCGCTGGAATCAGACTCTGTCTGGCTCAGGGGTGCCGGGCAAGGCCTTCAGGGAACCAGGGAAGCTGATGCAACGTACGGGTTAGATTAAAAAACTTTCTTGACAGGGCTATGCCCTATCTCTAAAATTCCGGCTCCCTCGACAGGCCGGATCATCCGGCCTGTCGTTTGTTTTCGGCAGTTTGATTTATTTTTCCGGTTAATTTTCAAGGTGTTTCGTACATGGCCACAATCAATCAGTTAGTGCGCAAGCCACGCAGCAGGAAACGCGAGAAGAGCAATGTGCCTGCGCTGGAGGCGTGCCCGCAAAAACGTGGCGTGTGTACCCGTGTATATACCACCACCCCGAAGAAGCCGAACTCGGCCCTGCGCAAGGTTGCGCGCGTGCGCCTGACCAACGGCTTCGAGGTGACCACCTATATTGGTGGTGAAGGCCATAATCTCCAGGAGCACTCGGTCGTGCTGATTCGCGGTGGCCGTGTCAAGGATCTCCCGGGTGTGCGCTATCACACCGTGCGCGGCAGCCTCGACACCTCCGGCGTACAGAACCGCCGCCAGGGGCGCTCCAAGTATGGCGCCAAGCGGCCCAAGACCTGATTAATCGGAACCACAGCAAGGCGAACTGAGAGTAACGAATGTCCAGAAGAAGAGTCATCGGTGCGCGGGAGAAACTCCCGGACCCTAAATACGGTAGCGAGATGCTGGCCAAGTTCATCAACATGGTCATGAAGTCTGGCAAGAAGTCCGTGGCGGAACGGATTATCTACGGAGCCCTGGACCAGATTGCCGGTAAGGGCAATGAGGAGCCGCTCGCCGTTCTGGACAAGGCGCTCGATAACGTGCGCCCTATGGTCGAGGTGAAGTCGCGGCGCGTTGGCGGTGCAACCTACCAGGTGCCGGTGGAAGTGCGCCCGGTGCGGCGCACCACCCTGGCCATGCGCTGGGTACTGGACGCGGCACGCAAGCGCGGCGAGAAGTCCATGCCGCTGCGGCTGGCCGGCGAACTGCTGGATGCCGCCGAGAGCCGTGGCGCGGCAGTGAAGAAACGGGAAGACACCCACCGCATGGCGGAGGCCAACAAGGCCTTCTCGCATTACCGGTGGTAACCAGTACATAACCATTTATATAGTCAGGACAGGACAGTGGCACGCAAGACCCCCATTGATCGCTATCGCAACGTCGGTATCATGGCGCATATTGACGCCGGCAAGACGACGACGACCGAGCGCATCCTGTTCTATACCGGCGTGTCCCACAAGATCGGCGAGGTGCACGACGGTGCTGCAGTGATGGACTGGATGGAGCAGGAGCAGGAGCGGGGCATCACCATCACCTCGGCGGCAACGACCTGTTTCTGGAAGGGCATGGACCAGCAATTCGAGCAGCACCGCATCAATATCATCGACACCCCCGGACACGTGGACTTCACCATCGAGGTGGAGCGTTCCCTGCGCGTGCTGGACGGTGCCTGCGCCGTGTTCTGCGCGGTCGGCGGCGTGGAGCCCCAGTCGGAGACGGTCTGGCGCCAGGGTAACAAGTACCACGTCCCGCGCATGGCCTTTGTCAACAAGATGGACCGTGCCGGTGCCGATTTTCTGCGCGTTGTCGAGCAGATCAAGAACCGCCTGGGTGCCAAGCCGGTACCGCTGCAGTTGCCGATCGGTGCCGAGGACAGTTTCCAGGGTGTGGTCGACCTGATCCGCATGAAGGCGATCTACTGGAGCGAGGATGACATGGGTACCACCTACGCGGAGCAGGAGATACCCGCGGACATGGTCGATGCCTGCAACGAGTGGCGCGAGCACATGATCGAGGCGGCCGCAGAGGCCACCGACGCCCTGATGGAAAAATACCTGGATCAGGCTGGTCTCTCCGAAGACGAAATCCGCAAGGGTCTGCGTATCCGCACCCTGGGCAACGAGATTGTCCCGGCGCTGTGCGGCTCAGCCTTCAAGAACAAGGGCGTGCAGGCCATGCTTGACGCCATAATCTACTTCCTGCCGTCACCGGTTGACGTGCCTGCGATCACCGGGCACCTGAGTGACGCGGACGAGACCGCGGCGCAGCGTCACTCCAGTGACAGCGAGCCGTTTGCCGCGCTGGCCTTCAAGATTGCCACCGATCCCTTTGTCGGCAACCTGACCTTTTTCCGGGTCTACTCCGGTGTGTTGAACTCCGGTGACACCATCTTCAATCCCGTGAAGGGCAAAAAGGAACGTATCGGTCGTATCCTGCAGATGCATTCAAACAGCCGCGTGGAGATTAAGGAAGTGTGCGCCGGTGATATCGCGGCCGCTGTCGGCCTCAAGGATGTGACCACCGGTGATACGCTGTGCGCCCCGGAGCATGTCATCACCCTGGAGCGTATGGACTTCCCGGAACCTGTCATCTCCGTGGCTGTCGAGCCCAAGACCAAGGCCGACCAGGAGAAGATGGGTATAGCCCTGCAGAAGCTGGCCAAGGAGGACCCGTCGTTCCGGGTGCATACTGACGAGGAGTCCGGCCAGACCATCATTTCCGGCATGGGCGAGCTGCACCTTGAAATCATCGTAGAACGCATGAAGCGCGAGTTCAGCGTCGATGCCAACGTGGGTGCCCCGCAGGTTGCCTATCGCGAGACGATTCGCAAGACGGTGGAGCAGGAAGGCAAATTTGTGCGCCAGTCCGGTGGCCGTGGCCAGTACGGCCATGTCTGGATCAGGATCTCACCCCTGCCAGCGGGTGAAGGCTATGAGTTCGAGAACGCGATTGTCGGCGGCGTGGTTCCCCGGGAATACATCACCTCGGTCGACAAGGGCGTACAGGAGCAGATGCAAAACGGTGTCCTGGGCGGCTACCCGGTAGTCGATGTCAAGGTCACACTGTACGACGGCTCCTACCATGACGTCGACTCCAGTGAAATGGCCTTCAAGATCGCCGGTTCCATGGCCTTCAGGGCCGGCGCGCTGAACGCCAACCCGGTCCTGCTGGAGCCGATCATGAAGGTCGAGGTCGTGACCCCGGAAGACTATCTGGGAGACGTGATGGGTGACCTGAACCGTCGCCGTGGCATCACCCAGGGCATGGATGAGGGGGCGGCCGGCAAGATCATCCGGGCCGAGGTGCCGCTGGCCGAGATGTTCGGTTATTCCACCGACCTGCGTTCCGCGACCCAGGGGCGGGCAACCTATTCGATGGAATTCGAGAAGTATTCAGAGGCACCGGCAAGCATCGCCAATGCCGTTATCAAGAAAGCATCCTGACAATCAATCAGACGAGTGACGAGGTAAACAGGCGTGTCCAAGGAAAAATTCAAGCGAACGAAGCCGCATGTAAACGTGGGAACGATAGGTCACGTGGACCATGGGAAGACGACGTTGACGGCGGCGATCACGAAGGTGATGGCGGAGCAGCAGGGCGGCGAGTTCAAGGCCTACGACCAGATTGACAATGCGCCGGAGGAGCGTGAGCGCGGTATAACGATTGCGACGGCGCACGTGGAGTACGAGTCGCCGGCGCGTCACTATGCGCACGTGGACTGTCCTGGACACGCGGATTATGTGAAGAACATGATCACGGGTGCGGCGCAGATGGACGGGGCGATTCTGGTGGTGAGTGCGGCGGACGGCCCGATGCCGCAGACGCGCGAGCACATATTGCTGAGTCGTCAGGTGGGTGTGCCCTACATTCTGGTGTACATGAACAAGGCTGACCAGGTTGACGATGCGGAGTTGCTGGAGCTGGTGGAGATGGAGATTCGGGAGTTGCTGGACAGTTACGAGTTTCCCGGCGACGACACTCCGATCATCACGGGTTCGGCGCTGAAGGCGCTGGAGGGCGACACCTCGGACATTGGTGTGCCGTCGATTGTGAAGCTGGTGGAGGCGATGGACGCGTACATACCGGAGCCGGAGCGTGCCATTGACGGTGATTTTCTGATGCCGGTGGAGGATGTGTTTTCGATATCGGGACGCGGCACGGTGGTGACGGGACGTATTGAGCGCGGCATTGTCAAGGTGGGTGATGAGATTTCGATAGTGGGGATCAAGGACACGCTGAAGACGACCTGCACGGGTGTGGAGATGTTCCGCAAGCTGCTGGACCAGGGTCAGGCGGGCGACAACGTGGGTGTGTTGCTGCGAGGCACCAAGCGCGAGGAGGTGGAGCGTGGCCAGGTGCTGGCGAAGCCGGGTTCGATCACGCCGCACACCAAGTTTGAGTGTGAGGTGTATGTACTGAGCAAGGATGAGGGTGGTCGACACACGCCGTTTTTCAATGGGTATCGTCCGCAGTTTTATTTTCGCACGACGGATGTCACGGGTGCCTGTGATCTGCCGGAGGGTGTGGAGATGGTGATGCCGGGCGACAACGTGAAGATGACGGTGTCGCTGATTGCGCCGATTGCGATGGAAGACGGACTGCGTTTTGCGGTTCGTGAAGGCGGCCGTACGGTGGGCGCCGGTGTGGTCTCGAAGATTATCGAGTGATTGGTAATTTATTGCAGGAGCGCC
>Ga0224497_10002286_pt1 | contig 11458 bp, 13 predicted proteins | sample SF_Jul11_sed_USG_4_FD_167970 | JGI IMG/M metagenome (GOLD analysis project Ga0224497, IMG submission 167970) | Sediment microbial communities from San Francisco Bay, California, United States - SF_Jul11_sed_USGS_13 | ecosystem: Environmental > Aquatic > Marine > Sediment | place: USA...
TGAAAAACAGTCAGATTTCAAGATATTTGGGATTTAATGCAGAAGAAAAAGAGAAATTTGAGAAAAAAGTTGCCGATTTTTGCTATTCAATACAAGCAATCAACAAAATTATCACAGAGGATGGTAAGCAAAAGGTTGGAGTTTATGTTGTGTTGGATGATAAGGAAAACATTAATCAACAAACCATGCTGGATGCAATAGACAAGGTTTCAGAAATACATGAAAAAACATCAAGATTTTTACTAAAGACATTTTAAAAAAATAGGTTATTTATCAATTCTACGCGGACCCTATATCAAAAATTCACCATGTTACAGCATGAAAACAAAAAAATCAAAGCCAAAAGAATCAGTTATGTCTGCAGTAAAACTGTCAAAATTGGGTATGAGTGTGATGAATAAAGCACTAAGTAGCAAATACTGCCAAAAAAGGCAAAATCACCATCAGAGTAGGGAAAATCTAACCCTGGAATCGTTATTTCGATTTGTAGGTTAATCCCTATTTTTGATCAAAAATCTCACAAATAGTGTGTATTCTGATTAAACATACAATAATCAATACACAATATTTGGACATAGAATCAGCGGTTTAGGGCATTATTCAATTATGACGCATTGATGAAAGCAGTCAAATCACCATCAAATCATGAGGGTAACTGCAGATTTGATAGATAAACCAATGTCATTAGTGATTGGTGGTTAAACCACAATTACAATATTTTGCCATATTTTTTCTAAAAGCCCCCCTTATTTGGCATAAAATATGGGTCCAAAAATATTCACATGCAGTAAAATCAAAAATGTTCTAAAATGAATAATGAAACTCACATCATCAGAGATTGACAAATCAACGATTAATGAAAAAATTGAATCTACAAACAACGTCTTTAACGAATTTAGAGAGTTCTCATCTACCTTTTTTCAAAGTTTTTGATCAGATTACATCAATTTCAAAACAATTTCTAAAATGATTAATTTTACAAAAACAAGCCTAGGCGTTAAACCCCCCCTTAAAATTAGCATGTTTAGGTATAATGTGAAATTTTCAAGATTGGGTGTTTTGATGGGGGGTTGAACACTTGTGCCTACATCCAAGATGCAACCATAATTCCACCAAGGTCTCCCAGCTAAACATACCCAAACTATTGGTGTCGTGCATAAAAGCTAAACCCCCAAAAAATTGATCAAAAACTCTTTTTCATCCATGGTTTATTGAGTAAAATTAGATACAATTACCATAAAAAAAAAGAATATGCTATCGTCCTATTATTTAATTTGTAAATGATAATCAATTTTCATTAGATATTTTAGAAAATTCTCGAGGATGGTCTATAGAATTCTTTTTTTTAATTCACGGATTTGCTTAGATATAACACGATTTAATGAATGCGAATCTTTTATGACTTCTTTAAGAAAATCAAACGTATAGTCCACCTCTTTTTGTTCTCCTTTTTCAATAATTACAAAAATAACCTGTTTTTTCATATTCTTTAGATGATGTGACCAAGGATCTAGTGCCTCCCCCATGAGCAAATCTATTACGCACTTTTCTACATTTATTTAATCTCATAACAATGCCATGATATTTTTTATACAAGTCTTTCAACTTCCAGTATAACAATTTCTCAAACATTATAATTTTATCATGAAATCCTAATTGAACATTGTCTGCAAAGAAAAGATGATTAAATAATGCATAATCGTTAAAATTTTTACTAAAATATTATGAGATAATCCATTCTAATTGGGTCTCAAGTGATGTGACATTCTCAATTATCTCTGATCTAAAATGTTTCGCTTTTTCATTGTATTTTTTGTAAGCGATTTTTTCAGTGTTATTTGAAACCATGTTTATTCCTGATAAATTGATCACCTTAAGCATATCTTCAATAATCAAATCAAAAAAAGAGTTATTTTTGGCAGGTTTTTTGATGTGTCTAAAAATTTCATGTGGCATAACGTCACAGAAAACATTACTCAAACCGCCGTATTTTGAGTAAAAAGAAGGGGGTTTTGAGAACTTTTTCAGCGTTTCAACTATATATCAAAAAATTGTACAAATTCTGTGGCAAGGATAGGTCTTGTATTGGTACTAGGAGTGGTAATCTCAATAATGGCAGTTTCTATGTACATGTATGCAGAAAATAAGATTAACATAATTGAGGTAAACAGTGGCGACAAAGTCAAAGTAGGACCCGTAGAGTACACAATAACCTTTGAGGGAACACACAAGGGAGACAAGGAAACAATGCCTGAAAACACATTTGTTCATATCGGAATTGTTGCAAAAAACATCAGTGAAGAGAGAACATCGATGTCAGAAGACCAGTTCTACATCATAGAAGACAAGACAAAATATGAGGCAGTATATGGGGAGTTTTCCTCAAAAGATTTACTCTCAGAATGGCTTGAGCCAGACAAAGCAATAGAAAAAACAACGCAGTTTGACATTCCGTTTGATGAAGAAAAACAGTACAACGTAATCATAAGGCCACAAAAAGACCAGGCATCTGTTGATACTGCAGTTGTCTGTATTACTAATTGTGAACAATAAATCCAACAATATCAAAGAAAGACAGCCTAATTTTCTATGATTTGCTATTGTTGATTTAATGTATTTCTAAATTCGAAATTAGGAATATACCAAATTACTACTCCGACATCTTCAACTCAGGCAAGACAAAGACTTTGTCTGGCCTTATCTTCAATATCACCCTTTTTTCATCATCACGCTTGAAGGGATAGTGATCTCTTTCCAGATATTGCTGTGTGAGCTTGTCTGCATGCTTGTATTCATAGTCCGGAATCAATTCTTCAACAGTTCCGCGAATTGTGGTCATGTCAAGTGGATTGTCTTTGGAGACAACAGATACTGCAACACGAGGATCTCGTAAGACATTTTTGTGCTTTATCCTACCTTCGGCGGTATTTACAAAGATATACCCATTCTCATGGTTTGCCCAGACAGGCGATACTTGGGGTGCACCGTCCTTCATTATCGTGGCAATGTAGACAAGGTTTTTTTCTGAAAACAGCTTTACGACTTTAGTATTCATCAACGTTCATTACACAGTGCGGTTGATAACGGTTTTGCCACATCACTAACTGCAAACGTATCTTTTAGGTTTTTTCTTTGATTATGGCTTGAAAATCAAATTAGGGTTTAAACTCATTTGATCAAGATCAAATAAGAGTTTTCAATCGAAGATTATTTTTCACTGGATTTTTCAAGGACATTAGTCATTGCCCTGTTCATTATCTCCATTACCAAGTATTGCGAATACTCTTCTGATTTTTTGCCCTTTGATTTGCTAGTTTTAGGAGTCAAGCCTTTTAGAATTTTTTCAATTTTTGTAGACGTATTGGTAATTATTTTGGAATACGTAGAATCAAAATCCGCAGGGGTCTGAAAATCCAGCAATTTTGTAGAGGTGCTGTAGAATTTTGTGATAGCTCCACGAGATTCTTCAATTCTCACGATTTCGATTAATCCAGATTGTTTTAGAATTTCCAAATGATGGCGTACTGTTGTGAGTGCTTTTTTGTACCCTGTCTTTTTCAGAGCAGTGGAAATCTGATCAGCAGACATTGTCTGATGGTATAAAATCTCTACAATTTTTGCTCGTGCAGGGTCATCAATTGCACGCGCCTGTCCAATACTTGTCGTAACAGTACGATTAACTTTGATTTGCTTTTCTAGCAGTGTTGACATATAGAATTACTTTTTAATCTGATCTAAAAGATCCTCGTATCATATATTTTTGTCTAATCGCATTAATTTTTGTTTACTTTCATAAACATAAGACCAGTATCATAGTCATGTTACTGATACAATATGCATCATAATGTATTCAATGTTATTGATAGCGCTACAATATGCATCATAATGTATTCAATGTTATTGATAGCGCTACAATATGCATCATAATGTATTCAATGTTATTGATAGCGCTACAATATAGATAGAACCAGTAGGAAAATTATTGTAACATATTTGGAAATTTTGCAAAATATCAAAAAAAGGCAAATCAGGGAAAGAAGGTCCGGAAATCACCTATCAATACAATATTTTGTAAGAGGCCAAAAATCAAAATCGAGTTGAGGAAAAGGTATCGTGTGCAGACTAGGAGTTAGACGCAGAAATTATTCCTTGTTTGACATCTGCAATTCTGCCATTGAATACCTCAGATATGGAATTCATCATTTCAAATGTGGATTCAACATTTGTAGTCTTCTCCGTATCTACAAATTTGTTTTTCATGTACTCGGTGGATTTTGCAATAAATGAATGATACACCATGCCAAATATACAGTCATCAGAATTCACATCCCAGTTTTCAGAGTAGACCATATTCACATAAGATGGAATTTGGTTGATTGTAATGCTCAGCAGCATCTCAAGTTCTTTTCTATCTTCAGGAAATTCCATACTCAGTCACCCATTCAAAGACTAAAGAGTATTTCCTGTCAGTTTCTCATATGCAATCACATAACGTTCTGTCATTTTTGAGATGATTTCTAGTGGGATTTGTGGGGCGATTGGTTCCTTTCCAGCATCACGTTCATCATCGAATTGTTTTTTGTATCCGTTGGTAGTTAACCAGTCTCGTAATAGCTGTTTGTCGTATGCTTCTTGAATTTTTCCCACCTCAAAGGAGGATTTTGGCCACAAGCGATATTCATCAGGTCCAATTGAGTCACCCAAAGTAATAATGCCATCCAATAATCCAAATTCTAATTTTAAATCAGCTAGAATAAATCCAGCATTATCTGCAATTTTTGCCATCTTTTTGTAGATTTCGATAGAAGTCATTTCTAACCAGTCGTATTGCTTTTCAGTAACCAAATTCATTTCTAATGCTTTAGATTTGTCAATTGGAATATCATGTTCAGATTTTGTGGTAGGATCAAACAATGGTTCAGGAAGTTTTGCAGCCAATGTAGTATCAGTCCCCTCAGGCACAGTTACTTCACCTTTTTTCCACCTATCAACCAGACTTCCATAAAAATATCCTCGGATGACGCATTCCATGGGAAGCATCTTCATTTTTTTTACAATAATCTCCGTATCAGATTCTCGTCGAATGAAATGATTTGCTACAGACAACTCATTGAACCAAAATTCTGCAAATTTGCACAAAACCTCACCCTTGCGTGGAATGTCTTGTTTGAATTTAACATCAAAAGCTGATACTCTGTCTGAAAATTTGAACAGGATACGGTCTTCATCCACATCATAGAGATCCTTTACTTTGCCACTTGTAAGGAATTTCAAGTGATTATATCTAATTCTAACAGAATTTAACTGCTAGTAACAAATTCGGGAAGGAATATTCAAAAAGACCATTACTGATGTATGTAACAAATGAGTAATCTTGATGAATCCATAGGAAAGTTACTGCTGGAACTTCAAAAAGAGGATCCCGATACGTTCAAGAAACTCATGAAAAAAGCTCAAAAAGACAACCCTGAACTTTTTGAAGGAGATACGGATGAAGACAATAGGAAAATTAATGAATATAATCAAGAAGTAGAAGAATATAACAAAAAAATAGAAGATGAATAAGAATTAGTTAAAAATCCAATAGTGAAAAATTCTTAATTAGGAATAACTAGATTGATATCAGAGATAATGTGATTATCACACCAAATCCTAACTTTTCATAAAATATGATTAGATTATGATGTGTTGATGATTAATCTACAAAGATTATTTCTAATCACTTGAGCTAATAGATGATTAAATGCCAAAATAACCTATGAATATTATGAAATATGAAGAAGTATCGTGCAACAGCTGCAACAAAGATTCTGCCATCATCTTCTGGGATAAGCGGTATAATGGATATCGTGCAAAATTTTCAACTTCGTAAATCAGTGCAAAATCTTCCGCTCTAACTATATTCCCATGTAGGTTGTACTCCCAGCACAATTTGAACCAGTAACAATCATCCATTCGACTATAGTTGTCATATTTTATGAAGACATCAAAAAGGAACAAAATTTAATGTACAATGTACGAATAGGAATAGACAAAGATACACTTCGACAGCAAAGTAAAAACATACAAACTATACACAACGGAAAACAGATTATTTTACGTTAACGCCATTCCAAAATGCCACCATTCCCTTTATCTTCATGGCAGCGTCGTTTGGTTTTTCATAATACCAAGCGCAGTCCTTGTTGGTTTTTCCATTTACATTGACTGAATAATAATTCGCCATGCCTTTCCATCCACAAACAGTAGTAAGTTCCGCCTTTTGAAAATATTCTTCTTTTATGGAATCAAATGGGAAGTAATGGTTTCCATCAACTACAATAGTGTTATCACTTTCTGCAATTACAGTGTCATTCCAAATCGCTTGCATAATAATCAGTTCAAATCACTCTATTTAAAAAAATACTTTATTCTCCTTTCATCTCTTCACGACTTCTAAATTCAGGAGTAATCCCAAGAGATTCATAATTTCCAGAAGAGCACGTAAAGCACATTGAATCATGTGGTATGCCTACTGCTGCTGCAAGATTTTCAGCGTCATTGTATCCCAAAAAGTCAGCACCGATACTTTGTCTTACCATTTCAGTTATTTCTTCTTGATTCATATATTTTCCATTAGAATATGTTGCAAGTTCTTCCTGAGATGGAAAGTCAATTCCGGCATAGCATGGAAATTTAATTGGAGGATATGTTATCACCATACTAATTTTTCGGGCACCTGCCCTACGCAAGGCTTTGATAATTGCCTTTGAACTGGTACCCCTAACTAAACTATCATCAATTACAACCACATGTTGTCCTTCAATTATTTCTTTAATTGGTATAATCCATCTGTTGATTTCTATCCTATCAGATTGATGAGGTTCAATAAAACTTCGTAATGGACCTTTCTTACTGTATCTATCTTTTAGTAAACCCTCATCAAAAGACACACCAAGTTCTTGTGCATAACCTAATGCCGCAGGTCTTGCAGAATCAGGTACGGGTATTACCAAATCTGCATCTTTAATTGGGAATTTCTTTGCCAAAAATCTACCAATATTTTTTCTTGCAACATAGATGTTAGTGCCCTCCATATTGCTTGAGGGATGGGCAAAGTAGGTAAACTCAAAAGAACAATGTGCACGAGCAGGATCATCAGAGAACATTTCAGTCTCCAATCCATTTTTACTTAGTTTAATTAATTCACCTGGATTTACATTTCGTTGTAGTTGAGCTCCAACTGCAGATATTGCTGCTGATTCAGATGCAACAATATAGGTATCATCAGATTTTTTATGTCCTAAAACCATCGGACGGAATCCTTTTGGATCACGTGCAGCATAAACAGAATCATCATCAGAAATAAATGTAAAACAGTAAGAACCTACCATTTCATTTTTGAGAATTGAGAGTGCTTTTCCCATCTGACCATTCTCAGAGATTAGTGATACTAGTCTTTGTGCTGCAACAAGTGTATCACTGGCATTTTGTGGAGTAAACGAACATCCTCCAACCAAATTTGATAGCTCCTGAACATTTGCAATAGTTCCATTATGGGCAATACATAGATCCTTTACTTTGAGGGGCTGTGCATTTTCCAACGTACTTTTACCCATGGTGGAATAACGTACATGTCCAATCACTGCAGGTGAGGCATATTCCTCTGTAATTTTTTTAAATTCAGATGACGCAGATGAAACAAGTCCCAGTTTCTTAAGTGGAGGTTTATTTGGAATTGCAAGTCCCCATGCCTCTTGACCCCGATGTTGAAGTGCCCTTAACGCATCAATTACCATTGGAACAACATTAGTTCCACTAAGACTGTAAATTCCCACAACGCCACAATTTTCTTTAACCAATTCTATACTCACTCCTTAGACGTGCGTAAATTATTAGTCGCAAATCAGATACTGAAAAACCAGTAATCAACGAATTGTGTATTATTTCTAACAATAAAAACGCTAATTAATCAAAGCGATCAGATTTTAGGATCAACCATACTCATGAACGCATTTCATGCCCCTTATCGTGTATATTTTTCTAGGCACCAAAAATTTTCAATTTTAATTTCATATTTGATTTCTTTTTTCTCAATTCTAATTTTTTGAAGGATTTTTTATATTTGCATGATGCTCTTGGCCAATCGAAACAGTCCCAAATAATTTCACGGTTTTTTCTACAATTTTTTCTACATCTGCATTTCACTCAACTGACATCAAAATGACATATTTCTGCAAAGGTATGGTGATCATGGAAACTTTTTTCCTTTTTGATATCAGATAATCGACTTCTCCCAATGACTCATCAAGATCTTTTGTAAGGACAAATCCCAACACATGCTGTATACACAACTTGTGTTCTTCAGCATCCACTAATCGTACAAGTCCTTCTTTGTATCCTTCTGCAACCTGTCTTCCCATACTGTCAATAATTCCAAGAAAACGTATGTTATGATCTTGCAGCATTTTCTTAGATTTTTCTTCCAAATTTGCAATTTCATCAAGTTTAAAATTATGACTCATGTATGTCACTGTATGACATCCAGATAAAAATGGATTGTTCAAATCAGGCATTTAGAAAAAGAAAATTTTATAGAGTACAAGTAACATCCAGACAAGTTTCAAGTCCTGATGATCTTTTTAATATTGTTAAGGTCAAAAGATGCAAGTTATTGTGTACAATGGAATCTCAAATTGATTTAATCAATAATTAAATTATCTAATAACATTTCACTGTGATTCCTTCACAAAAATTTGAATGTGACAAAAAGTTCTAGTCTTTTTTGTCACAACTGGAATAATTGTCTGAAATGTATTTACAAAATACACCGTCCAACAATTTAAAGAATGAGCATTTTCCATCATACATGATTTGATTACGTAAACATTACTAAAAAGCAATTAGTCATTTATTCTTCAAAAAATATCTCGGGGGACTTGCCAAATTAGTTCAAGACCATTCTAAATTTTGTAAAAATTAGGCATAAAATCAGTATACAATCACATATTTTTTGTAATTTTCAGGATACGGTATAGTTTTTTTTGTTCAATTTTCCCTACATTGACTACGCAATAGATCTATTTTTAATCCCAGTAGGTTTCTTGTTTGAAAATGAAAATAATTTTGGTTTAAAATGAAACATTGTTTAGGGATTTGTTTCACCATTATACGATTTTCCTTTTTCGGATAGAATGAAGTATAATTTGAAACCTCTAGAGTGTCCATCAATGAGCTTACGTTCCTTTCTCAAATATTCAATTCCTCTCACAGACTCCATTAGTGATTTGTTAGTGATTCGTCGTATTTCATTACTAGTATACATTTCAGGATCAACTAATTTAATCAAATTAAAAATCTGCTCATGTATTTCCCCATTCCAAATTAAATCACTGCCTTTTTTCTTAATTGTGTAACTAGCGTCATCATAAGATTTACCTCTGGTTTCAATCATTCCATGTTCTTCTAAAAATCGAAGTTTTTCTTTCAGGTCATCATTGGTTGTTAATCTTTTATTGTTCTTAATCATATCTGGAATTCTCAAAGCATGTGATGTTGATTGTTTTAAAGTCCACAAAATTTCTACATCTAATTTATCCACACACTTTTCTTGAGATGCAAGAATATTTGATTATCGGATTCTATTGTTTTGTGAAATTTTGTTTAACCTAGTTTAGAAATCCCTTCATCATCAATCCGGGGTCATCTCAAGGATTATCTTAACCCTTGAGTACCAAATCCCTTAACGAGTTTGACCAGATTTTTTGTGCCTTGTCAACGCTCAAATTTATGACAGGTTGTGCTCCATTTATGAATTGAATTTTATCACCACCAAACTGACCAATTTGTTTAAATGAAACACTGTCCTTTTTGAGAAGGTTTTCAACCTGTTTGAGATTTTTCTTTTCAAATATCAAAAGATACCGAGAATGGCTCTCAGAAAATAAGATTCTGTCAACGGCCAATTTCTCACCAGGCACTTTTTCCAATGAAACTTTACAACCTACTTGATTTGTCATGCATAATTCAGATACAGCAATTGCCAATCCGCCCTTTGAGCAATCATGAACAGATTTAACAAGATTATTTTCAATTATATTCAAAACAGACTTCATGTTCTTTTTAGAATTTTCAAAGTTAACAACAGGGCATTTTCCACCTACAAATTTATGAACATATTCAAAGAACTCAGATCCACCCAACTCATCTTTTGTATCTCCAACAATGATTAGACAATCATCCTGTGAAATTTTTTGAGGAATAGATGGTTTTTTGTCAATTAACCCCAAAACTCCAATGACAGGGGTTGGTTTTATTGAGCCTGCGTGGGTTTCATTGTACAAACTGACCTTGCCTCCCACACAAGGGATTTCAAAATATTGAGCAAAATCAGTCAGCCCCTTTAGTGATTCTAAAAATGTCCAAAATATTTCAGGGTCATTAGGATTTCCAAATTGAAGATGATCAAGCATTCCAATTGGTTTTGCCCCAGTGCAGACGACATTCCTACATGCCTCTTCAAAGCAACCAATTGCTCCCTCACGAGGATTAATGTAACATTGCTTAGGATTACCATCAATTTTGGCTGAAAGGTATCGCCCATTATCCAATCGTAAGACAGACGCATCGCCTCCAGGTTTTACAACAGTTCGAATTCCAACCTCATGATCATATTGTCTATAAACCCAAATCTTGCTTGCAATGTTTGGCGAAGCAAGTAACTTTATCAAAATTTTGGAATAGTCAGGTATTGATTTGAATTTCTTTTCAGTTTCAATTGTTTTCAAGTATGCAGGTTTTGTTGAAGGCAAATCAAGCAAAGTTGCATTTGCTACAACATCAATCGGGAGATTAGCAACTGTTCTTTTGCCTTTTCGAATGTGCATTTGATTATCAGATTTTACATGGCCAATTACAGAACATCCAACACTGAATTTTTTACAAATTTTTTCTAGCTTTTTTAGCTTAGTTTCACTTGTAATAATCAACATTCTTTCTTGAGATTCTGAGATCATAATTTCTTCAGGATTCATATCGGATTCACGAGTGTGGACTTTGTCAACGTCCATATCTATTCCAATTTCCAAGGCATCTGCAGTTTCTGAAATTGCACAAGATAATCCACCACCACCAAGATCTTTCATGGCGTGAATCAGTTTGTCATTTCTAGCCTCCAAAACAGCCTCAATAATCAATTTTTCAATGAAAGGATCAGGAATTTGAACTGCAGAACGGTCTTCCGATTCTAACGAATCAGATGCAAACTGAGAACCACCAATTCCATCTCTCCCAGTAGAACCCCCCATCAATACAACCAAATCGCCTTTTTTGGCATGGTTTTTTATCAAATTTTCTTTTTTTCCAAATCCTAATGCTGCAACATCAACTAGAGCATAATTTTGATAACATTCATCAAACTCAACTTCGCCGCCGATAGTCGGAATGCCTAAACAATTACCATAATCAGCAATTCCGGTTA
>Ga0224497_10002288_pt1 | contig 11455 bp, 12 predicted proteins | sample SF_Jul11_sed_USG_4_FD_167970 | JGI IMG/M metagenome (GOLD analysis project Ga0224497, IMG submission 167970) | Sediment microbial communities from San Francisco Bay, California, United States - SF_Jul11_sed_USGS_13 | ecosystem: Environmental > Aquatic > Marine > Sediment | place: USA...
AAAAGAGCTTTGCGACGACATGTTCGAGACCATGTACAACGATGAGGGCGTCGGGCTCGCGGCGCCGCAAATCGGCATCAACCTTCGTTTGTTCGTGATGGATTGCGACGGCGTGAAATTGGTTGCGGCCAACCCCGAGATCATCGAAACATCGGGTGAACAGTCGGGGCCCGAGGGTTGCCTATCGCTGGAAAAGATCCCAGCCGTTTTGCCGCGTCCGAATTTTGCAAAACTTCGTGCTCAGGACCTCGAAGGGAAATGGTTTGAAAAAGAGGCTGAAGGCTATGCGGCGCGTTGCTTCCTGCACGAAACGGATCATTGCGACGGCAAGCTATTTATTGACCACCTGCCAAAGATGCGGCGCGAGATGATTATTAAGAAGTTCAAGAAGGAAAAGAAGTTAAGATAATATTCAGGAGTCGGGAGTCAGGAGTCGGGAATCAGAAGTCAGGAGTTGGCAGGGCTGAGTTGAGTGAATCCTGTATTCTTCAAAACCTTCCTTTCATCGCGGTAGACAAATCCTCAACCCCTTTTTCCTCGAGCAAATCCAGCAACTTCAGGAATATCAACGAGGTCGCCTTTGCATCATCCGTAGCACGGTGGTGATTATCGAGGTTGATCGAATAGTAGTTGGCAACCGTCGCAAGCTTGTGATTTTCGATCTCAGGTATCAGTTTGCGCGCGAGCCGGACCGTACACAAATATGGGTTGGCGACCCTGTAATTGATATGGATTCGGCCGATTTCTACATTCAGGAATCGCATGTCGAACATCGCGTTGTGCGCGACCAGCACCGCATCTCCGACAAACTCCAGAAAGTCCTTTGCGATTTCCGCAAATTTCGGTGCATTTTCTACCATCGCGTCGTCGATACTGGTGAGCGAAGTAATAAATGCCGGGATTGGCATTTCCGGATTGACGAGCGAATGAAAACTCTCGCCGATCTCGCCTTTTGAGACGCGGAATGCTCCGATTTCCGTTACGCGACAGGGCGGTGTCTTGGCACCGGTTGTTTCGAAATCGAAGACGACATATTCCGCCTCGGAAAGCTGGCGGTTGCCGTTGCCCTCAATAAATTGAACCTGTCCGTTGTTCAATTGAAGGCGGGGATCGGTTTCGATCAAATCGCCAACAAGCATATCTGCAAGTTGTGGATCAGGACTTGCGATCTTCATTACCGAATCGACAATCTCGACAGCCGAGGCGTTACCGCCGCTTGCCCGCAGAAGATCTATCGTGTCGTTAACGAGCACTGAATCGGAAATGAGATTCGGAAACGGCGACATAGGTTAGTTTACTGAATTCGCTGAGTTAAACACGCTAACAAAGTTAACAGAGTTACCAAAGTCTACAAAGTTTGAGGCAGGCTTGCATCCTCGGCGGGGGAATGTCCACGCTCCGTGGAAAAGCATTCTCCGGTTTCACGCGCCCGACCAGTCTGCCACGCTGACTTAGTTAACTTTGAAGGCTTTGCCAACATTGAGAACTGGCCTACACTAACCACCATGGAACAAGATCGAATACTTCAGCATTTTCGCGATACCGACGCACTCCTCGACGGCCACTTTATTTTGTCCAGTGGTCTTCACAGCGCGAGCTATCTGCAATGCGCCCGCGCACTCCAGTTTCCATATGACGCCTCCAACTACGGACATGCGATAGCGGCGGCGGCCGTTAAAGGAGTAGAAGACGCGGGAGGCCGACCGGACACTATCAAGACCGTCGCATCACCGGCAATCGGCGGTCTCGTGATCGGCTATGAAGTGGCAAAGGCGCTGAATCTTAGGTTTTTATGGACTGAACGGAAGGAAGGGGTGATGTCGCTTCGTCGCGGGTTTCGGATTACAAAAGACGAAGAGATATTAGTCGTCGAAGATGTAATTACGACAGGTGGTTCTGTCCGGGAATGCGTCGATGTCCTGCACAAGAATGGTGCGAGGGTCGTCGCCGTGGCATCCATCGTCGACCGTTCGGGGGGCGAAGCCGATATCGGCGTGCCAAGGGTTTCGCTGGTCGAACTCGATGTGCCGTCGTATAGTCCCGACGAATGCCCGATGTGCAAACGTGGAATGGAATCCGTCAAGCCGGGAAGCCGATAGGGACAAGAGAGGGCGGTACATGTGACGAGGCAGAAACGACAACTGATAACGGAATATGCGAAGAGAACTATTAAAGGCAATCGGTGGATTCCGGAGCGTCGGGGACGCGGCGTGTATTAGCGAGGGTTGCAGTGAAGCGAAACGCCGGGACATAAGGCGTAAAATGCCTGTGGCCCTGAAAGGACGCCACCCTAAGATTTTGCAAACACAATCGTTATGTCGCCCCTACGGGGCTTAAGGTGAATTTTTAACGAACTGGCTGTTCCTTTGCGCGGTGCACTCGTTTGGGAAGTAGAGACCGTTTCATGGCATTCAAATCAAGATTGGAACAGATTCGATCTCTTCGTGGCCCGCACGACATGGGATTATCATCACGCGCCGATGGAGTTTCTGGATACGCTGCGCGAGATTGATGGCTAGAATGCACGGCTCGAAAACCCATTTGAGCTTATCGAATGGAATATTGAAAAGACCTGTCTGATCGAGCTCGTCGGGAAAGGAATCGAAGTGGTTTGGACTCTTTTTTGATGACACCAGATTGCCCCGAACTCATCTCCAAATGGCAAAGTGAATTGGATTAGGAGCAACTCGTCATGAAACCGCCGAAAAGCTTTACCTCCCTGAAAATTTTCGGGTCACGAATCAGTCGGATAAACGCATTGTACTCAAGAATTACATGGTACAACCGCTGGTCGGGTCCGTTGTTTCCGAGTGGGAATACTCGCTTTTTTATTTTGATGCAAGGTTTTGCCACGCGATCCTTAAGACACCAAAACCGGGCGATTCTCGTGTTGAGGGGGAAATTGGCGGAAGTAACCGAGCGTCGTGCCGGAAAAGGGGTTGCTGGAATTCGGAAAAGCGGTTATGGATTCGATCGGTGCGATCCCGCTTTATGCACGTATCGACGCTGTTGGAAAAAGTGATGGTAACTTTGCATTGATGGAACTTGAACTGATCGAGCCGGCATTATATTTTCGGTACGACGAAAACGCACCGCGGATGTTTGCCGCATGTCTTGATTCGCGCAAATGAATTATAAATTATTGCTCCAGTACGATGGTACCGATTTTCACGGTTGGCAGGTCCAGAATGATCTGCGGACCGTTCAGGGTGAGCTCGAACGCGTGCTCTCGCTGCTTGAAAATGCGGAAGTAAATGTGGCGGGTTCCGGGCGCACTGATGCGGGCGTTCATGCCGAGGGGCAGGTCGCGAGTGTGAAGCTGGATCGCGAGTTTGAGGGGGAAAAGCTTTGTTCGGCTATTAACGGGAATTCCTGGCAAGACATCCGTGTAGTAAAAGCTGAGGCCGTCGACGATGATTTTCATGCCCGGTTTTCTGCAAAAGGAAAAACCTATGTCTACCGCGTGATCAATGCCAATGTCATGTCTCCCTTCTGGGCCCGTTACGCCCATTTGGAAAAAACGCCGCTCGATGTCAACAAACTGGATAAGGCTTCGCGTTTGTTTTTGGGCGAGCATGACTGGACAGCATTTTCCTCCGCCCAGAGCGATTCGGAGAATAAGGTCAGGACGATACAGGAGTTTGTGGTAGATTCGCGTTGGGATAATCGTGCAAATGCTTCTATGATCGAGTTCCAGATCACCGGAAACGGCTTTCTGCGCTATATGATCAGGTCGATAGTCGGCACGATGCTTGAAGTCGGAAGGGGTGAAAAAGATCTGGATACGATTCAATCCGCGATCATAAATCGAGACAAACAACTGGTCGGCGCAACCGCCCCTGCGAATGGCTTGACCCTGAAAGAGGTCTATTACGAATAACATATTTCATGTGGTTACGTCGGAGATTTGGAATAGCTTCGACGGTAAAGATCAATACACCGCGGAGAGTCTTCAGACCGAAGGCTTCATCCACTGCAGCTTTCTAGAACAGCTCGATGGAGTCCTCAAAAGGTATTATTCGGATGCGGAATCGGTCGTCATACTGGAGATCGATCCTTCGGAAATCGACGCGGAAGTAAAACTCGAAAAAGCCACGGACGACGAGCTGTTTCCTCACATTTACGGCCCCATAAATTTGAATGCGGTCGCGGAAATCTCGCTTCGGAACTTGAGTCGAAAAGAAGAACAAACTATCAATTAGCAAATTGCACAAGAATTTTGAACAAGTCTTAGACCCCGACACAAAGGAAGCCAGGCTCCTTGCCGAAATTGATTTAAACCGGCTTCCGAAACATGTCGCGATAATCATGGATGGCAACGGCCGTTGGGCGAAGCTCCGCAACAAACCGCGGCTTTACGGGCATCGTGAAGGGGCGGAATCCGTCAGGGCGATCCTCGACACGTTTGCGCGGCTCGAGATCGAAGCGGTGACGCTTTATGCGTTTTCCACCGAGAACTGGAAGCGGCCTCAGGATGAGGTCTCTGGTTTGATGGAGATGCTGAAGTACTATATTCACAAAGAGATAGATGAGGTACACGAGCACCAAATATGCTTTCGTGCGATAGGCGACATCGACGGGCTGGCAACGGATGTTCAAAAAGAAATACGTAATGCCGAACAAAAGACGAAGGACAACATCGGTACCAAACTAAATGTCGCGCTCAACTACGGAGGGCGGGCGGAAATAGTCGAAGCCTGCAAAGGAGCAATCCGGGATTTGGAACGTTCCGGGCGCTCGGCCGAATCGCTGACCGAGAAAGACATCGAGCGGCATCTGTTTACAAGAGGCCTTCCCGAGATCGATTTGATGATCCGAACGAGCGGGGAATTGAGGGTTTCGAATTTTCTCCTTTGGCAGATCGCATATAGCGAAATATACGTTACAAAAACGCTGTTTCCGGATTTCAGGCTCAAGGAAATTCTGGAGGCGATCCTGGAGTTTCAACATAGGGACCGGCGTTACGGGGGCGTAAAAGAAGCAGAATCCAGTAGCGGTTGAGTGGATCTATCCGAAATATCGAAGTCAGGCCGGAGATAACAAATCATGAAGGAACGACTACTAACCGCCGCCGTCGCACTGCCGGTCCTGATCCTGTCCATTATCTTGCCGTGGATATTGCCCGTATATCCGGAGACCGCATGGCTGTTCGTGTTCCTGGTCGCAGTCGCGATCATCGCGGGCTTGTTCGAGTATTTTTCGCTGACAAAGAAACTCGAACTAAAGGCTGACGCCTCGTTGGGCTACGTGTTTGCCGGTTTGTTCTTTATCGCTTTTGTCTTTGACGCGCCCGGCAAAGCGCCGGAATTGCTGTCCGCGACAACGATCGTTTTCCTTATTTCGCTGCTGATCAGCCAGACCTTCCGTTTTCAGAAGGATTTTTCGAAAATGCTTGGCGGTGTCGGCGTGACGCTGTTGGGAGTCTTGTGGATCGCTTTTCTCGGTAGTTACCTGGTGGCGATCCGGGTCGGGTTTGAATACTCGGTAGTGACTTCGCTTTCAAGCAAGATCCTGCTCTACTTTTTTCTTGTGACGATGGGCTCGGATGCCGGCGCCTACTTCATCGGAAAGAAATTCGGTAAGAGAAAACTGGTTCCGAAGATCTCGCCCAACAAGACCTGGGAAGGCTTTGTCGGCGGAATTATACTCGCAATCGGATTTGCGGCTTTGTCGACGCTTCTGTTCTTTCCCGAGTTTCCTTATCAGGCCTCTGTCTCACTCGCCGTTGCGATGTCTTTGATTGGTGTCGGCGGGGATTTGACGGCAAGTGCAATGAAAAGGGGTTCGAAGACGAAGGACGCGGCGAGCATCCTCCCCGGGCACGGAGGCCTCCTGGACCGTCTGGACAGCCTCCTGTTTAACGCGCCGATAATGTTTTATTTCGCGAGATACTATTTCTTTTAAAAGGATTCAGGATTCAGGATTCAGGATTCAGGAGTGGAGCAAGGGAAGCGGGAGTGCGGAGTACGAGTGAAAGTGCGAGTGAAAGTGCGGGTGAAAGTGCGGGTGAAAGTGCGAGTGAAAGTGCGAGTGTGCGGGTGACGGGTGACAGGTGACAGGTGACAGGTGACAGGTGACAGGTGACAGGTGACAGGTGACAAGAAAGAGCATTACCAACAGCGTTTTTGTGTTTTTTCAACGCAAAGGACGCTAAGTTCGCAAAGATCGCCAAGTGAATGATTCAAGCGTTTCTGCGAAACAAAACGTTCTTGTGAAAGATGGTATTGCCGGCGCGAAAAAACGAAGGTGGTATCTATTGCGTCCCTCGCGAGTTTTGCGTCCTTTGCGTTGAAAAGAATAAATACCCGACTTTGTCAGAATGACAATTGATAAATGAGATGGCTTGACTGGCTGATCGTCGCAGCGTACCTCGCGTACGTAATCTGGGACGGCATCCGCCTTACAAAAGGAAGCAACAACATCGAGGGATTCTTCCTCGCCAACCGGAGTCTGCCCTGGTGGGCGGTCGGGCTTTCCGTTATGGCGACCCAGGCCTCGGCGATCACACTTGTCGGCACCACCGGCCAGGGTTACGACGACGGGATGCGCTTCGTGCAGTTTTATTATGCGCTTCCATTGGCGATGGTGATCCTTTGCATTACCGTCGTGCCGTTTTATCGCCACGCCAAGGTCTTTACCGCATACGAGTATCTCGAAAAGCGTTTTGACCTGAAGACCCGCACCCTGACGAGCTTTTTCTTCCTGATGTCACGCGGGCTTGGTGTCGGCGTGATCATCGCCGCGCCGGCGGTAATACTCTCGATCGTGCTCGGGTGGAACGAGATCCTGACGATTTTTGCGATTGGCCTGACGACAACGTTTTACACGATGTTTGGCGGCGTACGCGCCGTGACCTGGACCGATGTCAAACAGATGATCCTGATCTTCATAGGACTCGGCGTCGTCCTCGTGATGATAATCCAGGGCTTTCCCGAACAGGTGTCGCTGTTTGACGGGCTACATCTTGCCGGTGCGTCGGGGAAACTCACGACAATCGAAACCAGTTTTGACCTGACCGAAAAATATACGATCTGGTCCGGGCTAATCGCGGCTTTGTTTCTGTTTCTCTCATATTTCGGTTGCGACCAGAGCCAGGTCCAACGCTATCTGACCGCAAAATCCGTCGACGAAGGTCGAACCTCGCTTCTGATGTCGGCGGTGCTGAAGATCCCGATGCAGTTCATGATCCTCTTGATCGGGGTGCTTGTATTTGTTTTTTACCAGTTCCAGACCCCGCCGATGATCTTTAACGCCGCCGAAGCGACTGCCGCAGCGAAGAGGGCGCCGGCCGCGTACAAACAGCTTGAGGATGAGTACAAGACCGCCCATTCCGAACGGAACAAGGCCGCCGTTTATTTTTCCGGCGTCAGACGTGAGGAAATCGCACTCGATTATTCTTCGGCAAAGGAAGAGTATCTGCGGAAAAACATAGAGTTCCTTGAAAAACGAAAGGCCGCCAAAGAATTCATCAAAAAGACGAATAAGAATGACAGCTTTAACGACGTAAACTATGTTTTCCCAATGTTTATACTGACTTATATGCCTATAGGCGTGGTGGGGCTCCTGATCGCTGCGATTTTCGCCGCGGCAATGTCGAGCATCTCGTCTGAGCTAAACGCACTCGCGACCGCATCGACGATTGATTTTTACAAACGCCATTTCAAAAAAGAAGGAACCGACCGCGACTATGTCCTGTTCGGCCGTTTGGCGACGTTTGTCTGGGGGCTGTTCGCCTGTGTGGTCGCGATCTATGCGACAAATCTCGGGTCCCTGATCGAGGTCGTGAATACATTCGGTTCGTATTTCTACGGCTCGCTGCTTGGCGTGTTCGTGCTCGCGATCGGGGTCAAGCGCGCGCGTGCCCGTGGTGCCTTCCTGGGTTTGTTGATAGGTATGGCATCTGTCGGGATCTTTAGCCGCTACACCGATATCGCATTCCTTTGGTTCAATGTCGTCGGGACATTTGTGACCGTCTTGTCGGGGTATTTGATCAGTTTGACGGTGAGGGAGCAAAGAGAAGTGGAGGAGAACATTTAGATCCGAATTTGGCATTCTGTTTTGCGGTATCCGGATTTAGGTACGGGTTTCGAAATATTCATGTATTTATACGAGACGAGTGAAGAACAAAGGATGCAGCTTTTGTCCGACGGGTTCACCTTATTGCCCGGCGCCGTGCCACCCGGATTGCTCGCCCAGTGGCGCGAACTAGCGACCCGGTTAGAGGCCGATGCGATGAAAGCGTATTGGCCGGGCCACCCCATGCATAACGCCGCTGTTCTTGAAGATCCCGTCGGTCCGCGTCTTGCGCGGTACGATGATGTACTTGAAACGGCCGCCGAACCGGTACTCGAACTCCTCGCATGCCCGGCATTGATGGCCGTCGCCAGAGAATTGTGCGGTAGGGGTGTGGTGCCCCTTCAGTTTGATATCGTCTACAAACAGCAGCATCCGCACCCGGTAATCCTGTGGCACCAGGGCGCCCCGCATCCGCGGGGATATCCTTACCTGAACGTCGGTATTTATCTGGACGATGCCGATCCGGATGATGGATGCGTGCGGTATGTTCCCGGCTCGCAGCATGAACTGCAAGACATTCAAGGCTTGTCGGAAGAGCATGGCTGGGACATTCCCGGTGCCGTTGAACAGCCAGCCAAAGCCGGTGACGTTTTGGTCCAGGACATGATGATACTGCACGGTTCACCGCCGAAACGCAGCCCCGGGGTTCGCCGAACAATATATGTCGAATTGCGCCCTGCGGCGGGAGCGGCTGAAAGCGCGGCACAAACAGAAGAATGGATCGAGCTGCGTAAACGCTGGATGGGGATGATCGTTCGCCGCGCCACTCCCTCAGAGTGGCCCGATGATTGGCGCGCTGATCTTCCCGCAGATCTGAAAACTGATGAAGAGGAGGTCGCTCTGATTTCTGCGCGGCGCGAGCCACCGATTCCGGCGGTATATTCCGTTAAGCAGGTCGTGCGTCCGGACTACCCGGTTCCGGCAGAGATGCAGAATGATCTTGGGCGAACCGGGCACTGAACGAAATCCATCACGCCTTTCCATTGGTTGAATTACTACTTGCGCTCGCGGTCAATATTGGGCTCTTCCGATACGATGATTTTCACCTCCCGTCTTAGGAATTGAGACGATGGCGTTCCTCCTAACGCGCTTTGATAAAAGGAACATACTTTCCTCATCGATTCATTCGAAATTAAGAGTGTCTTTTTGAGATCTGTTGGAAAACAGAGAGGAATTAAAACTAAAGAGTGTCCGGGATCTTTTGTTTATTGGAGCCATAATCCGGGATATTCGCGAATATTTTCGCGGATTATTTCACACCTTGCGACTCACAGAATCGAATCCACTTTATAAACATCTCCAAAGTTGAGACTTACCCCCTTTTGGCTGATTAAGGCACGGAGTTTGCCCTTACTTTGGGGTTGTCAGCTGTCGTAATATTTCGCCTTTTTTGTGTAAAGGAACGATCAAAATGAACAACAGATCCGTAATTCGACGATATCCGCTCGTTTTTTATTTCGCTCTAGCCTATTTGATTTCATGGGGCGGGAGTTTTTTGGTTGGAGGACCAAAATTTCTACGCGGCGAACCCCTGGATTTGGACGACACGCTGATGATGGCGCCGATAATGCTCGCCGGTCCATTTATCGCGGGAATCGCGATGACGCTTCTTTGCGACGGCAGAAACGGAATCCGCGAGCTCTTTTCCCGTATGATCCGATGGCGGGTTGGCATGCGCTGGTACGCGGCGGCACTCCTGATCTTTCCGATTCTGATCCTGTTGGTTCTTATTTCCCTCGCCGCAATTGTCTCAACGGACTTTGCCCCGCGCTTTATTGCGTTTGGCATTACCGCCGGGGTTTTTGCGGGCTTTGTAGAGGAGACCGGGTGGATGGGATTCGCCTACCCGAAAATGGAGGAGAGTTTTGGTGTTTGGCGCGCGACGATCGTCCTCGCGCTCATCCACGGATCATGGCACGTGATGGCCGACTTCCTCGGCTCCTTCGCAGCCCATGGAATTTATTGGCTGCCGCGCTTTATCTTCATGTGGTTTATAGCGATGACGGCGATGAGAGTCCTGCTGGTCTGGATCTACCGAAACACCGGCAGCCTCTTACTCGCTCAACTGACACACGCGAGTTCGACCGGATTTCTGGTTATGCTCGGTCCGGCTGTTTCGCCGGCGAACGAAATGATCTGGTTTGCGGTTTACGCGGTTGTTTTGTGGATACCCGCGCTCATCGTAATTGCGAAGTTTGGTACAAGTCTGGGCAGAAGAGATCAAATTGCAGAGGTGTAACAATGACAAATCTTCCAAAACAGGTAAAGGAGTTCCTCGATAAAAAGACGATTGCGGTTTTCGGCGTTTCCCGCAACAAGAATCAGCCTGCAAACGTGATTTACCGGAAACTCAAGCAAGCTGGTTTCGACGTTTTTGGTATCAATCCGAACGCGGAAAACGTGGAGAGTGAAAAGTGTTATCCGGACATAGGTTCATTGCCTGAAAAACCAGAGGCCGCAGTTATCGTGACCCACCCCGATGTTTCCGCGAATGTCGTGAGGCAATGCATCGATTCCGGGATCGACCAGATCTGGATGCACCGGTCGTTCGGCAAGGGAAGCGTTTCCGAGGAAGCGGTTGAAGCCTGCAAAAAAGACGGGGTCAATTGTATCGTCGGCGGTTGCCCGATGATGTATTGCGAGCCGGTGGATTTCGGCCACAAATGTATGAAATGGATTCTGAAACTTAGAAATCGGGTGCCTTCAGAATGATCTTTTGTCAGGAAGTTGACAATCCAAACGGGGGTCCCAATAGCGGAAAAAGATTCTCTTTCCTGTTTAGCGGTGAAGGCCGCGATTTTTCGCCGCCCGTGAGTCGCGGTCGCGTTGTCTCAGTAGGATGATAGCGATCCCAAGAGAATTTGCCGCCGGAGCGATCGGCGGGGAAGGCGACGCCTGCCGTGAGCGGGTCGAAGCTCATAGCTCTATTGACATAATTTAATCATTGATAGATACTTGAGTAATCAACTAATGATCAAGGAAATATTAATTTATGTCAATATCGCAAAACGCACAGCTTTTGATAAAACTATCAAGTCTTCAATCCCGAGTTTCAAAACGGGTCGAAAATCAGTTGAGTATTCACGGAATCAGCTTTACGGAATTCCTGGTTATGTATCATCTGGCTGATTCGCCCGGCGACAATATGAGGCGGATCGATCTCGCGGAGCGCGTGGGATTGACAGCGTCGGGTATTACCAGACTGCTTTTGCCGATGGAAAAGATCGGACTCGTTGAAAAAGAGTCGAATCCAAGGGACGCACGTGTAAGCCTTGTTAAACTTACAAAAACCGGCAGGAAAATTTTTGGCGAGGCTTCTGAATCCTTCAGCCGGGGCGCCGATGATTTTGCCAGACCGTTAAGCGATGCGCAGAGCGCG
>Ga0224497_10002289_pt1 | contig 11451 bp, 3 predicted proteins | sample SF_Jul11_sed_USG_4_FD_167970 | JGI IMG/M metagenome (GOLD analysis project Ga0224497, IMG submission 167970) | Sediment microbial communities from San Francisco Bay, California, United States - SF_Jul11_sed_USGS_13 | ecosystem: Environmental > Aquatic > Marine > Sediment | place: USA: California...
GACTGGCAAGCCCGGGATGATGGCGACGATCGTGGATACGTTATCGGATCGCGATATCGCGATATTCCAGTCAACGGATTCCCAGATTTCAATATCCGTACTGGTCCGGAGAGAGGATGAACCTGAAGCTGTTCGCAGCCTCCACTCGGCATTCGGTTTGGGCGCCGAGTAGTCCAGCCCGACGTGGGCCTGACCACATCAAACGCCGAAATGCCGGACCTCATTCAGTCGCTCCAGCGCTCCCCCCCAAGTAAGGCGTTTGCAACCCCAGCCATCGCCTCCGTGGATGCACTGTATATTTCCGCTCTGAGTTGGCCTGATCGATCCAGTATAAAGGCCTGTGGTGAGTGCGACACTTGATACTCGTCCGGCGATTCATTTCCTTTGAAAAACGCGACCGAGAATTGCTTCGCAATAGGTTTTACTTCGCGGGGATCGCCGGTCAAGCCAATGAAATCAGAAGAATATGTCGCGAGGAATTTCTTTAGCGCTTCTGGCGTATCCCTTTCTCCATCAACACTAATCAGAACAAAAACTGTCTGCTCGTTGTCTACCAGTCCTGAGCGTTCCAACTGGCGAAAATTATTCATCGCCATCGGACAAATATCGGGGCAGTGAGTGAAGCCAAAGAATACAAACGCAACACGACCTCGTAACTCACTAATCCTAAAGGGTTTTCCATTCTGATCTGTAAGCTCGGCATCCGCAATGAGTCGCGGCTTTGCCAATACTCGGACCCTATCGAAGCTCGGTATTTCGCTTTCGGCACGCGAGTCTTGCAACGGTGCCAAGATAACAAAACAGCAGACAGCTGCTTTTAGAACAGCCTTCAGTCGTCCCGTGTGGGTCAGTGAATCAAAAAATGACATGCCGCTCAGCTCTTGCTTGCGCATAAAGTACCCTTACTCAGTTAACGAATCCTTATGCCTCTTTCGCGCGATATTCTGCTGAGGTTGCCCGCCGAATCGTACGCCTGAACCCTGTACCAGTACCTAACGCCCTTGACAGTCGTCGTATCGTAGTACGCTGTTGCGGTGGTCCGTGCAATCTCCACTCCGTATGACGTTTTGTCTGTTGATCTGAAAACAATATAACCCACTACACCGACGTCATCCGTGGAAGCGATCCAGGAAACCTGCGGGTAGCCACCAACATCCAGCACCTCCGGTCGTCCTGGCCTGCTCGGCGCCGTAGTATCGGCGGTCTCTTCAGTAATCGCCCAGCTGAAGGTGCTGTCCGTGTTTGCGGAACCATCATTGACCGTGACCGTGACGTTGTAGTTACCCGCCGTGGTCGGTGAACCACTGATCAGGCCACTGACACTGTCGATGCTCAGTCCCGTAGGCAAACCACTCGCTGAGTAACTCAGCGTGTCGCCATCCACATCACTGGCAACGATCGACAGGTTCACCGCAACACCCACCGCCGTCGTTTGTGAGCCAGGATTGGTGACACTCGGCGCCGTGTTCTGGGTAATCGCCCAGCTGAAGGTGCTGTCCGTGTTTGCGGCACCATCACTGACCGTGACCGTGACGTTGTAGTTACCCGCCGTGCTCGGTGAACCACTGATCAGGCCACTGACACCGTCGATGCTCAGCCCCGTAGGCAAGCCACTCGCTGAGTAATCCAGCGTGTCGCCATCCACATCACTGGCAACGATCGACAGGTTCACCGAAACACCCACCGCCGTTGTTTGTGAGCCAGGATTGGTGACACTCGGCGCCGTGTTCTGGGGAGACGACGTCTCATTCGCGTCAATCTGTTGCAGATAGGACACCAGATCCGCCAGGTCCGGTCCGCTCAGAGACACACCGGAGTGCGCAGTGACCGCCTCCGCCAATGTCAAAGCCGATCCATCATGAAGATACGGCGAAGACGACACGACGCCGCGAAGCGTCGGTGTATCAATTCCCGTGAGGGTTTCACCAAGCCTCTGGCCACTGCTGGATTTAATCGTTCCGATATCGTGCAGGATATTTAGATCACTGTCGGAGAATTCAGTGCCGCTATGGCAAGAACCACAGTTTTCAGTGCGAAATACTTCGCGCCCATTTTCACCCGCTGCCGTTAGGGTGCCATCGCCATTGCGGAATGGGCTGGGTGCATAAACTGTTAGCGATTCGACATACGCAGCCAACGCGTCGAGATCGGGACTGAGGCCAGTCTTCGGATCTCCGAGCGGTTCACTTCGTGTGCCCGAATTGAAATCGAGATTGGTCATCAATCCCGTTCCTTCCGACAGTCCGCGAATTTGCCCTTCGAAATCCTGCACCTCGTCAAAGTTTTCCGACCAGTGGAGTCTGCCGTGCGCTGCTGCGGAACCTCGAAGTGTGATGGTGTTTCGCAAGCCCTCACCCATCCCGGTCAAATCCCAGGTACGGCCGTCGTGACCACCATCGTTATGACAGGATGCACAACTCATATAGTTGTCACGAGCGAGACGATCGTCTGCAGCGTTGTAGAAATGCTGTTTACCGAGGAGAACTTGTGGAGTCAGTTTTTCCGACGCCACCGTGGACACGGTGCCCGCGGACGTCGCTGTCCATAGTCCTTCAGTCTGCAAATCAGTCAGGTCGAAAAACTCGACGCTGCGATCCATGAAATTACTGACAACCAGGGTCAACCCATCATTTGATATAGCAAGTCCTTGTGGCGCAAGCCCCGTGTTGATACGAAATATCTCAAACCCACCGTGAGCATCGATAACTGCGATTTCATTGCTAGTTTCGAGCGAGGCAAACTTATAGATACCAAATGAATCGTAAAGCACCTCGCTCGCGATGCTCGCATTATTATGATCGATACGGCGTGAATAGTCTTCTGCGGACCCGCCCATATCAATTTCCGACGTGATCGCACGAACGGTGTTCTGAAAATTGATGTTTGCTCCACTGCGCAAACTGCCCCGCGCAATATTGTCCAACTTGGATGGAACTGACGCGTACACGCCATCTGGCGAAATCGTCACAGGACCCAAGTAGTTCGGCACACCACCACCCTGATTCTCTGCGTCTGCTTTGTCATTGTGTTGAAGGACAATCGTCGCGTTTGCCGCAAGAGTCGCCGCGTCGAAGACCAAAACTTCCCCGCCATCTGTGCCACCGCCGAAGTTCGGAATAACGACAGCCGTATCTTCGCCAGGCTGACGTCGGGTTATGAATCGTGACACGAAAAGTTTGGCGCCGCTACTGTCGACAGCGACATGCCTCGGGTTCGGCCCTGTTGAAGCCGTCAGTAAGGTATCTCCTGTTGTCGCGTCCAGTTTCAACAACTGCCCGGACGCTTCGAGTACAACGAACGCTTCGTTGGCGACTGGCGAGAACGCAAGACCGTAGGGTGCCGACGCATAGGGCATGGGTACTGTTTGCAAAACAGTGAGCAATCCCGGATCGATGATGCTGATTGTTGCGGATGATTTATTGCTTACCCACAACTGTCCATTCGGTGCAATACCAATAGACCGGGGCGCAATACCGACAGGGATCTCCGCAACCTTCATCTTTGTCACGGCGTCGATCACCGTCACCGAGTCGTTGTCCTGGTTAATAACCCAGACCCTGTCATTCGAGCCCGTTCGCCCCTCATACACCACTCGCGATGAGCGAGTCGGTTCACTTGCTGTGAGGGGTGCGTGAATCGTCTGAACAAATGACACCGTGATTGGTATTCCAGCGTCGTCATTTACGGTCAATGTCACGAAATATATGCCAGGATCCGTGTAGGTATGAGAAACAGCCGCGGACCCCGGATAATTGATTATCGGGGATCCATCGCCAAAATCCCATTTGTATACGACGTTGACGCCACCGCTTGTACTTGCGGTGTAATCGAGCGACGTGTCTTCGAGCTGACTGGGTTGAGGTGGGAACGAATCTACAGACAGCGGCGGCACACTGGCAATTGTCCAGTCGAATAATTCCGTATCGGAGTCAGAACCATCGGAAGCGCTTACTGATGCGTTGAATGTTGCAGCGGTCGTTGGCGTGCCAGTAATCAAGCCAGTTGAAACATTGATCGACAATCCAGTCGGCAGGCCCGTTGCCGAGTATGTCAGTGGATCATTGTCACTGTCCGTAGCATTAATTTGCAGGCTAAGCGGCATGCCGATAACGCCGGCCTGCGCACCCGGATTGACGACCTCTGGAACAGAGTTGACACTGACTGGCGTGATTTCTGCCTGCCGGCACTGCATACCAAAATTGTCGAGCCAACCGCCCGAGCGCCCATAGAGTGCATATACTGGATTATTCGTTCCGCAGCTAAACGGTCCCTGGGCGGATCCGCCAGAGCCACCTGCCCCGCTCAGGTACTGGGCGGGACCTGTCACGCCACCGGACGGTGTAAGCGCACGACATTCAACGTCTATTTGATTGACATACTGATCCGCATTACCGCGAAAGCCGCTAACCGCGTAATTACGCGGGCAGGTTCTCTCAAAATTCGTGCCGGACGTAGTGTCGCCGGTCACTGGTCCGTTCGCGGGGTCGCCGATCCAGCGACCCAGCTGATCAACTTTTACACATTGTGGGCCGATCTGATTGACATACGTCCCAAAGACGCCATGTACACCGGCAATAATTTCATCGGAAGGACAGGCGAGCTGAAAGGCGCCACCACCGCTGCCGCCTATTGTCGGCGTATAGTCGACCGCGGTATTTGGTGTCGAGTCTATGTTAATACGAAGCATATGCGCTTTCGAAGGAACACCTGCGTCATCAAAAACGAACATCAGGTAATAGCCAGGCGGTGTATCAGTTGTTCGCTGCGGCAAGTCCACCTGCAAGCTGTTCCCGGACGCTGAAAATGGCAGTTCCAGAAAACGCTGATCCATGTTGACACTGTGAGTTACCGAACCGGACTTCACTAACGTGACTCGACTCGCCGAGTTGTCGACCTCGACCGGAAGACTATCGCCTACTTCGGCTGTGTCCGGGGCAGACAAAATCTGCGGGCGACTGGCTAGCGAGCCATTCGACGCAAACAAATAGGGTGGCGTGTAGATCTCAGCATTCGTGTTGTTTTGAGGTCCCGGCGCGCCGCCGCCTGAGATCAGGACTCGCGCGTCAGGAAGCAACAGCGCCGCGGAGTGGTAAAGCCTCGCTCGCACAGCGGTTGCGCCAACATGCCACTGTTGGGTATCCGGGTTCCATATTTCGGCAGTGGTATTTACGTTCGTCAACTGGTTATCGACTTCGCTGCCACCGGTTCCAAGCACCTGCCCATCAGCCATGACAGTCGCACTGATCCATCGACGTGGTGTTGATGTCGGCGATATCGTGGTAACAACGGGCTGCGGACCATTGATATCGATCACTACGGTACCGCCAGCGCCTATCTGGAGAATTTTGCCTGGACGAAACATCGCCGCACCTGAAGTCCAACCCGCACTGGACGATATGAACTGACCAACTGCTGCAAGAGATCCGGCGCCCCCCGTGGACACGAAATACATTTTGCCATTTGTGTCGTAACCGAAAATTCGGCCATCAGGCGAAAGAAAGTTTCTTGGGAATAACGCAGCGTATCCGCCAGTAGCTGCGCCTGTTAGCAATCGAAATGAACCATCGGTTGCTCTAACCTCGGGAAAATCAGCGCCACCGCTGCCGCCCTGAATGTAGATTTCGCCATTGATCAATGCCGTAGCCGATGAGTACCAGCGAGATCGATTCATGTTTGCTGAGCGAGCGAGAGTGTTGTCGCCAAAATCGAAAATATTGCTGTTGTTATTTCCGGTGTTGTTTGTGCCGGTACCGGTCCAGTTGTCGCCACCGGCGATCAGTATTTCGCCCGACTGCGGCAGGATAATCTGCGAACTACAGAAGATATCGGTGAGGGTCATGTTGTTTAGGGTGAAATGGTCGTCGATTTCAGGGTCCCAAACGTCGTATATGAAGTAGCCGGTCTGCTTGCCGTCGCCATTCGTGCCATACGTCAGAACCCGACCATCCGGTGTCAGCGCTGAGTGCACCGAGATGAGAGGCCAGTCTTCAACAGGCGACCAGGCACCGTCTACGTTGTCAGCATAGACTTGTCTTATCTGGAACAGACAACAGATTGTGAGTAGTGATAGAAACGTCAACCAATTAGTGATTTTTTGTTTCGAACAAATTAGGATTGAATTTGCAGAAGCAGTGACGTTTGACAAAGAACTCCCCCAGTTAGGCCCTACTCGCGTCGCCTGCCAAAGACTTAATTCTTGGTTCAATTAGACTTTCTTATCAGCAGTGCACGACTCACAAAAGCTAGGTGTGGCCGCGGCAGGTCGATCGCCTTTTGATCACCTAGGTTGTGCAAGAAGCGAACCAGACTTGGAAATTCTTAATAATTACAATTATTTATGGCGCACACCCAGAACGGATCGAGGCGTAACGTAAAAAAAATCGACATCGCGAGCCGCGACACCTATTCGGTACACTATCCAAGCGTAGCGAATGCTCATCGCATGAATAATGGCGTCCCCAAGGGGATTCGAACCCCTGTTACCGCCGTGAAAGGGCGGTGTCCTAGGCCTCTAGACGATGGGGACACAGGACGATTATTTCCGAAATCGTGGTGGAGCTAGGCGGGATCGAACCGCCGACCTCTTGCATGCCATGCAAGCGCTCTCCCAGCTGAGCTATAGCCCCACGGAGCCGGGACTCTACGGCCAGGGGCCGAGGCTGTCAAGAACCTCCGACCGCCATATATTTGTCCAGTAATTCAGCCGCTTGCCGCCGCCCGGGCGTCAGACCTTTCCGGTCCATGTCCTAGGTGCCTAGGACCAACTGGCCACCGTGATGGCCCGCGAATAGCCAGCAGAACAGCGCTGTACGAACACGCCAAGGTGGAGCACGGAGGTCGGGCTGGGAGCTAAGCGGGCACGGACGGTCATATCAGGCCTTTAAATTGCGGAAGGCGCGGAATTCTAGCAGAAGCGGCCTCTGGGAACGTTACGGACACCCGGCGAGTGAGTTCACCCAGTCCGTCAGCAGCTGAACGCCGGCTGCATCGATGACGTTGCTACCGAGCGGCGGCATGCCGTGCACGTCGCGACGGTTCGGGCGTTCGACAAGAACCGACGTTGCAGCGCTGCCCGGGTCGATGATGCGTGCCCCGGCTATGCCCAGATCGCCGGAAGTCGGCACGACGTCACAGGTATTGGTCGATCCCAAGGGCGTATCGTGGCGCAAATCTATATTGGATGGCGTCGGTCCGGTCGGACGGTGGCAGCCGGCGCAGTTGGAATGCAGGTAGGCCCGCGCCCGATCCTCGAGCGTCTCGCCGACGTCGGCCGGATCGACGAACTGCGGCAGATTGGCGGGTACGTCCGGAAGCGGATCCGTCAGCACGTCGATGAAATCCGCGGTAACCAGCTGATTGGCCGTGATCCCGGTGCTCGGATACGTGAAGTCCTTGTTCAGCTGGCCGTGCTCGAGACCCAGACTGAAATTCGCGGCCTGCGTGTGGCATTGCATGCACTCGGAACCGCTCGGATAGATCCAGTCCTGGCCATTGATACTTTTGACCTTGCCGCCGATGACGCGGGTTGCATCGGTACCGGTATCGTTCCACTCGTAGGTATAGCCGCCCCACTCACCGTTTGTATGCCGCATGAAAAGCCGCGTCTCGATCAGCTCGTTAGTCAGGCGGAAGTTCTTCATGAGAACAGTACCGATCGGGAACAGCCAGTCGCCGTCAGCGGCAACGTCGATCGTCGTGTTATCTGGTATCGCGTACCAGCGTTGTTTCACTGCCCCATCGGACCAGAAGGGTACATTGATATCGTACGGGACCAATCCATCCGCGGGTTGCGTCGGATCGGCTGCCATCACGCAGCCGGTAGCTGACAACTGATCCGGTATCGGATCGTTGGAGTTACCGCCGGACTGCACAATTCGATAAATGTCGTTACCCGAATCAAACAATCGCGTAAACAGTATCTCGCCATTTTCATCGACCGCAAACGCGCTGATCAGATGTGACGTATCAATGAGTTCTTCGAAAGAAAATGTACCGTCGCCTTGATCTGTGCTGGCAAAAATCTTGCCGGTTCCATAATCGGCAAAAACATATCGCCCGATTAGCTCCGGTATGGCTGAACCTCGGTAGACATAACCACCCGTGATGCTGAAGCCGATAGCGTGCGAATACTCAATGAGCGGATCAATTAAACCGGGGGGGCAGTTGCCGGTCGTATTGAAGTCGTGCGCGCCTTCACGGCACCTCCAGCCGTAGTTGCCACCCAGCTCGATGACATTGACCTCCTCCCAGGTGTCCTGACCAACATCCCCTAACCATAGTTTTCCGGTTACGTCGTCAAATGACCACTTCCAGGGATTGCGCAGGCCCCAGGCATATATCTCTGGACATGAACTGGCGCCGGAGCCACTGGCGCAAAGCGAGTTACCGACGAAAGGATTATTTTGCGGAATAGAATATGGTGATCCGGCATCGACATCGATACGCAAAATCGATCCAAACAAATTCGTTGTGTTTTGCGTCCTATCGAACTGGTCGCCGGACCCTCCGCCATCGCCGAACGCCACGTACAGGTAACCGTCCGGTCCGAACGTGATCTGCCCACCATTGTGATTCCTAGCCGGTTGGTCCAGCGTAAGCAGAGTGACGGCATCAGTTGCATCCAGAGTCAGACCGGTGTCCTTGCTTTCAAATCTCGCGATGACCGAGCGATACTCCCGACCTCCTGCCGGCCTACCGTCAATGGTGTACGAGAGGTATACGTACCAATTAGCAACGCCGTAGCCAGGGTGAAACGCCATACCGAGGAGACCGGTCTCCCCATGATCCGACTTCACATCAATCGGGTCGCCCGGCGAGCGGATATCAACGAATGTCGACGCTGTCAACGTCGCTGCGTCGTTGGCGAAGCGCAATATTCGGCCTGCCCTTTCGATCACGTACCACTGTGTCGAATCATTCGGAGCAGCGACCAGACCAACGGGCTCCACCAGATCCGGGAGATTCGGAAACGCACTGACAACGGAAACGGATGCATTGGTTATAGGTTGATCGGGGGCCAGACAAGTCAGATTGTTGGGCCGCGCCGGTAAACCTGATTCAGCGTCCGGATCGTCTTCGAGAATAGTTCCTGTCGCCACACCATCAACAATGGTTGCATTGACACTATTAGCGATCGACACAGAGAATGTCTCGTCGGCCTCTTCGACCGTGTCGCCCGTCACCGCCACCGCAATCGTCGTCGACAGACTGCCGGCCGCGATCGTCCCCTGACCGTTCACCGCCGTGTAATCGCTGCCCGCCGTTGCCGTGCCATCGGCACTCGCGTAGTCGAAGGTCACGTCCGAACCGGACTGCGCGCTCAGGCTCACCGCGAAGGTCATGTGCGACTGCCCCGCATCGCCTTCAGCCACGCTCGCATCGGCAATCGACAAGGTCGGTGTGCCGTCGTCGTCGTTGATCGTACCGGTCGCCTGGGCGTCCGCGATCGACGCATTCGCAGCATTGGAGAGCATTACCGTGAACGTCTCGTCCGGCTCGTCCACCGTATCGCCCATCACCGCTACCGCAATCGTCGTCGACAGACTGCCGGCCGGGATCGTCCCCTGCCCGCTCACCGCCGTGTAATCGCTGCCCGCCGTCGCCGTGCCGTCCGAGGTCTGGTAGTCGACCGCGATGTCGAACCCGGACATCGCACTCAGTGACAGTAAGAATGACAAAGTCTGTTGACCCGCATCGCCCTCGGCGACGGCTGCATCACCGATCGAGATCGACGGCGGTGCGTCGTCGTCAACGATCGTGCCGCTGGCGCTGCCGGTTGCGATAACGCCGGAAGACACGGACAGAAGATCGACATTGACGGTCTCGTTCGGTTCGTCGAGCCCGTCGTCCAGCGTGGCGATAACGATCGAACCGGCGAGTGAGCCTGCCGGCACGGTGATACTCGAGGTTTGCGGCACGAAATCCGCACCCGACGTCGCCGATCCGGCCCGGGTCTGATACTGGATGTCGATGTCGACGGCGCTCGCCATTGACAGGCTGACCGGGTAGACAAGCGAGCCGCCTTCAGCCGAATTTGCAGCCGGGCCGATGGAGACATTCACGGCCGGCGGAACGGCGCTGTCATCGTCGATGATCGTGCCCTGGGCGGTGGCGTCCCCGATGGTCGCGTTCGTCGCGTTGCTGAGCTGCAATGTGAGGGTCTCGTCGGTTTCGTCGACCGTGTCGGCCAGAACGGTGACGTCGACACTTGCCGAAGTCGTACCCGCCCGCAGATTCAGTTGGCCGCTTATGGCGGCGTAATCGGCGCCGGCAGATGCCGTGCCGTTGGCCGTGGCGTAGTCGACGGAGACGTTGTGACCGGACTCGCGATCGAGCGTCACCGCAAATGTCAGCGTCGACTGCCCGGCATCGCCCTCCGCGATACTCGCGTCGGCGACGCTGATCGATGACGGCGCATCATCGTCGAGGATCGTGCCCGCCGCACTTGCAGTCGCTATCGCACCCTGCGACGTAGCCGTGACGTCGAGGAACAACCGCTCGTCAGGCTCATCGATGCTGTCGTCGATGATCGTGATGTCGACACTGGCACTGGTCTGACCTGCCGCGATCGTGACATCGCCGGCTCGCGCGATGAAGTCGCTGCCCTCAATCGCTGTGTCCGAGCGTGTCGCAAAGCTGATATCGATGTCGGAGGTTGCCGGCTGCGACAACTCGATACCGAATGACAGGTCCTCTGCCAGATTCCCCTCGGTTGCGGTATCGTTACCGGTAACAGAGACGTTGACAGGTGGCGGCGGGTTCGGCGATTGCAGCTGGACCGTATTCTCGCCACCGCCGCAGGCAGCCAACAAGGCTGCAAGAAGTCCGACCAGAGAAAGCTTGAAAATGGGGTGCACAGGCTAGTCCCGTTTCATGCGTCATCGGAATTGTCGCAAAAATGCTTGCTGATAAGAACCGGCATAAGATATTCGGCATCCTGCCGCCAAATTAGGGCCGAGTCTCAAGTCTAATGATTGATGCCTGTCGCAATACCGCGACAGTAAGCAGGCATGATCCGGCATCTTAATACCGGCGACTCGACGCTACACGCCTGCGATGTTGACGAATCTTACAACTGGCACGCCGTTTGCTTTGACCTTTCCATGAGGTTTCGGGTCGCGCTTCCGTGTCGCTGCGTGACTTCGTCTGGCGCCCTGGAGGGCTAATTCGGGCTTGCTTTCGCCCTCGCCTCGATCAGCTCAATTGCGTGTTCGAGCCGTGCGACCGTGCGCTCCTGGCCAACGAGCCAGAGCGTGACATCGATCGGCGGCGATACCGGGCCGCTCGTCACGGCGACCCGAATCGGTTGCCCGAGTTTGCCGAGATTCAGGTCGAAGTCGTTGGCGACCTCCTCGATAGTCTCGTGGATCGCAGTCTGGCCCCAGTGCTCGAGCGCGGCCAGGCGCGCCGTCACGCTCCGCATCGGTTCGAGGATAACCGGGAGCAGGTGTT
>Ga0224497_10002291_pt1 | contig 11449 bp, 10 predicted proteins | sample SF_Jul11_sed_USG_4_FD_167970 | JGI IMG/M metagenome (GOLD analysis project Ga0224497, IMG submission 167970) | Sediment microbial communities from San Francisco Bay, California, United States - SF_Jul11_sed_USGS_13 | ecosystem: Environmental > Aquatic > Marine > Sediment | place: USA...
GTCGCCGGAGCCCCGCGGCTCAGCCGCGGCTAGGCATGCTCAGGGTGGGGGAGTTTGCCCTGGCCACAGGTGGGGGAGTTTGGGTGGCCGCCGGGGCTCGTCGAAAGTCGCCAATCCGCTAGACCGGTCATGGGCCCGATCCTGGCCGTGTGGGGTAACCGGCGAACGGTATCGCCTACCGGCTCGCGGCGCTGGGCGTCACTAGGATGATGCGGTTGGTGCTGCTCTGGTGGATGATCAGGTTGCCATCCGGCGTCGCGCGCATGTGCCTGATGATGCCGGCATGGACGTTTCCCGATGGAATCGCCCAGCTTTGGAACGTCTCGGTCCTCGGATCGAATCGAACCAGCGTATCCGGCCTCTGGCCCGACTCGTTGTACCAGACGATGCCGTTCAGGACGACGATCGCATAGGGGTGAGACTTCGGTCCGCTGGGTGAAGGCCACTCTTTAATCGCGTCGGTCTTGGGACTGTACCGGCCGAGCCGGCCCTCGCCCGAGTTGACGTACCAGATCGTCCCGTCGCTATCGAAGGCGAGGCGCCGGACCCTCGCCTTCTCGCCCGGCACCTTGACTGCCGTGAGCTCCATTGTCGCCGGGTCAATTCGAACGATGCACGGGCGGCCGTTGCACGCAAACCACGGAGCGCCGTCGGGCGCGATCTTGATGCCGTAGGGTCTCGATTTCGGCGCCGTCATCTCGACGATCTTGATCTCTCCCGTTGCCGGGTCCAGTCGGCCCACCCGGTTGCTGAGTTGCATGGTGAACCAAAGAATCCCCTTCGCGTCGAAAACGGCCGAATGCGGGTCCTTCGCATTGGGATCGGGCATCTTGAACTCGGTGATCTTCTCGGTCCCGGGATCAAGGTAGCCGATCGTCGCGTTCTTGTTGCCGGTGTACCAGACGTTACCCTTGGCGTCGAGGGTGACCGTGTGGGGCATCGCGTTGGCCGGCAGGGCGTATTCCTTCATCTCGCCGGTCGAGGGATTGATCCGCCCAATCACATTGGCCCATTGTCCGGCCCACCAGATCGTCCCGTCGGGCGCTTGGATCGGGTCGCGCGAGCGCTGGCCGAGAGTGGGCGTCTGCCATTCCTTGAACGCAATCCGCTCGCTGCCGGGCACCAGCTTGGGCGCGCGCTTGGTGTTCGGCGGAAAATGCGTCGCGAGGTACTGCATGATCCTGTCCTGCTCCTCAGGAACGCTGGACAGGTCGACCATTGTGCTGGTCAACTCCTTCCAGCCCTCCCGCGTGTAGCCGGAACTGTTCAAGATTTCCCTGGCCCGGTGGCAAACCGTGCAGAGCGCCTCGACCCGGTCCTTACCGGCGCCCTCGGGCAGGCCGAATGGCTTGCCCTGAGCTCGGGGGAGGACGGGGACCAGCGCAAGAACTGTGGCAACCACCAAAGGTGCGGTCAACGCTCGAAGCATGTGCTCTCTCCCTATGTCATTATTCAATCTGCCAAATGCGTCTCCCCGGCAAGGCTGTCAGTCGAGCGACAAACTTGCCGCTGTTTCGAGAGCTGCGCGCCGGCTTGGTTTTCTGGGATAGACATGTCGACGGCAGCCGCGGCAGTGTCCCGTATTTGCAAGCGACGTTCAAGGACGATTCGATGCGCAGCGCTAACTGTCCACAACAGGTGAGCGACTGCTATGGCAAGGAGGACAACGAGCAAGTCCGGCGCCACGAAGAGCAGTTCGCCACAGCGAGGAGATATTACGGTAAGTTAGAGAGATTGATTCCGAAAATCGACGCATGTCCAATAAATAAGTTCAACAGAACAGCCTTACACGAACCTTACGTAGCGAGGGATCTGGACCGAATATTTACGATGGGCCACCCGGTAGGGCAGCGGTGGCGTCCACGTTGAGCTGGAAAGCAGCCGTCCGCTCTTGGCCGAAAGCGGACATTCACCGAGCAGCCCCACAAACAAAAACCCCGCCGAAGCGGTGTCTGTGTGGTATTTAACGAACTATTTCTCAGGATGGGGGTATAAAGAAATCGGTATCCGGAGTTCCTCCTCCTGTTGGATATTGGCAATTGCCGCGCATGGTTTCACGACCTGCGCGGTTTTTTTGCCCAGTCGGAAAGCACGCCCCGCCAACAAAAACCCCACCGAAGCGGGGGTGTGGTTCTCAGTAGCGTTTCCACCAGCTAACTTCAGGTCCGCGCAGAGCGCTTTACTGATCCCGTCCTATCGTTGGTCCGGCTTCGACGCAATCTTAATGAATGGGCTAATTGATCGAGCTGAGAAGAGGGTTGCCGAACAATCCGGATTTGCTGCGACTTAATGTAGGTGCGCTCTCTCATCGTCTCCCAAGTATCGTGCATACCGCGCTGCATCGTTCCGCACCGTTCACATGTTCTGAAATAAAGAGCAGACCTATCGAAGACCTTTCTACCCCACTGATGTGTGAATAGACAACGTATCATTGGCATTGGGGGAGGAATTAGCATTGGAGGGAGGAGAATGCGAAGCCGCCGCGCCTGGCGGCTTCGCCCCGACAGGGTTGCGTTGCTACTTCTTCGGTGCCGGACAATCTACCCTTTTACCGCCGATGGTCACCACCGTGCCAGCCTTCTTGCCTTTACAGGCCTCGGCGATCGCTTTGTCACTCGGATCGGCAGCGAGCGCCACACCGCCATAGCCCACAAGGAAGGCAAGCATCAACAGGCACGAACGTTTCTTCACCAACTCCATTGGATGGACTCCTTTAAAGGATTCAAATGAAAACCACCGGCTCGCGACCGGCTCGCTCGGCCTAGAGCGATATCCGTGCCAGATGTGCCAAACCGCACAGATTCAGGTTGTTAACCTGTGCTCAGCGTCCGGCGTCGAGCGTTACCTGTCGCCGGGCAGCAACGCACGTCGGTGCGCAGCCAGCAATCGGATGATTCGTAGAGGGAATCCTGTTTGCTAATCAGCGACAGTTCTGCGTGATCAGGCGACTATGAACGCAGGGGAACTGAAAATCAGGAGGAAAGGGGAGAGACGAGGTCAGGCTGGTCGTGACTTCTGACTGAAACGTGTCTCAAAAATCGAAAAACAACACTAGCCGCAGATGACGATTCGCGGAAGCGCCGGACAAGATCGCGCCATGGCCATTTGTCGTGCATTTCCCAAAACAAAAACCCCGCCGAAGCGGGGTGTGCGATTCGCAGAAACGTCTACGCCAGCATACTTCAGGTCAGCGCGGAGCGTCTTTCTGATTTCTCCCATCGCTCGTCCTGCTTCGACGCAGTCCTCGTGAATGAGTTAATTATTCGAGCGGAGAAGAGGGCTTCCAAACAATCGGGATTTGCTTCGACTTAATGTAGGTGCGCTCTCTCAGCGTCTCCCAGGCAATGTATCTAGAAAAAGTATCGTAAGTGCCGCGCTGCATCCTTCCGCAGCATTTACATGTTCTGTAAGGAACAAGAGACCCAAGACTCTTTTCCCATAAAGTTACCCACTTATGTGTCAATTGACATTGCATGATCAATTTCCCCCGAAGGCATCGACGCAATGCTGGAATTCTATGATCGCCGTTCGCCGCCGGGAATCATCGATCTCTCCTATCCCAGGCGGGATCGACCTCGTGTTTGCGCGGCAGATATCGGATCTTGCCAAGGTCTAAGAAGATATCAATCCCGCCGAAGCGGGGTCTGTGCGGTATTTCACAGAGCATTTCTCAGAATTGGGGTATAAAGAAATCGGTATCCGGAGTTCCTCCTCCTGTTGGGTGCTTGTAATTTCCGCGCATGGTTTCTCGACTTGGGCGGTTTTTTTATTGTCCAACCGGAAAGCACGACGCACAAGCAAAAACCCCGTCGGAGCGGGGTGTGTGTGCTGTAGCTGATTAGGCGGCTTCTATCCCGACCCTGAGTCGGTTCGACGGGTGGCAGTTCTTGGTCGGATGCGGGCATTCAGAGCGGTCGCTCGCGAAGTCCACGGATGCCGGCCTTGCCCTCATCGGCCGGTAGCAGTAGCCTGCCGTTTAGCGCGGCTTTTGTGTTGCGATAGGCGCTTGTGCTACTCGAACGGGCGCTACACGCGAGCCTCCGCTTTCGGGACAACTGACTGGCCAAATTGGCCGCAAGCCGACCTCCGCTAACGTCAGTTTCCGACCCATTGCGCTCATTCGGCCAACCAGCACGCCAAAAACAAACCCCGCCGAAGCGGGGTGTGTAGTTCGCAGTAACGTTTCCGTCAGCGAACTCAGGTCAGCGCAGAGCTGTTTCTTGATCCCATACTATCGCTCATCCGGCTCCGACGCACTCCTAATGAATGAGCCAGTTGGTCGAGCCGAGAAGAGGGTTGCCGAAAAATCCGGATTTGCTCCGACTTGAGGTAGGCGCGCTCTCTCATTGTCTCCCAGGAAATGTCTCTCCGAAAACGATCGTAAATACCGCGCTGCATCGTTCCGCACCGTGAGCACGTTCTGTAAGGATGAAGAAAACGAAGACATGCCTTCCCCATAATCCACCTATGTGTAAGTAGACAGCGCATGATCAACTCCCCCTGAGCGCATCAACGCAATGCTGAGATTTTCAGGAAACCCCAGCCAAAAAGACAGGCCGGAACAGCTAGACACCTACGAGGACGACTATCTGCCTAACCCTCGCCCTTGGGAATAGGAGAAACCACCCTCTTGGGGCAAGACAACGTCCTTTTTCGCAGGCTTATTGATCTGGCGCAAGCGAAGGCCCATGCCGTCTGAATAGCCAGCGGCAACAAGAAACCCCGCCGAAGCGGGGTGTGTGGTTAGCAGGAACGTTTACGCCAGCTAACTTCGGATCAACTCCGAGCGTGTGTCTGATCCCGTTCTATCGCCCATTCTGCCCCGACACAGTCCTAATGAATGAGCCAATTATTCGAGCGGAGAAGAGGGCTTCCAAACAATCGGGATTTGCTTCGACTTAATGTAGGTGCGCTCTCTCAGCGTCTCCCAGGCAATGTATCTAGAAAAAGTATCGTAAGTGCCAGGCTGGAGAAAACCTATGGGGTCAGACCCACTGCGCCGCACGTCAGGTGAAAATCAAGGACCTGAAGCAATTGCAAAAAGAAGGGGCGGATCACTCCGCCCCTTTTTCGTTCTTGTTTCTGTGTTTCAGCAGACCATCACCGCGACAAACCATCGGTCATAAACTGCCCTGATATGGTCACCGCGCTTTAATGCCGGCGCGGTTCACCACATCCGCCCACTTCTTCATGTCGTTGAGCATGAACTGACGGAACTCGTCGGGCGTGCTGCTGACGGCTTCGGAGCCGTTGTTTCTCATGATCTTGATGAATGCAGGCGACTTCACAAGGGACACGACTCCGGCGTGTATCTTTGCAAGCAGCGGCTTGGGCAGCTTCGCCGGCGCCATCACGCCATACCAGCCCACCACCTCGAATCCGGGCAACACCTCGCTCATCGACGGAATATCCGGAGCCGTCGCGAGGCGCTTGGGCGCAGTCACCGCAATGGCACGCAGCTTGCCCCCACGCACTTGCCCAAACGCGCCGGTCAGCCCCATGAAGTTGTAGTGATATTCCCCGCCCAGGAGACCAACGATCGCCGGCCCCGTCCCTCTGTAAGGAATATGCTGTGCCTTGATCCCGGTCATCAGTATGAAGAGTTCTCCCGACAGATGGCCGCCACTGCCGATACCGGCCGAGCCGTAGTTGATCGGTTCCTTGGTGGTCTTGGCCCACTGCACGAATTCCTTGGCGTTTTTCGCCGGATGCTTCAGGTTGACGACCAGCAGCAGGCCGCCCGCCGTCATCTGGGTAATCGGCGTGAAGTCGTTCACCGGGTGATACGGCAGCTTGGAAATGAGGGCTGCATTCACCGTGTGTTGATGGTAGGGAATGAACAGTGTGTAGCCATCGGGTGCGGCGTTCTTGGTAATGTCTGCGCCATTCACGCCTGACGCACTTCCGCGGTTATCCACGATGGCCTGCTGACCCCAGAGCTCGGTGAGATGCCTTGCGAGCAGCCGGGCAAGAAAATCCGTCGTGCCGCCTGGATTCGCCGGCGTGATGATACGGATCGGGCGACGCGGATAATCGTCCGCAGCCTGCGCTGACGCCATCGGAATGGCCAGGCCCAACGCGACCAGCAGCAAAGGCAGTTTCTTACGGCAACCGGAAATGATATTCATTGCTTCCTCCTGGTGATGATTGTGGGGTCAAGAATAACTCACTGTGAGCAAGGTTGTACGGCATATGGAAGAATCCATGGGGTCAGACCCTCTGAAAAGGGCAATCAAAACCGTAGCTTAGATTGATGCTCTGACGTCAAGTCATCCCGCCGTGCAGTCCATTCGTTGTAACCGGCATGGCACGACGCCAGCGGCTACAGGTAATTGGATTCCCCGTGCACATCATCCAACGTGGGAACAACCGCCAGGCATGTTTCTACGCCGAGGCGGATTACCAGTTCTTCCTTCATCACCTTGCCACGCTCGCCAGGCGTTTCAAGTGCGAGCTGCACGCGTACGCGTTGATGACCAACCATTTCCATTTGCTGCTCACGCCGTATTTGGCGCGGTGCCCGTCGCTGTTGATGAAGCTGCTCGGACAGCGCTACGTGCAGTACATCAAAAAGACCTATCGGCGTAGTGGCTCGCTCTGGGACGGACGGTTTCGGATCAGCAGCTCTTGCGCGCGATCCGGTTGTCAATCCATGGCGGCTATGCGATCGGCAGCCGCCGTTTCCGAGAGGAGATCGAACGCGCGCTCAAACTGCGCGCAATGCCGCATGGGCCCGGGTGCCCCGCAGGCGCCGGGGAAAAGGAACGATTAAAGCGCCGATTAAAGGGTCCAGGCTCAAATTACGCGATGGTTTAATCAGCCTGGCCCCTTTTGATGCCTTTTGATGATGAATCGGGTCCTGGCAGCGTGGCGGCCGCAAGCGAGCCAGTGCAAGCTGCCGAGCAGGGACCGGCTACAATGCCTGGTGACCTTCCGAATAAAATGTGGCGCGCCACAAGGCAAACCAAACGTGGCTTCGAAGCGACCCGTGTGCATCGTATGGAAGGATGACGTCTTGAGCATCGATCGATGAAGCAATCCGGCCAGTCACGCCAGCGCGACACGGGATCCAGCCGAATGCCCGAGGGGCGACCGTGGCCGTTGCTCATCGTCATTCCCGCCTGCATCTTCGCGTCGGAATTGCTCATCATGATCCTGCTCGACCTCTGGGGTGTGGCGTCGGTACCCCTCGCGGACTCATTGCTGAATGCGGCGTTGCTGCTGGTGATCTTGACGCCGCTGCTGTACTTCTTGGCGTACCGGCCGATACAGACCCAGATAGCCCGCCGCGATGAGGCGCTACAGCTGCTGCGCGAGAGTGAGAATCGGTTCCAGGATATCGCCGCCAACGCCGACGAATGGATTTGGGAGGTCGACGCGCAAGGCGGATACACCTACTCAAGCCCCATGGTAGAGAGAATCCTGGGCTATACGGTGGAGGAGACGCTGCAGAAGCATTTCTATGATTTCTTCGCGGATGACGAAAGAGAGGCGCTGACGCAGGCGGCGTTCGAGGTATTTGCGACAAAGCAGCCATTCCGAAACTTCATCAACCGCAACGTGCATAAAGACGGCAGCTCGGTTTGGCTCGCGACCAGCGGATTTCCGATCCTAGGAAGGAACGGGCAATTACTCGGCTACCGCGGCACCGACAGCCTTAAGGACAGCGAATCATCACTAACGGATTCGCTGTCAGGGGTTCTGAACCGCAGGGGATTTCAGCTCCTCGCCGAGCAACAGCTGAAGGTCGCGGCGCGCAGCCGGCTCGCGGTGGCGGCCCTCTTCATCGACATAGACGACATGAAGTCGATCAACGATCAATTCGGACACGCGGAAGGCGACCGGCTGATTGCGGATGTCGCGAAGATACTCAGGCAATCGGTCCGCAAAGCGGACATCGTTGGGCGGTTCGGGGGAGACGAATTCGTTGTGCTGCTGACGATGGCGGAGGCCGTTGATTTTGAGCACGCTGTCATCCGGCACATCGAGGATCAGCGGGACGCGTTCAACCGGGATTTGGGCAGGCCATACGTGATCTCATTTAGCATGGGGTCTGCTCGGTTCGATCCGCGCGAAATGCATGACCTGAATGACCTGATTCGCGGTGCCGACCGCGTCATGTACCGGCACAAGAGGGATCTGCCGCGGGCGAGCGCTGGTGCATCGGGGAGCTAGCGGATACGGCGCAAGTTCTGGCCGCCGGCGTCCGGCGCGAAGCCCGAAGCGGTAACGGGGGCACGGGCCCTCAATCCATGGCAAATCTCCGGCCGCCGCTGGGTTAAAGGGGCCAGGTTCGAATTTTTGAGCGCGTTGTCACGAGGTCAATGAACGTGACGCAAACGTGATAAGTCTGGACAACGTTGGCGAGTGAGGGCGGGCCATTCGCTCTATGAAAAAAACTGTTTAGACCAGCTCATAATCCCTTGGTCGTTGGTTCGAATCCAACACGACCCACTCACCCAAAGTCAGAAGTCAGAAGGCAGAAGGCAGAAGGCAGAAGGCAGTAGGCAACCGCGGATACTGCGCGTCTAAGGTCACAGAATGTGACCTTAGAGCGAATCACGAACCGGTCAACCCGTAGTGATCTCGATGCGGGCAGAAAACCCGAGCTGAGCGAGAAGCTGCTCGCAATCGGCCCAAGTCAGCCCGAAGGCGCGGACGTCGGCGACGCCCAGGCGCGACACCACACCGGCGGTGGTAGCCGCGTTCTCTTGTGCGAATTCGCCTTGCATCGAGGCGTTTTCGGCCCAGTCCACGAGCTCTGCCTGCGTGATGCGATGGTGCAGGTAGTCCGCGATCTTGTCGGCGACAGTCTGTTTGGTGATCGTCATGGCTTTATCCTACCCCACTTCGGCGGGGTTTTTGTTTATGGGAACGTGTCGAGGGGCTGAAGGCTGCGAGGGCAACCAGCATCGCGAGGATGCCGGTCATCGGGATATGCCACTAAGAAAAGGTGGTTTCTTCTACCGGGGATAGGAGAGATTGATCATTCCGGGGGGCGATGAACGAGCATAGACTTTCAGCATTGCGTTGATGCGCTAAGGTGGGGAATTGATCCTGCGCTGTCTATTCAAACATAAATGGTTTAAGGGAAAGGTCCTTAACGTCACGTCTCATGTCAGGGCTGCTCTTTATTACAGAAAATGTAGACGTTGCGGAACGATGCAACGCGGCATTTTCGATGAACATCGCAAGAACATTACCTGGGAGACAATGAGAGAGAGTGCCTACAACAAGCCAAAGCATGTCCAGATTGTCCGGCAACCCTCTTCTGGGCTTGACCAACTGGCTCATACATTAGGGCTGCGTCGAAGCAGGATGAGCGATGGGACGGGATCAGAAGAACGCTCCGCGCTGACCCGAAGTTAGCGGGCGTGAACGTTACTGCGAACCACACACCCCGCTTGGGCGGGTTTGGACAAACTCAATGCATCAGCTTGAGGAGCCGACATGACAGCAAGACTACCAGAAAAAAGAAGAGACAAGCGGATCGATGTCGCGCTGCCGGTGATCCTAGACAAGGCTACGGGCGTCACGCGCGACGTGAGCGCCTCGGGCGTGTTCTTCTGGATAAGCGGCATGTATGCACTCGGGGACTCAATCAGCTTTTCGATGGGCCGAAAAACCGAATCCGGCAAATTCATGCTGAAATGCCGAGGAGATGTCCTCCGCGTCGAGCCGCGTGGTAATGAGGTCGGTGTGGCGGTGAGAATGACCCAACCGGTGGTGGAGCCTGTGTAGACGTGATGTCATACGCAGAAGGAGGCAATTCGTCCTAGCGCCCCCCGCGTAACACGTCTCAGCACTCACACACCCCCCGCTTCGGCGGGTTTTCTCTGGGGCTACGGATTCTCTGCGCCACTCCCAGGGCGGGATAGGACCATCATCCGCCCAAAGGCCCTAACGGGGCAAGCGCGCCATTACGTTCCCCTTCCAGGCGCAGCGGGAGTAACCTTGCTCCTACGACCTAGGGGGCTTTCATGTGTAAAAATATAAAGCAAGTAGCCGTATTCTTGTTCTGTTTATTTGCGTCATCCCAAGCATGTTCCCAGATTGAGGTAAAAGACTATCCCCACGCTAAATCCAGCGAATGGTTCAAGACCTATATCCTCGGTGTTGGTAATGGGATTAGTTGGGCCAACTCACGTCCTAATCGGGCATCACTGTATTGTCCGCCCGGAGTGCTTAAACTAGACGCAGACGAGTATATTGCCATCCTCGATCGCCAAATACTCGACGAAAGCAAGAAGCCAGACGGGTTACGAGACAATACACCCGTGGAGTTGCTTCTCCTTCGCGGACTGTCGCGAACATTTCCCTGCAAACAGTAACGCCGCCACTGCCACAGCGGCACCCCGTTCGCTTTGCGCCCTAGCCCAGAAACAACAAAGCCCGCACGTGGAACGTTTCCTGAGAAATGCATGGGGTCAGACCCCCTGGAAAGAGCAATATGGGGCCGAAGCCCAATTTCTTCCCAAATTTTTGCGCCGAGCCGAGAATGAATTGGGCTCCGTTCCCATTTAGCAAGGAGGACTTCGTATGACGCGCTCAGATGGCGCGCAGTACCAGGCGCTGTGGCCGCGCAGCCCGCGCCAGGCCAAGGTGAAGTCGCTCGCGAAGCGGCTCGACACGCTCGAAGGCAAGACCATCGGGTGGCTGTGGGACTACGTCTTCCGGGGCGATGAGGTATTTGCGCAGCTCGAGGAGAGTCTCAAGGCGCGCTACCCGGGCGTTAAGTTCGTGCACTGGGGCGAGTTCGGGAACACGCACGGGAGCGACGAACGCGAGGTCGTAGCGGCGCTGCCGCAGAAGCTGAAGGCGAAGGGGGTCGACGCCGTCGTCTCCGGCATGGGGTGTTGAGGCAGTTGCACGCCCGCCGTGTTGCGGGCGAGTGCAGCGGCCGAGGCGGTGGGCATACCGTCTTCGACGCTCGTCTGCGAGAGTTTCATGGTGCTCGCGAAAGCGGCTTCGGGCGGCCTCGGCATGCCCAATCTCCAGGTGGCGCCGGTGCCGGGCCATCCCGGCCTGCAAAGCAAGGAAGTGCTCCAGCGCAACGTCCGCGAGGTGACCCTCGTCGGCGTGGCGGATAACCTCCTCAAGCTGCCGGCGCAGGTGGCGGCAGCCGGTGAACCTGGCGCGCGCGACATCATTTGCAGCGGCACGTTCGAGGAGGTGAACGAGTATTTCATCGCCCACGAGCTCTCCGACGGGTTGCCGATCGTGCCGCCGACGCTCGAGAAGGTCGAAGCCTTCCTGCGCTTCACGGACCGGCAGCCCGACGAGGTGCTGGGCGTGCTGTTGCCCGACAGCCGCACCGCGACCGTGTGGAGCGTGGCGGTCAACGGGGTGATGGCGGGCTGCCGGCCCGAGTACATGCCGGTCCTGATCGCGCTGGTCGAGGCCATGGCCGACCCCGATTACGGCGTCGAGCACAGCGGCAATACGCCGG
>Ga0224497_10002293_pt1 | contig 11448 bp, 10 predicted proteins | sample SF_Jul11_sed_USG_4_FD_167970 | JGI IMG/M metagenome (GOLD analysis project Ga0224497, IMG submission 167970) | Sediment microbial communities from San Francisco Bay, California, United States - SF_Jul11_sed_USGS_13 | ecosystem: Environmental > Aquatic > Marine > Sediment | place: USA...
ATTTTCCTGCGAAACACCCTCGCCAGCGGGGTCATTCCACAAATCAGCTGTATTATGGGGCCCTGCGCGGGCGGCGCGGTTTATTCCCCTGCGATTACTGATTTCAACATCATGGTCGAGGGATCTTCATATATGTTCATCACCGGACCGGATGTGATAAAGACGGTGACGCACGAGGATGTATCCAAAGACGAGCTGGGCGGCGCGTCAACTCACAACACGAAATCCGGGGTCGCGCATTTCGCGGCCGAGGACGATGAGCACTGCCTGCGCATGACTCGCGAACTGCTTTCTTTCATCCCTTCGAACAACCTCGACGACCCCCCGTTTGTCGAAACGGACGACCCGCCGGACCGTTCCGTTGAAGCCCTAAATACACTAATACCGGAATCGTCCAATCAGCCTTACGATATTCGGGACATAATCCATCCGGTTGTTGATGAAAACTACTTTTTTGAGGTACATCAACACTTTGCCCCAAACATCGTCGTCGGCTTTGCCAGACTTGGAGGCCGCTCGGTCGGGATCGTCGCGAATCAACCCGCTTATTTAGCTGGTGTGCTCGATATTGACGCATCGGTCAAAGGTGCCCGGTTTGTACGGTTCTGCGATTGCTTCAACATTCCCCTGATTACATTTGAAGACGTTCCCGGTTTTCTTCCCGGCGTCGATCAGGAGCATCGTGGAATTATCCGCCATGGCGCAAAGCTTCTTTTTGCCTTTGCCGAGGCGACTGTACCGAAGATCACTGTCATTACGCGCAAGGCCTATGGCGGAGCTTATTGCGTTATGGCCTCAAAACACATCCGTACGGATCTGAATTTTGCGTATCCGAGTGCCGAAATCGCGGTGATGGGCTCCGACGGTGCGGTCGGGATCCTCTACCGGAATGAATTTAAGGAAACGACCGATGCGCGCACGCTGCTCGAATTGAAGAAGAAGGAATTCGAAGAGAAATTTGCAAACCCCTATGTGGCGGCGGAAAGGGGGTTCATCGACGAGGTTATCGAACCAAAGGACACCCGGCGGAAACTGATCCGTGGACTCTCTTTGCTGTCATCGAAACGAGACACGAATCCTCCAAAAAAACACGGCAACATTCCACTGTAGCTAGAAACGGGTTTAAGTGTCGGCGTGCCGACAGTTAAGGAAACACTCGAACAAAAAAGGACGAGCAAACGCCCGTCCTTTTCATATTAAACTGGTGCCGAGGGCGAGACTCGAACTCGCACGGATCGCTCCACACGCCCCTCAAGCGTGCGTGTCTACCAATTTCACCACCTCGGCCGTTTGCATCTCATTACTCCTGTGCGGCTCCGCCGTCTTTTTCCGCCGGCTTGGAATCTTTTTTCTCGTCCGTCTTCTGAGCCGGTTTTTCCGCGGTATTCGCAGCAGGTTCCTTTTCAACTGTCGTCGACGCCGCTGAATTGGCATTTGCCGCCGGGGCCGCTGTGTTTGCATTCGCGTTGACATTGGTGTTCGCGGTTTCAGCCGGTTCCGTTTCCCCGGACTGGATCACCGAACGGTTGCCGGTAAGTACCGGAAGCGACAACAGCAGTGCGGCAACCATAAAGACGGTCGCGGCTCCAATTGTGATCTTCGAAAGTACAGACTGTGTGCCCCTCGGATTCAATGCCGCGCTCGAAACACCGCTTGTAAACAGAGCGCCGGCGTCGGTCTTACCTGGCTGCAAAAGCACCGCAACGACCAAAACGAGACATGAAACAAAAAATATTACGTAAAGCAGAGTTTCCAAAACAATTTCCCCGTTTATCGATACCGAACAATTCTCGCAAAAGATTCTGCGTCAAGGCTTGCACCGCCAACAAGCGCTCCGTCGATATCATTTTTCTCCATTAAATCCGAAATGTTATCGGGCTTTACCGAACCCCCGTAAAGGATTCGCGTCCTTTCTGCCACATCGGATCCATGAACGCCTTCGAGCGATCTGCGAATAAAGGCGTGCATTTCTTGAGCCTGTTCGGGAGTGGCCGTTTTACCGGTTCCAATCGCCCAAACAGGCTCGTAAGCGACAATGATACGTTCCATGTCCGAGACTGTCAAACCCTCCAATCCCTTCTGAAGTTGCACCGCAACAACGCGTTCTGCATCGCCATTTTCACGCTGGTCGAGTGTTTCTCCGACACAAACGAACGACTCCAAACCCAGGGATATCGCGGCTTTTGTCTTCAGATTTACCGACTCATCCGTCTCGCCAAAATATTGGCGGCGTTCCGAGTGTCCAATAATAACCGCTGTCGCACCCGCATCGGCAAGCATGTCTGCACAGATCTCTCCCGTCCGCGCACCGTGTTCAACTTCCGTCGAACAGTTTTGACCGGCGACCCGTATGTTTGAACCTTCGAGGCGGCCCGAAACCGCTTTGAGTGCGGTGAACGCCGGTGCAACAACGATTTCGCAGTGACTCTCCGCGGCGACCAGCCCTTTGAGCTCGTTCGCCATCTCGACCGATTCGGCGAGTAGCTTGTACATCTTCCAATTACCAGCAATTACGGGTTTTCTCATAATTAATTCGCCAAAAGTCAGTCCGCGTCATTGAGGGCGGAAATTCCGGGCAGTTCGTTTCCCGCAAGAAATTCGAGCGCGGCCCCGCCCCCGGTTGAAATATGTGAAACCTCTTCGGTCAAACCCGCCTGGTTGACGGCAGCGACCGAATCCCCGCCGCCGACTACCGAAAACGCGCCATCCGCGGTTGCTTTGGCGACCGACTTGGCGAGCGAATTGGTCCCTTCGTCGAATGGCTTCTCCTCGAACATACCCATCGGGCCGTTCCAGATGATCGTTTTTGCTCCCGTGAGCGCTTTATCGAACAAAGCGGATGTTTCGGGGCCGATATCCAAACCGACCAGCCCCGCATTCGTAAAATCGATCGGAATTACGCGGCGCGAATTGAGCGGGTCATAGGAATCCACAACCTGATGATCGGTCGGAAGGAGCAGCTCGACCCCGGCCTCAGCAGCCATTTTCTTGATCTCTTGCGCGGTTGGGATCATATTGTCTTCAACCAACGACTTTCCAACCGTATAGCCATCCGCCTTGAAAAACGTATATGCCATAGCCCCGCCAATCAAAAGTCGGTTAACCTTCTGTCGTATCAATGATTTAATTATAGGAATCTTATCTGATACTTTAGCTCCGCCCAGGATTGCAATAAAGGGCCTCTCCGGGTCCGTCAGGATCTTCCCCAGGACCCTCAGCTCTTTTTCCATCAACAGACCCGCCGCGCATTTATCGACGAATGCGGTTATTCCAACCGTCGACGCGTGTGCCCTGTGGGCCGTTCCGAATGCATCGTTTACGTAGATATCGATGCCATCCGCAAGCGCTTTTGCAAAACCCGCATCGTTTGCCTTTTCGCCCTCTTCAAACCTAAGATTTTCGAGTAACAGGACTTCCCCGGCCTTTAGGCCCAGTTTTTTCGAATCGGCCTCGTCACCCACGCAAGACGAAGCAAACCCGATCTCCTTACCGGAAAGCTCTGACAAGCGCTTTACCACCTGTTTGAGACTGAACCGTTCTTCGGCAACACCCCCAGGCCGTCCCAAATGCGAGGCAAGCACAACCTTTGCGCCCTTTTCAACCGCCAATCTGATGGTCGGGAGCGCCCCTCTGATCCTGGTATCGTCGGCGACTTTTCCACCGCTTAGCGGCACATTGAAATCGACCCGTACAAATAGGCGCTTTCCCTCAAGATTTAGATCGCTGATGGATAATTTTTGCATTCGAATAACGGGGCCGGGACGCGCAGGCAACGTCCCCTCATAAATTTACAGGCCTTTTTGGGCAACAAATTTGATCAGATCCCGAACCCGGCAAGAATAGCCCCACTCGTTGTCGTACCACGAGAGTATCTTTACCGAAGTGCCGTCAAGAACTGAAGTATTGTCGGCATCCACGATCGACGAATGGGAGTTTCCCTTATAATCAATTGAAACCAGAGGCTCTTCAGAAAAGCCCAGGATTCCCTTCAGATCGCCTTCCGCCGCAGCCTTTAGAACACTATTCACTTCTCCCGTTGATGTCGGTTTCTCAACGTTGATTACCACGTCCACAAGCGAAACGTTCGGCGTTGGGACGCGAACGGAGATTCCCTCAAATTTGCCCTCGAGTTCCGGTATTACAAGGGCCACGGCCTTTGCCGCACCCGTTGAAGTCGGAATCATTGAAAGGGCGGCGGCGCGGGCTCTTCTTAAGTCCTTATGCGGGAGGTCGAGAAGTTTCTGGCCGTTGGTATAGGAGTGAATCGTAGTCATTTGGGCGTTTTTGACACCGAAGTTCTCATGAATGACCTTAGCCACTGGTGCCAGGCAATTCGTAGTGCAGGAGGCATTCGAGATTATGTGATGTTTCGCAGGGTCGTATGCCGATCCATTTACACCCAATACGATTGTCAGGTCCGGGGACTTACCGGGTGCCGAGATAATGACCTTTTTGACCGGTCCGCGAAGGTGCTTTCCAGCCGTTTCCTTGTCGCGAAACAGCCCGGTCGATTCCACGACGATCTCGGCGCCTACATCCTCCCAGGGTATCTGGGCGGGATCCCGTTCACTAAAGACCTTGAACGTATCGCCCCCGACGGTAATCGAGTCACTTGCGGCCGTCACCTCGGTGTCGAGGTTACCCATAACCGAGTCATACTTAAGCAAATGCGCCAGCGTGGCCGTGTCCGTAAGATCGTTGACGGCGACAAAATCAAAATCGTCATTCCCAAGCGCCGTTCGCAAAATAGTTCGCCCGATTCTGCCAAAACCATTGATTCCAACTTTTATTCCCATTGTACGAAAACTCCTCCAAATATAATTCCGTCTTGAAATCTGTAACGATACCGTAAGGACTACGAATATTCAATCTGAAGCCCGGTTTGAGAGCCGATTTTTGACGTATTTTCCGGTGCGGTTTGGCAGAACATTTTTGAAACAAACCGAATTACGAAGGCGTAGTAGTGGGAGAGTTTGAGATACCTGAAAATCAGTAACCATAACGTTTATCCGGAGCCAAAATTTATAATGGTAATATCGCGTTTTAGACAAAGAATGGCCTTTGGCGTTTTAGCAGCGGCGAGTCTCGCTTTGAACCTTTCTGCCCAAACGGCCTCTGCAGACGTGGCAGTCAATATCGGTAACCCGGCGCTCGTGCCAGCGGCGACGTCAGGTAACTCGTCAACGCCGGATTCCGTGGAGCCCCCGGTTAGGTCGTCTGTTCAAAGGATCGGGGTAAATTTTACCCAAACACGTTCGCTGTCTCTCGATCAGGCGATCCGGCTCGCGTTGAGCAACAATAACGATATTGAAATCTCGAGAGACGATGTCCGGATCGCGGAGTCGACGCTTCGTTCGATTGAAGGCACCTACGACCCCGGTTTCTCTTTCTCTCCAAATTATACGCGCAACCAGACAAACGGGCAGAATGCGACGAACGACATCCGATTCAATTCCAGTTTTACGGGCCTCGTCAGGAAAGGCGGTGGAAATTACCAGGTCTTCTTTAATAATTCGCGTACGGAAAACGCGTTCGCGCAAGCTCAGGCGACATCGGGAAATATCGGTGGATCTTCGTCGAACGCGCTCTATTTTACGAGTCTCGGCGCAACATTTACACAGCCTTTGATGAGAGACCTTGGAATCGACCAGACTAGGCGCCAGATCAAGGTCCAGCGGAAACGGGTGTCTCAGTCGGACGCCGATTTCAGGAGACAGACAATCGATACAATCGCGCAGGTCCAGAGGGCCTATTGGGACCTTGTATTCGCGTTGCGCGACCAGGAGAACCGAGTCGCAAACCTAAACCTTACAAAGGAGAACCTGCGTCAAATTGAGGCCCGCATCGCCGCCGGTTCCGCCGCCCCTTTGCAGAAAGCCGAAGTAAGCACCGAGCTCGCGAACCGCGAATCGGACCTGCTCGTCGCTTCGCAACAGGTATCGATATCGGAAAATGCGCTAAAGGCACTGCTGCTCAAAGACCCTCTCGCCGCCGAATGGTCAGAGAACCTGATTCCGACCGATGTTCCCAAACTGGATCTGAGTACGGTCACGCTCGAAGACGCGATTAAAGATGCGATCGCAAACAGGCCGGAACTGAGAAGGCTGCGGCTGGAAAAGGAAATTACGGATATCGATATCGATTACTTTCGAAATCAAACAAAGCCTTCTCTGGATTTCACAACCACATTTTCATTTAATGGGTTGGCGCAATCCGGCGCGGATTCGCTGGAAAGCCAGTTTTTCCCATTGATCTCCGGCGACCCGAATTCGAGTGCGAATGCCTATCTGCTGAATCAGATACGGCTTCTTAACAATGGGAACCCGACTGACGGCGATATCCCCCTGATCGAAGTCCCGCCGCCGCCCGCATTTTTTACTGGCGGTTATACGCAATCCTTGCGTAACCTTTTCCGATCGGATTCCCCTAATTACAGTTTTGGGCTGACATTCACTTTTCCACTTCGCAACACACAGGCCAAGGCCGATCTGGCAACGGCCTCGTATCAAAAATCAAGGCTCGATGCGCAGGCCCGTTCGCAGGAACAGAAGATCATCGCAGAGGTCCGAAACGCCGTTCAGGCGGTGGAAACCTCACGTCAACGAGTGCTCACCGCAAGACGTGCGAGGGCCAACGCGGAGATCCAGTTAGGTGGCGAGAGAAAACTCTACGATGTCGGACGTTCCACCACCTTTCTTTTGTTTCAGAGGGAGAATGCCCTGACTAACGCCAGAAACGCAGAAATACGTGCAGAGACTGACTACAACAAGGCCGTAGCCGATCTGCAGAGGGTTACATCTACGACCCTTTTGTCAAACAACGTCGTGGTCGATTCGCCGACCGATGACGACGGCAATTAAGGAATGCTTCTCCTGTATGAATGAATATGCCGCCGGGTTGGCGGCATTTTTTTTGTCGAACGTCTTTTGCATTCGGCGTTACTCTGCGAGAATGGCATGGTGAAGATTTCTACCGCGATAATCGCTCTTAACGAAGAGGAAAATATAAAGACGGCCGTCCGTTCGGCGCTTTGGACTGACGAGGTCGTGGTTGTCGATTCGGGCAGCACGGACCGGACCATTGAGATCTGCCGGGATTTGGGAGCGCACGTGATCGAACAGGAATGGCTCGGGTTTGGCCGGCAAAAGCAATTTGCCGCTGAACAATGTGCAAACGACTGGATACTCAGCATAGATGCCGACGAGGAAATTTCATCCTCGCTCGAAAAGGAGATCCTCGAACTGATTGAAACCGGGTCGCTTGAAAAAGTAGCGGGTTATTTGATTCCAAGACAGAACGAGTACATGGGCCGGCCGATTAGACATTCGGGTTGGTATCCGGATTATCAACTCCGTTTGTTTGACCGGAAACAGGGGGTCTGGCGGGATTTGGTCATTCATGAATCCGTCGAAGTCAGTCAGCCGGGGAAGGTACATAAGCTCAAAAACAATATACTTCACAGAACGGTCGATAGCGTGATTGATCACCACCGCATGATCGGCGAGAGATACGCACCTCTAGGTGCGAAACAGATGGAGCTCGACGGGAAAAGGGTCTCGGTGGTAGCGCTGGTGCTTGCAGGGCCTCTGACCTTCGTCCGGACCTATTTTTTAAAGCTTGGGATGCTGGATGGCTTGCCGGGATTTTGTATCGCCGCAATGGCCGGGTACCATGCGTTCCTGAAGCGGCTGCTGAGGTACGAATCGCAGCAATCCGCACCCGCTGAAAAGGGTTGAGTCCGGGTACAACTCCTGTCATAATCCTTCCATCAAAGGTTTGTCGTCAGAATTGTGGCATCTGTTTCATCGTCGGTTATTATTATGAAAATACTATTGCTTAGCCTCATCACGCTTCTTTCGGCTAGTATCGTTTTCGCTCAGGAAAAAGGAATAGATACTCAAACCAAAACGATCAAAAAGGAAGCAGGTCCCACAAATCGCGGCGAAAGCGTATCAAGGGGGTTTGACTGGGGTGCCGGAAAGACCAAGGTGCGAAAGAAGTATGACAACCCGTACCGGCTTCCTTCGCGTCGCGACATCCTGATCAAAACCGTCTCCGACATTCTGGTCGACGAGAAGTTTTTGATCGATGAATCCGCGTCCCGCTTTGACGAGGGCCTTCTTGTGACACAGCCTAAGATTTTTGCCCGCGGGCCGATTCTTACAAAGAATGAACTCCATCGTTATGCTGTCGTCCCGGCAACCAACCAGGTGTGGACGAGCGGCCGTTACACCCTGATGATTGATATTCGTTCGATCGACGGGATCAACAACGACGTTTCGGTTGTTGCCACTATCGAGGGGCGGTCTGAGAACGGTATCTTCTCAGAGTGGTCAACACTCGAGAGCTCGGGGACCGCGGAAGACGAATTTCTTCAGAAGCTCATTGAGTATGTCGGCGGGGATACGTCTTCAGACGAAAGAAAACCCTGATAGTAAGCGATAATGAAGCTCTTCTTTTTCTTATTTGCTGTTTTTGGATTTGCCTCATTCGGTGGGGCGGTCCCGCTGCACGCCCAAATCGATGAGCAGTGCCCTCATATCAAGCAGTTGCTGACGCGGCAAGAGAGAAGCTTGAGTTCCATGGACGGAGTCCGCGAACAGCTTGTAAACCTCTGCATCAAAGAAAATAAGGAAGATTTTGAAAAACTCGTTCTTCGTACCGAAGAAATAGCAAAGCTGACGAACGAGATAAAAACGTCCTACGACGAAAATCGTTCACTTTCCGATGACGACCGCGAAAAGCTTGAGCGTGTTGAGGGGCTTGTAAAAAAAGTCAGAAGCGACCTCAAGGCCTCGGACGATGACGAGGAAGAGTCCCTGCCCGAAAACGCAAACGATGCGGTAACCGCATTGCAGAAATCCGCCACTGACCTTTTGGAGGAAATAAAGAAGACGACCAGGCACACGGTTTCTCTCGTGGCCATCAAATCTTCCAGCACGGTTATGAAGATCGTCAAGTTTTTGCGTTTTGGCAATTGAGAATCCGGAGCTTTCATTTGTTTAATTCGCTTTTCAAGACACAATTAATCACATTTCTAGCGATTGCGCTTGCTCCTTCAACGGTCTATGTGGCCCAGGAGACTGGCACAGAAGAAATCTCCGTCGACGCTTCGATCGTTGTTCTCAACGCCGTCGTTACCAATAGTGACGGCGATTTCAGGAAGGACCTTGGAAAATCTGATTTTTTGCTCTACGAAGACGGCGTCAGGCAGACGATTGATTTTGTTGAACCGGTTTCGGCTCCCTTCGCCGCGGTGATTCTCTTGGATGTTTCGGGGAGCATGGAGCAACGCGTCAGCCTCGCACGTTCGGCTGCTATCCGATTTCTTAGCGGTTTGCGCGCCGACGATCAGGTCTGCATCTACAGCTTTAACAGAAAAGTCGAACTTGTGCAGGACTTCTCCAACAGCCGGGACCTCAAATCGCGCGTATTCGATCTCGAGGCCGGAGGTGCAACCTCCCTTAACGATGCAGTATACCTGGCGGCTACAGTTCTCAAGAAAAGAAACGAAAACCGGAGGGCTATCATTGTCCTGTCCGACGGTGCGGACAACATGAGCGGAAGGTCTTCGTCAAAGGCATTGAAGGAGGCCCAGTCCGCAAACGCCACCGTCTACACAGTAGATATGTCGCCGATCCAATCGTCACAAACGGGCAGGAGACAAAACCGTGCTGTTCTTAAGAATTTTGCAAAGAAGACGGGCGGCCTGTTTGTCTCGACCCCGGGCGGCGTCGAGTTGAGGATGGCGTTTGCCTCAATCGTCGCGGAGCTGGGAGTCCAGTATACAATTGGGTATCAGTCGACAAACCAGACCGAGAACGGTAAATGGCGCGACATTGAATTGAAAAGTGTAACGGAGAGCCTGAACATAAGGACCCGTGAGGGATACTTTGCACGCAAACGTTAAACCCTGCCAGTCCTACATTATCGTGCGGTTTCTTTGCTTGTCCTTGTAACGGGCCTCGGCATACTCGATTAGCGAATCCAGTACCTGTTCGAATTCAAGTCCGGAACCCGCCCACATCTTCGGGAATCCCGAGGCCTCGGTAAGACCCGGAATGGTGTTTATTTCGTTGACGATCAAAGCGCCCGTATCGTTCCTCAGGAAAAAGTCGATTCTGGCGAAACCGGCGGCATCCACAGCTTTATACGCCTCGACCGCCATTTTTTGTATCTTTTCCGTAAGTTCCCTTGAAACAAGCGCCGGTACCACGAACTCGTTGTTCCCCGTAGCGGAGTACTTTTCGGTGTAATCCAAAAACTTCTTGCTTTCGTCATGTACTACATATTCACCGGGAAGGCTTGCAGTCGGCTCGTCGTTTCCGATCACGGCGCATTCGATTTCGCGCATATCGAGATGTTCTTCGACAATAATCTTGCGGTCATATTTGCAGGCGAGATCGATCCCCCGGCGAAGCGACGCGCCGTCCTTCGCCATCGTTACGCCTACTGAGGATCCCAGGTTCGCGGGTTTAACAAAGCAAGGGTAACCGAGCTTAGTTTCAACCTGGCTGATCACAAGGTTATTGTTGCTTTCCCATTCGCTCCTCAAAAACCATACATATTCGCACTGCGGGAGCTCGGAATCTCGAAACAGGGTCTTCATCACCACCTTGTCCATCCCGCACGAGGAAGCCAGAACACCGCAGCCGACGTACGGGAGTCCGGACATCTCGAAAAGACCCTGAATCGTGCCGTCCTCTCCGAAGGTCCCGTGAAGAACAGGAAACAAGAGATCGAGTTCGACCTCTTTGTTCGGTTCACCGATATAGGTCAACCCGCGGTAACGGGTGTCGCCGACGATCGCGATACTGCCGCGCGGATATGCTTCGACATCGGCCCCTATCGACTCTCTTGCCGATTCCGGCAAAAAGGCCAGGGAGTCAGCCGGATCGCGCCATGTCCCTTCGCGGTCAATCGCGATCGGAACCACGTCGTACCGCTCCCTGGAAAGCTTTTCGATCACGACGGCAGCCGAGCGTATGGAGATTTCATGTTCGCCGGAACGACCGCCAAAAACCACACCGATTTTCTTCTTACTCATATGTTTTTACAGAACGACATTTCCAAAAGCAGACAGGATAAGCTCGCAGGCAAGCATTGCCGTTACATTTCCCTCATCGAGAATGGGATTCACCTCGACGATCTCGAACGAGCGCATTTGGCCCGTTTCGTGTATTGTTTCCAAAGCAAGATGGGCTTCCCGATAGGTGATGCCGCCCCGCACAAGGGTGCCCGAACCGGGAGCGAATCTGGGATCAATAGCATCGACATCAAAGGTCACGGCAAACCCGCCCGGCGCCCTGGACGCTATTTCGATCGCACCCTCTACGCATCTGCGCATTCCAAACCGGTCAATATCGCTCATCGTAAAAAACTGATCGCGCAAGCCCATACTGTAAATCAGCTCCTTCTCCCCGAAATCGAGGTCGCGGGCGCCAACGT
>Ga0224497_10002294_pt1 | contig 11445 bp, 18 predicted proteins | sample SF_Jul11_sed_USG_4_FD_167970 | JGI IMG/M metagenome (GOLD analysis project Ga0224497, IMG submission 167970) | Sediment microbial communities from San Francisco Bay, California, United States - SF_Jul11_sed_USGS_13 | ecosystem: Environmental > Aquatic > Marine > Sediment | place: USA...
ATTTAATATTTTTTACTACTCCTTTAGCCCGGTTATAGCAGACTATGAACGTGAAAATCCAGTTTTTAAAGAAACTGTCAAGATAATATTGACTCCATTGATCACATCCTTATCTATTCTGAATTATGTTGATATTAATTCTGATCAAGAGGTTTTAGGATATGGAATTAGTATGATTTTATTGAATATTGGTATGTATTTTCTTGTACCCTCTGTTGTAATCTATGGCATAAGAAAATTCTGTTTACAATACAAAAAATTTGAGTACCAAAAAAGTTCAATTTTATTTAAAAACTAAATTTCTACTATAAATTGTATAAACACTAACTGAACGCTAAAACTGATTTTGAATATGTTTAGATTGTAGGAATTCAATTCACTCCTGGTTTTCACGTATTTGCGCTTTAACAAAATAATCCGGCTAGTATGATGCTAGATCTCTGAACTTTTAGGTATAGTAAAAATTGATAATTTGAACAAATGATTTTTTGACTTGCTCTTTAATCGTTTTTCCATGATTCTTAAAAATGTATAATTGGGAGTATGGTGAATCTGAATCTGGAGCTCACAAATATCTTAATCTAATTCTATTTGCTTTATCTGCCTCTCTGGCAATTCTTGTCTTTTTAATTTTTTATCCTCAAATTGAGGCAATTAATCGGGAATCCCCAATTTTGATAAATATCATGTTTGTACCTGCAATGGCCGTAGGTTTTCTTTATGGTGTTAGGATTACCGAGAGAGCAGTTAGACCAACTGAAATACGCAGTCCATTTAAAAGATCAATTGTAAAGATTTTCTTGTTCTTTTTTGTTATAGGTGGAATGTTCAGCTCTGTGAATTTTGCAATAAATGGTGGTAGCATAATGCCTGAAATGACGATACTTGAAAATGGGCTCTTGGTATGGGTTAATGAGTTTATTACTTATAACGGCGGTGCAACTTTTCTTATAATTACTAGTATTACTCTGATGGCAGCTGCAACAAAAAGAATTGTTGGAATGAATACTGGAATTCTTAATAGAATTGTAACCTTTGTTGGAACCTTTGTCTTCTTTACATTACTTGTACTCAGTTTCACAAAGTCTGATCCAACCTCATCTGGAGTATTTTTGTATACATTCTATCAAGCTGGAATTGTAGGTGGTGCATTCTATGCAATGAATAAATTAACTAGGAATCTAAACACCATGGAGGATTTTACTAATGGATTTTAAAAATTATTTTTCCAAATCCACGTAAATTCCAGAGACATCATTATTGATTCTATCCCAATATTTCTCACAACCCTCTGGTTTGAAATCATTCGCTTTACATTCGTTAAAATGAGCTTGATTGTCTCTTTGAATTTGATCTGCATACAAAACATCTGCACCAATCGCAAGTGTCATCAACGCAACTGCTGTTAGGCTAGCTGATACTACTATCATGGCATATCCTACTTTTGCATGGTTGTGAGGTTCTTTCATTTAATCAAAAACCCTTCTTCCTTGAATTTAATCTTTTCAAGAAATTATACCTCGATCAAATACCGCCAATATAGTAATTTGGTAAGAAAATTGAAAAGAAAGTAAGAAAATCTATACTTATTGAGCATCCAAATTTTGCAATATGAGTTTCTTGGACCAATAAAACTAGAAGAATGGGAACCACCTATGGAAAAATTAGTCTATTTGATACTATCTCGAGAGAAAGATACATTCAACATTATCTATGTTTCTGACTGTGAAAAAACTGATAATTCTGGCTTTTTCATTCAAAATTCCAACTTCAAATGTTGGGTTGATAAATCAGGCTCTGAAAAATTTCTACATCTTGCCATACTTCCTATGTTTGATGCTACTCCTAAACAGAGAAAACAAGTAATCTCAAAAATTATTTCTCGATATCGGCCAATATGTAACATACAAGATATCCTTAAAGGAAAACCGGACTATCTCACTCGTCCAAAATATGATTCAAATAGTCCTAAATCAGGAAAATCCGAAAAAATTCCATGTCCTTGCTGTGGTTCTGAAATGAAAATCGAACAGATTTTGGAAAAATCAAGCATAATAAAATGCCCTGAATGCGGTCTAAGTGACACTCGGCTTAATTCTTGATTTTGTTTTGAACCTCAAACAATTGTAATGTTAATAGATCAATTGCTTTTTTTAAATGCTGAAATTCATTAATTGAATGAATCTGACTTTCAACAAGGGCTCTTAGAACTTTGACTGAACCTTTTTGAATTTCGTCTGATGCAATAATTTCCATGGCATTGATTTTAGACAGAAGATTGTCTAATTCATTTTGCATTTCCTCTGCGGGCGCATGTTTCTTCATGTATGTATTTTGTTGAATTGGTATATGAATTATGATCATATCAAATCCTCATCAATTTCTTTGATAGGATCCAGAAATTGCTGGCAAGTGCAAGAGGGAATATTGCATTTTCCCATTTTAATTAATGATGTGCTTTTATCAGATGGTAGATGTACTTCATTTGTATGGTGACATCTTTTACAGTTCATTAATTGTTATCCTTTATCGGGTTTATTTAGTTAGATTGAAAATCATGGAATAAGCACTGCTCGAGCTTCTATCTCTGAATTTTTTAGTTTTCTTAGAGCTTCATTTGCCTTTTCTAAAGGAAATGTCTCAGTAATTACCTCAAGATTATTTTCATCACAAATTCTTATCACTTGTTCCATATCTTTTGTCGAACCAATTAATGTTCCCCTAATTGTTTTTTCTTCAAATGCCATAAATGATGGATTCTTTCCAACTGTTGCAATTACTATTATCCCTCCTTTTTTTACTGCTTTGATTGCAGTATCTGTAACAATATCTGCTGGCGCAAAAACAATTGCTGCATCAAGCATTCCGTGTTTATTTTTAATTTCTTCCAAAAACTTTTCTTGGTTTTCAGAAAAAATCATTGTGTCTTTTGCACCTAGTCTTTTTGCAACATTAAGATGATTTTGTGAACGAGAAAATGCTATCACTTCTGAGCCTTCTACCTGTGCAAATTGTACAGCCATGTGTCCAACTCCACCAATTCCAAATATGCCAATTTTTTTATGTGATTGTGGCTCTGCAGCTTTTACCGCCTTGAAAGCTGTAATTCCAGCACAAAATAATGGTGCGGCATAATCGGACTTCATATGCTGAGGAATTTTTGTTGCAAAATCTTCTGAAACTGTGATATATTCTGCATATCCTCCCTTTAGGGATTCACCTGTAATTTCTGCTGATTCACAAAGATACTCTTTTCCTTCTTTACAATATTGACATTCTTTACATGCCTCAAGTAATGGTGTGATTCCTGCTCTGTCCCCAACTTTGAATTTTGTTACATTCCTACCTATTTCTACAACTTTTCCTACTAGCTCATGTCCTGGAACCGTTGGTAATTTGGGTGGAATTCCAATGTCTATCCAATCTCCCTCAATTCCATGAAGTTGAGAATGACAGACACCACAGGCTTCAATTTTTAGTAAAATCTCATTAGGCCTTTTTATTCCGTGTTTATCAATTTCTAATAATTCTAATGGATTTGTTTCAACAGGACCACATTCAGATAATACCATCGCTCTCATTTTTTCCATATTACCATGTTTTTAGCATAGGATTTTAAGATTCATCATGTTTTGCTATTTTTTTAATAATTTAGCTCACATTTTATTTCCAATAAGAGATTCTTGTAATTTTTTTCTAAAACTTTTTGATTGAGTAACAAAACTTTTTCTCAAAAATACATATCAATGATACTTTCTTTTAATTATAAATGAAAAATTCTGATGTTAAAAACTATGAAAAATTACATCGTGATTACAAACAACTAATGTCAGAATATGAAGAATTAAAATTAAAAAATATTGATGATAAATTAGTTGAAACAAAACTGAAAGAAATTCAGAAAAAATATAAACAAATAACTGCTGTTTTTTCCAAACTTGAGCAAAAAGATTGACAACAATTTTTGTTCAAACATAAAATTTTCTACACACATAGAACTTTTAACATATGAAAATTTTTATTAACTGTGGTTGCTAAAAAATCATCTAGAAAAGTAAAGAGAACAGCAAAAAAAACCGTAAGAAAAACAAAAAGAATAGTTGCCAGTGCAGCTAAAAAACCTACAAGAAACGCAAAGAAAAACGCAAGAAAAGTAGTAGGTAAAGCTGCAAAGAAAGCACAAATTGTTGCAAACAAAAGAAAAAATGAGCTCATAAAAGCAACTAACAAGATCAAAACTACTAAAAAAGCACTAAAACAAGCGGAGAAGTCTGCTCGTAAAAAGAAAGCTGTATATCTTAAAGCGCTGAAAAGGGCAAAACAACTGAGTTAATTGATGCTATACCGCATTAATTTTCTTTTTATTCTTTATTTTATGCATTAGAAAAATAAAGACCTCTTTTCTATTTGTTTTATGGCAGATGAAATTACCGAGGAAGATAGAGAACGTATTCAACTCTTACAATTAATTTCTAGTTCAAAAAATGAATTCAAAAAATTATCTCTTACACAACTAAAAAGATTACAGGAATTAATTGAGAAAAAAGATTACAGTCACAACAAAAAAGCCCATAAATCAAAAGTAAAGTTACTGGCAAAAATTAATCTCCGAATTTATGAATTAGAAGAGGGCAAAGGAATTTTCTAATTTTGTCCAATTAAGTACAAATACCAAGAAAGTAATGAATTCACATGGTTGAAAATAATCTTATCTATGAAACAAGTCCTTACTTGCTTCAACATGCTCATAATCCAGTTCAATGGTATGCATGGAACGATGATGCATTAAAAAAAGCAAAAGATGAGAACAAGCCTATCTTTCTTAGCATTGGATACAGTTCTTGCCATTGGTGTCATGTGATGGCCCATGAATCATTTGAAAATAAAGATCTAGCGCAATTCATGAATGAAAATTTTGTAAACATTAAGGTAGATAGAGAAGAGAGGCCTGATCTAGATGATATTTATCAAAAAGTATGTCAGATTGTTACAGGTCAAGGTGGATGGCCATTGAGTGTATTTCTTACTCCTGATCAAAAACCATTCTATGTCGGCACATATTTTCCTGTTTTTGATTCATATGGACGTCAAGGATTTGGAAGTATTACAAGGCAATTAGCACAATCTTGGAAAGAAAAACCAAAAGATATTGAAAAAGCAGCAGAGAACTTTCTTAATGCATTACAAAAAACAGAAACAATCAAAATTTTATCAAAACTAGAAAAAAGTATTCTTGATGAGGCAGCGATGAACCTATTTCAATTAGGCGATTACTCTTACGGTGGATTTGGTTCTGCACCAAAATTCCCAAACGCTGCAAATGTATCTTTTTTGTTTAGGTATGCAAAAATTTCAGGACTATCGAAATTCAATGAATTTGCACTTAAAACTCTGAGTAAAATGGCAAAAGGTGGAATATTTGATCAAATAGGTGGAGGGTTTCATAGATATTCAACTGATGCAAAATGGTTGGTACCACATTTTGAAAAGATGCTATATGATAATGCATTAATTCCTATCAATTATGTTGAGGCATACCAAATTACAAAAGATCCCTTCTACCTTGAAGTTCTCAAAAAAACACTAGACTTTGTTTTACGAGATATGACTTCTAAAGGTGGCGGATTTTATTCTGCATATGATGCTGATTCTGACGGGATCGAAGGAAAATTCTATGTTTGGAAAAAAACTGAGATAAAAGAAATTCTAGGTGATGACGCAGAATTATTTTGTCTTTTTTATGATGTAACTGATGGCGGGAATTGGGAAGGAAATAACATTCTATGTAATAATATCCACATTTCCACTGTTGCTTTTAATTTTAGTATATCTGAAGAAAAAGTACAAAAAATCTTAGATTCTTGTGGTAAAAAACTACTTGAAGTGCGTTCAAAAAGAACTGCTCCTGAATTAGATGATAAAATTTTGACCTCCTGGAATTCCTTGATGATTACTGCATTTGTAAAAGGATATCGTGTAACAAATGACAAAAGATATCTTGATGCTGCAATAAATTGCATCTCTTTTATTGAAACACATCTTTTATCTGATGATAAATTACTTCATACTTTCAAAAATGAGACTGCAAAAATTGATGGTTATCTAGAGGATTATTCTTATTCTGTAAATGCACTGCTTGATGTATTTGAGATACGCCCTGACTCTAAATATCTGAATTTAGCAAAACAACTTGGTCATTATCTGGTGGCTCACTTTTGGGATGAGAAAAGTAACAGCTTTTTCATGACATCTGACATCCATGAGCAATTAATCATACGTCCTAAAAGTAATTATGATTTATCTATGCCCTCAGGAAATTCCGTATCTGCATTTGTAATGTTACGATTGTATCATCTTACTCAGGAAAAACAATTCCTTGAGATTTCTATTAAAATTATGGAATCTCAGGCGCAAATGGCGGCTGAAAATCCTTTTGGATTTGGTTATCTTTTAAACACAATTTACATGTATTTACAAAAACCTACTGAGATTACAATAATCAATGATAAAAATCCTGAAATTTGTAATTTTCTGTACCATAAATTCCTGCCAGAATCTATTATGGTGACAGTTCAAAATAAATCACAATTAGAGAATTTATCCACATTCCCATTTTTTAAAGGAAAGAATTTTGACGATAAAACATCTGTCTTTATCTGTAAAGGTTTTACTTGTTCATTGCCTTTGTATACAATTGAAAAATTAGAATCATCTCTCTAGATTTTTCTCAGATTAATTTCTATTGTGCTGCCTACTTGAGGTCTCCCCATGTTGTCATATCTTGATTTTGGCATTGCAATTGTGATTTGTGTCTGCTGATAAGTTTTGATATTTACTGTGGGTTGAGCTTGTAAAATTGCCTCCAGTAATGGCATTACTTGCTCTTTTGTTTCTGAATCTAATTTTTTTGAAACATTTTCAATGATCATCTGTTTTTGAGAAATTGGCTCTGTTGAAACGTTTTCTATCAGAGTTAATTGAATTATCTGACCACTATCTACTAATTGAGTGATTTTGAATTCATTTGTAGCTGACAATGTTTTGATTATATAAGTAGATGATTTATCTTTATTGTATGGCAAAAAACAATGCAATTACTGCAGTTGCAACAGCTGATGCAACACCTAGCCCAAAGATAATCTTGCCACCCTCTATCTTCATATCTTTCCTTATCTGAAATTAAATTAAACTGTACCGTTCTTGTTTTTATCTAGATCTATACTAATAATTTCTACGTAATTGTTTTAATATGAAATACTATGATTCTAGTATCCCAACCAGATCCATTGTCTTCATTGTAATGCGATAATTCGACCGTGTCCTACGAAGAACTGGAGAGTGTCAAACTTTACACTCTCCAATCAAGAATTAAATTTCTTTTTCAGGCTCTTCTTGTGCATTCTGTTGTTTTGGGGGATCTAAAATTGCTTTTTTAATTAGTGAAGCTCGCTCTTTTATAATTTGATGAAATTCCCTCATGTCTTCTAGACCTGGAGCCAACTGCTGATTCTGATATGCCTGCAAAAATCCTGAATACACACAACCTGTAATTATTCCAAATGCTGTGTCTTCAATTGATTGAATCTCTGGAACAAAATTTTCTGCGATTTGTCTGTATGCTTCTGATTCACAAATATAGTAATCAATCAAACTGTTAATGAAATCCTTATTTTCTTTTGAAATTCCCATATTTTTTCCTCTTCTTCTTCTTATTTAATTTCATTAGTAACTTGTTTATTTATTCCTGCATTGTACGTAATTAATGTGGAACCTGGATCTGGATGAAGAATTTTATCGAATATATGATTCTAAACAAATGATAGCAGGTTACTTTGATCCAGATTATGGAGAAATTCATTCAAAAGAAAACCCTGAAGAAATTATTTCTCAAATGCTAAAAACTAATGCCAAGATTCTTGGTGGATTTCTTATGGTTCCTCTAGTGAAATTTAGATTGTTTGGTACTGATTTGAATATCAATATCGGTGAATTAGAATCACAAATTAACCGAGTAAAAATCCATCTGGAAAAATGGAATGATTTTATTTCTAAAACAAACAATCATGTACATTACATTGGAATTTCTCATACTGATCAAGACATGTTAACAATCACATTTCCAATACTATTTTCCAAACCTATCCCTCTTGATAAAAAGGAAATCGTTAAAGAAATAGAGCCTACTTTAAATTTGTTGCAGAAATCAAGTTTGTTATAATTTTGCCAGAAAATCTTGTAATCCCGATATATGCTGATAAAATTCCTCCTAGTAATGCAAGTGAGCTTATTGGAAATTCCGGCACAGCTGCATACTCTTCTGATTCTGCAACTAGAGAATAATCTTGAATTTTAGTTGTTTGGGATTTGTCTGGAATTGTAACTAGGAAAAATATCTCCTTGTTTGTTTCTAAATAGTCTGGTTCTGGCTGAACACGTGTAACTGCTGCCACATTTCCATCCTTATCATAAAGAGTTGCAATAACTGAGACTGTATTTGCTGTTGTTTCTCCTTTGTTTGTGACAATTCCTGTAATCATTAAATTATTAAGATTGTCCCTTGACAATTCTGATGATGTAACATCTATTACCTGGTTTTTTGGGGCACTGATCTTGTAGGTTGTATCTAACAAATATTTTTCAACTCTCTTTGATTCTAAATCTGTTAGAATAAAGTCAAACGGCCCTTTCATTTCTGGCATGATGATATTTACTAAAGAGCTTGTTTCTTTGGTGCCTATGATATGATTATTTGTATCGTATAAAGTTGCGTAAACGATTATCTGATTTAGTGGCATATCTAAGTTATTCTGAATCTCTCCTACAATATGCAATGTGCCGTCATCTCCAAAATACCTCTGATCATTTTGAATAGAGACATCTGCAAATGCCATAGGTGTTATTCCTCCAAATATAAATAAAATTAGAAAAACTTTTTTCACGATATTACTTGTCATGAACTTTAAATAAGTTTGCTCAAGTTATGGAAGATGCTCTATCTTCCATTTATCAGCTTTACTCAAACATCCTTCTAATTCCTTTTGATTGTTTACTTGGACTGAACCATAAAGAGAATAACACTCATCTTTCATATTCTCCCAAATTTTATTCACTTTGTCTGATAAATCTGTTTTAGGTACCTCAAATTTCCCTGATGTGTCATATTCCTTTACCCCTATCTTTGCAACATTAAATTGGCCCAAAGCCATCATTTCATAATCAAATGATTCTTGTAATAATGAATCTGATCTTATCCTGCTTGATTCTTGGCCATTTTTAATCCATTCTACAAATTCTTTATCGCTTTCCAATTGAGATTGAGTGGATAATCTGAAGAGTTCTACTGATGCACTAAAAATATCTGGAATGACTAACTCATCATACTTTAGAATGGTACTTTCTAATCTCTTAAAATGTAATTCTGAATAATTGAAAACTTCTTCTTTGGTCAAATCTCCTTCTTGCCATTGAATAATTTTTGAGTTAAACTCATCCTGAATCTGTTTTACATCTTCTTGAATTTTTTGAAGATCATTTCCAAATTTTAGTCCTTTTTGTTTGGTCTGATCTAAAGAATAATTGTAACCCACAACTGTACTGACTATGATAATTGCAATCACAGCCAAAATAATATTTTGTTTTTTATTTTTTTTCAAAATTAATCTGTATAGTTGCCTTCTTCATCTAATTTCAGTTCAATTATCATTACTGTTCCACTGATAAAAGACTCATTTCTAATGGTTCTAACCTTTGCTACATCAAGATGATATGGCCAAATTTCAACCACGATTGCTCCTACTTTGACATTTTCTGGTGCATCTGTTAATACGATATCTTCTTTTTTTATACCGTGAAGTTCTAGTTGATGGAGAGCATGTTCTACTAAAGGTTCAGGATTGTTGTGATTTATTGCCCAGACTGTCCCTTCATATTCAATTTTTTCCATTTGAATGAACCTCAATTATCTCATATAACAATTATTCGGGATTTACAACGTTTAATGTCATCGTGCTGACAACTCTAGATAGTTTTCTAATTTCTCCAACTGTCTTTTCAAAAGTATCTTGATCCTGTGTTTGAACTTCGGCTATTACATCATATGCACCAAAAGTAAGATATGCATTTTTCACATCTGACATATGCTTTAATTCTTCAATAATGTATTCTTCAGCTCCAATATCAGAATTTAATAAAATGAATCCTTTATGCATTATTTTATCTTGGAATAATTCTTGTTTCGCTCGTCTTTAAGTCTTACACTTTACCATCTGCTACGACCACCGTAACTATTTTTTCCACTTCTGTCACCATATCTCTTTCTACCTCCTCGCTCGTCCCTGGAATCTCTTCTATCTGATCTACCGTATCCACCAGACCGTGAACTTCTAGAATATCCTGATCTTGGTTGTGAACCATATCTTCTAGTGGGAACTTGTCTTTTTAGTGGATCTGGAATGGATATTTCTATTCCCATTTCTTTATTCAAATCAGTCAAGCTTACTTTGATTTGACGTTTGATTAAATTCCAGTCTCCAACTGATGAATATGATACTAGTGTTATTGCTTTTCCTTTTGCACCAGCTCTTGCAGTTCTTCCAATCCTATGAAAATACGCCATCTCTTGGTTTGGAACATCATAATTTACTACAAGTTCTACTCTTGGTACATCGATTCCTCTTGATGCTACATCTGTTGCAACAAGAATGTCTGCTTTACCTGTTCTAAATTTTGCCATTGACTGCTCCCTTCTATGTTGAGACATATCTCCTTCAATTGCAACTGCATCAAATTTCTCCTGATGCAGGAATTTTGCAACATCTCTTGTTCTATATTTTGTAGAACAAAATACAATGGATTGTCCCTTTGTCTGTTTGAGAAAGTCAATTAGATACTTGAATTTGTCTCTATCTTTAATGACTAGATATGCTTGATCAATTCCCTCCCCGCTAAGATCATCTGCATCAAGAAGAAATTGTTTAGGATTCTTCAAATATTCTTCAGACAATCGTAGAATTTCAGTAGGCATTGTAGCTGAAAACAATGACATGACTCTCTCTTCAGGGGCTAAATCTAAAATGAATTGAATATCGTCAATGAATCCCATATCCAGCATCGTATCTGCTTCATCCAAAACAATATGTGTAATATTCCCAAGCTCAATTGAGCCCCGTTTTAGATGATCAATTAGTCTACCTGGAGTTGCAACCACGATCTCTACTCCTCTTTCCAGTGCATCTAGCTGTAATCCCATCCCTTGACCACCATAAACGGTTGCTACTCTGATTCTTGTGTATTTTCCAAATTTTTTTATTTCTTCTGTAATTTGCATTGCTAACTCTCTTGTAGGTGCTATAACTAATCCTTGAATCCCTTTTTTTGGCTTAATTTCTTGAAGCATTGATAATGAAAATGCTGCTGTCTTTCCTGAACCAGTATGTGCTTGTCCTA
>Ga0224497_10002296_pt1 | contig 11443 bp, 8 predicted proteins | sample SF_Jul11_sed_USG_4_FD_167970 | JGI IMG/M metagenome (GOLD analysis project Ga0224497, IMG submission 167970) | Sediment microbial communities from San Francisco Bay, California, United States - SF_Jul11_sed_USGS_13 | ecosystem: Environmental > Aquatic > Marine > Sediment | place: USA: California...
TTACTCACGCTCGGAACAGCAGTAGCGATCTCCGCCAGCGCAGTCGTGCAGGCCCAGAGCGTACCGTCTCCACCATCGGAAACTGCGAAATCATCCTCGGCAACAGAGGAAGTTGCAACGCCCGTTCCGATGTCCGAGGCCCTGAGGGCATCAATCACGAAGGTTGTGCTGATGCCGGGCGAGAGTCCCGTAAATGAAGAGGTCGACGGCACCTTCAGAAAGTCTACCTACGGCGTTACCGGCGGGATGGTAGCCGGGTCGGAGGCAAGCACGATTAAGAAAGAGGTTGGGCCTGTAAATCTCCGCATCCCGATCCCAATCCTGCAATTGCCCGGCATGATTGCCGGCGGCATTGCCGGCGCAACCCAAAGCGAGATCCAGGAATTTCGGGATGCGCTAACAAAGGACCTGGTCGAGGCATCAAGCCAGCAACTCGTCAATGAGAAAATTGCATCGGACGTGTATTTCGAAATAAGAGAGGCACCGAACCTGGAACCGGAGTTGTTCGCGCGTGAAACGCCGGTGCCAATTGATACCGACGCGATTTTGTATGTCGGCATTCGAGACCTTGTGATCGACGTTGATGGCAATGAGGCGATCATTACCACCACGGTCACTGCGACGATGCATCGCCACAGTGACGAAACGGATGTGTATGAGACGACGATTCAATACCAGGATCGCGACACGTTGAGTAACTGGACGAAGAACGACAACGCCGTGTGGCGCGACTATGCCAACTTCGCGCGACATTACCTTGGACGCGAGCTAGCGGCCCGGGTATTCGACTCGGCTGGAGTCGCGCACACCTTGATTCCGGTCAAATCCAGCAGTGTCAGTGTCAGCAAGAGGAAGCCATGGCACGGTAGCAGCAAATCGCTGGGTCCGACCCTGGCGTGGGAATCGAGCTTGCCTGGCAGCGATGCGGATCCTGCGTGGGCAGCGGGAATAGACGAAACAAACATCTACTACGACCTGGAGATCTACGATTTGCATCGGCCGGTGTATTCAGTGAAACAAGTTCCGGATCCTCAGCACACCGTTACCGCAAAACTGGAGGCATGCAAAAGCTATCGATGGTCTGTGCGGCCGTCGTATCACGTGGGCGGTGACATCAAATATGGTCCCTGGATGAGGTCCGATTCGAACCCTGCTGGTGGCAACGGCAACGTGGGCCAGAAAGCGTCGGAGGCACCAGCTTTTCTGTACGACTTTGCGTCACTTCAAATCAAGTGCGGGAGTAAATAGTCGCGGCTTAGCGAAGAATGCACGCCTTGCAGAGGTGCGTTGGCGTGCAGCAAGACGCTCAAGAGCTGACTTACTCGATCCGAATTCCGCCCGAACCCGTTTCGACGGTGAGACGATCTCCGCCACCGCGAACTTCGCCACGCATGTGCCTCTTGGACATCTTGCCCTGAACCGTGAGGGGGTGATCAACCGTTATTCCACCCGAGCCTGAATGTGCGTCGAGATTGAAGGCGGCATCCTCCGGCAATTTGATGCGGACGGATCCCGATCCTGTATCGATGTTCCAGTCGCCTTGCTGCTGACCGTCAATGTCAATTCGACCGCTGCCGCCCTCTACATGCAGCGAGCCGACTACACCGTGCAGCGTGCTGCTGCCGGAGCCCAATGTGACGACGACGTCTCCCGGTGCCACTTGCGTCAGGCGAACGCTGCCGCTGCCCGTATGGGCTTCGAAGGCACCGGCGATTTGATCGGCTTGAATGGCGCCGCTGCCAGTCCGTGCGTTAACCGCACCGCCGATATCCGTGAGCGTAATCCTGCCGGATCCTGTTTGCGCCTCGACAGGGCCGGCGACCTCTGAAATTGTCTGCGCGCCTGATCCCGTGTGCGATATCACCTCAGTACCGGCAGGCACTACGATTTCGTAGCTTATTGAGACGTTGCCTTTAAACGCAGGCTTCTTGAGGTGGCCGACTTTGAGGTGACCGTCGACCAGGCTTATCGGTGGTTCGTTTTCCAGCTGGTCCACCAATTCCTGCTGTTTACCGGAGCTGCGCCCGAAAAGACCGAAGAACGACCCGTTGCCGACCCTGATGTGTCCCGTGACTTCAACGCTTTGGGCGCTGCCTGAACTAATTTCGATCGAACCGCTGCCCGTCGAGACATCCAGAAGGAGTGGGCCATCGACTGACAGTACTTGGTGAAAAGTGCCGGTGGCGCCAATTGCATTGCCAGCCCAGAAACCGCTCAGCAATATACCGCACAGGGCCAAAATCTTGATGCTTGGTGTCGAGTTCATGTTCTGATCCTCCGGGGCAGGTGAGGCCTGCGTTTCGTCGTATACAGATTAGATGCCGCCGCTCGGCGAATGGATGCAATGTAATTCAGGCTTTTTACCGGTCGTGGCGAAGAGCCCCGGAAGGGGCTCTTCGTTTTTACGAAGTATGGTTACTGGCCGCCAGGTAGCGTTTCAAGCCGCTGGCTTGACGATTTATGGCGACTGGATAATCAATGCGAAACCGCCATTAATAGTCAGGACGCTTTCAGGCGGTATCGTGAATACACCTTGATTCTCCGCGGTGTCGGAGATTGTCATTTCGTAGACAACGCCCCCGGGCTGACCACTCAGGCCGCCGAAGCCAATTTCGAACAAAGTACCGGTACATGCCGCAGATCTCTTACGACCGGACTAGTGAACGTAACAGCCTCCAGTTCGTCGAGAATGTCCGCCATACTGAAGAATTGCTCGATAATGAAGCCGGTAGCACCAGCGCCTAATGCCGCCCGACGCTGCCACGTTTCCTGTAATTCGTCATCGAACAGATTGGTGAATTCCTCCCAGGTGTTCTAAACAACCGGCGCTCCCCCATCAAGAGTTAGCTGTATGCCGGCGTCAACAGCCATACGGGCCATTACCTAGGGGATGCATTCCTTTCAGGGCCGAACCGCGATGGGGGCTTCGAACCTGGATGCTAATTCGTCAGGGCACGACACTCCGCCTCACGGCCGCGAATCACGCGCTCACCCGTCATTGGTCCCTTTGTCTCAGTGACGATCGTATTCTGACCTTCCTGGTGATCATCGTTGTAGAAAAACACGACGACCCAATCATCTGTCCGCCCGAGCTCGTGCGCCCTGGCAGTGTTGGAGAACAATGCCGTGAAGTGCCATTTCCCACGGTCGGTATGCAGGATGGGCAACCATGCGAGTCCTTCAGGATTGAATCGTTTCGGCGCGATCTTCGGCAATTTTTCGGCGGCCGCGTTTTGCCGGTACTCCCGATCGACATCAAGCAGCATTTCTACCGGAGGCGACACATGCGGCACACGTTGCCGGCCGCGACCACGACCGAGCAATGCGGCGAGGCCCGCCTGAATTGCAGCCGCGCGCCGGGCGCCAACTCCAGGAACTGCGGTGAGCCGACCGTCGTGTGCAGCAACCTCCAGTGCTTCGAGCGTATCAACATGTAATGCATCATGAATGGCGTGAGCGAGCTTCGGTCCTATTCCCGGCACCGTCCTGAACAGGTTCTCCGGCGGCGTCTCGCCGCGAAGACGGTCAAGCTGCGATAGTCGCCCTGTCCTGGCGATTTCATCGATGGATGCGGCCAGGCCCCGACCAATCGCGGGAAGCGCGATCAATCCCGAGACGCCGTCGTCACGCAGAATGTCGCGAGCATCTTCTTGCAAAGACTCGAGCGTCTGAGCTGCCCGAATGTAGGCGTTGACACGAAAAGGATTTGCCGCTTGTTGCCGCAGCACCTCCGCACATTTGCGGAGAATACCGGCAGCTTCCAAATTAAAGCGTGAGCTATTCATGTTGCGAGTCCGTAACTGTTGCTCTAATAGTCCTCTGGATCTGTGATCATGTTTTTTGCATCGATGAACAGGATTCGGCATTTCAACCGAGCCAGCTCACTGTAGAATGGCCGCCGCTTGAAATAAGACGGCGCGATAAGGAGATCCGACTCCGATCTGACAAACTCATGAAGCCTCATCGCTTCGTGTTCGGCAAGAATTTCAAACGCCGACTGTATTTGGGAATCCGTGGCGAGTTGCTGTAACCGGCCCTGCGTGCGCATAACCACATCTCTATCGACCTCCTCGGCACGCTCCGGGGTGAAGTTCATGCTGCCACCACTGGCGCGAGAGACCTCCTCGGTAAACGGCAGGCTTGCCGCCCGGCGCCACCGATCATCACGAACAAAGACAGTGATCAGTTCAGCACGTTCGCCTGACATATGTTCCATCGCCGTACGCCAGAGAACTTGCAACGAACTTGCCTCGGTTACCGCCAACATGACGCGGCGCGTGTTACTTGTGTCCTTTGTCATCACCGGCGCCTTCGGAAAACTGTTTCCGCCTGCTTGCGAACTGAATTAATTTGTCTTCTACCAATCGGTTGAGCGTATCCGCCGGAAATTCGCCACCTTTGTCGCGCTCCCCAGCCGTCATGCCCGTTAGTGCGGCAACGGCTTCATCGATGGTTTGCACTGCATAGACGCTGAACAAGTTATTTTGAACGGCTTCGACAACAGCCTCGGTCAGCATCAGGTGCTTGATGTTGTCGCGTGGAATGATGACCGCGTGCGACCCGTCAAGTCCGCGTTCTTTGCAGACCGCGAAGAACCCCTCGATCTTTTCATTAATTCCACCGACCGCCTGCACACGACCCAGCTGATTGACCGAACCGGTGACCCCGAAACTTTGTCGAATCGGCACACCTGATATTGAAGACAGTAAGGCGCAAAGCTCGCCAACCGACGCGCTGTCGCCCTCCACACCGCCATATGATTGCTCGAATACGACGCTACCGTGCAGCGACAACGGCACGTCAGGGGCGTAACGTGCGGCAAGCGCCGCCGAAAGAATCATCATACCTTTCGAATGGATCGCCCCACCCAGCTTTACTTCGCGTTCGATGTCGACGACATCGCCCTTACCAACCCGGGTTGTAGCGGTAATTCTGACAGGGTGCCCGAACCGGTATTCCCCCAGGTCGGTCACGGATAGTCCGTTCACTTGTCCAACGCATTCGCCTGTTGTATCAATAAGCAGCGTCTCCCTCTTTATTGCGTCGACAAGCTTTTTCTGGATTCGGTCTTGTCGATTGTCCCGCTGGCGAATAGCCTCGGTAACATCTTCAATTGCCACCTGATCGGCACCACGCCTCCTGGCCCAGTAGTCGGCCTGCACTAACAGGTCATCGAGCGAACGCATATGCATAGAGAGACGCTCGCTATCGTCCGCATATCGAGCTCGTTGTTCAATGACTCGTGCAATGGCCGCAGCGCTAAGGGGCAGTAGTTCGCTTTCCCGTACACGCTCAGCGATGAGCCGGGCATACGCCTCAACGTTGCTAGCCGAGCGCTCGACGTCATCGTCAAAGTCCGCCGCAACCTTGAAGAGACTGCTGAACTCTTTGTCATACACACACAGTAAATAGTAGAGCCAGCGCTCCCCGATCAACAATATCTTGAGATCAAGAGGAATAGGTTCGGGTTTCAACGTCGTCGTGCTGGCAAATCCCAGCGTTTCCGCCGGCGATTCGATGCGTACCTGCCTTGTAAGAAGTGCTTGCTTCAACGCCTCCCATACGAACGGCCGGCCCAATACACGATGGACGTCCAATACAAGGTAACCGCCGTTGGCTTGCAGCAACGCCCCGGATCGCACCAGGCGGAAGTCCGTTAACAACGCACCCATCTCGGCCCGGTGCTCAACTTTGCCAACCAGGTTCGGATAACTGGGATTCGGCTCATAGATTATGGGGGCCGCCGCATCGGATTCGTTGCTTACGATTAAATTCACTTCATACGATGCGAAAAGTGCTGTCGAATCGTAGGAGAGAAATGGCAGCGCCGGCTCTTCGGTGCGGCGAAACTCCTGCGCATTCTCGATTATGTCGGTCTGTACTTCCTCCAGATAGCCAAGCACGGCCGGTAGTCCCTGGTACTTTTGCTTGATATCTTCCAGCAGCACGCTGACTGCATGCGCTGTAACGTCCCGGTCCAGTGTACGGACGCGCTCATGATGGACCTTGCGTAGCTTGGGAATGGTTTCGATTCGGGCCTTAAGCTCCTCGCTGAGGCGCTCAATGGATTTCTTGATCTCCTTGCGTTTTTCTTCCGGGAGTTTGTCAAACTCCTTATCGTCGATCACTTTGTCATCGCTCACCGGAGCCAGTACATAGCCGGTGGGCGTCTGCAGTAATGCAATTCCCTCGCTCGCCGCCTGCTCCTGGAGGCTGCTCCATAACCCTTCGAGCTCTTTCTGTGTCTCTGCCTCCAAAGCCTTTAGTTGATTGCCGTAGTCGTCGCTTTCGAAAGCAGCTGGAATGGCGAGCCGGATCTCTTCGGTTAGTGCCTGCATGTTGTCGCGAAATTTGGAACCTTCGCCTGCCGGCAATCGTAATGCGCGTGGTCTTTCGGGATCTGAGAAGTTGTTGATGTAGCACCAGTCATCCGGCGCCCCCTTTTTACGGGCCGGTTCCTTCGCCAGTTCCTCGATCAGGCCATGTCGAGCGCTACCGAGTGGCCCCAGTACGAAAACGTTATAACCATCGTGCTCCATTTGGATGCCGAAGCGGATGGCATTGATAGCGCGTTCCTGTCCAAGATACGCCGACATCGCCGGCGCTTTTTCACCTGATTCCGGGTCAATCGTTAGCGGTGGACAGACTCTGCGAAGCTGGCTCACAGGAACAGGTCGAATACGGTTTTGCTCCAAGGTGCCTGCCACAGCCGTTCTCCCAACTGCTAACCGGGGTATCCAAAACAACACAATTGGGTAGCGAGATGAAAGTAGGGGTAACCCGAATTCCACCTGGCCACGAGGTGTGATTTACTTGCTGGCAAGTTACGAATTCGCGTGGATGAGACCCACGTCTCGGTGGTTCGAGTCGTACGCCGGTTATCGAATAAAGGCTCCTCCAACGTCCGCACTTAAGTAAAATTAAACTTGACCTTAACATTATTATAAATATAATTGAGGTTGTCTTTAATATTACTTAGTCAGGACCCCATGGCGACATCGTGGCTGGAACAGCTCTCGGACGAGGATGCGTCCTTCATCAAGCGATTTGTCGTGGCCTCCGGCTCGCTCAAAGACCTCGCCAAAGCCTACGGCATCAGCTATCCAACGGTACGTTTACGCCTGGACCGCCTGATCGAAAAAATCAACGTGCTGGATAGCCAGGAGATCGTCTCGGAGTTCGAGCGCACGCTGCGCGCTCGCTATGCCGAAGGCAAGATCGACATGGACACGCTAAAAGCGCTACTCGCCGCACACCAAAAGGAATTGGACAATCAACCCGACTCAGGAAGGAGAGGGCCGTCATGAAAACCTTGACCGTTGCATTATCTTTACTCCTACTGTCAGTTTCGCTGCAGGCCGAAGAACGGGTCGGCGCCGTATCCTTTGCAGAGGAACCGCTGACCGTTACCGCCGTGCCTGGCGAACAACAGCAACTGCTGCTCGAGTTGCCCGATCCCGGCATCACCTTGCCCGTCTATGCGCTGAAAGGAATGGTTCGGTATACCGACGTGCAGGGCGATGGCTTTCTGCAACTGGACAGTCATTTTGCTGGCGCAGGCACCTTCTTCACGAAGAGCCTGGCAGCGGCGGGCCCACTCGGTAAGCTTTCCGGCAGCTCGGATTGGCGACCGTTCGTGTTGCCCTTTTTTGCCAACAGCGGGGACCAGGCCGACGACGCAGCGCCGCTGCCCGACAAGGTTACCCTGTCGCTCGTTCTTCCCGGCGCAGGCACGGTGTCGATTAGTGACGTTGGTCTGTATCAATACACCAGCGGCGAAGATCCGCTGCAAGCTGCCGGGCAATGGTTTGGCGCTCGCAGCGCCGGCCTGCTGGGCGGAATCGGCGGCGCTCTGATTGGGCTATGGGGCGCACTGATTGGTGTCCTGTCCTCGCGCGGCAAGGCACGGCAGTTCGTGCTCGCTTCTGCGAATGCGCTGCTCGTCATCGGCATCGCCAGCCTTGTCGGCGGCGTAGCGGCGGTCGCGACCGCTCAGCCATATGCGGTTTATTATCCGTTGCTGCTGATCGGCATCATCCTGGTCGTCGTGTTCGGTAAAATGCGTGGCAACTTGTCGGCTCGATACGAGCAACTTGAACTGAAAAGAATGCAGTCGATGGATGTTTGACAGACCGGTAGGGAAGCTTCGAGGCTAAGAATCTGCGGCGTAATTGATCACAGCCGCATAAACTGCTTACGCGTCCTTGACCAGGCGTACCCCAACAGCACGGCCAGGAAAAACACCTCGGCACCAAAGTTGATGATGCCGTTGATTATGCGTTGCAGGGTTTCGGGAATGTCGAACGGCACGAGCGCCGCGACCACTTGCCAGAGGGCATCGGTAATCAGGTTGGTTACAAAGAGCGATAAAGTAATCGTGAAAATCGACACCAGCGCGGTGATACCGGATTCGAATGCAGAGGAAAAGAGAGATTTAACGTCACGTGAGTGTGCGATCGGCAGCAACATCCAGACACAGACAATGAAAGATGTTGATACACCGCTGGTACGATCGAGAAAGGGCAGGTCGGCACTGGGCACGGCCTGTAGCCATGTCAATAACAACACCGCCATGTAACACAGCCCCCAAAGGGCGAGCAGATGCGGCGCCACCAGCGCCCAGTTGTCCTCAGCCTCCGAAGCGGTGAAATCGCGATTTTGCGTTTCAGCCTTTCTCATCAGTGCACGCAGATACACGCCCACGAGTACCGCGGGCATAACAAACGGATAAAACACAATCCTGGTAATGGTTGTAAACCAGCTTTCCGTTCCGGGCAGCACAATCTGCAAAAAGCCGGCAGCAAACGCAAGGCCAATGACCCAATAGACCAGTTGCCTGAAGCGTTCCATTGTGGTCTGCGATTCTTCAACAGCTCGCGGCAGATGCCGGATATTGACGGCCGTGACATAGATGTCCTTCAGACCATCAAGCGCACGTCGACGTGCTGAACTCCATGAATAGGCGTCGCCGTCTTCAAAGATCTTGGTGAAACGTTCTTCTACCGGCGCTCCGTGCGTGCCCCACACGAATTGTTTGACACCCACTTTCTCCGCAATCTCGCGAGCATCGCGGCGCCGAATATCGAATGCGAGGACGCCGGGAACGGTCTCGCCGTCTTCGCAATTTCGGAGTTCACCGTCGAACCAAATTCCTTCAGGGAGCTTCTTCTTCTTACGAGCGAGGCCCGGCGCCCTGGAGGCTTTGTGCCGCTTTTTGTCGCTTAGCCTCGCCAACGGAATGAAGACAAGCGAGTTGGCACCATTGCGCTCAAGAAGAAGGTCGAAATCGGCGCTGTGCTTGCCCGGCGCGGCAGTCACCTCGAGACCATCAATCCGGAGTTGAACTTCTACAGGCTGGTTTTTGTTTTTTTTCCTGGACATGCAATAGGGCGCAATGCGGCTGTCAACGTGACGGAATCCGGATTGTAGCGCGTTGATCCAACTGGTGGTGGTCGGCAGACCCATACGGCATGGTAGCTACCAATGCCTGGAATTCCGTCTATACAGGCATTTCGACACTCCTTCCCCCGAAACTGTGCGCCACGTCCCGGATTATGTCTGCTTGGGTGCCTTAAGCTGGTAAAGGATAGGAAAGAAGTAGGTGACTCCATGCGTAACGCTTTGTTTATCCTGGCTTTGGCGCTGGTCGGCACTGCCGCGGCGTCCGATCGTGCGATACAGGTCGAAATCCAGTCACCCTCGGCCGGCCACACCGTTGAGGATGGCGTAACTAACGTCGAAGTCGAAGGCATTGCCTCGGCGATCGGCGGCGTGCGTTACCTCGATATCATGTTCGTCATGGATACGTCGCAGAGCCTGCGCCGCAGTGATCCGAGCGATTATCGTTCGGCGGGCGCCATTGGCCTGGTTCGAAATCTCTCGCCGAAAAGCGATATAAAGATCGGCGTCATCAGTTTCGATAGCAAGAGCGATGTCGCTCAGTCAATGACGTCTGACCGCGATGCGGCCATTGAGACGCTGCGGCTCCTGCCCCGGTCTGGGAGCACAAATATCGCCGCCGGTATCACTGCGGCGCTGGCCGAGCTGGAGCGCAACGGCAGGCCCGGTTCGTCGCGAGTCATCATGCTGTTTACCGATGGCATGTCGAACAAGAACAAGGCGTATGACGCGGCGATAGAGGCAACAAAGAATGGCATTACTATCCAGACGCTGATGCTCGGAAAAGACCAAAAGGGCAGCAAGATAATGGATACGATTGCCTGGGCTACGGGCGGCAGTTTCCTTCGTGTGTCCGATCCGAGCAAGCTCCCTGAGGCATTCCTGAATCTGCGCACGACGGGTGTCGACAGCGTGACGCTCAGCGTGAATGGCTCGGAGCCGGTGCCCGCGCGCCTGGCAGGCGGGACATTCGTGGGCAGCGTTCCGGTCGACATTGGTGAAAACCGTATCGTCGCGTTCGCGACGAGCCTGGACGGTGACACGCAGGAGTCCGAGATCCTGGTCAACGTGCGTGATACCAGCTGCGCGGCGCTGGAAGTGATGGCCCTCAACGAAGGACGGCCCGCACTCTCACTCAACGACCGTGCCGTGGAAATCGTCGTCGATGCGTCCAAGAGCATGTGGGGACAAATCGACGGCCGGTCCAAGATGGAAATCGCCAAGACCACGTTGGAGGAGGTCTCGTACTGGCTCCCCGAGGATCTCGACCTGGCGCTCCGTGCGTACGGCAACACGAGCTCAAGTGACGATAACAATTGCGCCGATTCCAGCTTGCTCGTGCCTTTCGGCGAACGGAACCGGGAGTACGTTCGGCACGCGATTGCGGGTTTGCGTCCCACGGGCCAGACACCGATAGCGTATGCGTTGAACCAGGCCGCGGGTGATTTCGGTTCGCTGCAAAGCGATCGGACGCTGGTGCTCGTTAGCGATGGCATCGAGAGCTGCGGCGGCGATCCCGTGACGGCGGCGTACGCGCTTCGTCAGCAGGGAATCGTTGTACACCTGATCGGCTTCGGGCTGGGGAATGCGACCGATGAAGACGCGGCGAGCTTGCAGGCTGTCGCGAATGCCTCTGGCGGACGCTATGTCACGGCCGGCAGTGCCGAAGAGCTCAAGGCGGCACTGGCAGAGACGGTCGCCACGTCATTCAGCGTGTACCAGGGCAGTACAGAGGTCGCGAGTGGATCACTCGGATCCGCCGGTGTGATGCTGTTGCCCGAGGGCGACTATCGTGTGCAACTCCACAGTTCACCGCCCGTAGAGGCCCAGGTCCGCCTGGCTCCGCGGGACAGTGTGACGCTCACGCTGGAAAAGAGTGGCGGCGTGGTGTCTCCATTCGAGCAACGCGATGAGCTTCCGCATACGACCTGCGAGGGCTTCATACAACCCGAGAGCATGCTGGGCGCAAGTACCGCCCGATAGAGCGCGTCTGCGTGCCGGTGGTTCGGTCCCACCCTGATATGATTGCCGTTGAGGCCCTCTC
>Ga0224497_10002297_pt1 | contig 11438 bp, 10 predicted proteins | sample SF_Jul11_sed_USG_4_FD_167970 | JGI IMG/M metagenome (GOLD analysis project Ga0224497, IMG submission 167970) | Sediment microbial communities from San Francisco Bay, California, United States - SF_Jul11_sed_USGS_13 | ecosystem: Environmental > Aquatic > Marine > Sediment | place: USA...
GGGTCTCCTGAGATTGAAGATTTTATTTGGCTCTTTGCAAAAATGATAATATTTTTTGTTATTGCAGGATTGGCATCAGTTTTTGTTTTACCACACTTTTTCAGATTTATAAAAAAGTATTTGCAAGCCGAACAAGTATATTTTGCAATAGTCATTGGAATGATTCTTCTTGTAGCATATCTTGCTGAAATAAGTGGAATTCATGGAGCAATTGGTGCCTTACTTTTAGGAATTGCAGTATCAAGGATGACAAGGCGTGAGTATCTAGAGATTTCAAAAAGTGTAAAAGTAATTGGGAATGGAATTTTCATACCCATATTTTTTGCAGGAATTGGACTCCACTTTTCGCCAGACTTTATAGATTTACCAATTTTTGTAATTGGTGGTTTTTTGACAATAATTATAGGAGTGAAATTTTTAGGCGCATATTTTGCAGTGAAAATAGCAAAAATGCGGCCAGCTACAACAGTGGCTTATGGTGTAATGTCAAAAGGGGCGGTTGATTTGGCTTTGATGCTTGCATTACTGGAAATTGAATTGATTGATAGCAAGTTCTTTTCATTATTAGTATTTGGAACTTTAATTACAATGGTAATTTCTAGTATGGAGCTACAGAGAAAATTAAAAAAAGTAGTTCAAGTCAAATTAGGAAGTTCAGAAATAGGGTTTTCACCTGTTTATTTTCGAACTGTTTCTGATAATACTGCTGCAAGTGTTATGGAGCAAGATTTTCAGAGATCGAATTCTAATATGATATTAGATGAGGGATTAAAGAAATTTGATTTGGGTGGAAATAAAGTAATTTTTGTTTTTGATAAAGATAATAAAAATTTGGTTGGATTAGTTTCCCAAAAGCAGGTAAAAAAGATTTCAAAGGAATCTCGAAAAAGTTTAACTCTGGGTGATGTATCTTTTAAGAAATTTCAATACGTTTTTTCTGATGATTATCTATTTACAGTAATAGAAAAGATGAATTCGCATCCATTTGAGGTAGTGCCTGTTATTTCACAGACTCCGGAGCATAATGTTATTGGAGTAGTAACTCCTCAAAAGATAATGGATTTGTTATCACTTGAAGAAAAGAAGAAAAATTAAAAATTAATTCCAAAAAATAATTTTTGTTAATATAATTATTTTATTGTTCAGATTAGAATTAAAATAGTTTACAGAATTATTGATTTTTTAATTTTAAACGTCTACTAATGGTAAATCCAATTGCTGTTGGGGCTGCAAGATACAAGCCAAGATTTAATGCAATTACTGAAAGTCCCAATCCTAAAACTTGTGCTTCGTTTCCATCTTCTGCCAAGGTCATTATAGATAGACTAGATATCATTGGAGTGATGAAAACTCTAACTGCTTCTTGGAAGATTGGATTCTCTCTTTCCATATCAGCAATTGTTGGTGAGAATGAATAGTATATCTGGTTAAATCCAGTCATAAATGAAGCTCCTGATGATGTGCTCATTACTATGTTATCTCTGATTTCTCTGAGGAATTGTACCTGTGGTGCAAGCTCTGTTCCATATGCTGCAGTTGCAATTAGACAACCTCCACCTTCCTCTTCATTTGTAGCATCTTCAATTCCAGCTGTAATGTCAGACGCTAAATCTTCTGTTGCCTCTGCAGTTTCAGACAATACTTCTTCTGTTGCCTCTGCAGTTTCAGACAATACTTCTTCTGTTGCCTCTGCAGTTTCAGACAATACTTCTTCTGTTGCCTCTGCAGTTTCAGATATAGCCTCTACGGTTGTATCTCTAGCATCGGATATTGCACCTTCAATATCCCAATCTTTTGGGATTTCATATGAAACACTTACTTGATTTGCAATCTTGAGTGTTTTTGCAGAATCTTCAAAGTTGTTAATGTTATTATCAAATTCGGAAGAAGGAGATGTCATGTATGCAAAAGAGATAATTTTCTCATTGGTTGCATAGTGATACATTCTTGATTTCATTGAAATATCACCCTCACACTGGGCCTCTACTTTCATAATGTCTTTGTTATTTACAGATACCTTTTCCATGGTGATAACATTACAATCTACATCAAAATTCTCACTTGGAGGTCTGACATCAGGCGGATCTGTAGTTTCTTCTTCAGGCTTATCCATAATACTTAGTGCAATAATTTCAAATTCTCCATTTTGCATAGAGGACATGTTAGACTCAAAACCACCTTTCATCACTTGAAATCCTGAAATCCAATCACCGCTTGTTGGATCCTTAAACTCTGATGACATTCCACTCCATCCATTAGGAATCACTACCTCAACACCATGCTCAGAATTCATGTATTTGCCACTAACCTTTTGTTGTTGCATCATTTTTTCCATTTCCTCTGGAGTTGGCATCTCAAAATCCCCCATTGCAATATCAGGTATCTCATATTCTTGAGCAAATGCATTTGATATTGGGATAAGTGCAGGTATTAGGAATAATGCAAAAAGTGGAATAATTGCTAAATTAATTGATCGCAAATGTCCCATTATTGAATAATTCGTTACAACTATAATTTAAATTCTTTTTAAGACATTAACGTTTTTTACAAAATCAGACAATTCCGGCTAAAAGATCTACTCTGTAATAATCCCAGTGTTCAGGATCAATCATTGTAACAAATTCTACATTTTCTGAACCCATCTTTTTTTGAATTAAATCTCGTAGGGCAAAACTTGTCAAGTATCTGTATCTTTTGGTATTTGCCATCAAGGAGAAGACCTTTCTTAATCTGGTACCACCTCCTAGTCCCCAATATCCCATTTTCATTGCAATTGGTTCTAAAAATATGGTATTCTTTTTACCAAAGTTTTCATCTTCAACTCCTGCATACAAATCATAATTTTCAAGTGGACCACCTTTTGCATAACCTACTATGGTGTTTTTTTTGTCACTTAGTCTAAGGGTTGTTAAAATGGTATTAGGATCCATTATTGAATTTGCAAATCCAAATTTTTGTAGTTGTAAGGGCTGTGGCAATTCGTTGTAAATAGAGGTTAGTGCATGGATGTAATCATTGGAACTACGCTCCTCAACTGAATCATGCTTTGTTTGGAATTTCTGATTCTCAAATTCAAATTTTGATTCAATTCGAATCTCTTTTTGCCTTAGGTTCATAAAGGACAAAACTGTATCCATAAAAATTTTTCTTATCTCAGGAGGAAGGGCGTGTAACACCCGTCTACACATTTGTGATTCTGTATTTAGAAGAGTTTCAAAATAGTTTACAGACATTCGTACAATTGATGATTGATGCCAAGCAAATGCATGAGCATTTTTTTTTGCTTTCTCCATTGAATCTGAAAAATCTCCAATGGCATACCCACCAATTCTATCTGCAACTGACAAAAACCAACCCAATTCTTCATAATGTGTTTGTTTTTCAGGTTTGTTTCTAGTGATTTCAGAGCGCTCAAAGCATTCTTTCATAAGTTTTTCTGGTTTTTTCTTGAGCTCGCCAGTCCAAGGATAAGAAGTTCTCAAAATTAATGCCATAATAATTTGAATGTCTAGCTCTGCCTCGTCAATTAATTTTTTTAATTCCCTATCAAGAGAAATAAATTGAATTACACTTTCTTCGTGTGGTCTGTCAACTAATTTTTGCGGATCAAAATCATGAAATAATGCTGCGGTAAAGAGATACTCAATATCACTTTTATTTAATTTTTGTATCTTTTTCTCCCAAGTTGCAGCAAGTAATGTAATGTAAGTGACTTCTAATTCATGATCAATATTGTGATAACCATAATATTCTTGTCCAAGTCCTTGGGTTTCAAAAATTTCTATTGTATAGTTTAGCATCTTGTTATAAGTTGAAACCTTCTCAATTTTAGCTTCCTCTAATAACGCTTGAATTTTTTCTTTTAGAGGGTGATCCTTTTCCTCCAACATGTAATTCTTTTCTGCAAGTTGCTGCCTTAAAAGGTATAATGATTTTCACCGTTGGTTTTTGTAATCCACTTTCAAATACATTGATCATACAGTCAAATCGTTAATCTTGACAGGATCAAATTCATTTATTTCCAAAGCTCCCCTCAGTGAACTATTAGGAAATTCTCTTATCTCTACTCCTTGTGTAAATGTTAGAAAAAATGCCAAGGTAAAGGTTGTAGGTGGAATGTTGGTTCAATATTTAGAAACTTTTACAGATTCTGTGGTGGTTCGTGATAATACTAAACCTATAGGAGTTGTAGGAGGTCGGGAAATGATTCAAGGAGTGTACAAAAACCCTTCTTCTGATTTTTTTGAAATGAAATTTGTAGAAGAAGTTATGGATAATCGACTAAATGTGGTAACTCCAGATACAACCCTCAAAGAATTAATCTCTCTTTGGAAAGCAGTGGGGAGAGCTTTTGCGATTTTAAATGTGGGAAATGATGACTATTCTGTTATTTCCTCAAAAAAATTGTTGGAGATTGGGATAAACAGTAATCCTGATTTTCATATATCTGAAATTCCTAGAAAGAAGATTGTGACATTTGATCCTGATGCGACCTTTGGAGATGTAATGAAAATGATGTTGGAAAATAAAAGTCGAAAAATAATGGCTAAAGGAACTAACCAGTTCATAAACGATAGAATAATTATTGAAACAATGGAGAAATTAGATTTTCTTGTGGGAAAGGATAATTTTTTAGAAATCCCGGTAGAGATTGTATCTCTTGAGAATGCCAAAGAAATTTCTGATGATTTGAGTCTCTCTGAAATCTCAAAAATAATGTATGACATGTCCCAACCACTAATAGTTCACGAAGACCGAGTGATTAGTCCTTGGGATATATGCATGGCACTTGAAAAGAACTAATTAAAAAAAATAATTCATAATTAAGATTAATTTGTTCAAAAATATTGCTGTTGAGTAAATCCAATAATTTTTTTATTCATAAAAAATTAAATTTGCTGATTTTACTATTTTTAAAAGAATATTGTAGATTTTACAATTAAGATATTCGAAGGTTTTCGATATTGTAATTAATATTTTTATATTCAGTGCTGAGAATCGAATCTCTTTGTAATATATGAGAGAGAGGACAATTTTATAACAAAATGGTTGTTAAATCTTTCAAGGATCCTGTTCCTCAGATTACCTATCTAATTAAAAAAAAATTGTGGGCACAGGTTCTAGTCGCTTTATTCTTGGGATTAGTTGTAGGGCTTCTTTTAGGTCCAGAGGCAAATATTGTAGAGAAAGGTACAGCAGAATTAATTATTGATTGGTTGGCAATTCCTGCAAATCTATTTTTGAAAATAATTCAAATGATTATAGTCCCACTAATTTTTGCCTCAATTATCAGAGGTCTTACCTCCTCAGGCAGTATGGAACATCTTCAAAAACTTGGGTTAGGTGTTGCATTATATTTTGTTGCAACAACTGCAATAGCTCTAACCATTGGGATTTTGGTTGTGGTTGCAATAGAGCCTGGAAATTTTATTGACAGCTCCTTGATTAGGGAAAGTTTTGATATCGTAGAGATAGAGCCTATTGAAAAAACAGAAGTAACCTTTCATGATATTCCTCAAAGCCTAATTGGTGTAATTCCAAGTAATCCAATAGCATCTTTTATGTCCGGAGAGATGCTGAGCATCATCGTTTTTGCTTTAATTGTTGGAGTTTCAATGATTTCATTACCAAAGGAGAGCTCAAAGCCTATTCTTGACTTGTTAGAGTCTATTCAAAAAATCACCATGAAGGTAGTATCATGGGCCATGCGTCTTGCACCGTTTGCAGCGTTTGGATTAATTGCCGGCATTACTTCCAAGCTTGGCATTTCTGCACTGGCTGGACTTGGAGCATACATGATAACAGTAGTGATTGGTTTGTTTGCAATGATGATAATCTATATTATAATCATCAAATTTTTTGCAAAGAGACCAATATTATCCACGCTTTCAATGATGAGGGATCCTCAATTACTTGCATTTTCCACTTCTAGTTCTGCAGCTGTAATGCCATTATCAATTAAAACTGCAGAAGAAAAACTAAAGGTAAAACCAAAGGTTTCTCAATTCATTATTCCATTGGGTGCCACTATAAACATGGATGGAACTGCACTTTACCAAATTATAGCAGTATTTTTTCTTGCTCAACTCTTCAATATTGATTTAGGTTTTACAACCATATTGCTAATTTCACTTACAGCTCTTGCAGCATCCATTGGTGCACCATCAGCTCCTGGGACAGGGATCGTAATACTCTCTACAATTCTCATTGCTGCAGGAATTCCACCTGTTGGGGTGGTTCTCCTGCTTGGGGTTGATAGAATTTTAGATATGATACGAACTATGATCAATGTTACTGGTGATCTTACTGCATCTTTATTTTTTGATAAACGATTAAAAATTGATGATCTTCCCGAAGAAGACGAAGTAGGATAAAACTATAGGACAAAAAATATTTTTACTTTTCATTTTGTATAAAATATCGTATTTGATAATCGTCACGTTGTTTTTAGTATATTGAAACAAAACGAAATCAAATGAAAATACTAATTTCACTTTTAATAATTTCTATTTTTGTAGTAACTAGTAGTGGAGTAGGCATTTACTTGATTGAATCACCCCATGAAGATGCACAAATTACGAATCTTATTGATGCTTTTTGGTGGGCCACAGCAACAGTCACTACTGTTGGTTATGGAGATGTTGTTCCTGTTACTGAAGCAGGACGTATAATGGGAATTGGGTTAATGTTTGGGGGAATTTCAATCATAGGTGTTTTTATCTCAGCACTCGGGGCAAGGCTAGTTGGTTCTCGATTAAAACAACGAGAAACAGTAGAGTATGATACCAAGTCACTAATAATTAAAAAAATATCTGAGATTGAAAGATTAGAAAAACATGAAGTTGATTTATTGATAAATATGGTCAAAGATCTTCATGATGAATTACATCATAAAAGTGATCCAAAAACATAGATCACCTTTTCCAAATTTGAAATCATTTGCGTGAAATTTTATTGTCCCCAACCTCTTTGGATTAAAATAGATAAACTAGAAGGTTTGACACAAGCTCCTAGATCACCTGATACTTTTAAAATCAGATTAAATCCTGTTCTACATTGAACATCTTTTGCATTAGTTCCTTTTTTCATTTGTTTTAATGGAGAAAGAAGATTTTCAGATACTTCATTTTGATTTAATTTTTCTTGAGCTATCACTATAACACTACCAGTCATCCAGGGATGAACTATACACATATAATCAAAATTTCCGGCATTATTGAATTGAAAGGAAAAGGATTTTCCAGGTCCAAATAATCCACTATCAAATAATTTCCCTTCAGTGCTCGTCACAGTATGAAATGCATCATCTTTATTTTGCCATGTTATCGAGTCTGCAGAATTAATTGAAAGTCTTTGTGGTGAATAAAACTCATCAACAGTTTGAAGTGCAGCACCTGGAGGGATAGCTATGGTGAAATTAGATGGACTAGGTGAAGGAATTGGTATTGGATCAGAATTTAAAGTAGGATCTGTGGTAGCTGGTGTTATTGGTTCAGTTGGTGGTGTAAAGAAATCCCCACCTGCTTCTACAATTACTTTTCCAGCCATCCATGGATGAACTGCACAAAAGTAATCAAAGGTCCCAGTAGATGTAAACTGATGTGAAAATGTTTTCCCAGGACCAAACAATCCACTATCAAATAATCCATTTGCGGATCCCTTTCCACTAGTAACAGTATGAAATCCAATATCAGAATTTTGCCAGTTAATTGAATCAGAAATTTTTACAGAAATTGAATTTGGGGAATAAAATTCTGTAATTGTTTGTTCTGCAGCACCAGATGGAATTGTTATAGTAAATTGAGAAGATCCTGGTGGTAGTGGTTCAGGTGGTGGAAAAGGGGTATCTGAAGGAGGAGGTGTTGGCGTAGAGATATCTCCACCTACTCCTGCAATTACTGTTCCAGTCATCCAAGGATGAAGCTGACAAAAGTACTGATATGTTCCATCTGCTGTAAACTTATGTGAAAATGATTGGCTTGTTCCAAATAATCCACTGTTGAATATTCCATCTGATATGCTTGTGACGGTGTGTTCTGTATCATCTTCATTGGTCCAAGTAACAGTTTCAGATAAGCTGATAGAGATGCTACTCGGAACATAAAATTCAGATACGTCTTTGTCCTTGGCCCCAAATGGAATAATTACACTGGTGGTTGAGGCTGGTGGGTTTTCTGTTGGGGGAGTTGGAGAGCCAGAATCTATAGGGCCATCTATTCTAATCATTTTTCCATAAAGTACTACATTTCCGCTTAAATCAATTAATTCTATCAGGGTTCCGGAGGTTATTGAGGGAATATTATCACCATCTCTACTGTCCCGATTAAAATCTGCAAAGCCTGAATTATCAGTTGTAAATACTCCCAAACTTGTTCCATCCACCTTAATCGTAAAAGAAGAATTAGACTTTTGGTCTTCAATTTCTACTGAAAAAGTAACCCTATCAGATCGTTGCTCAAATTTTGCCTTTCCATCATCTTTTCCAGTTAATGTGTTAATTAGCTCAGCTTCAAGTCGTGTTCTATCGTCTTTTGCAAAGACAAATTGTGTTGTTCCAACAATTAGAATAGTGATAACAAAAATTGTAGTCACTTGCAAAGAAAGTTTTTTCTTTGTTGCCATAACCATTGAAAATCAATAAAATTTTCCTTTTAAAGATATAGTAAGATGGTGACGTTTGGTTTTAATACTGAATTGACTCTCTATACCCTAATGAGCAAATTAAATCTCAAAGAGTCCAAATCACTTTTTGTGATTTTAGCTCTAGGTGCCGTAATGGTTATGGCATCAATATCACTTGTTTCACCTGGACAACTTGCTGTTGCCCAAGATGGAAATGAAAACTCTGCAGATGAAGATCAATCTGAGAGAGAATACAAGCATGGAGATGAAAAGGACTGTCCATTTAAGAACAAAAAAAGTTCTGATACCTCCACCCCAGAAGAGAATACATAAGCTCTTCACCTTTTTTCTAGTATAATAGTTCAAAATTCTAAATTTAATTTTTTAAGAATTGATTTGGTATTCAAATTACTATTTGAAAAGATAATTTAAAGAAATTACTCATGAGTCATGTATTTAATAATATTAAATTCCTCTTTAGCCTGATTTAATTCATCTTTCAGATTTACAATTTTGTTTGTTATCTCAGATATCTTTTGTTCAAAGTTATCAGGTGCTGGACTCTGGTTTGTTATCTCAACTAAATCCTTTTTGTTTTTTACAATATCTTCTTGTATGATTAAAACTTTAGAGCCGAGTTCTGTTAATAATTTTGGGATATGACCATCGGTGATAATTGTTGCTTGAATACTATTCTTATCTGCTGCTCTAATTGAAGTCGAGCTTGTCTGACATGAGTTTGCCTCTAGTGAATCAGCAATTTTTATTGATTTTGCCTCAGAATCAGATCTTACTAGTGATTCTGGAAACAAAATATCGCTTTCACCTGAACATGCCTCAAAGATAAATTTGTAAGAAGAAGTTATTGGATCTGACTTGAGTCGTCCCGAATCCACAAACTCTGGTGAAATTTTTATCTTGTTAATATGAGGGTAATTTTTTTGTTCAATTTCTTTTGATGGAAGTTCTTTATTTGAAAGCTGAGGTTTTATTGCTGGAGGCTCTTTAGCACTTACAATTAAGACGTATTGATTTTTCTGCCATTCTGCGCGTGCAACATCAAGGGACTCTTTGAGAGTCACGATATTTTTTGTCTTCTCTGAGATCTTTTTGTAATCATCTTTTGAATGGGAATCTTGATCTACTAGATTTGCAAGTTCCTTTTTTTCTATAACCAATTTTTCTTGTATACTTTTCATCTTTGACTGTAATTGATCAGAAATAATTGCAAGATCTGTCTTTTTAACTAGATTTGCATTGATTGAATCAAAGGCTGCTGCTTTAATTTCTGTGGTACCTAGTTTACAAGATAATGCAGGGATTTTCTGAGATAAATTTACGAATTTTGTTTCACTGTCAGATATTATCAAAATCTGTGGGGTGGCAATTGTTTTAGATCCTGCGCATGCCTCAAAGACATAATTGTAAGTCGTAATTATTTCAGGTTTTGATTCACGTATGCCTGCATCAAAATACAAAGGAACAGCTCTTATGGTCTTAACATCCCCAATGTTTGATAGTTGTGGTTTACTTTTGTAATCTTCCAGGGTTTTTGCCCACCCGGTCTGAAGTATTCTATCATAAGAGCTATTCATGACACAGGCAGCAGAGTTTGTGTTTGCGCGAATTACCAATTTTAGTCCTTCTTTGCAAACTATATTTGCAGGACTAATTCCACTCTCTATTTGCTCTCTTGGTGATGGAATGTGATTAGAAGCATATGAAAAGGAAGTTGTACCTGATAACAATGATACGGTAAAAATTACTGCAATGGTAAATTTAATTGAATTTTTCATAAAACCAACTCTTAAACACAAACACCCAGTTGATCAACCCTTAAAATTAGAATTATTTTCAATTTGTTCCATTCATTCTTCCAATATATTTAAAAAAAACTATTCATTGATTCTAAGTTTTTATTCATAGAGATAAATTGAGTTTTTTATGGTTGTTTTTTAACCTGAACAAGTTTGGATATGTATGGATTCAACATAATTTCTAAAATGGACAATACAGGTTATAGTTCAAATATTATTCTTCATCGTCTTGAAAAATCCATGTTAAACCCATCATATCTAATGCTGTAAAACCGGTTAGAACGGGGTTTTTGGCCTCGCGTTCAACCAGAGATGACTCACTAGGGTTCAAAATATGTTTGTACTGTAATACAGTTGACATGGTTTACAATGTATTGAGAATTATATCTTAATACTCATTGTTTTGTGGCGTGCTATTTTTGGAAACCTAATTGTAAATTTTTAAGCGATAAAATTGCTACAAAGTCACTTTTTCTGATTCTAGCTTTAGGTATATGAAAAATTTTTAAATCTCTTTCTAATGCCAATCAAGGATAAAATAGGAATACCAAAATACGTTCCAACATTTAATAAAATCAAACTAATTCCATATGCTAAAACTTTCTCCTCAGAATCTAAATTGATATTATTCAATATTAAAAGACTAGAAATCATTGGAGTGAGTGTAACTTTGACTAGTTCTTTGAAAATTGGATTTTCTCTTTGGTAATCTGCAACAATTGGACTAAATGAATAGTATAAAGTGTTAAAGGAATTAATGAATGAAGATCCCGAGTTTGTCTGCAAAAGTTGTGAATCCCTTATTTCTCGCAATAGTTGAACTTGTGGTGCAAGTTCAGAGCCATAAGTAGCAGTTGCAATCAAGCAACCACCTCCATTTGATTGCTCGTTGCTGGAATTATTGATATTAGATGGTTCTAAGTTTGAATCTATCTCATTATCAAAGGTAACATCAGCATCATTTTTAATTTGGCTGAGAAAAACTATTTTTAATCCAGA
>Ga0224497_10002298_pt1 | contig 11438 bp, 9 predicted proteins | sample SF_Jul11_sed_USG_4_FD_167970 | JGI IMG/M metagenome (GOLD analysis project Ga0224497, IMG submission 167970) | Sediment microbial communities from San Francisco Bay, California, United States - SF_Jul11_sed_USGS_13 | ecosystem: Environmental > Aquatic > Marine > Sediment | place: USA: California...
CGCGCCACCCGAGTTGCCGAGATTGATCGACGCGTCGGTCTGGATGAAATCCTCGATCGATTCGATACCGAGCCCTGAACGCCCCAGCGCCGAGACGATACCCGAAGTCACGGTTTGCCCGAGCCCGAACGGGTTGCCGATGGCAACGACAAAATCGCCGACGCGCAGCGCGCTGGAATCCGCCATCGGGATATCCAGCAACCCGTTTGACTCGACCTGGATCACCGCAACGTCGGTATCGGGATCGCGGCCGATGATCTCGGCCTGCATTTCGCGGCCGTCGGTCAGCGTGACGTTGATTTCATAGGCATCCTTGATGACGTGGTAATTGGTCAGGATCAAACCGTTCTCGGCATCGACGATTACCCCGGAACCGAGGCTTGCGGTTTCCTGCACGCGCTCGATACTCGGTATGTCGAAGAAGCGCCGGAACAATGGATCGCGCGGCAGCGGCAGCTCGACGGTGCGGCGTGACTTGCCGCGCGTGGCAATGTTGACCACCGCCGGCGTGGTGCGCTCGAGCATCGGCGCCAGGCTCGGCAGCTGCTGCCCGTCAACTGCGGCCGGCAAGGCCGCCGCCAGCGGTGCGGACAGCAGCGTCAACAAAAGCGCGACCAGCAGTTTTTTCATGCGGGCAATATCAGAACGGACGCGGATTGAAGTCGAACTGCTTCTTCATGTCCTGGTAAAACTTGCGCGCGGCCGCATCGTCGGCGGGCGGCGTCTGGATCATGATTTCGACGAACTGGTCGCCCGGTGGCGTGCCCGGCATGCCTTTTCCCTTGAGGCGCATCTTTTGCCCGGATTGCATGCCGGGTTTTACTTTCAGCTCGACCGATCCGGACAGGGTCGGCACTTTCAGGCTGGTGCCCTCGGCGGCTTCCCACGGCGTGATCGGCAGGCGCAAAATCACGTCGCGATCGTCCAGCCGGAACAGCCGGTGCGGCAGGATATGCATCTCGAGAAACAGGTCGCCGGGTTCGCCGCCATTGGGCGATGCCTGCCCCTGCCGCGCGAGCCGGATTCTCTGACCGTTGTTGACGCCTTTCGGAATATTGATCTTGAGCTTCTTCATTTCCGGCGAACCGGGCGACCTGGCGAACTGGATCGTCTTGGTGCCGCCGTTATAGGCTTCCTCGAGCGTGATATCGAACTTGAGCTGCAGGTCGGCGCCACGGCGCGCGCGCGGACGCTGCCGAAACGGAGAATCGTCGGCTTGCCGGAATCCGCTGCCGAATATGGATTCGAAGAAATCGCTGAAATCGCCGCCGCTGATGCCGCCGGTGCTGTAGCTGCCACCGCGGAAGCCGTCGCCATACCCGGCTTCGTCGAATTGCTGACCGTGCTTCCAGTCGGCGCCGAAACGATCGTAAGCCTGCCGCTTGTCGGCGTCCTTGAGCACTTCGTAGGCTTCGTTGACTTCCTTGAACTTTTCTTCCGCGTTCGCTGCCTTGTTGACATCGGGATGATACTTACGCGCAAGCTTGCGGTAAGCCTTCTTGATATCGCTCGGGTCGGCGCCACGGGAGACGCCCAAAATCTGGTAGTAATCCTGGTATTTCACGAGTCAGACGAAAGAATTGATTCCTTAATAAATAGGTGTTTTGTAAGGTTTTTCAAGACGCCCGGACCTTTTCCCCGGCCTTTTCGAAAGACTTTTCGACGGTCTTTTCGGGCTCACCCTCGGGCTCCAGCGGTTCCGCCAGCAGCTCGAGGCTCTCGCTTTGCAAATCGCTGTGCAGCGGCTCGATCTCGGGAATCGACTTCGTCACCTTGCTCGACATTTCGGCGAAACGCTCGACCTTGCCGCGCAGACCCTGGCGCCCGCTCAGGGCCCTGACCGTCTCGTTGTAATGATTGGTCGCGGCGCCGAGGCTGCCGCCGATACGGGCGAGGCGTTCGGCAACCTTGCGCACCTGGTTGTAGATATCGCCTGCCTTGTCGCCGAGCTCGCGCGCCTCGCGCGTGCTGCGCTCCATCGACCACAGGTTGGCGACGGTGCGCAGAATCGGGATCAGCGTGGTGTGCGACACCATGACGATGCCGCGATCGTAACCATAGGAGAAAAGATCCTTCTCGTACTTGAGCGCCTCGATATAAGCCGGCTCGATCGGCATGAACATCAGCACGAAACTGGGGCTGCGAATGCCGACAAGGTTGGTGTAGTCCTTGCCCTGCAGGTCGTCGATGTGGCGCTTGACCGCCCTGACGTGTGCGGCCAGCGCGAGTTCGAACTGCTCGTCGGTCTCGGCGGCAACGGCGCGGTCGTAGGCCGCCAGCGACACCTTGCTGTCGATGACGATGTGCTTGTTGTCGGGCAGCTTGATCAGGAAATCGGTCTGCTTGCGGCGGCCCTCGGCATCCTGCATCGCGCTTTGCTTGTCGTAGTGGTCGTGCTCCATCAGGCCCGCCATCTGCAGGGTTTTTTCGAGCTGGGTTTCGCCCCAGCTGCCGCGTCTTTGCGAATCGCCCTTGAGCGCATCGGTCAGGTTCTTGGCATCGCTGCCTATTTTCATGCCGACCTCGAGCACCTTCTTGATTTCGCCCTCGAGCGCGGCGTTACCCTTGATCGATTCGCTGTGCACGTCGTTGATACGCTTCTGAAACCCTTCGACCTGCTCGCGGAACGGGCGCAGCAGCGACTCCAGCGAATCCTTGTTGGTCTTGTCGAAGACCCGGGTTTTTTCTTCGAGAACGCGGTTGGCGAGATGCTCGAATTCGAGCTTGAGCTGCTTGCGATTCTCGTCGAACTGCTCGATTTTCTGCGCCACCAGCTCGCGCTCCTTGACCAGGTTCAAGTGCAGGGCCTGGACTTCTTTCTCGGACTCGTGCAGCAGGTTGTGCAGCTCGAACTCGGTCTGGCGCGCGGCCTCGAGGCTAGCCTTCAGTTCACGGTTGGAGACCTGGTACTGGCGCAGACTGTACAGCAGTCCGACCAGCAGCAGGCCCGCGAGGACAGCAACGATCAGGATCAAGTCGGCGTTTTCGATCGCATTCATAGCGTCTTAATTGGAGATTTTCAGAGTCTCAGTCTAACCGAGTTAGTGGCTCATCGCGAGAGCTCGTTTGGCGGTGCCGGACTGCCCCCGTCGTCATTCCGGCCACCGCGCCGGAATCCATTGCGAAACTCGATACCGGTTCGCTCCGATATCCGCCCAGGCGGACTAATTTTCGAGTTGCTACGGGGGTGGATCCCGGGTCAGGCCCGGGATGACGAAATTCCCGTCATTCCGGCCACCGCGCCGGAATCCATTGCGAAACTCGATACCGGTTCGCTCCGATATCCGCCCAGGCGGACTAATTTTCGAGTTGCTACAGGGGTGGATCCCGGGTCAGGCCCGGGATGACGAAATTCCCGTCATTCCGGCCACCGCGCCGGAATCCATTGCGAAACTCGATACCGGTTCGCTCCGATATCCGCCCAGGCGGACTAATTTTCGAGTTGCTACAGGGGTGGATCCCGGGTCAGGCCCGGGATGACGTCGGGAGTCCGGGATGACGGTGGCTTCAGCCCACGGGATTGAGCGGCGCCAGCCCGGCATGTTCGGGTTCGCGCGCGTGTGCGGTCTTCTCGAGCTGCAGGCACAGCTGCAACAGGGCCTCGCCCTTCCAGGACTCATGCGTTCTGGCATAGATGCTCTGGTTGAGGAGCCCGATCTGCGCCTCGAGATCGACGCCGAGGATCGCGCCGAGATCCTGCAGGTTGCCCACCCGGCGCGGCGCGAGCAACGCCCGCCCCCAGGCCAGCAGCGCCTGCCGGGCGCCGGGCGCGTCACCGTCATCACAGGCCTGGCGCAGCTCCCTGCGCACCCGTGCCAACGACGCATGCTCGTGCTGTTGCGCTTGCCGCCAGGGTTCGCGGCGCGCACGCAGCCACCAGTAGATGGCGCTCGCACCCCAGCCGCAGGCCAGCAACAGGCTTAGCCATAGCCAGAAACGACTGGTTTCGGCCGCTGCCGGCGCCGCTGCCGGTTCCGCGGGCGCCGTCGCTACCGGCCCGGGCACGACCGGTTCGATCCGCGACTCGGTCGCGGCCGCCGGATTGACGCTCAGCTCGCGCGCCGGGAGCGTCGCAATTTCCATTTTCCCGGTTTGCAGGTTCCACCAGGGCAGGCTTATTTCGGGCAGGTAGTAGCGTCCCGCGGCGCCCGGAATCAACGCCACCTTTTGCTCGCGCCTGCCGCGAATGCCTTCGTTGCTGCGGCTGTTTTCCAGGCTCGGCTGATCCGGGTACTGCTTGATCCCGTCGATCGCAGGCAGGGCCAGCTCGGGTAGCTGCGCGGCGGTCAACCCGTCGGCAACCAGCATAACGCTGCGCGTCACCGGTTCGCCGGCCACCGGCGCGTCCAGGTCACCCTGCCATTTCTCGCGCAGCTCGAGGCGGTTCGCGGGCAGCCAGTAAGGCGCGGTGAAGTCGGCCGGAATCGGTTCGACGTCGACGAACACCGGCTGCGACCGTAGCCGCCGGATTTCACCGCCCGTCTGGAACGGATCGTAACTCGAGCGTGACGGCAGGCGCACCTCGGCCATCACCGGCGTCACCTCGAGACGGCCGCTTTGCTGCGGAAACAACGCGAATTGTTTTTCCAGCACCAGGTAGGACTTGTCGGCGATGCGCGTCTGGTACTGGCGTACGTCACCCAACGGCTCGACCACGGCATCGATGGCCTCGATCGATACATCGCCGAACTGGTAGGCGGAAATATCGGTCGCGCTCAGCAAGCGCAGGGTCAGGATAACCTGGCTCTGCACGTAGGCCTCGGGCTTGTCGGCGAGCACTTCCAGCACCAGTTGATCATGCGGCACCGACGCCATGGTCGACGGTTTGACCGTGACCTGGAAGGGTTCGCTGCGCTCCTTGCCGAAGCGGATCGCCGGGATCACGAACTCGCCGATCTGCTTCGGCATGAGGTGCAGCGTCCACTTGACGCTGCGCTGGTATTCGCCGTTGATGATGCTGATGCTGCTGCTGCGATTGTTGCCGAGTATCAGGAAATGCTGTTGCAGTACCGAGAAATCCGGATCGCGGTCGGGGTTCTGGTCGAGCGAGAACACCAGCTGAAACGATTCGTTGACCTGCACCGGGTTGCGATCGATGGTCACGTCGACCGCGGCGGCGACCGGCGCAACGCCGGCGAGCGTCAACGTCAGCAGCAGTAATAACGCGACCGGCGATTTCGCATTCACCATGACTGCTCCTCGGCATCGACGCCGCCGCGTTCGCGGTACTGGTACAGAAACTTGCGCCTGAGCAGGCCGCCCGGGTCGTCCGGGATCTTGCGCAGCCACTGCTCGGCGGCCTGCTCGGACATTTGCCGATCGATCCGCGCCAGCTCGTCCGACCCGATCGGTTGCGGGTCGGTAGCGTCGTCCTGCCCGGCGGATTGCGGCTGCGCCGCGTCCTCGTCCGCCTGTCGCTCGGCCTGTTGCGGTTCGGGCTGGCCCTGTTGTTCCTGCCCCTGCGCGTCGGTCTCGCCCTGCCCGCCATTGTCCGGTTGCTGCGACTGCTGTTCGCCTCGGTCGCCCTGCCCCTGCTGCTGTTGTTGCTGCCGGTTGCCCTGCCCCTGCCCCTGCCCCTGCTGTTGCTGTTGCTGTTGCTGTTGCTTCAGAAAATCCTCGATGCGCTCGCGGTTGTAGCGCGCGTCTTCGTGCGCGGGATTTCGTTCGAGCAGCGTATCGTAGGCATCGATCGCATCGTCGAATCGGCCGAGCCGCGCGAGCGCGTTACCGCGGTTGTAAAGCGCATCTTCGTCATCGAGCTGCCGCCAGCCGTCGAGCGCCGCGGCGTAGTCGCCGGCGCGGTAGTTCGCCGAGGCTTTCCACCCGGGATTATCGAACAGCCGCGCCGCCGCCGCGTGCTCGCCCTCGTCGAACAGGCGACTGGCGCGCTGATCGTCGTTCCGCCATAGCGACTGCCAGTCGAAAGCCTGCGCGTCGGGCGGCACGACAAGAATATACAGTGGCAACAGCCAGATCAGCCCGCGCCGAAACGTGAGCGCCGCCAACGGCAACGCCAGCAGCACCAGCCAAGGGCCGAGTTCGCGCCACAGGTCCGTCGATCGATCGGCGAGACGCGCCTCGCGATCGTCGATGCTCGATTCCATCAGGTAAGCCAGGGTATTGATGTCGATGTCGTCCACGCTGATGGTGGCGTAGACCCCGCCCCCGCTGCTGGCGACGCTGCGCAGGTTTTCCTCCTGCATCGCGGCGATCACGATCGCGCCGTCGCGGTCCTTCAGAAAACCGCCGTTGACGAGCGGCACCGGCCCGCCCTCGCGGGTGCCGCTCGCGAGCACCGAAAGCCGATGGCCCGGGTTTTTCGCGTGCAGCGCCTGCAGCTGGTTTACTTCGAGGTCGCTGAAGCCGTCGCTGATCAGCAACACGTCGCCGCGCGCCACCCCGCTGTTCGCAAAAAGCTCGAAGGCGAGCCTGAGCGCGCGGTCGGCGCGCGTGCCCTGCGCCGGCATCAGGCTGGTATCGAGGTCCGGCAGCAGCGCCAGGATGGTGTCGACGTCGGTGGTCAGCGGCGTGACCGTGAAGGCATCCGCGGCATAGACGATGAGCGCCGTCTGCCCTTCTATCCTGAGATTCAGAATATCGGCGATCTTGTGGCGCGCCCGCGCCAGGCGGCTGGGCTTGATGTCGGCTGCATCCATCGACCGCGACAGGTCGAGGGCGATTACCAGCGCCGTCTCCTTGTGGTAAACCGGCCGCGGCAATTTTTCCCAGGTGGGTCCCGCCAGCGCGATAATGACCAGCAGCGCAACGCCGGCAAGTATCCACCGCAGCAGGCTGCGTCGGGTTTCGCCGGTTCCGGTCAGCACGTGCGGCAGCAGGCGCTCGTCGATGACCGCGCGCCAGCTGCCGCTTTCATAACGGCGCCTGATCAGCAGCCACAGCGTCGCGCCGAGCGGTAGCAGCAACAGCAGCCACCACGGCCGCAGGAAATGGAATTGCTCGATCACAGGCGCCCCCGGATACTGGGTGCGACGAGGATCGCCGACAGCAGCAACGCGATCGCCAGCGGCCACATGAACAGCGCGCTGACCGGCCGCAGGTTTTGCTGATCGCGCGGCATGGGCTCGAGCTCGTCGAGCAACTGGTAAATCTGCTCCAGCTGCTCGCTGTCGCGCGCGCGAAAGTAACGCCCGCCGCTGACGCGCGCAATCGCGCGCAGGGTCTTTTCGTCGAGTTGAGCCGACGGGTTGACGCGACGTATGCCGAACCAGGTGGTCTCGATCTGCTCATCGGCGCCGATGCCGATGGTGTATATCTTGAGGCCGCGATCGGCGGCAAGCTGCGCCGCCTTCAACGGCGTGACCTCGCCCGCGGTATTGGCGCCATCGGTCATCAGGATCAGCACACGCGAATTATCCGATTCCAGGTCGAGGCGCTTGATGGCAAGCCCGATGGCGTCGCCGATCGCGGTGCGTTCGCCGGCGAGCCCGATGGCGGACTCGCGCAATAGTCGGTTGACGGTCTTGCTGTCGAAAGTCAGCGGCGCCTGCAGGTAGGCCTGGGTGCCGAACAGGATCAGCCCCAGGCGGTCGCCGCGGCGGCGTTCGATAAACTTGCTGGCGACGCGCTTGGTCGCGGCCAGGCGGTTCACCTGCTCGCCCTCGATCATGAAATCTGCGGTGCGCATGCTGTCGGACAGGTCCACCGCGAGCATCAGGTCGCGGCCGCTGACCGGGATTTCGATCGACTCGCCGAGCCATTGCGGCCGGCTTGCCGCGAGCACCAGCAACAGCCAGGCGAGCCCGCTTAGCCACTGGCGCCAGCGCCGCGGTGTGGTCACGTCACCCGGGGCGGCACCGAGGCGAAAATCGTCGAGCACCGGCACGCGCAGCGACGCCTGTCGCTGCAGCCCTCTCGCCGGCAGCGCAAGGTAAACCAGCAGCGGCAGCGGAATCAACAATAGCGCCAACGGCCATTCAATCTGCAACATGGGCCTCGCTCCGGGGCAGGGATCGAATCCAGCATTCGCTGGCCCGCAGCAGGCTGTCGACATCGCAGTCGCAGTCGGCGCGGTAGCGATCGCGCGCCAGCAGCTGCAATTGTTGCGCGCTGAAACTCTCGAGCGGCGCGAGCTGCTCGAGTTCTGCGATCCAGTCCGCGCCGGTGGTCGCGGCATGCGCCGCGCGGCCGCGGTAGCTGATCACGGTGCGGCGCAGCAGGCGGGCGATGTCATTGACCGCGCGCCGTTCGGGCGCGCCGTTCGCGAACTCCCCGCGAATGCGTTCGAATTCGTCCAGGGTCAGGCGCGACAGCGGCCTGTGCCTGAGCCGCCGCAACAACCACGGCAGCATCAGCGCCAGTGTCAATAGCAGCAGCAGCGTCAACCACCAGCCCGGGGCCGGCGGCCACCAAAGGCTGGCGTCGGGCAGATGGATGTCCCTGAGTTCGAGTTCGTTCATCGGCTCTGCAGCCCCAGCCCGGTTTTCAAGGCGGTCAGCATGTCCTCGTCGGTGGCAATATCGATCAGGAACAGCCCCAGCTCCTGGCACAGCCGCTCGAGCCGATGCTGGTGCTCGTCGTAACGCTCGCGGTAACGTTGCAGCAGGCGCCCGCTGGAGGTGTCGAGATCGAGGCTGTCGACTCCGTCGGTGACGCGGTAAAACCCGCCAGCCGGCAGGCTGCGCTCGAACGGATCGTAGGTATGGATCATGACCACGTCGTTGTGACGCGCGAGCTCGACCAGCTGGCCGCGGCAATTGTCGTCGACAAAGCGGAAATCGCTGAACAGGATCACGAGGCTGCCCGGGCGCGTGACCTGGCGCAGACGCATCAGCGCCCTGAGCCCGGTGTTGGCGTCGGCCGGGTCCGTTTGCTGGCGCAGCCAGGCCGGGTGGGCGTCCAGCTGCTGGATGAAATGCAACACGGTGCGCTTGCCGCGCGCCGGACGAAACTCGCTGTGCTGCTGCTCGGAAAAGACCAGGTAACCGAGGCGATCGCCATGCTGAACGCTGCTCCACGCCAGCAGCGCGGCCAGCTTCGACGCCAGCACCGCCTTGAAGCAGCACTGCGTGCCGAAAAACATCGAGCGCGACAGGTCGAGCCACAGCAATACCGGGCGTTCGCGTTCCTCGCGGTATACCTTGGTATGGGTCAGCCCGCTGCGCGCGGTGACGCGCCAGTCGATGGCGCGGATATCGTCGCCCGGCTGGTAAGGACGCGATTCGTGGTATTCCATGCCGCGACCGCGAAACGCCGATAAATGGCCGCCGGCCATCTGCGCCTTGACCGAGTTCGAAATCAGCGGCAGGCTGCGTGCTTCGCGGTTCAGGCCGATCAGCGTCGACTGTTTGACCTTGACTATGTCGTCGCTCGTTTCCACGACTGTCCCCTAAGGCACGGCGACCCGGTCGAGAATCGCTTCGATACAGCTGTCCGCGGTCTTGCCCTCGGCCTCGGCCTCGAAGCTCAGGATGATGCGATGGCGCAGCACGTCGGGCGCGATCAGCTGGATATCCTCCGGCACCACGAAATCGCGATTGTCGAGCCAGGCGTAGGCGCGCGCGCAGCGGTCCAGCGCCATGGTCGCGCGCGGGCTGGCGCCGTGCTGGATCCAGCCGGCGAGTTCTTCGCCGTAGCGGCTGGCGCTGCGCGTGGCGAGCACGATTTCGATAATGTAATCCTCGAGGCTGTCGTCGAGATGGATGTCGAGCACCGCGTCGCGGGCGTCGAGCAGGCTTTGCTGACTGATCGCCGCGCTCTTTGCCGGCTGCGAATCGTACTGCGAGCGCGCTTCCTTTCGCGTCAACGCGAGAATCTTCTTCTCATCCGCGCCCGACGGATGATCGACGCGCACGTGCATCAGGAAGCGGTCGAGCTGCGCTTCCGGCAGCGGGTAGGTGCCTTCCTGCTCGAGCGGATTCTGGGTGGCCATGACCAGGAAGATCTTCGGCAAGGGGTAGGTTTCGCTGCCGACCGTGATCTGGCGCTCGGCCATCGCTTCGAGCAGCGCCGACTGCACCTTGGCCGGCGCGCGGTTGATCTCGTCAGCGAGAATCAGGTTGTGGAACAGCGGGCCGCGCTGGAATACGAAGCTGCCGTCCTGCGGGCGGTAGATTTCGGTGCCGGTCAAGTCGGCGGGCAGCAGGTCCGGGGTAAACTGGACGCGGTGAAAGTCACCCTCGATGCCGTCGGCCAGCACCTTGATCGCACGCGTCTTGGCAAGCCCCGGTGCGCCTTCGACCAGCAGGTGCCCGTCAGCGAGGATCGCGATCAGCAGGCGCTCGATGAGCCCCTGCTGGCCGATGATCTTGGCGCTCACCGCCTGCTTTAGATTCAATATTTCCTGTTGTGACAAGTGTTAACCTCTCAACCCGGGTGAAATGTTTGACGTGCGCTTCGTGCGCAGATTAGAGTTCCACGGGGGCGGAAAGTTTACCCGATTCGGCCTTGTTTAAGGAAGTAAATGGCCGCTCTTGATCCAGGTGACGGTATCTTCGACGACGTAGCGGCAGTGCTCGCTGTTGTGGGGATTGCGCAGCCAGGTACCGGCCGGGTATTCGCCGTATTCGTCGCATAACGTGCCCGACAGCACGAATACTTCCTCACCGCCGAAATGCTGCTGCGGCTCGTAGCGGGTACCGGCGGGCCACTTGTAAAGTGCAACCATCTCGGTTTCGAAGTAATAAAGCGGCATGACCTTGACGCCGCATTCGCCCGGCAGCCAGGCGATCGCATTGGTGTCGATACGCAGGCTGACGTCGTCGGCGGGGTCGAACTGGTCGAGCTTGACCAGTAGCTCGCAGCCCGGTTCGCTGAAAGGCGAATGCTTCGAACCGGGAGGATTACGCAGATAAGTGCCCGCGGGATAATCGCCGTGTTCGTCGGAAAAGACCCCGTCGAGCACCAGGATTTCCTCGCCCCGCGGGTGCGGGTGCGACGAGAAATGCGAATTGGTGTCGTAGCGCACGACGCTGGTGGTATGGCCGTGCTCGGCGGCTTCGCGCGCCAGCGGTTTGCGCCATACGCCCTGCATCGGGCTCGCTTCCCATTCCATCTCGGCGGTGTTTATCACCACCGGTTTGTCGAATTGCATGTTCAGCATGATCGAAAATCTACAAAGTCCACGGCGTCGATTCAGTCGACGAATTCACAGTTTAGTAAATTGCATAGATTTTGAATTGGAACCCGGTGTGGAAATTTCAATCTGCGAGTAGAGTACAGGCGTGTTTCTCGCGGGGACGGCGGGGACAGCAGGGGCCGCGGGGAAAGGCAAGCGGTTCTCGCAGCGGCGCGGAGAGTACAGAAGAACGGCGGGGATTTCGGGTAATGCCATCGTGACGGCGGCTGCGCATCCCGTCCTGGCCGGCATCTTTTCTTGCGCGGACGGCGGGCAAAAAAAAGCAGCCTAACGGCTGCTTCAAGTTCGGGTTCAGAAACTGCCTAAACCCTGGTGCGTCTGCTCACGCCGATGAAACCAAGAA
>Ga0224497_10002302_pt1 | contig 11429 bp, 6 predicted proteins | sample SF_Jul11_sed_USG_4_FD_167970 | JGI IMG/M metagenome (GOLD analysis project Ga0224497, IMG submission 167970) | Sediment microbial communities from San Francisco Bay, California, United States - SF_Jul11_sed_USGS_13 | ecosystem: Environmental > Aquatic > Marine > Sediment | place: USA: California...
GGTGATAGGCGCGACGCAGGTCCGCAAGCCGCAGCGATTGTTGTTCATTCACGTGGTGACGTCGCTCGCGCCGTTGTCTCTCCAGCGCCAGCGTATCGACGAGCGGCACGGGAACCGGACCACCGAGCAAGGCGAGGCTGAATCGGTCTAGCAGAGCTTTGTCCAGACCGGAATAGTGCACAACCAGGGCACGTCCGTGGAGCGCCTGGAAAGTCCGGGCAAGCACGTCATGAATTTCGAGTCCGGATTCACACTGTGTGTCAGTCAGACCATGCACGGTGGCGCTATGACCGACGTTGCCGTCCGGGCGCACAAGAAGTGACGTCGCGGTGCCGAGCTCTACCCGGGCCTGCCGTATCACGACCCAGCCAACGCTTAGCATCTCCGCGGTGCGAGGATCGAGGCCAGTGGTTTCGATGTCGAGGCACAAAAACTCCGTATCGGCGAAGGGCAAGGAGCGGCGCGGCATGGGTGCACGCAATAATTCTGTCAGCGCGTTCTCCTCTAGTCGCCGCGCGAGACGCCAACGCAGCAGTCTCATTGCCCATTCGTTCATCGGATGTGGAATCGATTGAGCAACGCCAACTGGCTTGTGCGAATCTGGGAAAATGCGGCTTTCAGATTTTGCCGCATCAGTGGTGACAGCTCCGACGGCGCAAGGTGGTTATCCGCGGGCTGCCCGGCCTCCATCTGTCGACTTTGATGCTCGAGACGCAGATTATCGATGAAGTCGAGCGCGTCGATCAGACTGGTGGCATCGAGTTCACTGAGTTCTCCCTTGCGTGCCGCCGCGCGCAGCCGGTTGCGCGTGGTGACGCGCATCTCGCCTGCGGCGAGCGAGCGGATACGCGCGATCTCGACAATAGGCATGATTCCATGCAGCTTCAGGTCGAACGTGTTGCGATGCTCGCCGGATTTGTCGAGCACAAATTGCCGAAAGAAACCGAGCGGGGGCTGAAAATTCATGGCGTTCTTGGCCATCAACGCCAGGAAGAGTTCGTTTCTTTTCGCGGTCTCGCGGATGCCGTCCTTTATGTCTTCAACCAGCGATGCGTCCCCGTCGACAGCGCGCAGATCGAAGAAGATGTTGGCATGCATCAACGCCTTTTCTTCGGGAACGGTAATCCAGGTGTGAAAATACTTTTTCCATTGCGTGATTGTCGTACGCCATTTTGGATTAGACGCCATCACATCCCCGGAGCAGTAAACGTAGCCGCAATCGTTCAGTCCGTCGTTAACAACCTTGGCCACTTTTGCAAAATAAGCATTCTCCGCTTCGCCTGCCGTGTCTTCGAGTACGAGGGCATTATCCTGATCGCTCTTCGCCGACTGCTCGCGTCGCGCCTGTGACCCGAGCGCTATCCATGCATACCGGCAGGGCGGCGCTCCGAGCTTCGCCTCGGCGATACGTATCAGGCGCTTGGTGATCGTGTCTGTTATCGCAGTAATGAACTTGCCCAGCTGTTCGCCGCTGACGTCGGCGTCGATTTGTCCGGAAATCAGCCCCGGTAGTCGGGCGCAAACCGCGGCAAGGCCTTGCGCGCTCGTTTGTTTGGCCAGGTCACTGACCAGGTAAAGCGGGTGCTCTGTTTCGAGGCGCATGTAGTCACTGCGGGTAACCAGGCCCAGTAATTCTGTGTTAGCCGTAATCGGTAAATGATGAATATTGTTCTGCATCATCAACAATGCCGCCTCGTAGGCGGTAGCACTGGCATCAAGAAGGGTCGGCTCCGTCGTCATGATCGCCTCGACCGGCGCATCGATGGAAAAGTCGGACGCAACGACGCGGCTACGCAAGTCGCGGTCCGTGACGATACCCGACATCTGCCCGTTCCGGGTTATCAACATTGCGGAGACTCGTTCTTTGACCATCTTTGCGGCTGTTTCGCGAATGCTCGCTGACACGTCGATTGTGACCGGCTTTCGGGTAACGAGTTGGCTGACGCTCTTGGCGGAGGCCCCCCGAATTTGTTTTGTGATGGGCTGCATCGCCTGGCGATGCACCCGGTGCGACAGTGCTCGATTGAAGAACGTGTCGAACTCGGGGCAACCACTTCGCAGATCGCGAAAAGCGTCGCCATTGAGGTGATACAACAGTGTGTCTTCGATCGCCGTCGAATGGTTGCGCACGGGCGCGTTATTCATCAGTGACGGAAACCCGAAGCAGTCACCCTCCGCAAGCCGTGCTACCAGTTCGCCGTCCTCGCCGCGTAGTTCGATGGCACCGCTGCGAACGATATGCAAGGTAGAAGTCGTCGTCCCGATCTGCATGATGTCCTGTCCGTTTCGATAGTACGCAACGGAAATGGCTAGCGCGGCAGCATGAACCAAGTCACTGCTCAGGTGATCGAATCCCGGCAGTCCCCTCAGGAAACGTTCAATGTCTGGAATTTCGTTCATGTCCGGATTGTGACATGAAGAACCCGTTTTTCGCAGTCGAATTTCAAAGCCGACCTCGTATCCGCAGACTCACCTAATACCAATGTCTAATGCGAATGTGGTGCGCCGGCAGCAAAATAACTGCTGAAGAGTCGGGCGCTGTCGTGAACGACTGCAATCTCCGTGGAGGTTTCCATGAGCGACGTTTTTCCAATCAATTCATATTACCGGGAGCACGCTTTTATTGATGAATCGGGCTATGCGACCTTGTATCAACGTTCAATAGAGGACAACGAGGGATTCTGGCGCGAGCAGGCAGCGATCATCGACTGGGTCAAACCGTTTACAAAAGTCAAAGAGGTCTCATTCGCCAAGAATGATCTGCATATTCGTTGGTTCGAAGATGGTGAACTCAACGTCTGCTACAACTGCGTTGATCGTCACCTCGTCGACAAACGGGATCAGCCCGCAATTATCTGGGAGGGTGACGACCCCGGTAATGACAAGACCATCACCTACGGCGAGTTACACGCACGTGTCTGTCGCTTCGCGAACGTGCTGAAGTCGCTGGGAGTCACGAAAGGCGACAGGGTCACGATCTACATGCCGATGATTCCTGAAGCGGCCATCTCGATGTTGGCGTGCGCGCGCATTGGGGCGATACACTCGGTCGTGTTTGGCGGGTTTTCACCAGAAGCATTGGCGGGCCGCATCATTGACTGCGAATCCAGCGTCGTGATTACGGCCGACGAGGGTCTGCGGGGCGGCCGCAAAGTCGCGCTGAAAGACAACGTGGACGCGGCGGCGGCCAAAGAAGGCGTCACGACGCTGCAACGTGTCCTGGTTGTACGCAACACGGGCGGTGAAGTTCATTGGGATGCCGGCCGTGATGTCTGGTTGCACGAGGCAGAATCGACCGTCGATGACGACTGTCCCGTGGAAGTCATGGGAGCCGAGGATCCGCTGTTTATTCTCTACACGTCGGGCTCAACGGGGACACCGAAGGGCGTACTGCACACCAGCGGCGGTTACCTTGTCTATGCCGCGTTGACGTTCAAGTATGTATTCAACTATGAGCCGGGCGATATCTACTGGTGCACGGCCGATGTTGGATGGGTGACAGGACACTCGTACATCGTTTATGGCCCGTTGGCTATCGGGGCGGTCAGCCTGATGTTCGAGGGATTGCCGAACTATCCCGATGCAAGCCGCTTATGGCAGGTGTGCGACAAACACCAGGTGAATATCTGCTACACGGCGCCGACGGCAATACGAGCGTTGATGCGCGAGGGTGACGAGCCCGTCAAGCGGACATCCCGACGCAGTCTTCGCCTGCTCGGTTCGGTTGGTGAGCCCATCAATCCGGAAGCATGGCACTGGTATTACGAGGTAGTCGGCGAAAAACGCTGCCCGGTGGTGGACACCTGGTGGCAAACAGAAACGGGCGGCATCCTGATCAGCCCCCTGCCCGGGGCGACAGCGCTGAAACCCGGATCCGCGACATTCCCACTGTTCGGCATTCAGCCGGCAATCGTCGATGGCGACGGCGGCGTTCGGGAAGGCGCAACGTCTGGCAACCTGGTAATTCTGGACAGCTGGCCTGGCCAGATGCGTACGGTCTATGGTGATCATCAGCGTTTTATTGATACGTATTTCAGCACCTTTGAGGGGCGGTACTTTACGGGCGACGGTGTGCGGCGTGACGAGGATGGCTATTACTGGATCACGGGCCGCGTTGACGATGTCCTCAATGTGTCGGGACACCGTATGGGCACGGCCGAGGTCGAGAGTGCACTGGTTTCTCATGAAGCCGTGGCTGAAGCAGCCGTTGTCGGATATCCGCATGAAATCAAGGGGCAGGGCATCTATGCCTACGTCACCCTGATGGAGGGCGCGGCGCCGAGCGATGAACTGGAGGCCGAGCTGCGCCGCTGGGTGCGCAAGGAGATTGGCCCGATCGCGACGCCGGATATGCTTCAATGGGCGCCGGGACTACCGAAAACTCGTTCCGGCAAAATCATGCGACGCATTCTGCGCAAAATCGCAGAGAACGACTATGGCACCCTGGGCGATACGTCCACGCTGGCAGATCCCGCCGTCGTCAACAGCCTGATTGAAAACCGCCGGAACCGATAGGGACTCGACTTTTTACGATGTCACGGACCACAAGCACGATAATAATAGCGGACGATCATCCACTGTTCCGCGAGGCGCTGACTCACGCCATTAGAAACTGTATTGCAGACGCGAATATCGTCGAGGCAGACAGTCTCGACTCATTGCAACGAGTAGTGGCGGAGAACGAACGGGCGGACTTGCTGCTCCTCGATCTCAATATGCCCGGCGTAGTTGGCTTCTCGGCGCTGGCATACATTCGTAGCACCTACGAGACCCTGGCCACTGTCATCGTATCAGCTACCGATGATCCATCGGTCATCCGGCGCGCCATCCAACACGGTGCAAGCGGATTTATTCCGAAGTCTTCATCGATAACGGACATTGAAGCAGCGATCGGCGACGTACTCCAGGGAGAGCTGTGGTTGCCGCCGGGCACGGTCCTGCACGATCAAAAACTCGGTGGCGCCGAGGCGGATGTGGCCGCCGCGTTAAGCACGCTAACGCCGCACCAGTTTCGGGTTCTCCTGATGCTCAGCCAGGGCCTGATGAATAAGCAGATTGCTTACCAACTCGGTGTGTCTGAAGCGACCGTAAAGGCCCACGTAACGGCGGTACTCAGAAAGCTGAAGGTTTCCAATCGCACTCAGGCCGTGCTTGCGCTGCAAAAGCTGACGCTGGATGCCAATAACAGTGAGCAATCGCCTGTTTTCGCAACGTAGGCAGCACAACTTACCCGGGATCAGGCAACGCTTTGGCGGGCGATGATTCGATTTATCAATGCGCGAAGTGCGGCTGGCTTGACAGGCTTGTAAAGTATTGCGTGTTGAGCGCTGCGGACTTTTTCGGCAACCTGCTCGCTGTAATCCGCCGTCAGGATCACAGCCGGGGTCTTCAAGCCAATGATATCGCGCAGCGCTTCGATTACCTCGGTGCCCTTAACATCGTCCCCGAGATGATAGTCGACAAGTAATACCGCCGGTGCCACGCCTTTGTTCGCCCTGAGTTCCTGTATCAGCCGACCGGCTTGCTGCAGATCCCTGGCCGCAATCGGCCGCGCGCCCCAGCGGCTCAGGAGTCCGTGCATCCCATCGAGAATATCGGGTTCGTCATCAATGCATAAAACACACTGGCCGTCGATGGCAAAGCTCGACCGGCTTTCGCGACTCGTCGCGGAGACTGGTTTTGCACCAGCTGGTGATCTTGGCACAATCACCTCGAAGCAGCTTCCCTTACCCAGCTCGGAGCGCATGTTGATCGGGTGATCCAGGAGACGTGCAATGCGTTTTACAATCGCAAGCCCGAGACCGAGGCCGCGTTTCTCACTCTCGTCGCTGCCTTCAAGGCGCCGGAACTCTTCAAACACTTTTTGCTGATCGCCGGGCGCGATGCCGATCCCCGTGTCGAACACCTGTATGGCGACTGCAGTCCCTTTACGTCGACAACCGACAGTTACGCGACCGGTTCGCGTATATCGACGGGCATTGCTAATGAAGTTCTGGAGTATGCGCCTCAGCAGTGCTGCGTCGGAATGCACGCAATGTGACGTGCGTGCGAACCGAAGCTTAAGACCCTGCTCCGCGAAGCTGTCACTGAATTGATCTTCGAGTACTTTGAAGAGTTCAGAAACGGACAGGTTCTCCAGATTCGGAGTCGGAGCTCGCGTATCGAGCCTCGAAATATCGAGCAATGCACTGAGAAGGTCTTCTACCGCGACGAGACCACTGTCGATTCGGGAGACGAGACGGCTTTGGTCTTCCGACATGCCGGCGCTTTTTTCGGCAAGCAACGCCGTAAAAAGTTTTGCCGCATTCAGTGGCTGAAGCAGGTCGTGCGCAGCGGCTGCGAGGAAGCCGGTCTTTGACGCATTGGCTTCCTCGGCCTCCGATTTGGCACGCGCCAATGCGGTCATTGTTGTTTCCAGCTCGGCGGTACGGTCAGCCACACGTTGCTCTAGCAACTGCTTGGCTTCCACCAGCCCAAGCTCTGCGCGACGCCGGCTCGTAATGTCCTGGAATATCGCATACACACCTAGCACATTGCCGTCCGCGTCGAGGTCCGGGATGTAGGTGCCCAGTGTGTAACGTGATTCCTGATCCGCGCCTTTCATTTCCAACTCGAATTCCTGCCTCGCACCGTCGTAGGCGGCGTCAAGGTAACCCGATCGCGACATCATCTGTCCTTTTTCAAGGACTGTCGAAATGGGCGCTCCGATAATCTGCTCCAGGCTCACCCCTGCATATTTCAGGTAAGCCTTGTTGGCAAAGCGGAAACAGCGGTCGGCATCAACGTAAGCAATCATAGCCGGCGCATTGTCGGTATAGGTTCGAACCTGCTTCTCACTTTCGCGCAGCGCGCTTTCGGTCTCCATTGCTTCAGTAATATCGCTGTAGGTGGTGACGTAACCACCATCCGGCATCGGCTGGCCCCGGATCTCGATGGCCCTGCCGTCCAGAAATTTGCTCACATGACGATACGACGAGCCGTCGCGAATCAGCTGTACTCGCTTCGTGATTTCTTTCTCGACCGAGGCTCCACCGAGCCGTCCCAAACGGGCGTTAAATCGCATCAATTCTTCCACGGATTCGCCAACGTGCAACAGGCCTGGCGGATAACCCATAATCTCCGCGTAGCGCGAATTCCAGCCGATCAGTCGTTGCGATGCATCTATGACGCTTACGCCCTGGCTAATGTTCTCCAGGGTTGCCTCAAGCAGCCGCCGATTGAATCGAATTGCCTGAGAAGTTTCGTCGAGTAACAGGACAACATCGCCAATATCCATTCCACTTCGGCGCAATGCAGTGGTCATCACTAACCTCGCGGACGCTGAACCCATCGCGCCTGCTAGCAGACGCTCTGTAAATTGCAGCATGCGTGGGTCGGCGGTTAATGTCGGGCTGATGTCAATCTGCTGGGCAGTTGCGACGTCCTCGAAAGCGCGCCTCGCGTGCTCCTCACCGACAAATCGGCCCGCAAGGGCGCGCAGGTCGGCATTGGCGATATCCTGGGTAAGGAAAGGAACAGGTACAGCGCTCTTGGACGGTCCGGAATACGCAAATGCGCTCGCCTGGATTTTCTCGCCAAGGGATTGCCTGGTAAACATCGAAACCAGCACGAATACGCCGATGTTGGCGCCAAGTGACAAAAATACGCCGTGCGTCAGTGGTTCCGCGCCCGCATCGAAGAGCAATGACTCCGGGCGCAGCCACGTGATCGCGAACGGCCCTTGCTCAACGAAATCGCTGGCGAAACCGCCGGCGCGGGCAATCGAAGGAATCAACAGCGTGTACACCCAGAGCAGGGAACCCGTTACGAGTCCGCCGATAGCTCCAGTGCGTGTTGCACGTGGCCAGTACATGCCGAGTATGAGCAGCGGAGCAAACTGGGCGGCGGCGGCAAAAGACAGCAGTCCAATGGACGCGAGCTCGACGGTGCGGTCCATTATCCGGTAGTAGCCGTACGCAAAGAGTCCCAGCGCTATTATCGCGATACGTCGAATAAGGATTACCAGGCGCGGGTAGGCATCACGTTCGGCAAGTCCGAGCGTTTTAAATCGCAGCAGCAACGGCATTACGATCTCGTTACTGACCATGGTCGACAAAGTGACGCTCGCGACGATGACCATCCCCGTTGCCGCCGAAAAGCCACCGAGGAACGCGAGCCCTGTCAGCCAGCTGTGCCCGCCTTGCATCGGAAGTGCCAGCACAAAAGAGTCGCTACTGAAAACACCGGGCGGCAGCAGGTTTATGCCCGCAATAGTGATCGGGATTATGAAAATACAAAACAGCAATAAATAGACGGGAAACATCCATCGGGCAGACCGATAGTCAACGCCGTCGTGGGCTTCGACAACTCCAATGTGAAATTGACGCGGTAAACAAATGATGGCGGCGCTAGCCAGAATCGTTTGCGTTATGAACGTCTCCGGCAGGCCATCAAGAGCGAACAAATTGGCGGCCGGCGGGCTCTCCATTGCCATTGCCGGACCGGAGCCATCGTTGAGAAGCAAAATTGCGTAGATGCCGACAGCCGAGAATGCCAGCAATTTTACGAGTGATTCGAAAGCTATCGCGAGCACGATACCGTGATGATGTTCGCTGGCATCGACCTGGCGGGTGCCGAACAAGATAGCGAACAGTGCTAGAGCCATCGCGACGACGAGCGCGGAATCGAAGCTCGGCCCGCCACTCGCGGAATAGTCGCTGACCGTTTCGAAGCCAGCGACGACCGCTTTCAGCTGCAGCGCAATGTACGGGACTGATCCGACGACCGCGATGATGGTTACCAGGACGGCGAGGACTCGAGCCCTGCCATAGCGGGCAGCGATGAAGTCTGCGATCGACGTCAGGTTCTGTCGTTTGCTGATTGCCACAATTCGCCGCAGCATTCCCCACGCAAATACGAAGACGAGAATCGGCCCCAGGTAGATTGGCAGGAAACTCCAACCATCCTGAGCGGCCGTTCCCACGGCCCCGTAAAAAGTCCACGAGGTGCAATAGACAGCGAGCGACAAACTGTATACGAGAGGGCCCGCGAAGCGGCGGTAACGTTCGGCGCTAAGGGTGTCGCCCCAGGAAGCCATCCCAAACAAAATGGCGACGTAAATGACGGACAGCAGCAGAAGCATCCACCAGCTAATCAATGATCCATCCCCCTCGTTTTTTATACGCGCGCGCTTTGCACGTCGCACGGCTCGTTCTTATAGCTGAAGTCTAATACTAACCACGCCGGTCTGCGACCCGCATCTCGGCTGCAAAGCCCTGCCAGGTCACATGTAAGTATCTGAAATAAAAGCATAAAAAACTTTAGTTGGCGCAGGGCATGTGCAGGCGGTTTTGACGTCTACGACTAAAGTCGGTACTGAGTAATCCCGGCAATTTGTTAGATTCTGTTGTCAATAATCCAGCTGCAAAAGCACCCAGGGGGCACCTAAATGTCTAAGAACAAAAGTTACTGGAGCGGAAACCTGAGACTCGTTGCACTTTGCCTCGCCATTTGGTTTGTCGTCTCTTTCGGGTTCGGGATCATACTCGTAGAGCCCATGAACAAGATCTCAATCGGTGGTTACAAACTGGGATTCTGGTTCGCTCAGCAAGGGTCAATCTACATTTTCGTCGCCCTTATTTTCTTTTATGCAAATCGCATGGGCAAGCTCGATCGTGAGCATGACGTGCATGAAGACAAGAGCGAATAGGAGCCGACCATGACACTACAAACAACTACATACCTGGTGGTCGGCCTTACGTTCGCGATCTATATCGGCATTGCTATATGGGCGCGTGCCAGCACGACCAAAGATTTTTATATTGCCGGCGGCGGGGTGCATCCTGTTGCCAACGGCATGGCGACAGCTGCGGACTGGATGTCGGCGGCATCGTTTATTTCAATGGCCGGACTCATCGCTTTCATGGGCTATGGTGGATCGGTCTTCCTGATGGGTTGGACCGGTGGCTACGTGCTGCTGGCGATGCTGCTGGCGCCCTATCTCCGCAAGTTCGGCAAGTTCACGGTGCCGGAGTTCATTGGCGAACGCTACTACTCAAAAGGCGCCCGTGTCGTGGCGGTTATTTGCCTGATCGTCGCTTCGGTAACGTACGTTATCGGGCAGATGAAGGGCATCGGCGTTGCTTTCTCGCGGTTCCTGGAGGTCCAGTACGAGCTCGGGCTCATGATCGGCATGGCCATTGTATTCATCTATGCAGTCCTGGGTGGCATGAAAGGCATCACCTACACGCAGATCGCACAGTATTGTGTGCTGATCTTTGCCTACACGATCCCTGCCATCTTCATCTCGTTGAACCTGACCGGTAACCCGATTCCCCAGCTGGGCCTGGGATCGATGATGAGCGGCTCTGAGGTGTATTTGCTTGATCGGCTGGATCAGGTCGTGCAGGACCTCGGATTTGCACAGTACACGACGAGCGCCAGGCTTAGTCTGACCAATATGTTCATGTACACGATGTCATTGATGATCGGCACAGCCGGACTGCCACACGTCATCATTCGCTTCTTCACCGTGCCAAAGGTGAAAGATGCGCGTTCCTCGGCCGGTTGGGCATTGGTCTTTATCGCCATTCTGTACACGACGGCACCCGCAGTAGCTGCCATGGCACGCCTGAATCTCATGAGCACGATCGAACCGGTTTCCGGCGAGTACATGGTCTACGAGAAGCGGCCGAACTGGTTCCGCAATTGGGAAAAGACCGGGCTACTGGTTTACGAGGATAAGAACGATGATGGCCTCGTTCAGTATTCGGCGGATCCGGCGACCAATGAGATGGTGACGATCGACAGGGACATCATGGTGCTGGCGAATCCGGAGATTGCGAGGTTGCCGAACTGGGTCATTGCCCTGGTGGCGGCCGGCGGACTGGCGGCAGCGTTGTCCACAGCGGCCGGATTGCTATTGGCGATATCCTCGGCCATATCGCACGACTTGCTGAAGGGCATCTTCAAACCCGACATTACCGAGCAGCAGGAACTGCTCGCAAGCCGCATAGCCATGGCTGGTGCAATTCTGCTGGCCGGCTACCTGGGATTCAATCCGCCCGACTTCGCGGCGGGGACCGTGGCATTGGCATTCGGATTGGCGGCCTCGTCCATTTTCCCGGTGTTGATGATGGGTATCTTCAGTAAGCGCATGAATAAGGAAGGCGCGATAGCCGGTATGGTCGCGGGCCTCGGCGTAACTCTGCTGTATGTATTCCAGCACAAGGGCATCATGTTTATCGCCAGCACGGCCTATATGGGCGACATGCCACAAAACTGGTTCATGGGCATTGAGCCGAACGCTTTCGGTGCGGTCGGCGCCATCGTGAACTTCGCGGTCGCGTTCGCAGTCTCCCGTGTGACTTCGCCTCCGCCAGAGCATATTCAGCACCTGGTCGAGGACATTCGTGTTCCGCATGGCGCAATGGGCGCTATCGATCACTGAT